>Ga0247813_10000377_pt1 | contig 44337 bp, 25 predicted proteins | sample UWRJL169409C1_FD_180719 | JGI IMG/M metagenome (GOLD analysis project Ga0247813, IMG submission 180719) | Plant litter microbial communities from Arlington Agricultural Research Station in Wisconsin, United States - UWRJ-L169-409C-1 | ecosystem: Environmental > Terrestrial > Plant litter >... | reverse complement strand
TCGTTCGATTCCTCTGCGACGGCCAGCGCGATGGCGCGATTTTCAGGCGTGTCGAGGTTCGCCTCGTTGCTGGAGGGATCGTTCTCGGCGCGTCCGTAGGCGAGAAGGAGTCGGAGGATGCGTTCGACCGCGTCGTCGAGGGCGGCCTCGTCAACGATCCCCTGATCGAGGGCGTCGAGCACGCCTTGCTGATGAAGATGTTTGCCGGGGCCGGGCATTTCGAGGTCGAGTCCGGCGGCGAGGGCCTTGATGCCGTGGGTGGCGCGCCAGTCGGAGACGATCATACCAGGAAAGTCCCATTCGCCCTTAATGATGTCGCTCAGGAGTCGGCGGCTTTCGGAGGGATATTCGCCGTTGAGTTTGTTGTAGGAGGTCATCACCGCCGAGGGATGGCCGTGTGCGATGGCGAGTTCGAAGGCGCGCAAGTAGAGTTCGCGCAAGGGGCGTTCGGCCACGTCGGAGCTGATGCTTTCCTGGTTGCGCTGCTGGTTGTTGGCCGCGACGGCCTTCACGCAGGAGCCGACGCCTTCGGATTGGATGCCGCGGATGACGGCGGCGCCGAGCAAGCCGGCCAGCCAAGGGTCTTCGGAAAACGTTTCAAAGCTGCGTCCGTTGAGCGGATGGCGGTGGAGGTTGATTTTCGGGCCCAGCAGGAGAGAGCAGCCGAGCGCCCTGGTTTCTCGTCCGATCACGCGCCCGGCGTCTTCGAGCAACGACTCGTTCCAAGTGGAGGCCATGCCGATGCCGGTCGGGAAACAGGTGGATGGGCTGGAGCGATCACCGCACAGCGTGACGCCATGGCCGCAATCGGTGACGCGGATAGACGGAATGCCGAGGCGCGGGATTCCCTGCAAATGCCAGTCGTCCACCCCGGCGAGCATGGAGGCCTTTTCGGCGAGCGTCATCTTGGCGAGAAGGTCGCGTGCCCGGCGGATGAGCGCTGTCGGCGATGAGAAATGCCGATTCGACGCATCGGAGCGCAACGGTCGGTCTCCACCATCAAATGCAGTTGGTTTCGGCGGGTGTGGATTCTGTAAGCCGCTCGGTTGAGGCGCTAGATTAAGAGGCATATCCAACGTTTAATTTCGGTTTGACATGAGTCAATTTGAAATATCAAACGTTGTATTAATCTATCTGAGCGATGTGAAGCCGTTCACCGTTATCGTTTTGGCAGTTGCATACCCCTCATGAAGGCCAAGTCGTTTTTCTCCAATGGCGCTGCGTCCTCGTTTGAACTCATCGTGCATGCAATCGGCGCAAATTATCGTTTGCTCACGCTGACTTCCATGAACGACCAACCATCATTTTTTCGGTTTTGGATATTAATCGGTGTGGCCGCTTTGGCCTCGTCTGTGACCATGCAAGCGCAGGTGGAGGGGCGAGAGATGGACGAGATTGGCAAACACAAGGATGTGGGGAAAATCCTCACGGCCCAGTTTCCTCCCGGCAGTCGACACGAGTTGGTTCAAGTGCCGATGCGCGATGGCGTGAAGCTGGCGACGTCGGTGTTTATCCCGCCCGGGGCGGATCGGCGTCCGGTGGTGTTTGCGCGCGGGTATTACGGGCGGCTTGCGACCACGGCCTATTCGCGTGGAGCGCAGGACGGCGGCTTTGTCTACGTCACTCAGGATGCGCGGGGCGTTTTTGACTCGGGAGGGGAGGGAGCTGCGCGCGGGACCGAACCGGTCTTCGAGCTGAACGACAGCGCTGACAGCCTTGAGTGGATCGCCGCGCAGCCTTGGTGTAACGGCCGTATCGTGATGACTGGCGCGAGTGGCAATGGAGTCGGCCCGAGCGCGGCCTACTTCACGAAGTCACCCCATCTGGCTGCCGCGATGCCGAGCATCTCGTCGGCGAATCCGTATTATTATTGGGGCTTCGACAACGGTGTAAGGCGCGGGTTTTACCGCTGGATGAAGTTCATCGGCGTGTCCACCGACGTGTGGCCGAAGCCGACCCTGTCGTCGTTCGATGAGGGAAAGATGCGAGCGATGATGTCTGCGGCGGCAGTGAACAATCCGGCTATTCTGACGCTGTCCACCGGCTGGTATGACCTCGGCAGCGAGGCCGTGCTGGATGCGTTCTCGGCGTTTGCGAAAGACGGTAGGGTCTTCGCCCGCATCGGACCGAACGCCCACACGGGCAGTCCTCAGTTTCCCTGGCCTTCGCCCCGTGTGCCTCGCGAATCAGTGCCGATGCCCAAGCTGCTGGATGTGGTCGCGGGCAAGCTGCCGACCGCCAAGTCGCAACTCACCTATTACCTGCTCGGCAATTTCCGCGACGCCTCCTCACCGGGTAATCGCTACAAAGTCACCGATGTGTGGCCCGTGCCGCACACGCCGGTGCGTTGGTATCTGCATGCCGACGGCGGGCTGGCGACGGAGAAGCCCGCGCAGGCGGAGGGCACGATGGGTTTCGCGTATGATCCGCGTGATCCGGCGCCCACGCATGGCGGCAATTTCACGACCGGCGGCGAAGCGGGGCCGCATGACCAGCGTCCGTTGAAGAACCGGAAGGATGTGGTGAGGTTCATCGGCGAGCCATTGGCGGCGCCGCTGGAGATCACCGGGAAACTGCGCGCGGAGCTCTATGTATCGACCGACGTGCCCGACACGCAATTTGTAGTGAAGGTGATCGATATTCATCCCGACGGTTACGAGATGTTGATCCGGGAGTCGGCCATCATGGGACGCTCGGCGGAAGAGTTTAAGGGCAAACCTTCGCCGCTTGAAAAAGGCACGGTTTACCAACTCAAGCTGGACCTGTGGAGCACGGCGATCGTGTTGGACAAGGGTCATCGGCTCGGCGTGCTCGTGACCAGCAGCAGCGCGTCGTCTTACGAGGTTCATCCCAATTCGTTCGTGCCGGTGATGAGCTACGATAAATCGCCGGTGGCGCACCAGACAATCCATGCTTCGGCGAGCCATTCGTCCTGCATCATCGTGCCGGTGGTCACGCCGGCGGAACAGAATCCTTGATCCAGGCTCAGGCATTTCACTTTCACTTTGATAATACCTGCCATGCACCGCCGTCTCCCTTACGTTCTACTGATTTTTCTCGTTGGTTTCGCAATCCCGGCGCGGGCCGCGCTTCATCTGGCGCATGTCTTCCAGGATCACATGGTGTTCCAGCGGGATAAGCCTCTGCCTGTGTGGGGTTGGGCAAAGGCCGGTGCCATGGTGAAAGTCGGGTTTGCGGGGCAGGAGCACTCGGTGCGCGCGGACGACCAGGGCTATTGGAAGGTGGTGTTAGCACCGTGTGCCGCCTCTGCCGAAGGACGTTCGCTTAAGGTCTCGGACGGTTCCGAGTCTCTTGCGCTCAAGGACGTCTTGGTTGGCGAGGTTTGGCTGTGCGCCGGTCAGTCGAACATGGCACGGACGCTCAAGAACGATGCCGTGAACTACCCTTGGTTCACCGATTACGCGAAGGAGGCCGAATATCCGTCCATCCGCTTCATCCGTTATGCCACACACGCCGCGGATTCGCCGATGGCCGACTTCGATGCACTCGTCCATCGGGAGGACCGCTGGCAGGTGCTTGGCAAGGCAAGCGCGCTCGATTCAATGAGCATTCCTCTTTTTTTCGCGAAGGATCTATACGAGAAACTCGGCGTTCCCATCGGGCTGGTCCAAGTGGCGGTGCCCGGCACTCCGCAGACGTCGTGGCTTGCGCGCGAGACGCTCGATGCCACAAACGCCCGTTTAAAATCATCCGTGAGTTACGACACCGTCTTCACCAAGGCGCAGGAAATACTCGGCAAGGGGACCGAAAGCTACAAAGACTGGGCGGGTTTTGTCGCGGCGGAGACTGCGTGGAGAGCCAATCCCACCCCGCGCTGGCCGGGCTCCAATGGTAGCATCCCGGACTTTCCTTGTGTGCTCTACAATGCGTTGGTCCATCCTCTGGCGCCGATGGCGCTGCAAGGCGTTCTGTGGCATCAGGGAGAAGGTGGTCCGGCGGTAAACTACCGTGAGCGATTGGTGGCGCAGGTGTCGCAATGGCGAAAACTCTTCGGGCAGGATTTTTATTTCATATGGGGTTCGATGACGCGCAATACCACCACGCCGCCGCCAACCGCCGCCGAGGCCGTCTCCTTTCGAGGCAATATCGATGAGGAGTTTCTCTTGGCCTCACAGGATTTCGGCGTGGACGGCAAGGCGGTGCTGGTCAATTTTTTTGATCTGGGCAACCCGAGCACGCATTGGGCGCGGAAAGACGAGGGAGCCCATCGCATGGCCAAGGCGGCGCTGGCTTCGGCTTACGGAAAGCCCGACACGGTCTTTACCGGCCCGGAAATGACCGATGCCAAAATCGAGGAGGCGACGATCCGCGTCAAATTTAGACACGTCGGCGGTGGGCTCGTTTACGAGCCATCGGTGGATGGAATTTCCGGATTTCTGATCCAGGAAAAAGGAGCCGATCCGGAGTTGCGCTGGGCGCATGTTGCGATCGAGGGCGACACGGTCGTGCTTTCGCATCCGGAGGTGAAAAAACCGGTGAACGCGTATTACGGCTGGCACGCCAATCCCCATGAAACGCTTTTTAATCGCGAGGGATTTCCCGCCTACGGCTTCCGTGCCATTCCACGCTCCGCGCCCGTCAAGGGCGCCGCAGGTGCGGCGCTCGTCGAACTGCTAAGCCCTGGTCCGAGAATAACGCTCAACGTGAGCCACGTCCGACGTAACGGCTATATTTTCAATGTGACCCAGGATAGGAACTCGGGAACGGCCACGGTGCGCGTTCGCCTGCCGCGCGAATGGACGGGGGCGACGTTTACCGCCAAGGGGCGGCCGGTCGAGCCGGGGCGGGAGAGCACCGATGCCGACGGTTATCGGCTCTACGAGTTCACCGTCGAAATCAACGGACCGGATGTCATCGTGGGCAATACCGCTCAACCGCCGGATTTCTCCGCGATCAAGCGGCCTTAACGGCGGGAAAGCGCGGCTATTTTTTAGGAGAGTTCACTTGCGTGGCGTCGGATCCCAAGATGGCGGTGTGGAAAGCTTGGGTGAACTTGAAACCGTCTCTGTAGGGGTTCAGCCGCGACCGCTGGATCATGAGGATCATCACCAGGCGTTGAGCCGGCGCGACCATGACCGATGTCCCGTAAGCGCCGCCGTGGCCAAAAGAACCTGCGGGGAGCATATCCATCGAGCCGGTGGGTTTGCTGACGATGCTGAGTCCCAACCCCCAACTCGTTCCGGGACTGAAGCCGGCCTCGAAACTTCCGGTTTGCGAGTGCGTCATGGCTGCGACGGCGGAGGCGGACAATAATCGACGGCCCTCAAACATGCCCTCGTCGAGCAGGAGTTGGTAGAAGCGCAGCATGTCCGTCGCAGTGGAGAATAATCCGCCGCCGGGAAACACGGTGCGCCGGGTGGAGGACAGTTCGCCGTTGAGCAATGTGATGGGCGATTCTTCCAGGGCTCCGCCATTGGGAAGTTTACGATATGATTTCGCCAGTCTCTCGAGTTGCGCCGTGTTGGGAAAAAACGTCGTGTCGGTCATGCCGAGGGGAGTGAGAATCCGGCTCTGGGTGAAAGCTTCGTAAGGTTGTCCGGATACGACCTCGATCACGCGTCCCAGTGTATTCATTCCGGCATTACCGTAGCGCCACTGGCTGCCGGGCTCGAAAAGCAGCGGCATGCGCGCCGCTTCGTCCACCCACTGGGCAAGTGGTGTGAAGGCGCGCGGAACGGGAGGCTCGGCCAGACCACCCGTGTGGGTGAGCAGATCACGAATCGTGACCGGTCGCGCGGGGCGGCGAAGCGTCTGTCGGTCGGTGCTGGTTTCAGCGATCACCCACTGGTTTTTAAACTCCGGAAGGTAGGTCTCGACGGGCGCATCCAAGGTGAGCCGACCTTCGTCGATCAGCATCATCACTGCGGCCGCCGTGATGGGTTTGGTCATGGAGGCCACCCAGAACAGATCGTCTTTTTTCAGGACGCGATGAGTGGAGAGGTCGCCGCATCCCACGGCATCGAAGGCGATGATCCGTCCGTCGCGGGCGACAAGAGTCACGGCTCCCGCCAGTTCGCCCTGTTCGACGAAGCCGCGCATGGCGCCGGTGAGGCGCTGTGAAATCGAACTTTCAGTTGATAACCCGCTTTCCTGAGATGAGGTCGCGGCCCCGCGAAGGGATACCAGCGAGACGGCAACGATGAGGGAGGACCAAAGTAAGTGGGATTTCATGAGAAATTAATCAAACGAGTGATAATCGAGGGATTCGTCAATTTGATTACGGCATAGAATTACTTGGGAGTTCCGGGCTTGACGTTGGAAAAATAAAATATCTAACGTTTGATAGTTGCTTCTGTTTTTGCTCAGTCTGCGAACTTACCCTCACCCCCAAATGCTTACTCGTCTTAATCTTATCGTTCCTGGCCTTACGCTTTTTGTTCTTTGTTCCGATTTATGCGCCGGAGAAACCCAACGTTTCAACCTTCCCGACAAACCGACCGCTCCACGTTTTGAAGTCACCGATAAAAAATGGCCGGCCAAAATAGGGGAGGCGGATCTTTGTCTATGGCACGACGACAAGCTGGCGGCGCTCAGCCTCGGGGTGGATGATAACTTTGCCGGTGAGATCGATTGGTGGAAGGAGAAGGCCAAGCTCTACGATCTCAAGGTGACTTGGTTTGTAATTACGGGAAAAGTTAAGAAAGAGGGCCGCAGCTACGGAGGCTACTGGTCCCAGTTCGAAGAATTGGAACGTCTGGGCCACGCGGTGGAGTCGCACACCGTGACCCATCTGCATGTCGCCGAACCGGACTGGGGGACGCCGGAGTGGACTTATGAGAAGGCGCAGGCGGCCCGGGGGGCGGCTATTAAGGAGGCAAAGGCGACCGCTGCTGCGGCGGGTGACGACAAAATGTCGGCGACTCCGGCCAAGCCGTCTGTGGAGACAGAGGCCGAACCCGGGGAGAGCGCCCCGACTGTCCGGACCTCCGCCGAGAATCATGCGGCGGCCCGTTTGGCGGCGGCGGATAAGCCGGCGACCGACCCCGCCAAAGGCGTGGATTGGGAATACGCGCAGTCGATTGCGCAGATCGAAAGTAACATCCCCGGGAAAAAGGTCTCCGCCTTGGCTTATCCCGGCGGGCGGAACACGGTCTACAATGACCGCAAGATCGCGGCCAAACATTTCCGCGTGGCCCGGGGTGCGGCGGGCTCTCCCAATCGAGCCAATCAAATCGACTACATGATGACGAACGCCATGAGCGGTTGGGACTTTGATGCGCCACGGGGCCCGCGCAGCATCCTCGATCCCAAGCTTTACAAGGGGTTCTACTACCGCGGCTGGGTTATCCTTTTCGCCCACGGGGTCAGCAATTATCAAGAGCACTTCATCAAGACCTTTGAGTTCATCAAAGAGAATCGTGAGCCGTTGTGGGTCGGCCTCTTTGCCGACGTGGCGAAATACGGCCAGGAGCGCGATACGGCCACGCTCAAGGTCGAATCGTCCGCCTCGGACAAAATCACCTTTTCGCTCACCGACGAAATGGACGACGGCTATTTTAATTTTCCGCTGACTGTGAAAGTGCGCATTCCCAACGACTGGAAAACCGTAAGCGCGACGCAGGCCGGCAAGCCCGCGATTGCCAAAGTCCTCGAACACGAAGGCGCCTCCTATGCATTGGTGCAAGCGGTGCCGGACGCCGGGGTCGTGACGATCGCGGCAAAGTAATCCTAAAAACGACTCGCGGACCAATCCGCGAGCGCCGCTCCAACTCTTGCCGGCTTACCCCTCCCCATTTCTCATGAGCTTTCTAAAACACAAAATTCGAACAGGCCTCTTCCTCGCCCTGTTTTCACAGGCTTTCATTGGATACGCCGAAACGGTAAAGGACCTGAAACAATGGTCCATCGAAGGCTCCGTCGAAATGGACCCGGCCAAGACCGGGCCGAACGGTGCGCCTTCCTTCAAAGTGGGACCCAAGGGCAAAGCCGTTCTGAAGCTTCGTGATACCGATGGCTCGGGCAAAGTGAGCCTTTATGTTTTCGACGATGGCACGGTCGCCAACGCCGATCCCAAAAAGACAAAATCGGTCGGTCCCCGTTGGGGAACGGGCTCGGCCGACGGGCGCGTTTTCGTGGGTGCCACCATGTATGGCGGCAAGCTTCACCCCCAAGGTTCCACCTGCCTGATTGATACGGACCCTTCGCAGCGCGCCAGCTGGGGTGCGTTCAATTATCTGTCACCCCGGGGCGAGGCGGGGTGGAAGAAGTGGGAGTTTGATTACAATCCCGAGACCGGACTTGCGCTGACCGTGGATGGGAAGCCGGTGACCAAAAAATATTTCAATTGGAATAACTCCAAGGCCGCGGGTTTTAACGGGCTCGTTCTTTACGGTGATGAAACCGCAGGAACGCCCCAGACAATCTGGATAAGTGAGATCAACTACGAACTGGGGCCGCCGATGAAGGTGACGCCGGGTTCCTTGCCCCCGCCTCCGCCGCCCCCGTTGCCTGAACCCAAGGGGCCGGCCCCGGAGGAACAAACCGAGAAGTCCGGCGAACCGCCCGTGCTCGGGAAAATGACGGGCTTTGTTCCCGGTCGGACGCTCTTGGATGATCTCAAAAACCTGAAGATCCCCCTCGTGCAAGGCTACGCTTCGCAGCATCCTCGGTTGCTTTTTTCCGCGGATGCCCGCGCGGATTTGAAAAGGCGCGCGGCGGAGCATCCCGATCTTTGGAAGGCCGTGCTTGAGAGCGCCAAGGGGATCATTTCACCGGCCAGCGTTCCCTCTCCCGATGTTATTCGCAGCGGCGCGAGATACTGGCGCATTGAATCCGTGCAATCGAGTGCGCTGGCCTGGTATGTCACCGGCGAGAAGGAATACCGCGACGGGGCCATCCGCTGGATGGTGGCGCATTGCAAAGAGGGGATCTGGGGTGACACCTACGGAGTAAATGTGGACCTCGTTGCCTCCTGGTATCTCTACCATGTCGCGGTGGCCTACGACATTCTCAAAGCCGAAATGTCCGAGGAAGATCGCAAGCTCGTCAGCACCGGTCTCGCGGAGCATGCCCGATACATTTACCGCAATTTCGATCCGCACGACACGAAGACCAAAATCCGGTATGATCAGAACCACACCTATATTCCGACGGTCGCCCTGACATCCGCCGCCTTGGCGTTGCTCGACGAGACGCCGGACGCCAAGCACTGGCTCACTCGCGGCTACGCCGTGCTGCGCCGCTGCCGGTATGTGTTAAGCGAGGATGGTTATTATTACGAGGGAATGGGCTACTGGACGTATGCGTTGAACTGGCATGCCCGCGGCGCTGAGTTGCTGGCCCGTGCGACCGGAGAACAGTTATTCGATATTCCCGTGCTGCGTGATTCGTGGCTCTTCGGGCTTCACCTCAGCCTTCCGGGCATACCGGGCGTATACGCCATCGGCGATTCGGGCAGTTGGAAGGACGGCAAGCTCAGGGGCTTCGCGATCAACAACTATTCGATGCTTTGGGAAAGCGCTTCACAAACGAACTCCGGAACGAGCCGTGCGGTGGGTGATCTGTATCACGCCCGCCAAGCCGAAAGGGATTTTCCGGCGACGGCTTTTCTCTGGTTTAATCCCAAGGTCGAGCCGGCCCCGCTGGATAAGATCGAACCCTATCATTACTTTCCCGATCAGGACGTAATTGCCTGGCGATCCGGGTGGGACGCCGACGCGACCAGTTATCTGTTCCGCTGCGGACCTCCGCTTGGCCACAAAGCCGCCGGCAAGCTCGGGCAACTTGCGGATTGGACGATGAATTGCGGCCATGTCCACCCGGACATCGGCGCCTTTTGGATGTTTGCCAAAGGCACTTACCTCGCGGTCGACACCGGCTACACCGCCGAGAAATGGACCAAGGATCATAATACCCTGTTGGTTGACGAAAAGGGGCAGGGCATGGACGGATCGTATTGGAATGAGCGGGGCATTCCCTATGGCGACCTCGACAAGGCTCGTATCACGAGCCAGTTCCTGTGCGCGGATTATGGGTATGCGAGCGGTGAGTTCGGCGGCGTTTACAAGCGTCGGGCAGGCGTCGGCGTGGGTCTGCGACGCAGCGTGCTCATGACCAAGCGCTGGCTCCTGATCGTGGACGACATGTCGAGCGACCCGCCGCGCAAGCTGACGTGGCTGTGCCATTCCACGGCGGAATTTAAATCCGAGGGGACCGCCTTCGTCGCTCGCCAACCTAAGGCATCGCTGGCGGTCATTCCGCTTGCTCCGGCCAACGTCGAGGCGAAGCCGGAGTCGACCATCGTGATGGCGGGCAGAAAGCCTGGTGTCGGAACTCCCGAACAACGCGGCTTCAAACTGGGTCTCCGTTCTCCGGAGGCCACCGGCAAGACCCGCTTTATCAATCTGCTCCTGCCGCTGGGCGAAGGTGAACAGCCGCCCCAAGTGGAGTTGGTCAAGGATGCCGGCGACATCGTCGAAGTTAAGCTCAAGGGGGGCGACGGAAAGGTGGAAGCCATACGCTTAGACCTTGCCTGGCGCACGGAACCCAAAGGACCGGCGACCCTGGGCGTTAAATGATCGGAGCAGTTCGGCACCACACCACGTTCGAGGCGCACCTTTGCCTCTCACGATTCCTATGACTTCATTGAAAATCGGTTTGTTCGGCATCGGACTTGAGGCGTATTGGTCTCAATTTCCCGGGCTGAAAGAACGCCTCGGCGGCTATGTCTCCCGGGTCGCGGAAAAGCTCGCCCGACACGATGTGGAAATCGTCAACCTCGGCTTGGTGGACACACCGGAGAAGGCGATGGAGGCCGGACATCGTTTTCGGCAAGCCGACGTGGATTTGATTTTTCTCCATGTCACGACCTACGCGCTGTCTTCGACCGTCCTGCCGGTGGTGCGCAGAGCGAAGGTTCCCGTCATCATACTGAACCTGCAACCTGAGGCCGCGATCGATTATGCGCGCTTCAACCGACTGGGCGATCGCACGCAGATGACCGGTGAGTGGCTGGCGTTTTGCGCGGCATGTCCCGTGCCGGAGATAGCCAATGTTTTTCAGCGCACCGGCGTCACGTTCCATCAGATCACCGGCGTCTTGGAAGGCGACCCCGCCTGTTGGGAAGAGGCGTCAGAATGGATCGATGCCGCCCGCGTCGCCCACGTGATGGAACATAACCGGCTTGGCGTGATGGGCCATTACTACAATGGCATGCTCGATATCTACTCTGATCTCACCCAGCAGTGTGCGTGTTTTGGAGGCCACATCGAGATTTTGGAAGTCGATGAACTCTCCGCTTTGCGCCGGGGCGTGTCGGACGCCGAAATCGCCCAGCGTGTGGCTTTATTCGCCAGTTCGTTCGATGTTCAGCCCGACTGCTCGGCGGCGGAATTGGCGAGGGCGGCCCGAACCTCCGTCGCACTGGATCGGCTCGTTGAAAATCATCACCTGGGCTCGCTGGCCTATTATTACATGGGGGCGGGCAATGCGGAGAACGAGGACGCGATCAGTTCGATCATCCTGGGCAATTCGCTTCTGACGGCGCGCGGCATTCCGGTGGCAGGGGAATTGGAAATCAAGAATGCCCAGGCCATGAAGATCCTTGATTCGTTCGGCGTGGGCGGATCGTTCACCGAATACTACGCCCTCGATTTCAACGATGATATCGTCCTGATGGGACACGACGGTCCCGGGCATATCGCGATCGCCGAGGGGCGCACCAAGGTGCGTCCACTGGAGGTTTATCATGGCAAGATCGGACGCGGATTGTCTGTTGAAATGTCAGTTCGACAGGGCCCGGTGACGCTGCTCTCCGTTGTGGAAACCCGCGATGGAAAACTCAAGCTGCTCGTGGCGCATGGAGAGTCGGTGCCCGGACCGATTTTGGAGATCGGCAACACCAACAGCCGCTACCGCTTTCCGATCGGCGCCCGAAAGTTTGTCAACGACTGGAACAGCCACGGTCCGGCCCACCATTGCGCCGTCGGCGTGGGGCATGTAGCGTCCAAGATCACCAAACTCGGCGCCTTGTTGGGCGTGGAAACGATTCAGGTCTGCTGACGTCGAAGCTTCATGAATGGGAAAGCGACTACGGCGTGGTCGCTTTGGCCTGTTTGATCAGGAATTCCGCAAGCTCTGCGCATTGGAAAAAGGACTGTCCTGTCGCCGCGGATTCGTGGCCTTTTCCGGGGATGATCAGCACCTTCGCATCTCCTGCGAGCGTCCGGTAGCGGGCGGTGATTTCGGCGGAGTTCGCCTCCAGCGGCACGGTGCCGTCCCTGTCTCCATGAACGTGGAAAATAGGAATGCGGGCCTTGGCCAACGGGGCAAGCCGGTCGATCGGATTATGCCGTTCCAGTTGCGCCTGAAGTTCATCCTGCGTCATCCGGTAGGCTTTGCTCGCAATCTCCATTTTGGGGTAACTGCGCAGATCGCCTACGGGGTAAATCCCACCAATCGCGGCAACGCAGTCAGGATGTTCCGCAGCCCAGTTATAGAGCATCAGCCCGCCGCGGCTTTGGGGGAAGAGGACTACTTTTTTGGCCAACCCATGCTCGGCGGTGAGCTTCGCATAAAAAGCAGTGAAGATCGCCCGTCCCTCGGGGTTCCCCTGGCTCTCGCCGACATTCACGCAGGCAATGCTGATGCCTTCGTCCAGGAGGCGCTTGCAGAGCCATGCGTGATGGGGCTCGAGGCGGTTGGGTGCATACCAAACCCAAGGCGCAGTCGTTTTTAGATTCTTTTCCGCCGGTATCAGGATCATTCCCTTCGCGCCGTCCACGGTGACGGGAATGGAAACCGCGCCGATCATGGCGGTCCAATCTCCGCGTTTTTTCGTTTCGTAAACCGTCAATTTGCCGCCTTCCCAACGCGCTTCGAGCAGGCTGGCGGCGGCGGCGTTTTGAAACGCCTCTTTCAAGGTCATGCCCTGGCTCAGCGGGATCACGAACGGCGGATTGCCTGCGGCCGTGAACGTCACGTCTTGCACCCCGGCCATTCTCGCGAGATCCACGAGCACTTCACGGGCGGGTTTCCATTCTTCGTAGGCTTGGGGCAGTTTTTCGTTCCATTTTCCGCCCGGCCATTCGTCCGCGAAGGCGACTTGGGCAAATGCGATGGATCCGAGACATAGGGGCATGATGAGGCGTAGCATTTTGGGTGAGTGGGTTACTCCGATTCAGGAGCGGCCAGGAGCCCGGAGGGGAACAGTTGCGGCGCGAGCGAATAAGCCTCGCCGCTTGAGCGGAAGCTGGCGGGCGTGATGGCGTTTTGCTTTTTCGGAGTCAGGTGAAACGGGCCGAAAAGATTGCGGCGTGTCAGCACGACCTCGCACACGAGCGTCGTGGCCGGGCCGGGGAGGGTGGTTTCGTGAGGCTTGAAGGGAAGGACCAGCGGCTCATGACCGGGAAGGTTGACGCAGGCCACCGCTCCGCCGAAGGCGGGGAGACGAAACGTGCGCTGTTTTTGGGAAGTCCGCGGCAGGGTGATCTGATACTGGATGCGCCCCGTGTAATACGGAAATCCCTGGCGACAGATGTCGCCGATCTTGAGGTGGGAAGGAGGTTGATCGATGACGGGACGTGTCGAGCCGACCCGATACACGCCAAATTCTCCGAGGAGGTAAATCGCCTCCAAGTCCAGTCCCTCCTGAAAATCCGCGGAGAGCTCGATTTCATTTTCTCCGGTTCGCAGCCGGGCGGGCGGGATGGCGATTTTTCGGAAACAGGGATCAACGAACCATCCGTCGTCTTGATCGGAGGGCAGAGGGATTCCGTTGAGCGTGATGTGCCAGCGGTGCGGTTGTTCCAGGAGCAGGTGAAGCGCGCCGCCAGGGACAGTTTTAACGGTGAACGTCGTGCGCAGGTTCAGGCTTGCGAGAGGTTCGTTTTTGGCGGCGGGCCGGGCCCACGGTTGCATCATGCCGTGGCCGCGCTGGGGAAGGTGAAGGCGCGTGCGCAGCTTTTGGTCGATGGCGAGAATGTCTTCCTCGGATTTCCACTGGCCGCGTCCGGTCCGCCATTCAAAGCGATCCAGCACCAGCGCATTGGGCTCGTCGAGGGTGTAGGCAAACGGGCCGGTGATCTGTCGAAGGGGAGCTTTTCGATGAGATGGACGGGGTTTCAGGTGCGGATCAGCGGAGGGGACGAGGCGGAACACGCGTTCGCCGGAGACCGAGAGCGAGGTTTTCCAGGTGGTCGTGGTCCGGCCTTTTTTCGCGGGCACCGCGTGGCGTTTTCCGGTCCGGCAATCCCATTCCTGCACCTGTGCGCAGGCGCCTTCGAAGACAATCGAGAGGTCGGGGAATTCCCGGGCGGCATCGGTGTTGCAGAGAGCGATGAGCCACGTATCTCCGTCGCGGCGGGTTTGCAGAATCAGGGGCAGGTTCTCCCGACGGGGGCCGGCATTTTCCAAACGAACCACAGGCGGCGCGGCTTGGCGCAGGGCGTCCGCGAGAGGTTTGCGCGCAAGGGGAACGCGGATGGCGTGTTGGCTGAACTCTGCCGGTGCAGCCGAGGGGAGTGCGTCGAGATAAGCGGGCGCGGGTCCCGAAAAAATCACCGAGCCTCTGGCCGCGCTGAATTTTTTAAGGATGTCCAAGGTCGATCCGCGGAGGGTGACCAGGCCGGCGACCACGACGGCCCGATAGCGGGCCTTGCCCAGGCGGAGAGTCGGATGGGAAGGGAGGGTTTCGACCTCGCCCAGCCGCGCGAGTTGTTCCTCGTCGCCGTAGTCGAAATCGAGCTGGGCATCGATAATCCAGCGGAAGAGCGAAGCAAAGGTCTGGTCGATGGGCGCGATCTCCGGCGATTGGTTTTTAATGAACGTGGCCCATTGGGCGTGCACCTGAGCCCAGACGCTTTCGACCGGATGGAGGACCAGGATATCGCAGACCGGGTCTCCTTTCTGCAGCAACAAATGAACCCGGGCGTAGTAATCCTCCACAGCCCGGTATTCCCGGAACCAGGCGGACTGGAAAAAAATACTGGCAGGAAAATCCCGTTTCGCCTCACCGGCCATGCAATACCATGAGAGGTGATGGCAGCGCAGGTTGATGCCCAGAAAGGCCTGCCAGTCGCCGATCTCCTTGTGGCCGTCAAAATCAAGCTGCCAGCCGGTGACTCCATAGAGTTCGCTGAGCATCCACTTTCGGCCCATCTGCCTGGCGGAAGACGCGACCTGCTTTGCCATCCAGAACGAATGGTTGTTGAGCAGGAGCTGGTCCATGCCCGGCGTCTCCATCAACTCGTAATAACGCAGCACCGAGCCGCAGGTGATGCTCTGGTCGCCGGGGAGGTCCTCCGCCAGCAGGTGGCCCGTGAGGCGAAGATTGTTGCGGTTGCACCAGTCGAAAATCGGACGCGCCCAGCTGTCGAGAAACTGGCGGTGCAGCAGTTCCATGTAGTGCCATTTCACCGGTGAGAGCTTCTCTCCTCGCAGGCGCAGGAAAAGATCGGGCAGGCAGTCGCAAAGATCGTAGCCGAACGCGTCCTCGAAATTCCGGGCAAAGTCGTCGGCCCACGGCGTCACCCAACCTGAGTCCGGCGGATACAGCCAGCCCTTGGGTGTCTCGCACATCACAAAGCCATGATGGGGCTCGTCCGTAAAAACACCCGGAATGGTCTGACCGAACATCTCACCGCAGGTCTCCTTGTAGCGTTCGTGCGTGAGGCGGATAAATTCTTGGACGGCCGCCGGATCGAGCGTGTTCAGGTAAGTGCCGCCATTAAAAAATGAATGCGGCTGGAGAACTTCGACCGTGAAGCGGAGGAACGTTTCGCCCGGTTTAAGCTTGGTGTCCTTCGCGTCGAGACGGCGATAGGCGTGGACATCCAGCCCCTTGATTTTTGCGGCAAAAAGGGCGGTCGCGGCGCACTGTTCCGGACAAGCCGCCAATTGGGCGGGCGTGAGGATTTCACAGCGCAGGTAGCGCATGCGGAATTTGGGGTCGCGGGTCACCAGACCTCCCGCCGCTCCGCTTGGCCAGCGGTCCTCGTCATAGATCCAGCTTTCCAATCCCAGTTTTTTTGCCTCGGCGGTGCACGCTTCGACCGAGGCCATCCACTCCGGGCCCAGGTATTCGGTGGCGAGGCCGGTGCGGCCGTGCATGAAAAATCCGCCCATTCCCATTTCAGCCAGCACGCCGACCTGTCGGAGTAATTCCGCCTGATCGAGACGGCTGTTCCAGGACCACAGCGGCTTGCCTCGAAATGCTGCGGGCGGTGACTGAAATTCGCGGTGGGAATCGGCGACGTTGGAGGGGGTAGGCGATTTAGGCATCTTGTTATATCAAAGGTTTGATATTGGTGAGTTGAGAGTCAAGTTTTCCTGTGGAAACCGCGACGGCCTATTTTACCTGTCGATGCGACGACGTGAAACCGTCCGCCTCGTTTTTTGGTGCGTTATCCTGCCGGTGGTCACGGCGCGGAGCCGTAATCAGGCGGAGTTGCGGATCACGATTTTTGGCGGGATTTTCACGGACTCCACGGTTTCACCGTCGAGTTTTCGGACCAGCAGGTCGGCCGCCAACCGCCCGACGCTGGCCATTTCGGCCGTCACGGAGGTGATGGTCACGCTGAACACGTCGCAGAGCGGGGCGTTGTCCACGCCCACCACGCGCACGTCATCGGGAACGCGCATGCCGCGGCGGAGGAGTTCCTCGATCACGCCCGCGGCCTGCGAGTCGGATTGCGCGATGACGCCGTCGAATTTCAGCCCGCGTTCCAGCCAATGGCGCACGGCGGTTTCGCCGGCGCCTTTGTTGTATTTATCTGCCGAATACACGAGTTGGGGGTCGAGCTGGACGCCGTGCGCTGCGTGGGCGGCCAGGGAGCCGTCGTAGCGGAGTTGCATGCCGGGCACAAAAATGTGGGCGATGCGCTTACAGCCGGATGCGAGCAGGTGCTGCGCGGCCAGGACGCCTTGCATCTGGCGATCCGGCGAGACGTTGGTGACGCCCGGGATGCTCTCGCGTTCCAGCATGGATATGATCGGAAGTCCGGAGAGATGCAGTCCGCTGAGCATGGCGTAGGTGGCGGGGTGGGGCACACCGGCGACGATCAGCCCGTCCACGTCGTTGCGCAGCCGCTGGTCGATTTGTTGCAGCAGCTCTGAATCGAACTCGAAAAATCGCAGCCACATCCGCAGCCCTCGTTCGTCGAGTCCGGCGGAAACCCCACGAAGAAATTGAGTGATGAGCCCGCTTCCGGGTTCGCCGACGGGATGCAGCATCACGCCGACCGCGCCTTTGCGACCGCCTTTCAAGGCAGCGGCCAGCGGGTGTGGACGGTAGTTCATCTTGCGTGCCGTGGAGATGATGGTTTCGCGCAGCTCTTCGCGCACTCCGGTGTTCCCCATTTTTCCATTCAAGACCTTGGATACGAGCGAGTAGGATATTCCGAGTTCTTGGGCGATGTCCTTGAGCGACGTTGATCTCGCCCTGGGAGAGGGCGAATGGGAGCTGTTCGGGCGTTTGGGTTCTGAAGGCACAATGCCAACATAGGCAAACGTATGATTAGGCCAAGAGGTTTTGTAGTCCCCCTCGGGTCATGTCGCAGATCGCCAGGCGGAGCAGATGATCGAGTTGAGGATTGAGATCACGGGTTTGCAGGTCGTTGGAGGTCCAGAAACCGTGTTGCTCGCCCGGACCGTCAAAGATCTCAAGGTGCGCCGGGACACCGGCTGCCCGCCAAGCGGTGATCGCCTCCTCGGAGTGGGCCAAGGGCACGAGGCGGTCGTTGCGACTGTGCAGGATGTGCAGCGGGGGCGCGTTGAAGTTAACTTGGGCCGACGGGCTGGCAGCACGAAGATCGGCGGATGCAGGCTCCCCCGTGATGCCGAAGAATCTTTGAAGAAAGCCCGGCGTGCGGACCGCGGAGGCCGCGGTGTCGGCGGGTCCGGGCGCAACGCGCGAAGGACCGGCGAGAGAAACGATGCCGGCGCAGGCGTTCGAGCCGAGAGAAAGGCCGGTGAGCATCGCGAGATGCCCGCCGGCGGAAGCGCCGACGACGAGGATGTGTCCTTCCTGGGGAGCGAGCAGGCCATTCGGAGCGAGGCCGCCGGCGAGCATGAACCGCGCGGCGGCGACACAGTCCTCGTGGCACGCCGGCCAGGGAGCTTGGTCGAGTAGCCGGTAGTTTATACTGAATACGGAGCGTCCGCCGGCGACCATCAACCGGGCAATGGGATCGAGTGATTCCTTGCTTAGTGAATTCCACCCTCCGCCGTGGATGAGGAGCACGGGGGCGGCGGGCACGCCGGGTGGACGGCTTCCGGGCAGGTGAAGATCGCCGAGTTGCCGGGGGCCTGTGCCGTAGGGAAGGTCGCGAAAGACGCAGCTCACAATGGATTCTCGAACGGGGTGACGACGGTGTAGTCGAGGTTGAGGATCTTGGCGATCTCGACCAACTCGGCGGCGTGGTGACCGATGCCGAGGGCAAAGTGGTGGGTCGGACCTTCGGCGACCCAGCGCTTCAGGAAAGTGCGGACGTTGGGTTTGAAGATGCCGTGGGTGTTGGTGTTGCCGGTGGGTGGGATCGGGCGGTTGGCGGACTCGCCCTCGGCGATGACGAACTTGAACTTGCCGTCGGCTTTTTGACCGATCGAGAGCATGGTGATCGGACCTTCCTTGATCTGAAACTCTACGCCGGCGCCGCTGCCGGGTTTGCCGTGGTATTTCTTGAGGCTGCGGATGACGGGCTTGTTGGCGGCGATATTGATGTGGTGCGGTCCGTCGTGTCCGACGAGCACGCTGTCGAGCGCGAAGTCCACCGGGTGGAACTCGGCGAAGCTGCCGCCTATGTCGAGGCGGTCGAAGATCATCATGGCGATGCAGGTCTTGATATCGAACTCGCCACACATCGGGAAGCCGGCGCCGGTGAGGAGCGAGTTACCGACGATGAGGTTGGTGACGAGCGTGCGCAGTTCGCTGCCGGGCTCGCCTTCGTAGTAGTAGGCGAGGCCGTCGAGGCGCTTTTCCTTGATGAGGCTTTCGAGCGCGACGGCGGCGCGGCCGGCGGTGTCGAGGTCGGCGTCGGTGAGTTTTTGGGTGAGCGGGTCGCTCTTGGGGTCCGGTGTCTCGAAGAATTCGAGGATTTGTTTTTTCCAGCGGGTGACTTCGGCGGCGGCCGGTTCGCGGTAGTGTTTGTGGATGTCGCCGGGTTCGACGAGGACGACGTGGGGGCCGAAGGCGGCGGTGATTGCGGTCGGGTCGGTGTGCATATCGAGCATCGACTCGAGCACGTGACCCATAAGTCCGATGCGGGCTTTGCGCAGGGAATGGAGGACCTTGGCGATCCCGCACCAAGCTTTGATTTCACGGGCGACGTGCGGGTCGTTGCCCTCGTGTCCGAGGATGCAAGGCGGGGCTTTGCGTCCAAAGCGGATGGCGACGCCGGTGAACTCGGGAATGGAGCAGAAGTCGTCATTGCAGAGCTGCATGTGCGTCGTGCCGTTTGGGTAATCCATGGCCGCAAGCGGTTGGATCGCGATCAACACGAAGGGAATGTTCAACTCGCGGCAGAGGACGCCGAAGGTGGCCGAGGTGGCATAGGTCACCATGTCGACGAAGAGAAGGTCGATGTCCGCGGCCTTGATTTTCGGGACGACGTCGTAGGCGGTCTGGGCGTCGTCGAGCAATCCGAAGTCGGAGACGGTGACGCCATGGGCTTCGAGGAGACCTTGGACGTGGGCCTGCTTGCGTTTCATCTCGTCGAGGAGGCCGGCGAATTGCGCCCAGTAGACGTGATGGCCGACGCCGACGAGGCCGACTCGGGCGGTAAGCGGGCGAAGGCGGGCGATGCGGGGTGCGGGAGAGGAGCTTAATGAGGTGGTCATGGGAGGTTTCAAAATGGGGCTGGGGTTACCACGAGAACAACGCGGCGCCGGTGATCGGCCGCGTGGTTTCAAGCATGTAGCCGTTCGAGGTAATAACTTCGCGGAGGGGGATGCTTTCGCCGGTGATGTAGGGCCAGCTGGGGTTGAGCCACAGAGTGGTCGGACCGGAACCGGCCGGAGGGAAGAAGCGCACCGTGGCGTCTTTGAGACCGTGCACCCAGGCGCGGCGGGTGACGCCGATTTGTCCGGCGACTTCATCGATGTATTTCAGCCAGCCGTCGGCTTGCTCGACAAAGACGCGGCATTCCAGCCGCGAGGCCCGTGGCAGGCGATAGACAGTCGAGCCTCCGCGCAGCCAGGTTTCGTGGCCGAGAAGAAGCGGCGCCCCGAAAGGAGTCCGTAGAGAAATCTCCACGGTCGTATCGGGCAAATAGGCCGAAAACAGCCAGCCGTTGGTGTGGCGATGGAGGGTGAGGACGGGGAGGCGTTGCGAGCGGGTGCCGGCGCGAAATCCAATTTTCCAACCGAAGTCGCAGAGCGCCTGGCGGACGAGTTGGGCCAACGGGAAGGTGCTTGTTCGATCGTCGGGCAACGGGAGGTGCTGCTGGTCGATGGGCAAATCCTTTCTGAAATGCAGAGGCAGCGGACTCCGGAGCCAGCGCAGATGGCCGCCGGCCTGGGTGGTGAACGAAGCCGCGAGGGCGCGAACCTCATTTCCTTGGCGGACGATGGCATCGGCGGCTTTTTCGACGACGGGTTTTTCCGTCATGGCGCCACCGGACATGAGCGAACGATGCTCGAAGGTGCGCGGTGGCTCGCCTGTTTCAAAAACATCGACTTCGGCCAGCGTGGTGGATGCCTCCACGAGCCCCGAGACGGGGGAGGCCGCCTGCAATCCAAGACGCGCGCGGAGCCGGGGGGCGGTATCAAGCGGTCCGTAAATAAGAAGCAATCCGCCCGCCTCAGCCCAGTCGAGAAGCAGCCTTTCTCCGGCTGCGTCGAGCGGGGCGGGAGTGACGATGACGCGGCCGCCGAAAACTTCGCGAACACGGTCCCCCAGTGCACGCCAGGAACGGGTGGAAACCACCGTGTTAAGCGGCACCCCGGAATTGAGAATTTCACGGGCAAACCAATCGACATGGAAGAGACGTTCGGGAGCGGGATGCGGGCCGAACATAGCGTCGTGAAGTTCGTCAAACGGATAAAGCCAGACCAGTGGGCCGGGTGCGTCGGGACGTTGGGCCCAAGCGTGCAAGAGATGCGGCGTAACTTCATTAGGCACGGCATCGGGCATGCGGCCATACGAGTCGTCGATCGAGAGCAGCGAGAGATTCTGCGCGGACTCGGTGACGCCCTCGGCGGACACGCGGCCAATGGAGAGGGGCAGGAAGATGTCGTGCGGCTTGCGCTCGTAACGATCAAGCCAAGGGCTGTTGAGCCACCACGGGTCATGGATGTAGAAGCGGAAAAGCGGTTTTTTTTCGGGCGGCAGTTCGACGACGCGACCCATATAACCTGCGAGTTCGATACCGAAGTCGCCGTTCAGTGCGGCCCAGGGAGAATTGGGCGGCGGCTCGAAATTGAAACCGCCTTCGTAGAGTTCGCGCAGCGGGGTGGCGTCGCTGGAGAGGTCGGTGGCGGTGCCGAGATTGGTGCCTCGCGTCCTTATGCCGAGGTCGGGGCACTCGCGACGAAAGTCGCGCCAGAAGCCGAGAATCTTGTCGCGGGTTTCAGGGGCATTTTCGGGTGAAAAGGCGACTCCATCGAAGAGCGGCCCCCGGGTCATCCATGTTTCCATTCCGAAGCCGAATCCGTTGGAAAACCAGATGAAGTCCAGCGAGACGTCGCGGGCGAGGAGTTTGAACTGCCGGCCGAGGAAAGTGCCTAGGCTGGTGTCCTGCGGGATGCCGTCGGGGAAACCGGCGTAACGATGCGTATCCGCGTTAAGAATACCATAGCAGCAGACAAAGCTCGCCTTGCCCATCGTATCGGCGAGGCAGATTTCGCGGTGGCGTTCGTATTTGAAGGACGAAGGGGAGAACTCGCCACCCGGATCAAAGGTGAGTCCGATCACCGTTTTTTTGCCAAGAGCGGCGATGGCTTCGCGCCAGGCTCGGATAATCTCGGCAAGACGGCGATAGGTGATGAGACGCACATCATCGCGGTAAAGATAGGACCGCGCGTGAAGGCTTTTGCCTTCGGGGTCGGTGGGGATCTGGGGATGGACGCTTGAATTGGCATTGCCGATGAAGCGGGCCCACTCGAACTCGGCGTCGAGGTCGCCGGCGTAATCGAGGATCTCGGAGCCATCGGAAGCCCAGAACATCACGGAGACGGAGTCCGTGTGTTTGATCAGCGCCGACCACTGGCGTAACGCGTTATCACAAGCGGCGCGGGTGGAGGCGTAGTCCAGTCCGAAGTAAGGTTTGAGCGAAACTTCGAGATTGATGTTTTTCATCGTGCGGGGCGGCGGGAGGCGGGGCGTTTGGAGGACTCGATCCGACTGGCGGTAGGCTCGAGGGCTGGTGTGGATTCGACGGAGAGGTGTTTCTCAATCTCCGTCGCGGCGGAGCGCAGGCCGGCGAGGGTGGCTTTAATCGTTTCGGCCTTCTGCATTCGCAGGGTGGGGGCGCTGGCACCGATGGCGGCAAACACGGCACCCCACGGGTCGCGGATAGGCACGGCGTAGGCGCTTACGCCGATCGAGAATTCATCTTGGGTCTGGCCGTAGCCTAGGGTGCGGATCTGATCGAATTCACGTGCGAGCGCGGCCCGCGAGGTGATGGTTTTATCCGTATGCTTCTCCAGAGTGCGGTCGGAGAGAAAGGTGGAGAGACGCAGATCGTCGAGGTGCGCGAGCAGAACTTTTCCTACGGCGGTGCAGTGGGCGAAGGCACTCATGTCTTCGGGTTCCTGCACGCGGAGCGCCTGTTTGCTGGGAGCGAATGCGAGGTTGCTCAGGTGGTAGCCGCTATCCATCGAGGCAACGAGGACGGACTCGTTAAGTTCCCCAGAAAGGCGTTGCACCACGCGTCGGGCGATGGCTCCGAGGGGCTGGCGCGAGGCGGGGGCACGGCCCAGCAGATGAAGGCGCAGGCCGGCGTGAAAGTGACGGGTGTGATCGTCCTGCCGCAAGTAGCCGCGATGGACGAACGTCATGGCGATGTTGTGAACGGTGGCGACGTTCAGATCGAACTGCTTGGCGAGGGCGCGCGTGCCGAGTCCCTGAGGGGCGCGAACGATCGCTTCCAGCAGAGACAGGCTTTTATCGAGGGTAAGGACGGTAGGCATGACGTCTGTTTATTTATAATAAACAATTAACCAAGTATGGGGATAGGGATATACTGGTAGGAAGTTAATTTTTTAAAAAAAATTAGTGTAGGATTTAAGATTCTAATGAGGGTTTTCCAATGTAGTATGTTCTCATAATATAAACATGCGGAATCGCTTTGCAGCACTACAGACTTTTGCCGCTAGCCATTTCACACCGGCCTGATTGGCGGTGACACTTTTACTTACATGCCACTCTGTGCGACAGATTTGGTTAAGGGGCTCATCGGGCTTTTGGGGTCCGGTGAGGTTCTCACGGAATTGGAGGATATTTTACCTTATTGTTTTGATGGGACGGCGGCGCTGAAGCAGCGGCCGCTGGCCGTCGTGTTTGCCCGCGATGCGTCGCAGGTGTCCTCGGTTATAAAACTCGCTCGCATACAAGGCGCGCCGGTGGTTACACGGGGAAGCGGAACGGGACTGTCCGGGGGAAGCGTGCCGGTGCTGGGCGCGGTTGTGCTCTGTCTGGTGAAAATGGATCGTATACTGGAAGTCGATACGGCGAATCTGGCCCTTCGGGCCGAGGCCGGCGCGATCACTCAAAAAATCTACGAAGCTGCCGATGCCGTCGGACTCTTTTATCCGCCCGACCCCGGTTCGATGAAAATCAGCACCATAGGCGGTAACGTCGCAGAAAACTCCGGCGGCCTGCGCGGACTCAAATACGGGGTCACGCGCGACTACGTAATGGGCCTTGAAGTCGTCCTCGCCGACGGTTCGATCTGCTGGCTCGGCTCCAAGTGCGTGAAGGATGTCGCGGGTTACAACTTGCGCGATCTCTTCATCGGCAGCGAAGGCACGCTGGGTGTGGTCACGCAGGTTTTGCTGAAACTCCTACCCAAACCGACGGCGCGGCAAACATTGCTGGCGACGTATGGGCGCATGGACGCGGCGGCGGAGACGGTGTCGGCGATCATCGCGTCGAAGATCATCCCGTGCACGTTGGAGTTCCTCGACCGCAAGACCATCCAGTGCGTGGAGGATTTCGCAAAGGTCGGACTGCCGCGCGATGCGGAGGCGATTTTGCTGATTGAAACAGACGGACATCCGGCGGCGGTCGCTGACGAGGCGGCGAAAATCGAGGAACTGTGCCGTGCGCACGGCGCCACGACGGTGCGACGTGCGGCCAATGCCGCGGAGGCCGCACAGTTGGCGACGGCGCGCCGCAGTGCGTTCAGTGCGCTGGCGCGTTTGCGCCCGACCACGATTTTGGAGGATGTGACTGTGCCGCGCAGCGAACTCGCCGGCATGATTCGCGCGGTCGAGGCCATTGCGAACAAGCATCGGCTGAACATTGCGACCTTCGGGCACTTTGGGGACGGAAACCTGCATCCGACCATCCTCACCGACGAACGAGATACGGCGGAGATGCACCGGGTGGAGCTGGCCTTTGCCGACATCGTCGAGGAGACGTTGAAGCGCAAGGGCACCATCACGGGCGAGCACGGCGTGGGGCTTGCAAAAAAAACGTTCCTGAGACGGCAGCTCGGCGATTCGTCGTATGAGCTGCTGCGGCTGGTGAAGCGATCCATCGATCCCGACAACCTGCTGAATCCCGGAAAGATTTTTGACCAAGCATGAAGACGCTCGCCGAAATGGATTACTCGGTGCTCCAGCAGTGCATGCACTGCGGCATGTGTCTACCTACGTGTCCGACCTATGTGGAGACGAAGGAGGAGCGTAATTCGCCGCGCGGTCGCATCTCGCTCATGCGGGCGATTGCCGACGGGGAACTCGACGTGACCAAGGCGTTTGGTGAGGAGATGTATTACTGCCTCGGCTGCCTCGCGTGCACGAGCGCGTGTCCGGCGGACGTGAATTACGCGGAACTCTTCGAGACTGCGCGCGCCGAGGTGGAGAAGAAAGGCGTGCTCGCTTCGCCGAAGCGCGATGCGATCCGGTGGTTTGCGCTGCGGTTGATTTTTACGCGCCCGCGTTTGTTGCGGTTTGTCGGACGGCTCTTGTGGCTGTGGCAGGTGAGCGGCGGACAGACGGCGTTTCGCAAGCTGGGGCTCACGCGCTTGCTACCGAAAAATCTGCGTCGTCTCGAACCGCAAGCACCGGCGGTTCGCGCGAAGTTTTCGCATCAGTTGATCCGCGCGGTGGAAAAACCGGCGGCGATGAAGCGGCGTGTGGCGGTGCTGACGGGCTGCGTGCAGGATCTCGTTTTTTCGGATGTGAACCGGGCGACGGGGGATGTGTTGCTGGCCAACGGTTGCGAGGTGCACACGCCGCCGGTGCAGCCGTGCTGCGGATCGTTGCATGCGCACAATGGCGACATGGAAAGCGCACGGGAACTGGCGCGGCGTCAGCTCGACCTGATCGATCCAACAAACTTTGACGCGATCATCAGCAATGCAGGCGGGTGTGGTTCGCACTTTCGGCATTACGATCATCTGCTGGCCGACGATGCGAAGTATGCGGAGCGCGCCGCAGAGTGGTCGCGGAAATTGCGCGATGTTTCGGAGTATCTGGTCGAGATTGATTTCCGGAAACCGTCGGCACCGGCGAGGGGCGCGTGCGCGGTGACTTATCACGAGTCGTGTCATCTGTGCCACGGACAGAAAGTGAGCAAGCAGCCGCGCGAGATTTTGAAGGCGATCCCCGGGGTGGAGCTGCGCGAGTGCGGCGAGGCGACGTGGTGCTGCGGGAGCGCGGGCATTTACAACATCACCCAGCCGGAGACATCGTCGTGGTTGCAGGACCGCAAAGTAGAGCATCTGCGTGCGACGGGTGCCGTAGTGGTGGCGACGGCAAATCCGGGTTGTCATCTGCAGATCGAGAACGGCTTGCGAGCCGCCGGAGACAAGGCTGAGGTGGTCCATCCTGTCGTGCTGCTGGCGCGTGCCTATCGCGAGGAGTTGCAAGGGTAGGTGGATTTCGGGAACAAGCGTTTCATCCCAGATGCTTTCCCTTGGAATATCAGCCCCTTTGTCTCGGGCGTGGCCCGCTGTCATTTTTGGAAATGGGAGCATGCGGTGTAATCCTCCTCAGAGAAGCTTGAGGTCTTGATGATTTTTCGGAGCAGGTGATTTGACCTGTTTAGGGCATGGAATCAATGCAGCGGGAAAGTAGTATATTCGTATTTATAGGTTGGATACGTGATTGGGCTAAATCGATAAGCCCTGAGAGGAGTAGATTCGCTGCGGGGTGGCCGGCGGCGTGGGCGGCGAGGATTCGATGATGGCATACCACCAAAGTGCCGCGACCTACTGGCAGGGTGTAGAGCGATGCTCCGTGTTGAAAATCCGCCGGACGGGTCCACATGTTGAACGATAACGCGCCTGCCAGCACTGAACCTCTCTTTGCACGGACATCATCAGCTTTGTCGTGACGACTGGCGCCGAGTTCCGCCCAAGTGAAGTCCATGAGTCCGCCCGACGATAACCCCTTGAAAGCCGGACTGGCTACTGTGTAGCCGACCGGACGCATCATCGGTTGCATTCGGATATCAGCCTCCGGGAATACCTCGTGCACCAACGCCATCTCAGGATCAAAAACCACCGCGCATCCGCCCACTTGAAGCACCTTGCGCAACTGTCCGAGTTCCTCGAACCAGTGCTGCCGGCTGCCGGATGGACGCGAAAGATCGAGAAGGACCGGGAGGTCCGCCTCGCGGAAATTGTTTCCAAAAGGTGAAACTTCGAGGCCGAGTTCCTTGAGCGCGGACGCCAACGCGGATGTCATCCCATTCACCGCGACTCCGCCTCGCAACCGCGGGCGAGCGGCCACTACGCTGCTGGAAAAATGACCGTGGAGTTTCAGCCCCTCCAGCATGCCGGAGGCTTTCCATTGCCATACACCCGTGCGTGAGGGCGCAGGGATTGTTACACTCAACAAAGATTGCGGGGCGGTCGTCTTCGCGAGGCGAATAGGTTGTGACCAACGCTTCTTTGTCACCCCGTCCAAATCGATCATTTCCAAGGTCCAATTGCCTGACATCCCACGTCGGCTGGAGGCGTCTCCGCCCAGCCAAACCAACTCTACTTGCACCGGTGTGCCAGGCGCGGCTATGCGAGGGGTGACAAAAATCCCGACGGTCCCCGAATCGGCGGCTTCGGTTAATGATTCCATGACCGGCTTGGGGCGCCGCCAGATATCCAAGGCGCCGAACAGCTCTCCGCTGGCATCGGCGAGTTGGCAGAAGCAGTAGCCGGCAACACGCGGGTTCGCGCGCAGCGCCACGGTTACGGCATACATATCCTCGGCGCGCAGACGATTGCACTCGGTTAGGAACGCCTTGGGGTCAGAACACGCTTTGCGCACGTCAGGGTGTTTAAAGGCAATGTGTAACGACTCTGCAAAATCGGCGTGCAGTCGGTAGTCCTCCAAGCCTGCGGTGCGGTCGGATTTTGAATAGCCGGCGAGCACTTCGTCAAACATCGGGGGCACCGGCGGCGCGCCATATTCGCTGAGGAAAAAAAGCACGCCTTCCTTGCCCAAGGTGCGAAGACGATGGAACGTTTGGTCGCGAGGAGGGAACTCATGATAGACATGTGCGTCCAGCACCGGCACCGGCGTTCCGTCACCCGGCGGTGCATACACGGCGGTGAGCCCTTTTTTCGCCGTATCAGGCAGCATGTCTTCCGCGCCACCGGTGGACATGAGTCCATGTCCGCCCGACACATCGATGATCGCACGGGTGGGGTCGAGCAATCGCACCCGCTTCAACCACCGTCCGGTCATGCCGATGACCACTTCCGGTGTGAAACCGCGCAGGTGAAACACCTCATTCATCAAGCACCAGACGACAATCGAAGCATGGTGAGCGTCGCGGGTAACCAGACCCTCGATTTCGCGCCAGCACCTGGCTTCCGTATGCGGACTGCGTTCGATCCAGCCGATCGGGGGTTCGGCCATGACCAACAGTCCGAGCTCGTCGCACAAGTCCAGCCATGCGGGCAACGGTGGCAGCATATGCGCCCGCACAAAATTGAATCCCCGTTCCTTCACCGCACGCAGTTCACGTTCGCTCATGGATCGGTCCTCAGGCCGAACCAAGGTGCGTGGATAACACCCTTGATGCAGAAATCCTTTCAGGACGACCGTGCTTCCGTTGAGTTTAAACTGATCTTTGTGCACTGCAAATTCCCTCATGCCAAAACGCACCGGGAGGGTGTCCAGCACTTGGCCTTCGCTCAAAATGCTCACCTTTGCCGTATGGAGATAGGGGTCTTCCAGCGACCATCGCCGGGCCCTTGGCAAGGGCACTCGCAGGCGCAGGTGGTTTAATCCGTTCTTAAAACGTCGGCGCAGTCGGTGGGCGGGTGCGACCGTCTGCCCGTCCATTCCGAGGATCTCAACGACACACTCACGCGTTGCGGCGGGACCGTCGATTTCGACGGAGATTTTGACGGAGACTTCGTCTGGAGACAGCTTGGGTTCGGGTGACACCCGCGTAAGCGTGGCGCCGCCCGTTGCCTGTAATTCGACGCTCTGCCATAGTCCGCCGAAGTTGTAATACCAACCGGCTTTTCCCACGGGAATCGGTCCTTGGTTGAGCGGTGCGCCGCAGCGGAAGCCATCGATTTCACGGTCCATTGGCGGATTCACCACGCGCACGACAACCGTGTTTTCTCCACGTCGCACATGAGGTGAAGCGTTAAACTCGAAGGGAAGGAAACCGCCTTCGTGTTCACCCAAGCGTGTGCCGTTCAACCACACTTCGGCGTGATATTGCGCGGCATGAAAGCGCAGGCGCAATGAACGGCGTTCCCAGCCTGCGGGCAGGCTGAAGGTCCGGCGATACCAACCTACACCGTCATAACCCGGGCGAACCCGTTCCCAAACTGAGGGAACGAGGGTTGCTACTGCCTCTGACGGGAATTTCACTGACCAGCTTTCGGTGCGGCCTCGGTTCTCCTCATCGAAAACCAGCTGCCATTCTCCATCAAGACTCAGCGATTCACGCCCGCTAAAATCCGAACGTTTGGGCATAATATCTGGAGGAGTTTTGACTTTAGCTCGTGGCGACTTCGTTTCGGGAAGAGGTTGAGCAGCGGGATTAGCAGGACGTTTCATGTAAATTTTAGCGATGGTCAGAGGACGTAACGGAGAGGGCGTTGCGCCCCGGTTGCAGGGCCGTCAGTTGTCCTCGCCACACGAATTCACCGGTAATCCCGGCGGGAAGCGTGACGGTGCCGGTGATTGTTGCGTCAGCGATGCGCAGCTCCATTTCGATGAAGCCTCCCGGATGGGCCACCTTGCAGGTGATTTGGGCGAGCCTTCCCAAGCACGGCGCAATGCGCACGTGAGCGAATCCGGGACCGTCTGGCCGGACGCCGGCGATGCTGGCCAATGTGTGCCAAGCCGGATGTGCGCCCCAGGCATGGGCATCGCTCCGAGTGGGCTCGGGGGCTTCGGGCGTTGAGGTGAAGCCGAGATCGGGTAACGCGCGCCAAGAAGCGAGACGTCGGTGCAGCTCTGTTTCGTCACCGTGCAGGTAGAGCGCGCTCAACACATAGAACGAGCCATAGATCGTGGCGCGGGCGAGGGTGGAGTCCGTGCGTAGTGCTGCGAGGCATGCTTGGGCTTTATCGGCAGGGAGCAGTCCGGTGAGCAGGGCAAACGTTTGGGCGTGTTCGCTGGCGACAGTTTCGCCGACGGTATCCAACAGCAGTTCGCGACCGGAGTTCCAATAGCGGGTGAGCACGCGGGTGAACAACGCGCGCGCCTGCTCATCGCAACGTTGCGCAAGCAACCGGTCGCCATACGCGGCTTCGATTTGCGCGGCGGCCTGAAGTGCACGCACCCAATGCAGATTGACGATGCTGGAATCGCCTTCGCGCACTCCGGGGCCGCAGCCGTTTCTCCATCCAGGAACCCAATCAACGAACGGCCATCCAGGAACCGTATGAAGCAATCCGTCGTCCCCGCACAGCGCATCGAACTCGGCCAGCAGGCCGCGCAAAACGGGCAGTTGGGACTTAACGAAGGAGGCATCGTCCCGCCACCATGCGTAGTCGCGCAGCATGGTCGGCCATAGCAGGGAGAAGGTGGCACTTTCCTGTCTCCAATTGGAGGGATAACGTTCCGCAATCAATCCGGACGCACTGCGGGACCAACCAAACAGCTCAATCGCCCTCCGACTGAGACGCGTATCACCAAACCAAGCGTAGTTATGCAGGGCCATGATGACATTATCACCCACATAGCCGAGTTGTTCGTAGTAAGGTGTATCGACCCACACCTCGTGCGCAGCCTGGCGCTCCGCTCTTTCAAAAAGAGGGAGCAGCTGATCCCAGCTCGCGTCAGATGATGACCATGCGCCGATACGATCCAGCGGGTAACCCGTGGTGATGACGCCCAGAGCGGTCACCGTGAGGGGATACGCGGCGGTTTTGAGGGTGATGCGAGCGAAGCGACCGCAGCGCCACCACAACGCCGGGGTTGCATGGACGGACGCCTCGCCAAGCTTCCAAGAGTCCTCGATGCCAACGAAGACCTTGCCCGTGATTTCGTCGCGATGTCCTTTGGAGGATCCATCTTTCACGGCGTCGGCGGAGGATTCTTGATAAAGCGATTCAGCCCAACTCCAGCTGATGAGCGCTCCTGCGCCGCCGGAGAACTTTGCGTCGGGATAACCGCAGAGATAACTCTCGAAATCCCACAGGACCGTGAGTTCGGAATGAGCCGGCACAATGATAAGGGCCTTACCGTCGAGCAGCGTCTGCCAAGCGGGGAGACTGAGATTTTTAGCTTCGGAAGTCGTCCAAGGCGTTTCCTCACGACCTATCCTGACCGCCCGAATACATCCGCCGCGCCACGCGGTTCGTTCCTGCTCAGCCAATGTTGCGGCGGCCAGACACCAACCGGGACGCCGCACTCCATGCGGATTGGGCGAGAGTGCCGTTCGAACAACGTTGGCCGAGACGGGACTGGCCGCCGGACGCTGCCACGTGCCCAGATCAAAAGCGAAGGTGGGGCCTATGTCGTGATAGCCGACCAAGCGAGGGCGTTCCAAGGTGACGGCCGAGGTAAGATCTTCGACGAGCCAAGGTGCGGCACCGGTGTTGAGCAACGCGCCGTCGATTTGTTCGGAGTGGAGAAGAAATCCTCCGCGCCACGACATTTGAGCCATGGGTGGAGTGACTGCGTTCGGAGAAGCGAGCGAATCAATCGCAGGGGTTATATACCACACGAGGGCTTCCAATTCATGCTCACCGGCGGACAGTTCGGGGCGAATGCTCTGGACCGTCCAATGCTCGAGATCGCAGCGGTCGGGGCCGAACATGAGATCGTGGCCATCGCAGCGAAGCTGGAATCGTTGGTCGGCGGTGACGTGGAGGAGCGGCACGACGGGTTCGGCGAGCGAGAAGCGGAGACGGAAACGCAGCACGGCGGTTTCCTGTGGCGCTTTGGATGGGTGCCAGATCCAAGCGCCTTGATCCGCCGGATGGCGCGGCAGGGTGTTGGCGTCAGCAAGATGAGAGCGAGTTGGCGGGAGTATTGTTCGTGCGAGTGAAGACATGGACGGATTCAAAGGCTGGTCAGTGCCCTGCGGATGATGCACCCAGATAGTTGCCGTAGCCCACGATCACGGTGGAGCCGATCAGCACGGCCAGGCCGATGCCAATTAGGAGGTGGGTGCGTTTGCTCGTGCCCTTCCATTCGTGGAGCACGATGCCCCAGAGCGTGCTGAAAATGATGATGCTGGCCATGTGCAGCGTCCAACTGGAGAACTCGTATTCCTCCATTTTTGTCTGCCCCATGCTGTAAAAGAAAAACTGGAGATACCACGTGATGCCGGCCAAGGCCGAGAACAGGTAATTGCGAAGCAGCGGTGCTGGCCCGGTGTGCTTAGCCGGTCCTGACGAGACACCGTGAGACGCGGCTGCGGAATCCCGCACGCATTTTTCTTCAATTGCTGCGGAGAGCATCGTTCCCTCGACGGCACTGATCTCGGCGACCGCCGTGCGGCGCAGGTTAAGGTATTCGTGAGCGGAACGATTTTTGAGATTCAGGATGACACACCAAATAAAATTGGTGGTGAAACCGCCCCAGAGAACGACGATCAGCACGGGTAGATTTTGCCACAGATCGCTGCCACCGTGATGGAGGAGGGCAGTTTTCGAGAGATCGGCCAAGGGCTTGCCGGCGGCGAGTCCGTAGGCGAAGCACGAACTCATTATGCCTGAGAATGTGGCGACAAGCATGCCCTTGCCGAAATTGAATTCCTTCACGGTTGCGACCTTCTGCTCGGGCGATAGCTCGCGCTCTTTCGACATCCCGGCCAGTCCGCTCACGCCGATGCCTGCCATGCAGGCTACTACGCCGACGAGCACGATGAGGCCCGAATTCGTTCCGATGATTTTACTGAATTCTCCGGCGAAGATTGGCGGGACAAGCGTGCCGAACGCGGCGCAGAAACCCAGCGCCACGGCCATTCCCAGAGCGATGCCGAGGTAGCGCATCGTGAGGCCGAAGGTGAGTCCACCGATGCCCCACATCGCACCGAAAAGATAGGCCAAAAGCAGGGCGTTGTGCGGAGCGGAACCGATGGTGGCCCACAGATCTGGCACGAGGATCCATGCGAGGGTGGTTGGAGCGATGATCCAGCTAAAGAAGCCGCCGACCAGCCAGTAGGTTTCCCATGACCATTTTTTAACTCCGCGATAAGGAATGTAGAAACTGGCCGAAGCGAGTCCGCCGAGCCAATGGTAGAGGATGCCGAGAAGGGGATTACTCATGTTAGTTGCGCGATTGGTTGGCCGGAGCGGCGACCGCCTGCAGTGTCACGGGGCCGAGTAATCCGGAAGGCTGGAGCGGGTCGTCTTTTTTCCATAGGCGCCAAGTGCTGAACGTGACCCGCCCCGTGGGGCTTGGCTTTCCGTCGAGCAACCATTGCGGCCACGAAAGGATTTGGACGCCGTCTTTGCGCTCGCTGTCTTCAGGAAGCTGCTCATCGCCGATCAGTCGATTCGGCCAGAGGTTGACGACGGTGATTTGGAGGGTGTTGACGCCCGCCTTTGCAAAGTCGGTGATTTCGACGCGATATGGAGGTTTCCAAAGAATGCCCAGATCGCGGCCGTTCAGACTTACGCGAGCCATGACTTGGACGTCACCAAGATCCAAATACAGGCGGTTGTCGGCGGTCAGTTGGCCGGGGGTGATTTCGATGGTCTTGGCGTAGCGCGTCTCGCCCGAGAAATATTTGATGTCGGTGTCGGTGTGCTCGCTCCACGAATACAGTGTGTCGAATGTGAATTCCTTTCGGTGGAAGGCGACCTGCCAAGGGCCCGTGAGTGACTGGAGGACGACCGGTGCGGACGGGGCGTTGGGCGAAGGGTTGACTACCACCGGTGCGGGGGCTTCAGCGGGAAAAACGACGAAGACAGACTCTGCGGGTTTGAGATGCAGGCGGACCGCCGTGGTGGAGTCGCGAACGGCAACGACGCTTGCCGGCATAATCCCGCCGGTTTCCGCGTTCCATAATTCGGGCTGATGACCGGTCGCACGAAAATGAGCAGTGGTTGTGACGGAATCAGCCGATGTGTTGGCGACGAAGTAAATGTCGGTGCCTTGGGCGCGGCGGTGAATCCAGCCGAGCTTTTTGTCTGACTTGAAATCCGTTTCGATCCCAAGACGGGCGAGTGCTTCTTCCGGCTTCATACCGGTGAAGACGCGTCCTTGGCCAAGGCGGCGTTCAGGGACGAGGGCGGAGGTGCCCCAGAGTTCATCGATCAGTAATTTCAACTCGGCTTCGACTTGCGGAAAACCGCTTAAGCCGGGGGTGGTGACCGGTGGATTGCCCAGCACGGCGACGCCTTCACGCACCAGATCCCGAATGTGTTTTAGCATCGGCACGGTCATGGTGCCGCTGTGGGTGAGCGTGAGCAGCCGGTAGGCGCGGCCGGAGGGAAGAACGATGTTTCCGTCCTGCGCGCGGACCGTGGCAAAGGTGTTCGGTCCGCAGCCGTCATAATCGTAGCCAGGAATGGGCGCGGCTTGAAAACGTTGGAGCGGTTCCTCCGATTGAAGTGCGAGCACGTCCGCGACAAACTCTCCCTGACGGAGTAGATGCTGGGCGCGGGCTAGGTAGGTGTGCCAAGGGCCGCTCCATTCCCACCACGTGTTAGTGCGTTCGTAGTGAAGGCCCCAGCGGCTCATCTGCATGCCGGGCTTTTGATCGACCAGGAATTGGGCGGCGTAACGGTGAAAGACGACGCGGTTGATGCCTTGGGTGAACGCATCGTCGCCGATGGCCTTCAGCATGGCCGGATGCCAGAGCCAGCGTTCTTTTTCGTTCGCGGTGAAGGCTTCGGCGGAGACGACGGGGCGGCCGTTCAGATGGGCGGCCGATGCCATGCCTTTCATCGTCGAATAGAAATCCATGCCCTGGCCGGTGGGCGTCCAGAATTCGGCCATCGGTTCGTCGGCGTGATTGGCCGCGTCGAGGTCGTTGCCCGTGGTGGTGTAACCCTCGTAGGAAAAACGAAGCCCTTGCCCATGCGCCAGTTCTTGGAACGTGGCGACGTAGTTTTGCACCATAAGTTCGGAAACGGTCTTGCGCAGGTCCCAGAGAAAGCGCTCGGTCGTCTGCAAGTCGCCGAGGACGCGACCAGTCATGATGGGAAGGTAAGGAAGCGGATCGTAGCCCCGGCGTCGGGTGAACTCTTCGCGCATGCGGGAGGTCCAGTTTTGGCCGCCGCTTTCCCAACTGTCGATGTGCGTGGCGACGAGAGCGGACTTCATCTCCGGGCCTGTGATATCGCTTAGCCTTTTGACGAAGGAATTGAAGTGGTGAACCGTAGCCTCGCGACTGAGCTTGTCGGTTTCGGGTCCGCTCTGGGCCTTGGGGCTGGGTTTGATCCACCGACCGTTATAGGCATGGCCCATGCGGAGAATGATCCATTCACCGGAGGGTGCATTCCATGTGAGGGAACCGTCGGACTGCATTTGGGCGGTGAGATCAATGACGCGATTGCTAGGGATGATCGCGTCGGCCGGGGCCGTGGCATCGGGCGGTGCGCTGACGACGCCGCTATAGCCGACATACTTGTCCCAGGAGAGGGACTTCATCGCGAAGTCTTTGATCTTAAAATCGGTTTTGGTGGCTGGAACGGCGAACACCGCGATGTCCTTGTAGGCTCCGCTGTTTGGGGGGATGGGAAGAACGCCACTCCACGATGTGCCTCCGGTCACCTGCGTTTCGCTGGTGAAGACCGACTGCATGCCTTGTTCGGGTGTAACCCAAGAACCCCCGCTGCCGAAATAGCCGGGGCCGTTGTTGATGCTGATCTCCATGCCGAGTCGTTTGGATTCGGAGACCGTGTGCTTGATCATCTCCTTCCATTGTTCGTCGAAGAACTGCATCGTCCCTGGGGGCGTGCCATTCTGGACATCGAGAATCGTAGCGCCTCCGATGCCGACGCGTTGCATCGCTTCCAAGTCTGCGGTGATACTCTCGCGAGATACATTGCTGCTCAGCCACGTCCAATACACCCAGGGGCGGGCGGCGGTAGGGGGTGATGCGAAGCTTTCCCTGAGTGATTTTACAGTGGTGGGAGAGTCTGCCCGGGCGCATATACCACAGGTTAGCGAAAGGGCAGAAAACAGGATGAGAAAGCGGGAAGACAGCATGAGAAATTAAAGAGCGGTGGCGGAGCTGGTCGATGATACAGGGAGTCCTTCGCCGAGAAGTTTGAGGGCACCGTCGTAGCGTCGCACGTCGATGACCTTGTCGAGGCCGGTGCGCACAAGCACCAGGTTCCATTCGGGAACGACGATGCAGATGTTGTTGAGATTACCCTGCGCGGCGAACGTGCGTGCAGGAGCGTGGGGCCACAGACGGCCTTTGAGACTGATGCCGTTGGTCCACCAGTTTAGCCCGTAGATGCCGGGAAGGTCGGAATACCAGCCCTTGGGATCATGAGGCGGCGTGTTGGCGGCAACGAGCGGGACAGTGGCATAGTCGATGTAACGTTGGCTGATGAGTCGACGACCATTCCACACGCCTCCGTTGGCATAGAGCCAGCCGAACCGTGCGAGGTTGCGGGCGGTCATGTGCATGCCGCTTTCGGGATACCCTGCGCCTCCGTTGATGACGAGACCGTCCCGGTCGTGGACGCTTTTCCATTCCCAGCCGGAAGGGTTCATACCGATGGGATCGGCAATACGACGCTTGAAGAGGTCCGAAAGAGATTCGCCGGCGATGCGAGTGAGGATGAGTGCCAGCAGATCGGACTGGGCGGAATAGTGCATCGCGGCCCCGGGTGAATAGTCGGGCGCGCCGACATTCAGGGAGCCTTGTTGGAGGTGCGCGCCGCTCGTGAATGTGGCAAGGTGACGCAAGGTGACGGCGGGATAGGCGGTGGCGAGTTCGGGGAGATATTTGGACGCGAGGTCATCCGGCGAACATTTGCCATCGTCCCAAAGAAGGCCGAGGCAGGTGCTGAGAACGGATTTGGTGCAGGACCAGACGGGTCGCTTTTCGTCGATGCGATCACCGCCCCATAACATATACCCGTTATGAATGATGATGGTGCCGGATACGCCGTCCTTGCCGCAGACGGCGCGCAGATCGGCGATGGCGGCGGCAACTTTTTCGGAGTTAACGACAGGCACGCCGGGCGGAGGAGAGGCCCAGTCTGCACCGGGAAACACGTTTTCGCAGCGGGTCCAGGGTGCCGTTGTGATTACGGCGAAGGATGCGACTGCCACCAGCAGGCTGCGCAGGACTGGAGGGCAGGGAGCCATTGATTTTGTCCGACGCATTAGCGGGTGGCGGCGGCCATCTCACGGGTCGGCTGCAGATCGGGGCTGGAGACCACGAAGTAGTCGAGGTTGGCGGAGAGCCCGTTGTTATTGGTAAGACGCAGGGTGTTTTTTCCCGCTTTGAATTTCACCAGAAGAGGCGCGTTTGTGATCGGATCCTGAGCAGTGAAAAGGCGCCAGTCGTCGTTGCCGTTTGAGTAGCCTCCGGTGGCGGGCAGGCGGAACGGAGCGAAGGGTTCTTGAACGGTGCCGTTTACCTGGATCTCGCGTTCGCTATTGTTGAGCTGGGTGCAGTAGGTAAGCGATAGGTGATAGTAACCTTCGGCAGGGATGTTGATCTCCCATTCGATCCAGTGCCCTTCGTCGTTCCAAGCGGCGAGCGAAGTGCCAAGATGGCCTGTCTTGTTGTCGGCCACGGTGATCTTACCCTCACCCTGACTCGTGAAATTTTCGGCCTGAACAACGATGAGTGTGTTTGCAGGTGCAGGCTTGGCGGCGGCTTCACGAGCGCGGGTTTGCGAGCGGTCGGTAGCGGCGTCATGCTCTGCTTTGAGAACAGCTTCCTGTTCCGCCTGACGCTTGCGGAGCATGGCGGTGCGGGTTTCTTGGATGCTGGCTTGGCCTCGCGGAGCGAATTCAAGTTTTTCTCCCGCCTCCATCGAGAACGAGGAGGAAATCGGTGACCCAGCGCCGATGCGCTGACCGCTGGCGTCGATGTGGAAGACTTCCATATCTTTGACGGGAACGAAGTCCAAGGCGACCTGCAGCGGGATTTCAGACAGGTTGGAGAGGACATAGGCTCCGGTGTCGGCCTTTTCAAAGGCGACGATTCCGGGCTTGGAAAGCACGAGTCGGACATCGCCAGTCTTAAGGTTACGGCCGCCGCCAAGAATCAGACCGGTAGTCCGTCCGGCATCACGGCGAACGAAGGCCTGAAGAGCGTCCGTTTCCAATTCTCCGGTGGTGTAGCTTCCTGGTCGATACGAGGAAAAGCAGAGGTCCTCGCCGAGTGCGGTGTGCACAGTGAGTAGCGCGAAACCTTTTTCTAGGGAGCCCTCAAGAGTGGAGGTTTTGACGAACGGATCGGCGGCGGTGGAGATGTCGATTACGTTGCCGAAAACGGTCTGGTTGGTTTCGCGGCGCTGGATCAGCGTCTTCGGGCGTTCGCGACCAAACCAACCGTCTCCTGTGATTACTTCGGTGTGGCCGGCTGCGGCGGCGTGGAAGCGCACGGGCACATCTTTGACTTTGAAGGTGGCGTTCCAAGACGAGGCGGTTTGAGCGGAGGCGGTATTGGAGAGTTCGGAGTAGCCGACTTCCAGGGGCGTGGGAAGTGTGGCCGGCTTGAGGGCTAGTTCGGTCGAGAAGTCTCCGAGAAGATGCCAGGCGAGGTCGAATTTACGAGGCAGTCGGGCAAAGGCCCCGAAAATGTCGGCTACGTAGTTCGGGGTGACGAACACGGAACGGTCCATGGCGACGCCGGGGGCGGCCTGAAGGGCGTTTGCCCGTTGCATGCCGGCGGTGTCACCAAACCCGTAAACGAGCAGGGAGCCGTCGCTGGCGATCTGATTCTGCTCGTCCACGACCAGGGTGTTGTGGGCGATGGAATTGTAATACCAATTTCGATACAGCGGCTGTTCATACCAGACGATTCCCGGGTCGGGGGCGAGGATGCCAGTCTTGCTGGTCCAGAGGTCGATGTTCAGCTTGTCGGGATGGCCGTGGGAGCGATTGGGGCCGTAGTCCAAGAGCAGGCTGACGGTTCCGTTGGCGGTGGTGTTGCGGAGAATACCGTAGCCGACGTCGTTAAAGTTTTCGCTGAGCCATTCGACGGGAGGCGTGCGGACGTCATCGGCACGATCATAGAGAATGGATATGGGGAATTGTTGGAATCGCGTATCGATTCGCGGCTTAACCGTGGAGTCGTCGAGAATGAGCAGATAGCGGGGGTCGCGGTAGCGGAGATAGCCGTATTCGTAGAGGTAAGATTCGCGGCCGACGATGGAGATGCTGCTCGAATCGTGGACGGCGGGGGTCTTCAAGTCGGGGTAGGAATAGGCAATGGCCGAGTCGAAAAGTTTTTTGAGGGCTCCGTCGCGGTGGCGATACATGTCGATGCCGTTGCGCCAGAGGATTTCTGCATCGGTGATGACGGCCTGCATGGCCATGAACTGGTAGCCGATGGCACCTTCGGACCAGAGGCCGTCGGCATTGATGCTTTTTTCGCTGAAGTGGAGCACGACACCGCCGGTCGGTTTTTCCTTGGTGCCGCCTGGTCCATACATGGCGAGCCGGATCAAATCGGCGTCGTCGGTGGCGTAACCGACGATCAAGACGGCGGTGGTGCCGATGGCCGACCAGTTGGTGGGATTGCGAAGGTGACTGCTATTTGCCGCGATAAAACGGGCTCCGGCCTTGAGGAGGTTATCCTCGATGTGGCGGCGATTTTCCGGGGTGATGGACGGAGAGTTGTAGATCAGGTCGTAACCACGGGCGACGGGGATCAGCCAAATGGAATCGACGAGGCGCTGATCGAACAGCTTGCCTACGTCGTGAGTGAAACCGGGGCGGTTTCCGGGCGCGTATTTGTCGTAAACGTCGGCATAGGCGAGGAGAAGACGACGGGCGTAATCGGCGTATTTTTCATCTCCCGAAAGGGCGTAAATGGTGCCGAGATTGGAGATGTGAAGGGAGAATTCCGTATGGATGCGCCCGTAGGGTTTTTCTGGCAGGTGCGTCCATTTGCCATCGGCGTCCTTTACCGGTTCAGGAAGCTGGATGGGCAATGCGATGCGTTCGTCCATGGCTTTTTTGAGGTCCGCGTATTGTGCTGCCAATACAGGGGAGGTCTTAAGCATCGAGCGAAAGTGTTCGACGTCCTGCTGGTCCCACAGGGTGCGCGGGTGGCCTTGAGCTTGTCGGGGTTCGCCGTAAACGGTGACTTGAGGCTTGGCGTGGGACTGGGTGGTGGTGGCGATGAAGTCGGGAGAACCGGCGACGACATAGTTGTCCACGGGCTTAAGCTTTTCCGAGAGGTCAATCGGCGTGAGCACTGAGATCTTGCCAAAGCCGCCCCAGTCGGGGCCTTTTTTTCCGTTTTTGTCGATGCGGTTGGGATGGCCGCCGGTGGCCACGATGCGGATGCGCTGCGCGGTAAGACTGCCGGGGATTACAATTCGGGTTGGCTGGCCCGGTGCATTGGGCAGGGGGGAAGAGACAACCTTGGTTTCTTCGATGAAGATATCGACGCCATTTACTTGGCGGGTGTTGGCATAATCGAGTCCGGTGATTTCGACTGCCGCTATTTCGACGGGGATGACCAAGCGTATGTCGAGCGTCGCTCCTTCAAAGGGGCTGAAGATGGTGCCGACTCTTCCTTTGGTGACGCCAAGCGCACGCCCGGCGGACCAGTCGCGATTGAACTTGGAATTGGAGCCTTTGGCTGTAGCCCCTAATTCGGGCAGGGCGGCGTCATGAAGAACTTGAGCCGAAGCAAAGGGAGGGCTTATCGCACACAGCAGAAGCGCGAGAGCGGGGAGAATGGAGGAGACGAGTTTCATTGGGGAACGGAAAGTTGGGTCGTGTCACCACCAGTTATGGATGGAGGCGGAGGAAAGTGCGTGATCGAGAGAGGGAAGCTCGGGGTGCCAGAGGCGCTCCCATTCCAAACTGACGACACCTCGATAGGCGTCCTGAATAAGGGCATGGCGCAAAGCCCGCATGGGGAACTCGCCCTGACCGCAGGGAACATACGTGTAGGGGTTTTTGCCGTCGGGTTTGGAAACACTGTCCTTCACGTGAATGTGCACAACGCGCGAACCGATGGCCCGCCAAGTGTCCTCGGGAGATTCGCCACCCAGTCGCCACGTGTGGTGCGAATCCCAAAGCAGCGAGGTGTCTGCCGGAGCGTGAGACAAAAAATTCAGGAGTGCTGGCGTGTTGGTGAGCGAACTATGCGTTTCAACCATGAGATCGACCTGCCAGCCATGTTGGGCGCGGAGGCCGCGCCACCAGGAAAGAGCATCGAGGGCTTGGGAAAGTCCGGTTGCTTCTGAAAGTCCCGAGCCATCGAAAACGCGCAACCGTGGAATACCCATTGCCTCGACCCAGGGAACGTAGCGAAGGAGCGTCGCGCGATCCGAATCGGTGTTGCCGGCGAGCCTGAAAGAAGTATCCAAAGCGCAGATACGAACGGGATCGTTTTGGAAGCGCGCCTTAAAGTCGTTGGGTGACGCGAAAAGTTCTTCCAAGCGTTCCGGGGTTTTAATGGTTCCGTCGATGCCGCGAATCTCCACCGCATCGATCTGATGACGGCGGGCGAGGTCGAGGATTTGTTCTAATGAGAGGTCGGCGCAGCCAAGGGTGGAAAACGCACGTGAACTGAGGGAAGGAGCGGAAATCATCACGGGATTCATTTTCTCAGTTGCGGGGCGCGTCGTCGGGCCAGTTGGAAAAGTCAAAACGAGGGGTCCATTGAAGGTCGCGTTCGGTGGGTTCCGTTTCGAGGTGGGCGGGACCCTTTCTATGTCCGTGGATGTAGTAGATTCCTTGTGCGTTGCGCCCGGTGGTAAGCGCCGCGATGGCGGCGCCGGCGATGTCGCGGCGATCAATGAACTGCCAATTCACGCTGGGACGTTGGGTTTGGTATTTGTCTGTGAGCGTGTCGGCGTCGGTGACGTAGGCCGGGCGCAGGGCAACGGCGGTGAAGTTGCCGGCGCGGCAATGGAAATCCAGGATCTGTTCCTGCAGGTGCTTGGTCAGACCGTAGAGCCCAACGGGTAGGGCAGGGAGATCGCGAAGGAATCGCTTGGTGGAAGTCCGATGGCCATCCACTACGGCGATGCTGGATATCAGAATAACACGCTTTACGCCTTGGCGGGCGGCCTCGGCGCAGAGCAGGGCGGTGCCCTTGACGTTGATATCAAACGGGAGCACGGGACTATCATAAACACCAGGGTGCCTGGGAGCCATATGGGCGATGACGATTGCGTCCACACCAGTGCAGGCGAGGGCGACTGCGGTGGGGTCGGACACATCGCCAAGATGGAACTCATCGGGCTTGCAGCCTGATGGAGGTGGTGAGACGTCGAATGCGCGGACGGAGAAGCCGGTGGCTTGAAATTCGCCAACCAGTGACTGGCCGAGAAAGCCGCATGCACCCGTGATGAGCACGGTGGACTTCGGGGAATGATTGTCCGGGGAGTTCATGAAGAAGGAGCGATGGGCGTAGGAGCGTTTTCGAGAAGGTTACGGATAATAAATCGGGGACTGGGGTTGTCTTCATCAGGAGGGAGTTCCAAGAGAACCCAAGTGAGTCGGACGGGTGTATCGGCCGAAGGAATACGCTGGGGGCGGTTTATCCGGAGTCGCCATTGGTCACCTTCGTGCGCGGCGATTTTCACAAGCAGCTGGCTCGTCTCCAACCGTGGAAGCGGCACGCTCCGGTCTTCGCCCGGAAGGAGCTCAAAGACGTTGTCGGCAATGTGGAATGCGGCGCGTTTGGGGCTGAAATTGAAGATACGTATCATGCCGACCGGATGTTTTTCCCACGAATGATCAATGGCCTTGGCGGTGATGGTTGCCTGTCCGCGTGCGGCAGAGATCAGAAGCAGCCAAGGACCGCCATCGCCGAGCCTCGCTTCGGCAATAACGATACGACGCGGCTTGGTTTCGGGAGGGACGGGGGGAAGTTCGCGATAGAGCGATACAAGCCCGTCGGACGGGCGTGGATAGGGGGATGAAAGTCCGGCGTTGCTTGCGGAAAGGGAGATTTTTTGACCTTGGAGATCGTAAAAGACACCGTCCACCTGACCGTCCAAGTTGGTGCAGAAGGTGCGAAAAGTGGACGCCGCTTCGGTTTGTGCCGAAGCCGGGGTTGCCGAGAGAGAAATTGCCAAGGCAAGCGCAATGAAAAGCGTCAAATGTCGGAGGAGGAAAGCCATCGAAAGGAGATGATTTTAAAACGGCGGCCAAAGTCGGCCTCGGTGGAGGTCGCCATCGCTGGTTCGTAATAGTCGGGAGAGGAAGCCAGGGCGGATTTACGGCGAAGGGGTTCTATGGTGCGTTGGACGACGGCTTCGCACCAAGCGCGTCCGGTGATCTCACCCGTGACGGGGTTTTGCACTTCGCCATAAGTGCGAACAGAGAACGTATCGGAGCGGGCCGAGAGCTGTGATCCAATGGTCGAGAGCACATCGGCCTGAGTGAGAAATTGCGGCGCATAGGAGGAGAAGGATCCGAAAGGGAATTTGGTCCGATTGCCTGAGGTGACTCCGCCTCGTGCAACCTCCGCGTCCATCTCGCCTCCAGCATTGATTGTCCCTGTTCCTGAATTTTCGAAGGGAGCGAAATTTCTCCAGTTGTTGATGGAGCCGGTCCCGGTGATGGCGGTCTGGTCGATCGCGTTCTGCAGCGCGCCTTGAACGGATTCGTTGGTGTTGGCTGCGTCTGCGACGGATGGAGTGTCGGGATTGTCCCTTAGGCGCCGGTTAACGAAATCCGCCAGCGAAACAAAGGGACCTCTGGCGCGCACCTCTTTCACGATGTTCGCGGCCAACGCGGCGATTTGTTCTTCGGATAGCCGGCGGTAACCCTTGAACGCCCAGTCATGACGACCACTTACGGGTTCATGGGCATCGGGGGGGCGTGCGAAACGTGACATGACGGAGCCGAGAGCGCCCATCCCTTCGTCATCCCAAGTGCCGTCGAGGTGACTATTCATGTTGTATCCACCCGCCAATACGGCGCGCCAGGCTTGTTCGGAGGTGGAGTTGATATTGAAACCTCCATTGAGAATGAGGTGCGCAGCCACGGAATCTGCGTTTCGTTTTTCTCCATCGTTGAGGCTGTTGGCGGACTCCCGCCAGACATGGCGAGGATTGGGCAGGATGCCTGGAATAGCAGTAACACTCGCGGCGGATGTGCCGCCATTCGGCACGGTGGACACAAAGTAGCGGTCCCAAAGCGCGCGGTTAAGGAGGTAAGACATGTCGTGCAGCCCGCCGAGGTATTGGGCCGGTGACAGACTTTTGGTATCGGCGCGGGAAAGCTTATCCCGATCAGTTTTGTTCGTGTTGAGATGAAAGAATGGCGCGAGGCTGTTACCAATGGTGTAAGCAGGTGTATCCGCGCGTGAGATCAGGTTGGCATGCTGCAACTGACCGATGGACAGCAGTGGCTGATCTTCGGGCCTGAACTCAAAGAGTATGCTGTCGATAACTTCTCCGGTTGCTGTCGCATTCAGGTTTTCGGCGGACGACGCTCTCGTTCCGCCTGAGTCAGGGTCGAACGCATCCGAAATGGCCGTGCCCTGGTTCGACTTGACGACGCGATGTCCGTCATAGACGGCGGTAGTCATGGTGGCCCGCGGATTATAGATAGCGATATGGCGGCTTCCGTTGGCAAGATTGAGGCGACTCTGAAGACCCCAAGTGGTGAAGCCCGGGCTGGTGGCCAACCCGGGCTTCACCACTTGGGGTCTTCAGAGTCGCCTCAATC
>Ga0247813_10000376_pt1 | contig 44571 bp, 46 predicted proteins | sample UWRJL169409C1_FD_180719 | JGI IMG/M metagenome (GOLD analysis project Ga0247813, IMG submission 180719) | Plant litter microbial communities from Arlington Agricultural Research Station in Wisconsin, United States - UWRJ-L169-409C-1 | ecosystem: Environmental > Terrestrial > Plant litter >... | reverse complement strand
GGAGCGATCATGCCCTATGTCAAACCCGAAATATCACCGTCAACTGATGTGATGCTCCGTGTCGCTTCAACGGTCTGGCTCAATCATCTGGCTTGCGGGGTGCGCCGCTGCCGCCGCGATTGCCGTTGCCTCGGAAGAACGGGCAAGTTTGGAAATCCTCTCTGTGTCGCCCATATGGAAAGCCGCGAAATCACGGAGATGCTTGATTTTTGCGGCGACACTGTCGAGTTGGCGACACCCGAACGGGTGGCTGCAAGGCTGGCCGGAGCCAAGACGGATGAGGAGCGCGAGATGATCCTATTCAGGCGTCAGATCTTTCTCTATTTTCACCGGGAAATGGCAAAGGCAGGGTTGGAAGAGCCTTTGGGGCCGCCCTTCATCGAGGTCTGATCGTGTCAGCCTTTGAAGGCGGTGACTTCGATCTCGATCAGCATTTCCGGGCGGATCAGGTCGCAGACCACCATCGTCGCGGCCGGGCGGATATCGCCAAAAGCCTCACCGAGGATCGGGAAGACGATTTCGGCAAAGGCCGCATCGGTGACGTAATAGTGATTGCGCACCGCGTCCTTGAGCGAAAACCCGGCGCCGTTGAGCGCCGCCTCGATGGTCATCAGGCAGTTGCGGGTCTGCTCTTCCACTGTCTGCGGCATGGTCATCGTCTGGTAATCGTAGCCGGTGGTACCGGAAACGAAGCACCAGTCGCCCTGCACGACAGCCCGCGAATAACCCGCCGTCTTTTCAAACGGCGAGCCGGAAGAGATCAGCTTTCGCGGGCTGGGCATTCTGGATCAGGCCCAGGGATGCGAGGCGGCATTGGCCTTTTCGAACGTGTCGATCGCCGTTGCCTTTTCCAGCGTCAGGCCGATATCGTCGAGGCCGTTCAGCATGCAGTGGCGGCGGAACGCATCGAGTTCGAAGGTGATCTTGCCGCCGTCCGGGCCGGTGATTTCCTGGTTTTCCAGGTCGACCGTCAGGATGGCGTTGGAGCCGCGCGAGGCGTCATCCATCAGCTTTTCCAGGTCTTCAGGAGAGACCACGACCGGCAGGATGCCGTTCTTGAAACAGTTGTTGTAGAAGATGTCGGCAAACGAGGTCGAGATGACGCAGCGGATGCCGAAGTCGAGCAGCGCCCACGGGGCATGTTCGCGCGACGAGCCGCAGCCGAAATTGTCGCCGGCAACCAGGATCTTGGCATTCTGGTAGGCGGGCTTGTTGAGGACGAAATCCTCGTTGACCGAGCCGTCCTCATGATAGCGGGCTTCGGCGAAAAGGCCGGTGCCGAGCCCGGTGCGCTTGATCGTCTTCAGGTAATCCTTCGGAATGATCATGTCCGTGTCGATATTGACGACGGGGAGCGGCGCGGCAACGCCGGTGAGCTTGACGAACTTGTCCATGGCAATGGCCTTCGATTTCAACGGGGCGGAAAAATTTCCGCCCAGCGTTTAGAGCAATTTCATGCCGAAATGAAGGAGAATCTTATTCCGGGTCGCCGGAAAGCCCCAAGCTGGCGCTTAGAGATCGATGATCGTGCCGCGGCCGTCGTTCCAGATGCGCGGTTCGCGGCTCTGGCGGGTGGAATTGCGGTTGCCAGAATTGCGGTTCACGGTGGCGCGAACCGGCTTGGGCGCAAGCCGTGCGGCAATCGTCGTGCCGATCACCACCACCGAGGCGATGCCGATCAGGGCAAGACCGAGCGATGCGGTAAACACGAAGGCCATCAGCGTGAACGCGATGCCTGCGATTGTCAGGAGGAGAGAGCGTATGCTTTGCATTGTCGTCACCTTTCGTTGCCCAGAATGTGGGTTCGCCCGCGCCGCGTTGCAAGGCCTACTTCCGTATCACAGGTCTGCCTTGCGAAAATGGCGAAAGCCGGGCACAAAAGCTGCATGAATTCGTCCATTGATCATCACCCTGCCCGCTTGCGCCGCTCCGTGCTGTGTGTGCCGGCCGACAATGCCCGCGCCCTTGTCAAGATCGCCACCCTTGCCTGCGATGCGGTGATCTACGATCTCGAAGATGCGGTATCGGTCGACAACAAGGTTGCCGCCCGCCAGACATTGGCCGATCATCTGAAGCGGGAGCGCCGCAGCGATATCGAAGTCATCGTCCGTATCAACGATCTGAAAACACCCTTCGGCGAGAAAGATCTGGCCTTCGCCCTGACACTGTCGCCCGATGCCATCCTTTTGCCCAAGGTCGAAAGCCCGCAGGATATCCAGGCGGTGGTTGATTTTCTCTCGGAAAACGATGCGCCCGATAGCGTTCGTCTCTGGGCGATGATCGAGACCCCGCGCGGCGTGCTGAACGCTGCGGCGATTGCCGAAACCGGCCGCACCCGCGGCGGCAGGCTCGATTGTTTCGTGCCGGGGCTGAACGACCTGCGCAAGGAAACCGGCGTGCCCGCTTTGCCCGGCCGCACCTATCTGATTGCCTGGCTGATGCAGATATTGCTCGCCGCCCGCAGCTGCGGCCTCGACATCATCGATGCCGTCTTCAACGACTTCCGGGATGTTTCAGGTTTCGAGGCGGAATGCGCTCAGGGACGCGACATGGGTTTCGATGGCAAGATGCTGATCCACCCGGCCCAGATCGGCCCGGCCAACGGCGCCTTCGGTGTTGCCGATGCCGCCCTTGCGGACGCCCGGTCGATCATCGATGCCTTTGCGCTGCCGGAAAATGCGGATAAAGCCGTCATCAATCTCAACGGCCAGATGGTCGAGCGTCTTCACCTCGATCAGGCCCTGCGGCTTGCGGCCAAGGCCGATGCCATCAACACAAAAGGAAAAACCCCTTGAAACTTTACCGCCTGCTGACCGCCATCGACGACGCCACCTTCTGCCACAAGGTCACAGCCGCCCTCAACAAGGGCTGGGACCTCTACGGTTCGCCGACCTATGCCTGGAACCAGGAAACCCGGGCAATGATGTGCGGCCAGGCCGTCGTCAAGGATGTCGAAGGCAAGGAATACACCCCCGACACCAAGCTGTCCGAACACTGAGGTCAGGCTGGCTGGGACGGTTCAATCCGTCTCAGCCGCCCACATGCTCGACGCTTTCCTCGATCCGCTCCATGTCGTCATCCGACAGGCCGAAATGATGGCCGATCTCGTGGATCAGCACATGGGTGATGATGTCGCCCAGCGTCTCCTCGTTCTCGGCCCAATAGTCGAGGATCGGCCGGCGGTAGAGAATGATCCGGTTCGGCATCTCGCCGGTTTCCATGGTGAAGCGCTCGCCGATGCCGCGCCCCTCGAACAGTCCGAGCAGGTCGAACGGCGTTTCCAGCGCCATGTCCTCGAAAACGTCCTCGGTCGGAAAATCGTCGATCTCGATGGTCAGATCGGTCGCCAGCGCCCGGAATTCCTCCGGCAGATGGCTGTAGGCCTCCAGCGCCAGGGATTCGAATGTGCTGATTGTCGGCGCGTGGCGTTCCCGCCAATCGTCGCTCTGGTCTATGCGGGCCATGGGCACTCCTTGCTTGCCCCCTGATATAGCCATTTCATCAGCGTTTTTCGAGGGTTGAATTTAGATCGTCCCCGTCAAGGAATAAATTCTTAGAGATTCCCGTTGACTCTTTCGGGCAGCTCTGGAATCTATAAGAACATAACAGGAACAACTTGAATTGGAGTGACGTCATGGTGCAGACGCCCATGACGCGCGAGCGTCTTTTTGCGCTCCGCGAAACCATTGCGCAGATGGAAAACGAAAACGTGCCCGGGCTGCTGAAAGCCGCCAGAAAAGGCGCTGCGACGGGCTTTGAGCAGAAGATCGGCGTTGATGATGCAGGCGTTTCCAGCCATGTCCTGCCTCTGGGCATTGCTGCGCTCGACGACATTCTTCAAGGCGGCCTGCCGCTGGGCGGGCTTACCGAAATCCGCGCCGCCGAAACCCGCGATACGGGGGCTGCCATGGGTTTTGTCCTGGGGCTGGCCGTGCTTTGCCGAGGCGATCAAGCACCGGGGAGTTCGCCCATTCTTTGGATCGGTCAGGGAATGACAGGTGCGGAAGCGGGGGCTCCCTATGGCCGCGGGCTGCAGGCCTATGGGCTGGATATCGGCTGCTGCATCTTCAGCAGCCCCCGCACCATCGCCGACGCGCTCTGGATTGCTGAAGCGGCGCTCTCTGTCCCGGTCTTTACGGCTATCATTCTGGAAGTCCGGGGAAATCCGGCCCAGTTCGGCCTGAACGAAAGCCGCCGCCTGCATATGCGAGCCCGGACCGGCAACGTGCCGATTTTTCTTCTGCGGCAGGCGGGTGAGGAGGAGGCCAGCAGCGCCCTCTTCCGGTTCCTTGTTGCCCCTGCCCCCGCCGCTGGGCGGCCGCTTCCGGATGGGTCGATGCTGGCCGGCAGCATCGGCAATCCGGTCTTCCGGGTCGCCGTTGAGAAAAGCAGGACCTTTGCCCCTCTTGAGCTTTTGATGGAATGGAGTTCCCATGCCCGCCGTTTCCGACATCTCATCCCAGAGACAACCGCGTCTTCTGCAAAATTTCAGCCAACGTATTCTGTCGCTGAATTTCCCGCATCTGCCGGCGGACCGGATGGCGCGGACGAAATGGGGCGTGTCATGGCTTTCCAGAAAGCGTCCTGACCATCCGCCGCTGGTCTTTGTCGATCGCATCCAGAATGCCATGCGCATCGTCGCCCTGGACATCTGTGGTGAAAAGGCCGGGTTGAAACGCGGGCAAGGCTTGGCCGAGGCACGTGCCATGCGCCCCGGCATCGAGATCATCGCGGCCGATCCGGCTGCCGACAAGGGCCTCCTGACGTCGCTGGCCGACTGGTGCGACCGCTATACGCCGCTTGTAGCCATGGACGGTGCGAACGGGCTCTATCTGGACATCAGCGGTTGCGTTCATCTGCATGGCAGCGAAAAATCGCTTCTGACCGACATCCTCTCCCGGCTTTTCCGCCTGGGCATTGAGGCACGCGGTGCAATCTCCTCTTCAGCGGGCCTATCCTGGGCGATGGCGCGCTATCGGCCCGGGGAAATCATCGGGCATCAGGAAGCCGAGCAGGCTCTGTCTCCCCTGCCGCTTGCGGCACTCAGGCTTCCCCTGGAAACGATCGAAACGCTGGCACGCGTCGGTCTGAAAACGGTCGGCGATCTCATCCATCTGCCGCGCGCGCCTTTGGCCCGCCGCTTCGGCCCGTCCGTTCTTCTGCGCCTCGATCAGGCGCTTGGTTTCGAGGACGAGCCCCTTTTGCCACGCCTTCCGGTGGCAAGCCTTTCGGCGGAGCGGCGCCTTGCCTCTCCCATCCAGGACGAGGACGATATTCTCGGGCTGACATTGCAGCTTGCCAAAAGCCTGCGGCAGAGTTTGGAGGAGCGCGAGGAAGGTGGCCGCCTGTTCGAACTCGTGCTTTTCCGGGTGGATGGCAAAGTCTTTCGCATTCGGGCCGCCACGTCGGCCGCATCCAAGAATCCCGAGCGCATCGCCGCGCTTTACCGCGAACGTCTTCAGGCCATTCACGATGATCTCGATGCCGGCTACGGTTTCGAAATCCTCCGCCTCAGCGTGCTGAAGACGGAACGCTATGTTGCCATTCAGGAGGATCTTTCCGGTAAATCGGACCAGGCCCGCTCCCTGTCAGCCTTTGCCGACCGGGTTCTGGCGCGCTTCGGTCCGGAGAGCCTGTCCATGCTGGTGCTGCAGGAAAGCCATGTGCCCGAAAGGGCGACGGCCTTCGCGCCGATTGCCGATATTGCGGAGCTTGCCGTGCAGCAGAGGCTTGATAGGCCAGTCGTCGCTGCCCCGCCCTCCGTTCGCCCCTTGCGGCTGTTTCGTCATCCGGAACGGGTGGATGCAATCGCGACCGAATTGCCGGAAGGCGCGCCAGCAAGCTTCAAGTGGCGCAAAATCCTCTATCAGGTGGCCCGGGCCGAAGGTCCGGAGCGGATCGCTGGCGAATGGTGGATCGACGGAGAAGATGCGCTGACACGGGATTATTTCCGGATCGAGGATGCGGATGGCCGGCGCTTCTGGCTGTTTCGTGATGGCCTCTACGGCCAGACCGTCGCGTCTCCGCAATGGTTCCTGCATGGAATTTTCGCATGAGCGCCGCACCGGTCTTTTATGAGCTTGGCGCCAGAACCAACTTTTCCTTCCTGGAGGGATCGGCTCCGGCCGAGATCATGGTGGTCACGGCCCAAAAGATCGGGCTGGCAGGTCTCGGTATTGCCGATCGCAACACGGTGGCCGGGGTGGTCCGCGCCCATGCCAAGGCAAAGCTTGAGAATTATGCGTTTCAACCCGGTGCGCGGCTGGTCTTTGCCGATGGCACACCGGATATTCTCGCCTATCCACGCAATCGCCAGGGTTGGGGCCATCTGTGCCGCCTGCTCAGCGCGGGGAACCTGCGGTCGAAAAAGGGAACCTGCACGCTGTTCCTATCCGATCTGCTCGAATGGCAGGACCAGCTTCAACTGATCGTCTTGGAGGGGTCGGGCCGTCCCGATGCTGCGATGCTGACCGGGCTTTTGCACAAGCTTAGGGATTATGCCGGACATCGTCTCTATCTGGGCATGACACCACGTTATGACGGTTTCGATCAGCATGACTTCGCCTGCGTGGCTGCAATTGCCTTAAAGACGGGAACTCGGCTCATTGCCACCAATGATGCGCTTTATCATGCCCCCGATCATCGGCCCCTGGCGGATGTCGTCACCGCTATCCGGGAACATGTCACGATCGCACAGGCAGGCTTGTGTCTTCAGGCCAATGCCGAGCGCCATTTGAAAAACCCGGTGGAGATGACCAGGATCTTCCGGGATTATCCCGATGCCATTGCCAACGCGGCCAAATTCTTTGCCCGGCTATCCTTCACGCTCGATGAATTGAAGCATAATTATCCAACAGAGACCGATGGAGACGAAACGCCCGCACAAAGATTGCAGCGTTACGTTCGCGAAGGCGCGATGCTTCGCTATCCCGACGGCGTTCCCGAAAAAGTCGAACGCCAATTGGCTTACGAACTCGAACTTATTCATTTTAAAGAATACGAGCCTTATTTCCTGACCGTCCACAAGCTGGTGAACTTTGCGCGCAGCAAAGATATTCTCTGCCAGGGCCGGGGATCGGCAGCCAATTCGTCTGTTTGCTTCTGCCTGGGTGTCACGGAGGTTGATCCACAGAAATTCACCCTGCTGTTTGACCGTTTCCTGTCGCGCGATCGCGACGAGCCGCCGGATATCGACATCGATTTCGAGCACGCCCGTCGCCAAGAAGTGATCGAGTATATCTATGAGGAGTATGGCAAGGAGCATGCCGGCCTTGCATCGGCCGTCATCAGCTACCGCGCCCGCTCGGCCGGCCGCGAGGTGGCTAAGGTCTTCGGCCTTTCCGAGGATGTGCAGTCAGCGCTTTCCAACTCGATCTGGGGCTGGTGGACCGCCTCCTTTTCGCAGGAACAGGCAAAAGCCGCCGGTCTCGATATGTCGGACCCGACCACGTTGCGGGTGTTGAACTATGCTGGTCTCTTGATGGAATATCCGCGTCATCTGTCGCAGCATGTCGGCGGCTTCGTCATCACCAAGGACCGTCTCGACGAAGTCGTGCCGATCATGAACACGGCCATGCCCGATCGTTTCATGGTCGAATGGGACAAGGACGATCTGGACAACCTGAAGATCCTGAAGATCGACGTGCTGGCGCTCGGCATGCTCACCTGTCTCGCCAAGGCCTTCAAGCTGTTGGAAAATCACTACAACGAACCCAAAAGGCTGTCGCAGGTCTATGAAGACATTCAACCGGCCGTCTACGACATGATCTGCCGGGCCGATACGATCGGCGTGTTCCAGATCGAAAGCCGGGCGCAGATGAGCATGCTGCCCCGCCTGCGCCCACGGGAGTTCTACGACCTTGTCATCGAAGTCGCCATCGTCCGTCCGGGGCCGATCCAGGGCGACATGGTTCACCCCTATCTGAAGCGGCGGCAAAATCCGGATGCGGTGGAATATCCAAGCGAGGAATTGCGGGAGGTTTTGAAGCGAACCCTTGGCGTGCCGCTGTTTCAGGAACAGGCCATGCAGATTGCCATCACCGCCGCCAAATTCACCCCGGCCGAAGCCGACAAGCTTCGCCGCGCCATGGCAACCTTCCGACGAACCGGCCAGGTCGCCCATTTTGAGGAACGCATGGTGAAAGGCATGGTCGACAATGGCTATCAGCGCGACTTTGCCGAGCGCTGTTTTAATCAGATCAAAGGCTTCGGCGAATATGGCTTTCCGGAAAGCCACGCAGCTTCCTTTGCCCTGCTGGTCTATGCCTCGTCCTGGTTCAAGACCTATTATCCCGACATCTTCTGCGCCGCGATGCTCAACTCCCAGCCCATGGGGTTCTACCCGCCAGCCCAGCTTGTGCGGGATGCGCGCGAGCATGGGGTTAAGGTTCTGCCGGTCGATATCAATCTATCCGATTGGGATGCCGCTCTTGAGGGTGAGGCGATGTTCGATCCCAACGATATCGAGCCGCGTCATAGGGAAATGCGCGATGTCATCAGGACACGGAAAGCGATTCGGCTTGGCTTTTCCCTCGTCAAAGGCCTGCGTCAGGTGGATATGGCTGAAAAACTCGTTGCCCATCGCGGCGGCGGTTATTCCTCGGTGCGTGATCTCTGGCTGCGGTCCGGCCTGACGCGGGCGACTATTGAGCGCCTTGCGGATGCGGACGCTTTCCGATCGATCGGGCTTGACCGGCGTGCGGCGCTCTGGGCGGTCAAATCGCTCGACGAAAAGTCCGCAGCGGAAAGACTTCCGCTGTTCGAACGGGTGGGTCATGACGACCTTCAGCAAGAGCCGGAGGTCGTTCTGCCGGAGATGCAGCAGGGCGAGCATGTGATCAATGACTATCGCTATCTCAGCTTGTCGCTGAAAGCGCATCCCGTTTCCTTTCTGCGGAAGGATTTTTCAAGGCAGGGCATCGTCACGAACCGCAGTCTGGATGCAGTCCGAAACGGCCGCGTGGTCACGATCGCCGGTCTCGTGCTGGTACGTCAACGGCCGGGAACGGCAAAGGGCGTGATCTTCATGACGCTCGAAGACGAAACCGGCGTTGCCAATGCCATCGTCTGGAAAAATGTATTCGAGACTTATCGGTCGGTCGTCATGGGCGCCCGTCTGGTCAAGATCAGCGGGCGTCTGCAAAGTGCCAGCGGCGTCATCCATGTCGTTGCAGATCATCTGGAGGATATGACACCGGCGCTCGGAATCCTTCAGAAAGAGGCCCGCGGCTTCGGCGCAAATGCTCGATCCGATGAAGCATTGAGACCAACGGATGATCATCGGCAAAAGCACCGGTTTCAAAAAGACGGCCCTCCTCACCAAGAAGCAGGAGATCGGCAGGACCTGATTGAAACGGCAAGTGTCATGCCGAAGGGAAGAAACTTCCATTGATTTAATTCACAGCGCTGGGTCGCGAAGCCGGGCGTCTGTAACAAAAGTTGTACGGCTTTTTTGCCACTCAAGAAAACTTGAATTCCGTCGAAAAGCCGGAATGGACAGAATTATCGAATACTAAATCAATGAAAACACGATGTTTTTTATCAAGTTTAGAATTGATCTAATATAAAGCGGCTCATTTGCAACGCCAGTCGCGCCCGATTTTTTGTTGACACCAAATATCCGCTTTTGCTTTATGAATTGAATTCAGTGCCTTGCGTATCACGGACAGACGAAATGCTGGTTTGTAGCTGCAATTTTATCACCGATAAGGACATTCAGGACACCATCATCGAGATGCTCGATGAGGACTGTTGGCAGCTTATCGTGCCGGCAAAAGTCTATCACGCGATGGAAAAACGCGGCCGTTGCTGCGGTTGTTTTCCCAACGTTGTCGACATCATCATCCGCACCACCGAGCAATATCACGCCAGCCGCCCCTCGACTGGCGAGCAGATATTTGATTTCATGACCCGCCTCAAACAATTCCATGAAGAAAACAGGAGAGCGGATCTTGAAAGGCGACAAAAAAGTCATCGAGCAGCTTAACGAAGCGCTGTATCTCGAGCTCGGGGCTGTCAATCAGTATTGGGTCCATTATCGTCTCCTCGATGACTGGGGCTACACGCTGCTTGCCAAGAAAGAGCGTGCCGAATCCATCGAGGAAATGCATCACGCCGACAAGCTGGTTTCCCGTATCATCTTCCTTGAAGGCCACCCCAACCTTCAGACGGTTGCGCCCCTTCGCATCGGCCAGTCGGTCAAGGAAGTGCTGGAGGCCGATCTTGCCGGTGAATACGATGCCCGCAAGGCCTACAAGAAATCCCGCGACATCTGTCATGACGCGGGCGATTACGTTTCCATGAAGCTGTTCGAAGAGCTGCTGATGGACGAGGAAAGCCATATCGACTTCCTCGAAACCCAGCTCGATCTGTTCAACAAGATCGGCGCCGAGAAATACGGCCAGCTCAACGCCGCACCGGCCAACGAAGCCGAATAAGGCTCCACACTCGCAAAAATGCCCGCCCCGGCTTTCGCGGCGGGCATTTTTATGCGTCGAAACCGAAATTTTTGACTGAGCAAGGCGTGGAAGCTTTCGCAGAGCAACGCAACTTTGACGTGGCGTGTTTCCTCCTACGGCTATGACGGAAACGATACGCTGATCCGTACAAACAGCTCGGATGAGCTGGATGGTGGTTTTGGAAAAGGCGCCCACACCGGCGTTTCGGGGCGGGCTTTGTACGGGTCGGGAGCGCAAGCCGACACGCGGGGTTCGTCACGATCATTGCCCGCCGCATCAGGCTTGGGTATTCTCGCGCTACAGTCATGGCAAATCGCTTGCGCCATTCGCCTCACTTTGCGACGGTGATAGTGGGCTTTTCCGGCGGCTGTATTCGCGCGGCGAGCAGCCCATGAGCCTCTTGAAGGCCGTGCTGAAGGCCGCTTCCGATTCGTATCCGGGCGATGGGGCTATGGCCGAGATCGTATCCCTGGAATTCTCCAACCTGTCGCCTGCCAACGCCACGCGCCAATGCGTCAGATACTCCATCGGCGGCGTGCCGACGGTCTCCTTGAATTTCAGGGCAAAAGCCGATCGTGACATGCCCGCTTGCTCTGCCAGTGGCTGCAAAGTCCTGCGATGCGCCTCTCCTGATCGGTATTGCGCGTGAGAAAGGCGTTTCGGCCTATATCGGTGAGGGCTCAACCATTGGCCAGCGGTGCACCGATTGGATGCCGCCCGGCTCTACAGGCTTGTGCTGGAAAAAGGAACAGCCGGTGCCCGCTATCACGCGGTGGCCGAAGAAAGCATCCCGTTCCGTGATATAGCCGGGGTCATCGGCCGCCGGCTTGCCGTCCCGGTCGTCGGACAATCTCCCGAGGCGGCGGCGGCGCACTTCGGCTGGTTTGCGAATTTCGCCGGTATCGACAACAAGGCCTTGAGCGCCCGAACACGGGAATTTCTGGGCTGGCAACCGGCGCAGCCCGGGCTTATTGCTGATCGCGACCGGCCACGCTATTTCGAAACATGAACAGACTGCGCGCGAGATGGGCGCCTTTGTCTACCGTGGCGGTGCACTGCCGGCCAGATGCCCGAACGCCGCCACGACATCCTCGTAGACCCCGCGTTTGAACGCCACGATCAGGTCTGGTAGCGCCTGCATCGGCTTCCAGGCCCATTCGTCGAACTCCGGCTCGTGGCCGCCTGGAGGCGGGTTGATGGCGATTTCGGATTCGTCGCCTTCAAAGCGGAAGGCAAACCAGCGCTGGGCCTGGCCGCGATATTTGCCCTTGAGGCCGATGCCGATCAGGTGGGCAGGCAGGTCGTAGTTGATCCAGTCGGGTGCTTCGCCAAGCAGCGAAACGGTGGTCATACCGGTTTCTTCGTAGAGTTCGCGATAGGCCGCTTTCAGCGGGTCCTCCCCCTTGTCGATGCCGCCCTGCGGCATCTGCCAGAGCTGCCCCGAGCCGTCATATTCGGAATTGCCGATGGGAATGCGCCGCCCGGCCCAGACGAGACCCTCCCGGTTGAGCACCATGATCCCGACACAGGGGCGATAAGGCAGATCGTCCGCCTTGACCGGTTTTGATTTGTCCTTGCTCATGCGCTTGCCCTTTGCCTGCCTGCCTTGCGCGCCGGACCAACGAAATCCGCGCGGCTCAACGAATATACGCTATTGTGGTTGCGGATCCTTGACGAGCGCCGAAACGCCAACAAATTCGATGCCGCGCGTGCTCGCCTCGTCCATCCACTGGGAAATGGCTGCGACGCTTTCATCGAAGGCCGAGGCAACGCCGATGGCGCCGCCATTGCGCCTGGCGATACGCTCCAGTTCATCGAGTTTCTTCAGGATCGCTGTGCGGTCGATCTGGTCATCGACGACCATATCGGCAAATCCATGTGGTACGCCGATCGTCCCGGCCAGCGTTCCGGTTAGCGTCTGTGCTGATGTCGAGTCGTCGAGGAAGAGCAATCCGCGCCTGCCAATGTCGCGCATGACCGGCTCCAGCGCATCGGCGTCCGACAGAAAACGCCCGCCGAGAAAATTCATGATGCCGGTATAGTTGGTGATCTGGGCCAGCGAAATATGCAGTTCCGACAGGTTCTTCTTTGCATCCAGCCCGACGCGCAGCGTGTGCGGGCCGGGATTGTTATCAGGGTAATCGAAAGGTTCGAACGGGACCTGCAAAAGGATTTCATGGCCGGTGCGACGCGCTTCCTGCATCCAGCGCTGCAGGCTGTTACCGGTTGCGGCAAAGGCCATCGTAACATCGGGGGAAAGCTGACGCAGAGCATTCTGCGTACCCGTCTGGCTGAGCCCGAGGCCGCCGACAACGATTGCGATGCGGATGCCCCGCGCGCCCGACCATGGCCGCGCATATTGATCCATCGGCCGCAAACCGTCAGGACCAGTGATCGGCAGCCGTCCCTCCGGACTGTCTTCTAGCAGGTCATCATTCGGGAAGGTCGCCAGACGCGGGTCCTGCCCCTTCGTCCGGCCGACCTCGATGAAGGCGGGCCCGTCGCCGTCGCGCTGTTTGGGAGAGAATTTGGTGACGATGGAACCGTTGTCGGTGAGCGTTTCCTCGACATGGGCACCGGAAAGCCCGCCGCTTGTCTTCTGCTGCTTGAGTTTGGTGCTGTCAGGCTCTGTCGCAGCCTTTTCGCCTGGCTGGGCGGCATCCGCCACGATCTGCGGTTCTGGCGGTAGGATCAGACCGGTCGGCTTCAGAATGGTCCAGACGGAAACGCCAATCAGCGCCAGGGCGCAAACGCCAAGCGACAGGCGGCCGAATGTCAGGCCGGACTTTTCAGCTTTGGAGGAGCGCGTCTTGCGGTTCTGACCAAGAGGAGCGTTGAGATCTGTTCCCAAGAGGGCCTCTATCGATCTGAGTTGCGATGGCGGAAGCCTTTGGCTTGGGCGTTCCCTTAAGAATCGAAACCGCCGCCCAGCTGCAACCGGGCGGCGAAGAGTATCAGGCGATCCGCATTTTCAGCGGATATTAGGGCTTCAGTTCGGCTTTTTCCGGATTGGCCGGGAAGGCCGGGTCCGTCTTCTTGCCGCGCAGAAGGTCAAGCGCGTAGTTCAGCTGCAGGTCGTCCTTGGTTTCCGGCGGGACGTAAGCGACTGAGCCGGAGCCTTCGTCGTTTTCGTTCTGGCCCTTGATATGGCCACGCAGGCTGGATTCGCTCGTGGTTTCGACCTTGCCGAGCAGTTCCGGCGGCAGCGGCTGATCGACCTTGATGTCCGGCGAGATGCCAGTGCCCTGGATCGACTTGCCCGATGGCGTGTAATAGAGCGCGGTGGTCAGACGCAGCGCGCCGGCTTCGCCGAGCGGGATGATCGTCTGAACAGAACCCTTGCCGAACGAACGCGTGCCGAGAACCGTGGCCCGCTTCAGATCCTGCAGGGCGCCGGCAACGATTTCCGATGCGGAAGCCGAACCGCCGTTTACGAGCACGATCACCGGCTTGCCATCGGTAAGATCGCCTGGCGTCGCGTTGAAACGGCGCGTCTCGTCAGGATTGCGGCCGCGGGTCGAAACCACTTCGCCGCGCTCCAGGAAGGCGTCGGAGACGTTGATCGCCTGGTCGAGCAGACCACCCGGGTTGAGGCGCAGGTCGAGTACATAGCCCTTGAGCTTGTCAGCCGGAACCTGGGCCTTGATCTTTTCGATCGCGTTCTTCAGGTCGTCATAGGTCTTTTCCGTGAAGGAAATGACGCGGACATAACCGACATCGTCTTCCGTGCGGAACTTGACGGCGCGCACGGCGATGATGTCGCGAACGATCGTGATTTCGATCGGCTTTTCAGCACCCTTGCGCAGGATCGTCAGCTTGATCGGCTTGCCGACCGCGCCGCGCATCTTGTCGACCGCTTCCTCAAGCTTGAGGCCACGCACGTCAACGCCATCGATCTTCGAAATGAAGTCACCAGCGAGAACGCCCGCCTTGGCGGCCGGCGTATCATCGATCGGGCTCGTCACCTTGACGAGATCGTCTTCCATGGTGACTTCGATGCCGAGACCGCCGAATTCACCCTTGGTCTGGGTGCGCATGTCTTCGGCATCTGTCGAATTCATGTAGCTCGAATGCGGATCCAGCGACGAGAGCATGCCGTTGATGGCATTTTCGATCAGCTTGTCGTCCTGCGGCGGCGTCACGTACTGCGCACGCACGCGCTCGAAAACATCGCCGAAAATCGACAGTTCGCGATAGGTTGACGGGTTGGCCGCGACGGCCGGGACGATGGAGGAATATACAACGCCCGTGGCCGCTGCACCCATGAGTGCCCCGACCAGAACAAGTGACGTTCTACGAATCATTGCGTGCCTTTCCGGTGTCTGCTGCGGTCCACCATGGTCGGGAATCAACCGGTTTTCCGTCTTTCCTGAATTCAATGTAAAGCGTCGGACGTTCGGTTTCCAGCGCCAATGCAGTGGCACTGGCCACTCTTTTGTTACCCATCGTGCCGAGCGGTTCACCGGCGACAACGAATTGGCCCTGCTGCACCGTGACGCCCTCCAAGCCTGAGAGAACGACGTGATAGCCGTCGCCGGGGTTGAGAATAATCATCTGGCCGTAGCTGCGAAACGTACCAGCAAAGACGATCCAGCCATCCGATGGCGCCGTCACCAAAGCCCCTGCATTGGTCTCGAGCATCATGCCCTGAAGCGAATGCCCTGTGCCATCGGCGTCGCCGAATTTGCGCAGGATCGATCCGGCAACCGGAAGTGCGAGCTTCTTCTGCAGGTCCGAAAACGCATATGCAGGCGCAATGCGGTTTTTGTCGGGCGTAACGCTATTTGCCAGCTCGCGCGCTTCGGCACGCTGGGCGTCCGACATCAGCCTGCGGTTTTCCTCTTCGGCCTTGGCTGCGGCCGCCGCATCGCGCACGGAAGCGATCTCGCTTTCGATCGAGCCGATCAGGCCTTCGAGGCTCGTCGCCTGCGTGGCCAGCTGTTCGGCCTTGCGGCGTTCGGATGCGAGTTCGGTGGCGCTGCGCTGCTTGAGTTTCTGTTTTTCAACGATCAGCATGTTCATGCGCCGCTCTTCCTCGAGCCGCGCCGTCATGTCGTCGCCAAGTGACTGCTTCTGGGTGACGATTTCCTTGCGAACGCCGGCAAGCGCCTTGAGGTCGGCGGCAAGGTTTTCCGTCTCGTGCCGGATGCCGGGAACAACAGCGCCGAGCAGGATGGCGCTGCGCACGGAGGCGAGCGCGTCCTCGGGCGTCACAAGCAGCGCCGGTGGCGGATTGCGCCCCATCCGCTGCAGCGCCGCCAGCACTTCGGCAAGCACGCCGCGCCGGGCGCGCAGGGAGGCATGAACAGCGTCTTCCTTTGTCCGCAACGTGGTCAGCTTCTCTTCGCCGTCGATGATCTGCTGTTCCAGCGCCTTGCGTTTATTGGCGGAATCGACGAGCGCCGTTCGTAGCGATTCACTGGTTTTCTCAAGCTCGGCGATCCCGGCCTGCAATTGCGCGGCGCGATCGTTGGAAAGGGTGATGGTCTTCGACAAGGCTTCCAACTCGCTACGGGTGCTGTCGCGTTTGACAGCAAGTTCTGCGGTGGGATCGGCCTGCGGCGGAGCCTGTTGGGCGGCGTCTTGCGATTTTTGATCCGGTGTCTCGGGAGTTTGCGCGGGCGCGGTGGTGGCGAAAAGGAGAGTGATGGCCAGAAGGCTCGCACGAAAACAGAGCCTTCCGGCGTCTCCCGGCTGCTCTTCCCGTGCCTGCTTTGCCGCACCTTTGGTCATTCCGCCATTCGCTGTCAGCCGTCTAATTAAGTAAAAAACCCTACGCTGATTTGGCTCGTTCAGCCAACAGCCATTCGTGGCAATTGCGGCATCCGGATGGCAGCGCGACGCCGATTGTTCAAACTCTATGATAGGGATGGCCCGAAAGGATGGTGACGGCGCGGTAAAGCTGTTCTGCGATCAGGATGCGCACCAATTGATGCGGCCAGGTCATCTTGCCAAGACAGATAACGGCATCCGCCTTGGCGTGAAGGGCGGGATCAAGCCCGTCGGCGCCGCCGATGGCAATCATCAAGTCGCGCTTGCCACTGTCGCGGAAGGAGCCAATGAGGGCTGCGAAACCTTCGGAATCCAGCACCTTGCCGCGTTCGTCGAGCAGGATGAGAAGACTGGCGTCAGGCAGCGATTTTTCGAGCTGGGCCGCCTCTTCGCGCTTGCGCGTATCGGCGCTCGATCCGCGGCTTTCGGCGACTTCGGCAATACGCGAAAGCTCAAGGCCGATTGCGGGGCCTGCCTTGGCGAAACGGTCGAGATAACGGGCCGCGAGATCCTTTTCCGGGCCCGCCTTGAGGCGCCCGACGGCAAAGAGGCCAACCCGCATGTCATTTCCCTAATTTTCATCACGCCGGTCAGAGCGTCGCCGTTTGGTCCGCAGCGAGAGGCACATTCTTCCCCGCCCAGCAGAGCGCCGGTGCCGGACTTCATTCTGCAAACGGCCGCAATCGGATAACCTATCCTACACGACTATTGCAGGATCCAAATGTGTCACTGACTGCTCAAGCGTCCAATCGCGGACGCCGTGCGCTCAGTGCAATGTGCCGTCTTCCATGTCCGGCGCGGCCCACATCTTTTCGATGTTGTAGAACTCGCGGATTTCCGGGCGGAAGACGTGGACGATGATGTCGCCGCCGTCGATCAGCACCCAGTCGCCGGTCTCCAGACCTTCGACACGGGCATTGCCCTGGCCACCGTCCTTGAGGTCGGTCATCAGGTGATCGGCGATCGCCATGACATGCCGGCTGGATCGCCCGGAGACCACGACCATGTAGTCTCCCAGCGCCGATTTCCCGGCAATGTTGATGGTGACAATATCTTCTGCCTTCGAGTCCTCAAGACTGCCGAGAACCAGGTGAAGAGCACGGGCAGCGACTTCGTCGCTGCGTTCCGGGCTTTGCGGGAAAATGCGGGTGACATTTCCCTTCGCGTGTACTGTTGTCAGGGTTTTTCCTTTCCAGGTGAACAGAACAGGCATGGTGCGATTCGATTATCGGTCGAGCCGCACCCTAAATGTAGGCACCAATGCCCTACGGTTTCAAGACACGAGAAATAAATGACGGTTAATCATTGCTTGCAAACCGCTATGATTTCGCCCGCAGGGCCGTGGAGCTCAGCGGTGAACGCGGTCCGTGAATGAACGTCCAGGCAGGCGCCTTGCACCAGGCAAGGCTTGCGGCATGGGCTTCGTCAACGCGCGCATAATCAAAGGTTTTCGCCATTTTCGAGGACAGATAGGACAGGGTATCGCCAGGGCGGTCGATGACGGCGATGGGGAAGGTACAGGCGATTTTCTGCCAGTCCTGCCAGAGATGGAAATTCTTCAGATTGTCGGCGCCCATGATCCAGACGAAATGAATGCCGCGATTGCGTTCACGGATTTTTTCCAGCGTACGCGCCGTGTAGCTCTGGCCGAGCGATTGCTCAAAGGCCGTCACCTTGATGCGCGGGTCATGGGTGATCTTCTCGCTGAGCGCGATGCGTTCGGCAAGCGGGGCCAGATGGTTGCGGCTCTTCAGCGGATTGCCGGGCGTCACCATCCACCAGAGCTGTTTAAGGCCGAGCCTGCGCAGCGCGATATCGGCAACGAGCACATGGCCGTCATGCGGCGGATTGAACGAGCCGCCGAACAATCCGACGGTCATGCCGTTCTCGACATGGGGCATTTTCAGGTAAAACGGATCGACGTCGCCCGGCTGCACCTTACGGCCGGACCTGACCGGTGCCGCGCACCCTGTATTTGAACGAGGTCAGCTGCTCGACGCCGACCGGCCCGCGTGCATGCATCTTGCCGGTGGCGATACCGATCTCGCCGCCCATGCCGAACTCGCCGCCGTCGGCAAACTGGGTCGAAGCATTGTGCAGGAGGATGGCCGAATCGACTTCTGCGAAGAAGCGCTCGACGACAGCCGGATCCTCGGCGATGACGGCTTCCGTGTGGGCTGATGACCAGGACGATATGTGATCGACCGCGCCCCCGATACCATCAACCAGCGTCACCGAAATGATCGCATCGAGATATTCGGTTGCCCAGTCTTCCTCAGTGGCCGCAATCAGCCCCGGCACCATGACGCGGATATCCTCGCTGGCGCGGACCTCGCAGCCGGCATCGCGAAGGGCAGTGATCAGCGGCACGACGAATTTGTCCTTTGCCTTGCGGTCGATCAGCAGCGTTTCGGCCGAGCCGCAAATGCCGGTACGGCGCATCTTGGCGTTGACGACGATCTTTTTCGCCATCTCCAGATCAGCAGAGACATCGACATAGACGTGGCAAAGGCCTTCCAGATGGGCAAAGACCGGCACGCGCGCCTCGTTCTGGACCCGGGCGACAAGGCTCTTGCCGCCGCGCGGAACAATGACGTCGATCGAGCCGCCAAGACCGGTCAGCATGGCGCCGACGGCCGAGCGGTCTGAAACCGGCACCATCTGGATCGCATGCACTGGAAGCCCGGCATCCTTCAGGCCCTGCACCATGCAGGCATGGATCGCCTGCGATGAATGTAGGCTGTCGGATCCACCGCGCAGGATGACGGTATTGCCGGCCTTGAGGCAAAGCGCACCTGCATCGGCCGTGACGTTCGGTCGGCTTTCGTAGATGACACCAATAACGCCGAGCGGCGTGCGAACGCGTTCGATATGCAGGCCGTTGGGTCGATCCCACTCGGCAATGATATCGCCGACGGGATCGGGCAGTTCGGCGATCGCCCGGATGGCATTGGCCATATCGAGAACCCGGTTTTCCGAAAGGGTCAGCCGATCGAGAAAGGATGCGGCGACGCCGGTTTCGCGGGCGTTTTCGAGATCAAGTGCATTGGCAGCGAGGATATCGTCCTTGTGGGCGACGATATTGCTGGCCATGCTGATCAGGGCTGCATGTTTGCGCTCGGCGGACGCCGTGGCGAGCGGCCGGCTGGCGGCGCGGGCCTGACGGCCGATCACCGCCATCAATTCCTGGATTTCTTTCTTTCGCGCATCGTCAAGCATGAGCGTCGCTCCTCACTGCATCCGTCTCCCGCTTGGCGGATGCGGTCATCACCATATCGTCCCGATGCACCATGGCAGCGCGCCCGGCGTAACCGAGAATGACGGCAATCTCCGCCGATTTCTTGCCAACGATCTGTCTGGCTTCGTCGGCATCATAACCGGCCAGTCCACGGGCAATCTCGCGGCCTTCCGCACCGATGATGGCAATCGTATCGCCACGGCTGAACGATCCGGTCACCTGGCGAACGCCGGCTGGAAGCAGGCTCTTGCCGGAACGAAGTGCTGTTTCAGCACCGGTATCGATGGCAAGGCTGCCCGCCGGCAGCAACTGTCCGGCAATCCAGGTTTTGCGCGCTGTGACCGGCGAACCGGATGGCGCGAACCAGGAGGAACGCGCACCTTCGCCGATTGCCGACAACGGGTGATCGACCTTGCCCGACGCGATGATCATGGCGCAACCGGCACCGGTGGCAATCTTGCCGGCATCGATCTTGGTGCGCATGCCGCCGCGCGACAGTTCGGACGCGGCACCACCCGCCATCGCCTCGATCGCAGGCGTTATCTCGGCGATCGTTTCAAGGAAACGGGCGTCGGGATCGAGATGCGGTGGAGCGGTGTAGAGCCCATCGATATCGGAAAGAAGCACGAGCAGGTCGGCGCCGGTCATGGTGGCGACGCGGGCGGCCAGGCGGTCATTGTCGCCATAGCGGATTTCGGTCGTGGCAACGGTATCGTTCTCGTTGATGATCGGCACGGCACGCATCTTCAAAAGCTGGCTGATCGTCGCGCGGGCGTTGAGGTAACGGCGGCGCTCCTCGGTATCGCCGAGCGTCAGAAGAATCTGTCCGGCAACAATCTCATCCGCCGACAGGCTTTCGGACCAGGCGCGCGCCAGAGCGATCTGGCCGACCGCCGCTGCCGCCTGGCTTTCCTCCAGCTTCAGCGCCCCTGGCGCCAGATCAAGCACCGAACGGCCGAGCGCAATGGCGCCGGACGAGACGACGAGAACCTCGACGCCCTTGGCCCTCAGCGCCGCAATATCGGCACACATGGCATTCAGCCACTGCTTCCTCAATCCCGTCTTGCGATCCACAAGCAGGGCGGAGCCGATCTTGATCACAATCCGGCGGTATTTTTCCAGCGGTTTGCGTTGCGGCGTCATGTCAGTCTTCGTCCACCTGGGTCTGCGCCGCGACAATGATATCGCGCAGCGCGCGCAACGTTTCGGTCATGCCGGTGCCGACCACGGCCGACAGCAGCAGCGGCGTCTGGCCGCTGGCCTTTGCCAGTGCCTTTTGCTTCTTCTTCAGTTCGGTCGGATCGAGCACGTCGATCTGCGACAGCGCAACGATTTCAGGCTTGCCGGTCAGCTCGCCACCATAGGCTTCGAGCTCATGCTTGACGGTCTTGTAAGCCTTGGCGACATCTTCTTCTTGCGACGACACGAGATGCAACAGCACGCGGGTACGCTCGACATGGCCGAGGAACCGGTCGCCGAGACCGACGCCGTCATGGGCGCCTTCGATCAGGCCCGGAATATCGGCGAGAATGAATTCGCGTCCATCGATCGTCGCAACGCCAAGGTTCGGATGCAGCGTCGTAAACGGATAGTTGGCGATCTTCGGACGGGCGCGGGTTACCGTCGCCAGGAATGTCGACTTGCCGGCATTCGGCAACCCGACCAGACCGGCATCGGCGATCAGCTTCAGCCGCAGCCAGATGGTCTTTTCTTCACCTTCCAGGCCCGGATTGGCCCAGTTCGGCGCCTGGTTGGTGGCGGATTTGAAATGCGTATTGCCGAAACCGCCATTGCCACCGGCGGCCAGGCGGAAGCGCTGGCCTTCGGAGATCATGTCGACGATCATCGTCTCGGAATCCTCTTCGAAGATCTGCGTGCCGACCGGAACCTTCAACGTTACGTCGGCGCCGCCGGCGCCCGTGCGGTTGCGCCCCATGCCGTGAATGCCGGTGCCAGCCTTGAAATGCTGCTGGAAGCGGAAATCGATCAGGGTGTTGAGACCGTTGACGGCTTCAATCCAGACATCGCCGCCGCGGCCGCCATCGCCACCATCGGGACCACCGAACTCGATGAATTTTTCGCGCCGGAACGACACAGCGCCAGCTCCGCCGTCGCCGGACCGGATATAGACTTTTGCTTCGTCGAGAAATTTCATCGCACTGCCATCTGTTTGGTGTATTTGCCGTCGTATTTGCCGCCATCGATATAGGCGCGTGCTCCGGAGGTCAAAGAATATCGTGAAGTTTTTGAGCTATAACATCCAGTACGGCGTCGGTCTTGACGGCCGTTTCGATCCCGAGCGCATCGCAAGAAGTCTTGAAGGCGCCGATGTGATCGCGCTGCAGGAAGTGACGCGGAATTTTCATCGCAACGATCATGCGGATCTTGTCGCCATTTTCCGTGATCTGATGCCGCAATACTTTTCCACCTTCTGGCCGGCTTGCGAGATCGATGCCGGATCAATGATCGAGAACGGCCGGGCTGTCGAGCGGCGCTTCCAGTTCGGCAACATGATCCTGTCGCGGTTCCCGATTGCCGCGACCCGCCTCATTCCGCTGCCGCGCACCCGTACGATCTCGCCGATGAACCTGCAACGCGGCGCCACCGAGGCGCTGGTCATCACCCCTTCCGGTCCGTTGCGGGTCTATTCGGTGCATCTTGATCACGCCTATCCCGGCGAACGTATCGCCCAGATCGCCAGTCTGAAAGACCGGGTTCTGTCCTATGCACGCGAAGGCGGGGCGATGACCGGCGGTAAGGATTTCGGGTTTGCCGAATTGCCGCATCCCGATGATTTCGTGCTGATGGGCGATTTCAACATGCAGCCGGAAGGGCCGGAATACATCGCCATGACCGGGACCTCGGATGCTTTCTATGGCCGTTCGCTCCGGCTCGAAAATCCTGTCGATGCGCTGGCGCATCTCGGCCGGCTGACGCCCGAAAGCTACAGCTGGATCAATCCCGCCGATCGTAGCAAACGTATGCATCTCGACTATTGTTTCTTGAGTGCAGGGCTCACGCCGCGACTGAGAAACGCCTGGATCGATACGAAAGCCGAGGGTTCCGACCACCTGCCCGTCGGCTTCGAGATCGAATGAAAGCAAAAGCCCGCGGGTTTGACGCCGCGGGCTTTTCATCGTGTATCATGGTTTGCGCAAGCCGCTTGCCGTGATGCTGGTCTCGATATGGCTGACCATGCCGTTGCGGGCCAGCGCATAGACCTGGCTGCAGCCGGTGATCTCGAAACCGAGCTTCTTCTGCAGCTTCAGCGATCCGGCATTGTCGGCAAACACGCCGGAATGCAGGACAGTGCCGGGCATGCGCCGGAAGAACCGGTCTACCGCCGCATGCGCTGCCTCGCTGGCGTAACCGCGGTTCCAGTAGTAGCGGTTCAGCCAGTATCCGAGATGCCATTGGCCGTGCATCAGCTCGATGCCGACGCAGCCGATATGAACATCATCGCCGGTGGTGATCGCCAGCGTCCAGCCGGCAATCAGCCCCGAGGCCTGGCGGACCAGCCAGTCGTGTGCATCCTGCCGGTGATAGGGCACAGGCACACGCGACAGCATGCGCGAGACCTGATAGTCGGCAAGCGATTCCGCCACCGCATCGGCATCGGACAGCTTGTGCGGCCGCAAGATCAGCCGGGCGGTTTCGATGACCGGGCAAGGGCCGGGATCGGGACGAACAGCGATCTTCGGTCGTTCTCGCAGATGAGCGGTCATCTCAGACCTCCCCAGCTGCGCAACGACATCCAGGTCTTGCGGTCGAGCCGGTACCATTCGACAGACATCATGCCGCCCAGCGCCAGGCTATCGACCATGCCGGAGCCCTGGAACTGGAAGCCGCACTTCTGGATGACCCGCCGCGAGGCGACATTCATGACCCGGCAGCGCGCATCGATCTGCTCGATGTCGCGGGTCCGGAAGGCCATGTCGGTCAGCGCCTGCGCCGCCTCTGTTGCAAAACCCTTGTTCCAATGCGGTTCGCCCAGCCAGTAGCCAAGCTCCGCCGTCTTGCCGTCCGGATGCGGCTCGATACCGCAACAACCCAGAAATGCGCCATTATCCGCCTTGGTAATCGCATAGACGCACTTGCCAATCGTGCCCGTTTTCGTACGGCGTACGAAATCCGCGGCATCGTCCACCGTGTACGGGTGCGGCATGCGCGAAACCATGGTGGCGATATTGGCGTTGTTGGCAAGATGGGCAAGGGCGTCGATATCGTCTTCGTGGGGCGCGCGCAAAACGAGCCTTGGCGATAACAATATCGGGCAATCGGTCCTTGACCGTTGGGGCCGCAGCCGTTCCTGAGAAGATTCCAGGGAATCTTCCCGGGGAGACCGTGATTGGCTCTCCCTCAACAGTTCGCTTTGCATGTTCAGTCCTCCAAGACGTGAAAAAGGGGAGATCGGGCATTGCCCCATCTCCCCTTTTGGTCTTGGCCTGAACGGATAAGCGCCAGCCGGGTCGATGAGACGCCGGCTGTTTTAAGAGCGCTACCGGCTTATTCCGCTGCTTCGGCTTTCGGCATTACAGACACGTACACGCGGCCATTGGCCTTCGTACGGTAGTTCACATTGCCGGCCGTAAGTGCAAAAATGGTGTGGTCCTTACCGAGGCCAACATTGGCGCCCGGATGCCACTGGGTTCCGCGCTGACGCAGAATAATGTTGCCCGGAATGACGACTTCGCCACCGAACTTCTTCACGCCGAGGCGCTTGGACTGTGAATCGCGACCGTTGCGCGAGGAACCGCCAGCTTTTTTATGTGCCATGGGTGTTCTCCTTTAAACCTTGGATCCGTGTCTCAGTTTGCGGCTTCAGCGGCAGCGTCGTCGGACTTCTTGGAAGCCTTCTTCGCCTTCGCGCCGGCAGCACCAGCGATGTCCAGGATGCGGACAGTCGTGTTGTGCTGACGGTGACCGCGGGTGCGTTTCGAGTTCTGGCGGCGGCGCTTCTTGAAGGCGATGACCTTCTTGGCGCGACCATGTTCCACAACTTCGGCGCTGACAACGGCACCTTCGACAAACGGAGCACCGATGGTTGCATCGGCGCCGACGCCGACCATCAGGATCTCGGTGAATTCAATCTTGTCGCCTGCGGCGCCTTCCAATTTTTCAATCGTCAGAACGTCGTTGGCTGCCACGCGGTACTGTTTACCGCCGGTTTTGATGACTGCGAACATTTTTTATCCTTTCATGTTCGTTCCGGCTCTTCGCTCAAGGCGAGGCCGTCTTTTTCTTCAGTCGGACATAACAAGGCCTTTCGGCCTTGCCGGTGAACGGGCACAATAGCAACCCGGCGCGGTGAGGACATGCCACACCACTTCGATTTCGCGGATTACGTGAAGCCGGCAAAACTGTCAAGGCGAAAGACGCGGATGAGCTTGATTTTCCTTGATCTACCCTCTTGTCATTGCCGAAAACTGCCGCTATGAACCGCCTCGCGCTAAACGCGCCGACCAGCATATCCGGAGAGGTGGCAGAGTGGTCGAACGCACCGCACTCGAAATGCGGCATACCTGCAAGGGTATCGTGGGTTCAAATCCCACCCTCTCCGCCATTTCCTCATGACATTATCATGCTCATCTGGAATGCCGTTCTAAAGCGCAATCCGATGGCAGAGATTGCATTTCATCGCGTCGCCGTCACCTCCGCAAGTTCCGCGATCCGCGCCACTGCGCAAATTCCCTTTCTCACGCTCTATTTTTCTCCCAACATCGCCACATATGGCAGTTTATGCCCCGACGAATGCGGGCGGGCGTGGGAGAAATTGTGAACAGTTTCAAGGGAGAACTATCGTGCGTCTGAAAACAACATTGATCGGGGCCGCCTTGGCCGTGCTCGTTTCCACGGCTGCGGCCAATGCCCAGGTCGTCGTATCCTCGAAGATCGACACCGAGGGCGGCGTGCTCGGCAATATCATACTGGCCGTTCTCAAGGCCAACAATATCGAGACGACCGACCGGGTGCAGCTTGGCGCGACACCAGTGGTGCGCAAGGCGATCGCTGCGGGCGAGATCGATATCTATCCGGAATATACCGGCAATGCCGCCTTCTTCTTCGAGAAGGCCGACGATCTGCTCTGGAAGGATGCCGCCAAGGGTTATGCCGAAGCCAAGAAGCTGGACTATGATGCCAACAAGATCGTCTGGTTGTCGCCGTCGCCGGCCAACAACACCTGGGCCGTCGCGGTGCGCAAGGACCTGGCCGATGCCAGCAGCATCAAGACCTTCAGTGATTTCGGTAAATATGTTGCCGGTGGTGGCACGGTCGTACTGGCCGCCTCCTCGGAATTCGTCAACTCGGCCGCAGCTCTGCCGGCATTCCAGACGACCTATGGCTTTACGCTGAAGTCGGACCAGCTGATCACGCTTTCGGGCGGCGACACGGCAGCGACGATCTCGGCTGCGGCCAACCAGACGAACGGTGCCAATGCCGCCATGGTCTACGGCACGGACGGCGGCATTGCCCCCTCTGGCCTCGTTGTCCTGGAAGACGACAAGTCGGTGCAGCCTGTCTACCAGCCGGCGCCGATCATCCGTGAGGCGGTTCTGAAGGACCATCCGGAAATCGAAACCCTGCTGAAGCCGGTGTTCGAGAAGCTTGATCTAGTGACCCTGCAGGACCTGAACGGTCGCGTCCAGGTTGGCGGTGAACCTGCCAAGGCCGTCGCGGAAGACTTTCTGAAGAAGAACGGTTTCCTGAAATAAGCCGTTTGAAATAGGCTGCCGTAAAATGGCCGGTTCCTGAAAACGGAGCCGGCCTGAATGGGATGGGGATGGCAGTTTGAGCATTCGCTTCGACAAGCTCGGCGTGGTCATTGCGCTGCTGATCGCTTATGCGGTGCTGGCCGCGCCGTTCGCGACCTTTCGCGCCAACCGCATCGTACCGGGCGATGCAAATGGCATCCTCGATGCCTTGCCCGCTGGAGCAGGCATGCTCCTTTTGGGGCTGATGGCCTGTGCGGCGCTGATCGTTCTTCTCAAGACGTCGACGGGTCTCCGGCTGGTTGCCGCGGCCGGAGGGCTCGCTGCCATTGCTGTGTTCATCGGGATGGCTGCGACTTTTCTGACGCCGCCATCCAACAGCTACGCCCGGGTTTCTCCGGCTTCCGGCTTCTGGATCCTGTTGTTTTCCTTCGCCCTGCTGGCTGCCGATTCAATCACACGGCTGCGGCCACTGCCGCTGGTGAGGGTCCTGCTTCTGGCGATCACGCTGGGTGGGGCAGCAGTGGTCCTGATGTCGGGTTTGTGGGATGGCCTGTCTATCCTCAAGGAATATTCAGGCCGCGCCGATGTGTTCTGGCTTGAGGCCGGAAGGCATGTAACGCTGGCGCTTGGGTCACTGGTTGCTTCGGTTCTGGTCGGGCTGCCGCTCGGCATTCTCTGCCATCGGGTGGCGCCTTTGCGAGCGGGCGTGCTCAACACGCTGAACCTGATCCAGACGATACCGTCCATTGCGCTGTTCGGCATACTCATCGCACCGCTTGGCTGGATCGCGGTCAACGTGCCGGGGGCCGCCGCCATCGGCATTCGCGGCATCGGTGCTGCCCCAGCTTTCGTCGCCCTGTTTCTCTATTCGCTGCTGCCGGTGGTGGCCAATACCGTCGTTGGGCTTGCGGGCGTGCCGCGCGAGGCCAATGAGGCTGCCCGGGGCATCGGCATGACGGATCGGCAGCGGCTGTTCGGCATCGAGTTTCCGCTGGCAATGCCGGTCATTCTGACCGGCATTCGCATTGTACTGGTGCAGAATATCGGCCTTGCCACCATCGCGGCCTTGATCGGCGGTGGCGGTTTCGGTGTGTTCGTGTTCCAGGGCATCGGCCAGACGGCAATGGATCTGGTGCTGCTTGGCGCGGTGCCGACAGTGGTGCTGGCCTTCGCAGCGGCGATCGTGCTCGACGCGCTTATTGAAATGAACGCTCCTCAGCGAGAACGAAGCAAGGCCGCATGATCGAAATCGACGGGATCACCAAACGCTACGACGGCAACACGGTCGTCAACAATGTGTCGATGACGATCGAACCGCGCACGGTGACGGTCATTGTCGGCACCTCCGGCTCGGGCAAGACGACGCTCCTGCGGATGATCAACCGGCTGGTCGAGCCGACATCCGGAGCCATCCGCCTCGATGGCGAGGACAATCGCACGATGCCGGGTTTCGAACTGCGCCGCCGGATCGGCTACGCCATCCAAGGGCACGGACTGTTTCCGCATCGCACCGTCGCGCAGAATATCGCAACCGTGCCGGTGCTGCTCGGCTGGGGCAAGGCGCGAATCGATGCCAAGGTCACGGAACTGCTGACGCTGTTTCAACTTGATCCTGCTGCGTTTTCGGCGCGGTTTCCGCATGAACTTTCCGGCGGCCAGCAGCAACGCGTCGGCGTGGCGCGGGCCTTGGCGGCAGAACCGAACGTGCTGTTGATGGATGAGCCCTTCGGTGCACTCGACCCGATCATCCGGGCAAAGGCGCAGGCCGACCTGCTAGCCATCCAGAGGTTGCTGGGCACGACGATCGTGCTGGTGACGCATGACATGGACGAGGCGTTTCACCTCGCCCACAAGATTGCCGTCATGGATAAGGGCGCGCTTGTCCAATACGGCAGGCCCGCCGAACTGGTCAAAGACCCGGCGACGGAGTTCGTCCAGACGCTGATCGGCACCAGCGAGCGGCCGTTCCGACTGTTGTCGATCGAAACCGCGGGCGATGCCGTCGAGCCGGGACCGGCGGGCGGAAAGCCACTGGCGGAAACGATCAGCCAACGCGACGCGCTCTCCGAACTCTTGTGGGCCGGCCGGTCGGCATTGCCGGTCGCTGCCGCCGATGGGACGATCCTTGGCCGGGTAACCCTGGAGGGGCTGACCAGACGGGCGGCAAAACCGCAATGAGGGCATGGATCCCGCATCTCCTGCGCGCCGCGCTGCTGGCTGTTCTGATCGCCTTCCTGGTTGATCCCGGCTGGTTCGATCCGCTGCTGAAACCGTTGGTGCAGGACAATGCGCCGGCGATCTACAATCAGGGCAGCCTGCTGACGTTGACGCTCCTGCATCTGCGCACCGTTGCCATCGCCACGACCGGTGCCATCATCGTCGCGGTAACGCTGGCCATCCTGGTCACGCGGCCTTTTGGAGCGGAGTTTCTGCCGTTGTCGCGCAGCCTGGTGAATGTCGGGCAGACATTTCCGCCGGTCGCGGTGCTGGCACTGGCAGTGCCGATCCTCGGGTTTGGCGAGAAGCCGACACTGGTGGCGTTGTTTCTCTACGGACTTTTGCCGATCTTCGAAAATACGCTGACGGGATTGACGACCTTGCCGCCCTCGGTGATGGAGGCGGCCCGTGGCTCCGGCATGACGGATCGCCAGCGCCTGTTCAAGGTCGAGCTGCCGCTGGCCATGCCGATGATCCTGGCCGGTATCCGGCTGTCGGTGGTGATCAGCCTTGCCACCGCAACGATCGGCTCGACGGTGGCCGCAAAGACGTTGGGCGAAGTCATCATTGCCGGGCTGCAATCCAACAACATCGCCTTCGTTCTGCAGGGCGGGCTGATCGTCGGGGCGCTTGCCGTGCTGATCTATGATGGTTTTTCGGCAATCGAGCGCATCCTGGCGCGGCGCGCAGGCCTGTCGACACGAAGCTAGGCGCGAGCGCCCCGGCCAATGAGGGCCTGCGAAATCAGCCGATTTTCAAAGGATCGCGGGGTACCGCGTCCATTACCCCAAAAATGATCCACGTCCTGCTCTATTGGCGGGAAGTCCGGCACTGTAGGAGATGCCGTCTTTCCCCCTAAATAACAGGTTTTCAATGAAATTTCGGCACAACGCACCCATCGCAATCATCCTTGCGATCGTCATAACCGTGGCGGGAGCGGCTTTCGTTTCAAGCCGGCTGTTTTCCGGTATGACGGATGCCGTCGAGGCGGATCAGTTCCGCATGATGGGGGCGATCGTGCAGACAGCGATCAGCGACGCCGAGAACAAGGCGCTTGCCCGCGCCGAATTGCTCGCCGATTTGCCCACGGTGCAGAAGCTGCTTGCGGCGGGGGACCGCACGGGACTTGAGGCTGAACTTGCCAAGATGTTTGCCAATCAGAAGGCGCGGCACGGCGTCGATCAGGCGCAATTCCACATCCCGCCCGCCACCTCTTTTCTCAGGCTCCATGATCCGGCGAACTTCGGTGACGATCTGTCGGCCTTCCGGCCGATGGTCGTTGCGGTCAATCGCGACCGGGTGCCGCTGAAAGGGGCTGCGGTTGCCCGTAGCGGGCCGGCAATCTTCGGCGTCGCGCCGGCGTCCGATTCCGGCGGAAAACCCATCGGCAGCGTCGAGATCGGTATCGCTTACGGGCCGCTGCTGGCTGGCCTGAAAACTGCCTATGGCATCGATCTGGCGCTGTTCATCGAGGAACAGGCGCTCAAGCAATTTGCGCAGGGCGTCGATCCCGAACGGATGGGCGAACAGAATAGGGTTGGCCGCTACATTCGCTTCGAATCCACCAATGCCCAATTGATGGCGCAGCTTGCCGGGGCCGAAGATGTGGCGGTGGTCAACGAGCCGGTCCGCTATGTCCGTGATGCACAGGGGCTGGTGCGCGGCGTGTTGCTGTTGCCGGTCAATAGCAGTTCCGGAACGCCGCTTGGGGTAATTGCCGCGACGGCGGATTTCAGCGCCTCGCGCGCCGCCGTCAACCGCTCGTTGATCTGGCAGGGCGTCATCACCCTGATCGCCATCCTTGCTCTCTGCGGCTTCGTGCTCGTCGTGCTGCGCGGGTTCCTGCTCAGGCCGCTGCAGGTGCTCGGGCAACGCTTCGATGCCGTCAGCGCCAATGAGCCGCTGGCGCCGATCGCCGGCTGCGAAACGTTTCCGCAGGAAATGCAATCCTTTGTCACGCTCTACGACAAGATCAGATCGCGGCGCTCGGACGCGGACAAAGCACAATGAGAGCCTTTGCGAACGCTATTCTGATTGTTCTGGGCTGGATCGCGGTCACCGCATCCCTGTTCGTGTCCGGTCCGGCGCTGGCCGGGATGGATCTGCCGCGTGGCAATGGCCTGCCGGTGATTGTTCAGGCAGGAGCGTCCTTCCTCTCGCTGGATGGTTTCGATGAAAATGCTGGAACATTCCGCGCGACTGTCGATGTTCGTCTGCGCTGGACGGATCAGCGGCTGGCGCGCACCGGTCCTGCTGCGGGATCGCCGCCCGAGACCCTGCGGGACGCCGCAGCACAGGCCCGGATGCGGGAGATCTGGGTGCCGCCCGTCGTCCTTTCCAACCAGATCGGCGAGGCGGCCCTATCGGACGATGGCCTGCGCATTTATCAAGGCGGGCGGGTCGAGCTTTTGCGGCGTGTGACTGCCGATTTTTCAGTCGATGTTGATGTGGCGCGGTTTCCCTTCGACAGGCAGCGGCTTCCGGTGAATATGGTGATCAGTGGATTAACGGTTGCCGAGGTGGCGCTGCGTTTCGACCAGTCCGACATCGATTACAGCCGCCCCTCCGCCAATGCCGCGCTTGCGGGTTGGAGCGTAGGCCTTGTTGATCTCAAGAGCCAGCCGCAGTCCGGCTGGTACAATGGCAGGCATGCGCAGGTGGTCGCCTCGCTCGACATCGCCCGGCAGCCGGGCGTCGTCGTTGCATCCATTTTCATCCCGCTGTTTGCCTCGCTGGTTATTCCACTGCTGGCAATCTGGCTGAACCGGATGGAGGATGGCGTCTTCCAGGTCGATACCTACGAGATGGTCAATATTATCATTGGGGGCCTTTTTGCCGTCATCGCGCTGAACTTCACCGTCTATAGCAGCTATGCCGTTCTTGCGACCGGTGACAACACCGTCAACCGGCTGTTTGCGCTCAACTATCTGACGCTGGCCTCGGCGCTGTTCGTCAATATCCTGTTTGCCCGCTTCAACGTCGTGGGCCGGCTGTTCGGACCCTATGTGCAGGAACAGGCCTATGTGACGATCATGTGGGCCGTGCCGTGCCTGATCCTGACGCTCGCCACGGCCTTCATGCTGGTCGCCTATGTCTAGATGTGGAGCCTCAGCAGGTTGTCCCGGTTGAGCTCTACATCTAGGTCAGTTGATCGACAGCGGCGATGACTCCGCGCAATTCAGCGAGACCCTTGAGGCGGCCAATGCAGGAATAGCCGGGATTGACCGTCTTCTTCTGGTCGTCGATCAACAGATGTCCGTGGTCCGGGCGCATCGGGATGACGCTATCGCTGCGACCTTCCTTTTCGCGCCGCCGTTCCTCAGCGCGCAAAACCGAGATCAGGGAGACCATGTTGACGTCACCCGCCAGATGCTCGGACTCAATGAATGAGCCATCCTGCTCCTTACTGACGTTACGCAGATGGGCGAAATGGATGCGATCAGTGAAGCGTTTTGCCATCCCGACGACGTCATTGCCGGTGCGCGAGCCGTAGGAACCGGCGCAAAGCGTGATGCCGTTTGCCGGCTCATCGACGGCATCGAGGATGGTTTGAACGTCGTCCGCCGTGGACACGACACGGGGAAGACCGAACAGCGAGAATGGTGGATCGTCCGGGTGGATGGCAAGCCGGACGCCGTTTTCTGCTGCGACAGGCACGACTTCCTTGAGGAATTCGATCAGATTGGCGCGCATGTCGTCTGAGGAGACGCCGGCGAACGAGGCAATCTCGGCGCGGATTTTTTCGCGCGTGTGGCTGTCTTCGCCGCCCGGCAAGCCGGCGATGATGTTCCTTTCGAGCGTCAGGATTTCGTCTTCGCTTTTTTGCTCCAGACGTTGCCGTGCAGTTTCGATGACGTCAGGCGTGTAGCTGTCTTCGGCGGCGCGGCGCTTGAGCACGAAAACGTCGTAGGCGACGAAATCGATCATATCGAAGCGCAGCGCAAAGCCGCCGGCCTCGGTCGGATACATCAGGTTGGTCCGGGTCCAATCGACCACTGGCATGAAATTGTAGCAGACCACGGGCACGCCGCCCTTGCCGAGATTGGCAAGGCTCTGTTTCCAGGCATCGAGCGTGCGCCGCCATTCGCCGTCGCGCCGCTTGATCGACGAATTGACGGGAATGGATTCGCAGACTGACCATGTCATCCCGGCTTTCCTGACCAATGCCATGCGCTCGGCGATGTCGGCGGGCGTCCAGATGCGGCCGTCATAGATATGATGGAGTGCTGTGACGACGCCGTGAGCACCGGCTTGGCGTGCGTCCGACAAGGTGACCGGGTCCTGTGGTCCAAACCAGCGCCAGCTTTCGAGCATGTCCGTCTCTCCCGTTATAATGTTGGACAATTAATGCAATAATTTCCAGAAAATCAATATCCAAGAGTTGATCTGATCATTATGTCGGACATATGCTGCTGGAATACAGGTCCAAGGAGAATGGCATGGAGAACGGCGTGCGGGGTTCCGCCGTTGACGGAATGGTGGATCACATCCGCGATCTTATCCGCGAACGCGGCCTGACCGTCGGCGACGTTCTGCCGAGCGAGGCGGAACTTGCCGTGATGTTCGATGCCAGCCGCAACACCGTGCGGGAAGCCTTTCGTACCCTCAAAGCTTACGGCGTAGCCGAATCGCGGCAAAAGGTCGGCGCCGTGCTGACCGACCAGCACCAGACGGCAATGCGCGACCTGTTTTCCTTCGCCATGGACATTTCCGTCGATGCCTTCCGCGATATCCAGGGCTACCGGCGGCTGACCGAGATGAGCATGTTCGATCTGCTGTCGACACGCATCACCGAGGAAACGCTTGCCGGGATGGAAATGCTCAATGCGCGCATCCGGCAGGCAGGCACACCGGAAGAGGCGTCCGAACTCGATTATCAGTTCCACAAGCTGATGGTGGATGCGGCCGGAAACCGGACACTCTCGGAAACCTACGGCATGCTGAAACCAGTGATCAGCCGTCTGATGCTGGCGGGCAAATCGCAGCGGCTGGTGCTTGAGAGCGTTGCTGCCGAACATGCCGATATCGTCAAGGCGCTGCGCGACCGCGACCGGATCGGGTTTGCCTATCATATGGACCGGCATCTCGATGCGGGGCTGGAATTCATTCCGGCGGCGGATATGGCGCGTGGAGCGATGCAGCAGACCGGGGCAAAAGGACGGGGGACGGGCGTTGCGTGAATTTGCCGGAAAAGTCGCTGTTGTCACGGGAACGACGGGCATCGGCCGCGCTGTTGCCCTGCATCTGGCCCGCCAAGGCGCGTCCGTGGCGTCGCTGGGGATCGATCCGGCTGCCAATGCCGGGCTTGAAACATTGGCAGCAGCCGAAAACCTCGCGCTGACCGTCTTTCATGCCGATGTTTCCGTGCCCACCGATGTGCAACGCGCCATGGCGGCAGCCGTAGTTGCGTTCGGCGGCCTCGACATCATTGTCAACTCGGCCGCTGTCCATCCCTACGGCACGGCGGAGACGACGCCGTTCGAGACTTTCATGCACTGCCTGGCCGTCAATGTCGGCTCGATCCACCTGACGGCGGAATTCGGCGTGCCGGAGATGCGCAGGCGCGGCGGTGGCGTCATCGTCAATCTGTCGAGCGTGCAGGGCCATGCCTGCCAGAGCGGGGTCTCCGCCTATGTCGCCTCCAAGGGGGCGATCCATGCCTTGACGCGGGCAATGGCGCTCGATTTTGCCGCCGATCGCATCCGGGTCGTGTCGATCAGTCCGGGCTCGGTACGCACGCCGATCCTCGAGCTGGCGGCGCGGACATTCGAGGGCGAGGATGCCGATATCGATGCCGTTTTCCAACGCTTTGGCGCCGCCCATCCGCTGGGCCGGATCAGCGAACCGGAGGAGGTGGCCGTGCTTGCGGCGTTTCTTGCCTCGGACAAGGCCGGCTTTATCACAGGATCGGATCACCGGATCGATGGCGGCCTGACGGCCGGCATCGGTGTTCGCTGAGGAGAGACCATGAGCATTCCGATGAAACGCAGCGCCATCAACCGGATCATGCGCGAGAGCGAGGTCTTCATGCGCTCGTTCGGCTTCATCCTGCCGCCGTTTTCGCGCTGGTCGCCGGACGAGATGCGGGCGCGCAAGGGCGAGATCGACGGGATCACCAATGCTGCACTCGGATGGGATATTACCGATTTCGGCCTTAGCGATTTTGAAAAGACCGGACTGTTTCTCTTCACTGTCCGCAACGGCCGCTTTGCCGATCTTCAGCGGGGACGCGGCATGCTCTACGCCGAAAAGGCGATGATCGCCCGCAAGGACCAGGTGACGCCAATGCACCGGCATCTCTTGAAGGCCGAGGACATCATCAATCGCGGCGGCGGTACGCTGGTGGTTGAGCTGTTCGGTGACACCGATGGTCAATGCGATCGCGCCAAGGGCACACGGGTAGCAACCGACGGCATCTGGCGCGATCTGGCGCCTGGCCACAAGCTGAAGCTTGCCCCCGGAGAAAGCGTGACGCTGATGCCGGGCGACTGGCATGCCTTCTGGGGCGAGGGCGCCGACGTTTTCGTCGCCGAGGTCTCGACCGTCAACGACGACAATACCGACAATATCTTCGAGGACCCGGCGGTGACCCGGTTTTCCGGCATCGACGAGGACGAGGCGCCGCTGCATTTGCTTGTGCCGGATTATCCGGGATGGTTGCGGTAGGCACAGGGGGCGGACGCTTTTGTTTGGCATGACGCCCTCAGTTTCCCCGTCATCCCGGACGTGTTCCGGATCCAGCGCGCCGCGTCTGCGGCGCGAGGCGATTCTTTTCCTTGCGGTTGGTCAGTTCTCTCACCGCGCGGACGCGCGGTGGCTGGATGCCCGCCACAAGGGCGAGCATGACGGAATGTGGGGGGGCGTTGGGGTCAAATAGTAGGTCTCAATGAGACTTCACCAAAAATATCAAAGAACACGCGAACGCGTCCGCACCCGGGAAAACCGGTGCGGTTGATCTCATCAGTCGGAGGGCGCACGCAAATGCGGAACCTCGGGGTAGTTGAATAAGTGGCTCCGCATTTGCGTGGCCATCGGCGTTTTTTAGGGCTTCCGGCCCCTTCAATGCACGCACTGTCTCGCTGCACAGGAGAGAACTCTCCTGCTTGCATGGCTCAACCAAACCGGGGTTGGGCCCCGGGGGAGACATCTGAGGAGGTTCATTCCCGAACCACCCGGCCTGCATCACCCTGACCTCGACCGCACGTTACGGCTTCAGCACAGGGCGCCGGCTCCCACCTGCCCGCGACCGTCTCGCGAAACACTCCGGCGGTGGAAACAGGATCATCATACGCCATGGTTTCAGGGCGGGGATAAACGGGGATGAATTTTTTCTTGAAGACAGACGTGCTGACATTTCCGGTGACATGGATCGGAGCTGTCAGCCCCTCCTTCAATCCTCGCGCGTCGATGCCGCCGTGACCGTCAGTGTGGTAAATCCGCTGATGGCGATGGCGGCGCGGGCGGGTGTCGGGATGGCGCCGCAGAGGCTGCCGGTGGTGATGATGCGCCCCTTGGCGACGGGGTCGGTCAAGGCGTTGGCGAACAGCAGGAAGGCGGCGACGGGGTCGTCGTTGGGGTGTTTGGCGGGGCCGGTAAAGACGGTGTCTCCGTTGATGGTGATGGTGAGCGGATAGGCCAGCCCGGGTTCGATCATTTTCGCAGGCAGTTCCTCGCCCAGGACATAGCCGGCATTGCCGAGACGGTCGGCGAGGAACAGGAGGGCAGGCGACTTGCTGCCGCCGTCCAGGCGGTGACCGAGGAACTCGACGCCGGAAGAAATGGTGGCGACGTGATCGAGCAGGGTTTCGCGGGTGTAGGGCGTATCGCCGGGGACGGCGAGATCCTTGCCGAGCACGAAGCAGATTTCCACTTCCAGCGCATCGACCGCCGGGCGTTCAAAGCCTGCGGTGCCGGATTCGCTGGCATGGGTGATATGCGCCATCGGCGCTGACACCGAACTCCCGTCCGGACGGATCGCCACCTTGTAGCCGCCGGTCAGCCAATTGTTCAGGGAGAGCGTTTCACGCTGCACGGCAAAGGCTTCAGCCGGCGTGGTGGGCTCGGTGAGCGATGCGGAAGCGAGGCGAATGCCCTGGTTATCGGCGTCTGACAATTGGCGGGCGAGGGTGGCGGCGGACATGGTTGTCTCCTGCTGATATCGGCGGTGCGTCCTTCCTTTCGACCACACCCGGCGCAAAAGGAAAACCCCGGAATTATTGTTCCGGGGCTTCCCTGTCACGCAACGGGGAGGGACGTTACGCGGCTTGGACCTTTTTGGAGACGCGGGCCCATTCCGGGATCCAGGTTCCGTGGGCGGCGAGCAGGTCGTCGGTGAGCGACCAGATCTGGTCGAGATCGAGCTCGGCGGAGGTGTGCGGATCCATCATCGCGGCATGATAAAGGTGCTCGCAATTTTCGGTCATCATGGCGGCGACCGTCAGTTCCTGCACGTTGATATTGGTGCGGATCAGCGCCGTCAGCTGCGGCGGCAGGGCGCCGATATAGGTCGGCTGAATGCCGTTTTCATCGACCAGGCACGGCACTTCGGCGGCGCAATTATCCGGCAGCGAGGTGATGCAGCCATTGTTGCGCAGGTTGCCGTAAATGACCGAGGGCTCGCCGGTCCAGACCGAATTCATGATGGAGGAGGCGTATTCCTTCGACTGCGCGACTTCTATTTTGTCGGCCGAGCGATAGGCAGCTGCCTGCCCCTTCCATTTCGCGACCTGCTCGATGCAGCGCTTGGGATATTCATCCAGCGGAATGCCGAATTTCTCGATCAGGTCCTCACGGCCTTCCTTGATGAAATAGGGCGTGTACTCAGCAAAATGCTCCGAGCTTTCGGTGACGAAATAGCCAAGCCGGGTCAGCATCTCGTAGCGCACCTTGTTGGGGCAGCGCGGGTTCCAGGTCGGTTTTGGCGCCCGGCCTTCGCGGTAGCCGCGCACCAGATCGGGATAGAGATCGCGATAGGAGCCGTCGGGCTGGCGATGCTCGAACTTCAGGAAGAAGGCCATGTGGTTGATGCCGGCCGAGCGGTAGCGGATTTCCTCGTAGGGAATGTCGAGGTCGTGGGCCAGTTCCATCGCCGTTCCCTGTACCGAGTGGCAGAGGCCGACCTGTTTGATCTTCGGGTACTTTTCGGCAATCGCCCAGGTGTTGATCGCCATCGGGTTGACATATTGCAACAGGATCGCCTCGGGGCAGACCTGCATCATGTCTTCGCAGATCGACCAGAGATGCGGCACGGTGCGCAGGCCGCGCATGATGCCGCCGACGCCGAGCGTATCGGCGATGGTCTGGCGCAGGCCGTATTTCTTCGGCACTTCGAAATCGGTGACCGTGCAGGGCTCGTACCCGCCGATCTGGAAGGCGACGACGACGAAATCGGCACCTTCGAGCGCCTTGCGCTGATTGGAGTGCAGCTCGATGGTGGCCTTGGCACTAAGCGTCGAGATCAGCTTGCTGACGACGACTTCGCTTTCCTCCAGCCGCTGCGGGTTGATATCCATCAGCGCGATTTTCGCGCCCGATAGGGCAGGACGTTGCAGCACGTCGCCGATGATGTTTTTCATGAACACGGTCGAGCCCGCGCCGATGAAGGTGATCTTGGGTTGTCTCGTCATGGATAGGCCTCTTGCTTTAAGCGGCTACTTCGAAGGCGGCGCGGACGAGCCGTTCGGTGTAGGCGGTCTTGGGATGGGTAAGCACGTCTGCGACCGGCCCCTCTTCGACGATCTTGCCATGCTGCATCACCACCACCCGATGGCAGAGCGCGCGCACGACCTTAAGATCGTGGGAGATGAAGAGATAGCTCAGTCCTTTCTCGTCCTGCAGCTTGCGCAGCAGTTCGATGATCTGGGCCTGCACCGACAGATCGAGCGCCGAGGTGGGCTCGTCGAGCAGGATGAACTCGGGCTCCAGCGCGATCGCCCGGGCAATGGCGATGCGCTGCCGCTGGCCGCCGGAGAATTCGTGCGGGAAGCGCGACAGGATATTGTTGGGCAGGCCGGCGCTGTTCAGCGCTTCCTTCACCCGCTCCAGCCGCTCGTTGCGGGTCGCGCCGAGCTTGTTGACGATCAGGCCTTCCTCGATGATCTGGCCGACCGACATGCGCGGGTTGAGCGACGAAAAAGGGTCCTGGAAGACGATCTGCATGCGCGAGCGCAACGGACGCATCTCGTCGCGGGTCTTCTTTTCGATCGACTGGCCGTCGAACAGGATCTCGCCGCCGTCAGCCGTAAGCAGCTTGACCAGCGCCTGGCCAAACGTGGTTTTTCCTGAGCCGGATTCACCGACAATGCCGAGCGTCTCGTGGCGGTGAAGCTTGATCGACAGGCTGTCGACCGCGACCAGTTCCTTCAGCTGCGGCCTGAAGAAGCCGCCATGCTTGAGCATGAAGGAGACCCGGACATTGCGGCCTTCGAGGATGGCGGCGGAATCGACCGGCATCGGATTGGCCACGCCCTTCGGTTCGGAATTCAGCAGATGGCGGGTATAGGGATGCTGCGGGTTCTCAAACAGCGCCGGTGTGGTGTTGTGTTCCTTCACCTCGCCGTTCTGCATGACATAGACATAGTCGGAGAACTGGCGGACGACGGTGAGATCATGGGTGATCAGGATCACCGCCATGCCGAGCGTCTTTTGCAGGTCGCGGATGAGATTGAGGATCTGCGCCTGCACGGTGACATCGAGCGCCGTGGTCGGCTCGTCGGCGATCAGCACGTCGGGACTGTTGGCGAGCGCCATGGCGATCATGATGCGCTGACGCTGGCCGCCGGAGAGCTGGTGCGGATACTGGTTGAGGCGGGCCTCCGGATCGGGGATCTGCACCTGGCGCAGAAGCTCCAGCGTCCGCTCCACCGCCTGTTTGCGGCTCATCTTCTGGTGGACGCGGATCGCCTCAATGATCTGGGCGCCGATCGTATAGACCGGGTTCAGCGAGCTCATCGGCTCCTGGAAAATCATCGAGATGCGGTTGCCGCGCAACGCCCGGCGCTGGCGATCAGAGAATTTCAACACGTTCTTGCCGTCATAGGCGATGCTCGATTTGTCGGAGACCGAGGCGCGCTTGGTGAGCAGGCCCATGACAGTGCGGGCGGTCACCGATTTTCCCGAGCCGGATTCGCCGACAACAGCGATGGTCTCGCCGCGATAGAGCTGGAAGGAGACGTTCTTGACCGCATCCACCGAGCCGCCTTCGACCTTGAAGGTGACGGCGACGTGGCGGGCGTCGATGATCGGCGCGCCGATCGATGCGGCATGGTCGTGCCGCTGTTCGGGGGCAAGCAGGCTGATGTCCACGAGTGCCATAGTCGTCTCCTCAGTATGGGTCGACGGCGTCGCGCAGGCCATCGCCCAGCGCATTGAACGCAAAGACGGTGATCAGCACGAAGGCCACGGGGGAAAGGATCCACGGGTAGGATCCGATGACGGAATAGGTAGCGGTATCCTGCAGCATCAGCCCCCAGGACATCAGCGGCGGTTTGACCGCAAAGCCGAGGAAGCCGAGGAAGGATTCCAGCAGCACCACGCTGGGGATCGCCAGCGTCACCGAGACGATCACGTGGCTCATCACATTGGGGAAAATGTGCTGGAAGATGATGCGCCGGTCGGTGGCGCCGATCGCCATGGCAGCCCGCACATATTCAATCCGGGCAAGCGCCAGCGTCTTGCCGCGCACCTCACGCGACATCTGCGCCCAGCCGAGTGCAGACATGACGAAGATGACGAAGGCGAGGAAGACGTGGGTCGGAGCCGTCACCGGGATCAGTGATGTCAGCGCCAGATAGAGCGGCAGTTGCGGGAAGGCGAGAACCAGTTCGACGAAGCGCTGCATCCAGGTATCGAAGCGGCCGCCGAAATAACCCGACACCATGCCGACCGTGGTGCCGACGACGGTGACGATGAACACCACCGTCAGTGCGATCATCAGCGAGACGCGGGAGCCGTAGAAGATGCGCGACAGCACATCGCGGCCGAACTTGTCGGTGCCGAGGAAATTCACCGGTGTGCCGTCGGTGGAGCCGAAGAAATGGCGGTCGGTGGGGATCAGGCCGAGGAGGCGGTAGCTGAACCCCTTGACGAAGAAGCCGAGATTTTGCGGGTTGGCATAGTCCGGGCCAACGATCGGCTGGAAGGTGATCGGGTCAAGCTCGGTGCCTTCGCCGATCTGGTAGGTGCGTGGCCAGACGAGGTTGCCCTCCTGGTCGGTGATTGCGATCGTCTGCGGCGGCGCAAAGGCGACGCCGGTGAGCTTGGGATCGACGGGAGAAAAGAACTCGGCAAAGATCGTCATCAGCATCAAGAGGCAGACGAGGATGAGACCCGCCATGCCGGTCCAGGAGCGCTTTAGGCGGCGCCAGACCAGCGCCGAATAGGTCTCGTTGCCATGGCTGGACGGCGGGGCGGGGACGGTGATCGTTGTCTGGACATCCGCTTTCATGCGTGTGCTCCTCCGCCCAGACGGACACGCGGATCGAGCAACGCCAGAAGCATGTCGGCGATAATGTTGCCAACGATCAGCGTTGCCGACAGGACCAGCATGAAGGTGGCGGTGACATAGACATCGCCGACCCACATCGAGCCGACAATGGCAGGTCCGACGGTCGGTAGCGCAAAGATGATCGCGGTCTCGATCTCGCCGGTGAGCATGTAGGGCAGCACGACGCCCTGATACATGACCAGCGGATGCAGCGCATTCGGCACCGCATGGCGCATGATGACGGCGCGTTCGGAGAGGCCCTTGGCGCGCGCGGTCTCGACATATTGGGCGTTCAGCGTATCGAGCAGATTGCCGCGCATGACGCGCATATTGTAGGCGAGGCCGCCGAAAGTGGCGATGGCGATGACTGGCCAGACATGTTTCAGAAGATCGACGAACTTGTCCCACGACCAGGGCGCGCCGCCATATTTGGCGGAGTGGAAGCTGTTGATCTCGGTGACGTTGAAATGGAACACCATGATGTAGACGATGATCAGCGCCATCAGGAAGCGCGGCACCGTCATACCCAGGAATGAGATACCGGAGAGCAGGCTATCGACCCAGGTATATTGCCGGGTTGCCGCGAGGATGCCGAAGGTGATGCCGATGATGGATGCGAGGATATGGCAGACCAGCGCCAGCGCCAGCGTGCGCGGCAGGCGCTCGCCGACAACCTCGGAAACGGGCTTGTTGTAGAACAGGCTATGACCGAAATCGCCGCGCGTGACGATGCCGGTGATCCAGTTGACGTACTGGACGACCATCGGCTTATCCAGCCCGTTGGCGATCTTGTAGGCCTGCGCCTGGGCGTCGGCTTCCTCGAAGGAGGCGCCGCCCTGGTTGATCATCTGCGACCGGATATAGTCGCTATAGTCGCCCGGCGGTGCCTGGATGATCGCGAAAGTGACGACGCTGAGCACGAACAGGACGGGGATGGCTGACGCGATGCGCACAAGCAGAAATCGGAACATGGCTGTTAGGTTCTCTTGTGTGTTTTGGGATTTCCCCAGGCCGGCTGTTGGCACGGCCTGGGGAGCGAGGTTCTGGGATCAGTTCATCGGGCCTTTTTCGCCAGGCTTGCCGGGCAGCTGCTGCGGGAACAGTTCGTAGTCACCCTGCTTGTCTGCGGCCACGAACACCCGCTCGCGGATGATGGTGTCCTCGGCCCAGTTGAACATGAAGATCGGCGCGCCGACCGGAATGTTCGAGAAGCGCTTGTTGACGATCAGCGCACCTGGATATTCGGTGAGGCCGACCGAGTTGACGTTGGTGGTGGCGACCTTCTGGTACTGTTTCATCAGCTCCGTCCGCTCATCATTGTCGTTTGAGGCAATGAACTTGTTGACGATATCGACAAGCTCCTGCTCGAACGGCATCAGATCCAGCTGCCCGCCTTCCGGCACGCGGTGGTTCCAACTGGTGCGGGGACCGGTTGCGGCGAGCTGCGGGGTGTTCTGCACCACCGATGACAGCTCGGCACCGTTGCGCAGCACCATCCAGTCCCAGCGGCCGCCATAGTTGGCCGCATCGCGCTGCTTGCCGTCGAGCGAATTGAGAACGACGCGAATACCCAGCTGCTCCATCTGGCCGACGACGCCCTCGGCGAGGTTCTTGTCGGTATTGTAGTCGGACGTGACCAGCAGTACGACCTCAACATCCTTGCCTCCGAGCTTTTCAGCGGGGTAGTTGACGAAGCCATTGCCGTCGGTGTCCTTCAGGCCCGCCTTTTCGAGCAGCGCCTTGGCGCCCTCCAGATCGAACGGATAGTAGACGGTCGATTGGCGGTCATAGAAGCTGGTGCCGGAAGACAGGCCGCCCGGATAGATCGCGGTGAACGGGCCTTTGACCAGCGATTCGCCGATCTTCTTGCGATCGACCGCCATGGTGATGGCCTTGCGAAAATCCTCATTGCGGTTGAGTTCGCGCACGGCCTGGCCGCGTTCGTCCGGTTCGCCCCAGCCGTTGCCGGAGAAGTTCATGTAGAGATTATAGCCGATCAGCCGGGCGCCGAAGGCAAGACGGGCCGGTGCTGTTTCCTGCGCTGCGCGCTTCAGGCTTTCAACGAAGTTCTCAGGCTGTTCGAGATTGGAGAAATCGCCGGAACCGGCAATCGCCTGCACATCGCGGTCAGCCCAAGTCGACAGCTTGTAGTGAAGCTCGTTGAGATAGGGCAGCTGGTTGCCGGCTTCGTCCACCTTCCAATAGTAGGGATTGCGGCGCATGACGATGATATCGTCCGGGCGGTATTCGACCGGAACCCAGGCGCCCATGATCGGAATATTCAGGTATTCCGGCGGGAAGCCGTTCTTGTACTGGTCGTAGGTGAAACCCTTGGCGTATTTCGGATGCTTGGTCTTGAGGATATGCGCCGGACCGGGGCAGAACGTGCCATAGGCCATGGAATAGAGATACTGGCGCGGGAAGGCCTCCTTGAAGGTCCATTCGACCGTGTTGGCATCGATGGCCTTCAGTGTCGTGCCTTCACCGAAGGTTTCCGGCGTCGCGCCATTCAGCGGCGAGACGTTGGGATCGACGACATTGTCATCCCAGTAGAACATCACGTCTTCAGAGGAAAAGGGAACGCCGTCCGACCATTTGGCGCCTTCGATCAGGTGCATGGTGAGCTTGTGGCCATCTTGTGACCATTCCCAGCTCTTGGCGAGGTTCGGCAGCGGTTCCACATCCTTGGCTTCGACCTGATAGAGCGGTGCGGTGCGCGTCAGGCATTCCGACATTTCGATATCGATGCCGCCCCAGCCTTGTGTTTGCCCGGCGGAATAGTTCCAGCCTTCCGGGCGGCCGCCGATCACGTGGCGCATCGTATCGCCATAAACACCGACGCCATCCGGCATGTTGCCGGTCTTGAAGACCAGCGGTTCCTTCGGAAGGCGCTCGGCAACCGGCGGCAGTTTGCCGGTCTTGACGAATTTCTCCGTGACCCAGTCGGGCTCGTGATATTCCGGCAGCGCCTTGTATTCGAGAATGGAATCGCGCGGCACATAGGTGATCTTTCCCTGTGCCGGGAAAGCCGGCTGCTCCGGCACCACGGTCGGCTCGGAAGCCATGGCCGTGACAGCGAATGCCGACACGCCCAAAAGCAGCGCGCTGGTCGTTTTCAGATGGCGAAAGCTGTTCATTGTCGTTGTTTCTCCCTCATGCTTCAGACCGGCCCGGTATGGGCGGCTCTCCTCCTAAAAGCGCCCGACATGACGGCATCCTGCCATCTGCCGGAACGGAGCGGGCAACGGATTGCCCACTCCCAGACCGGTTTCCTCCTCAAGCAAACGGGTCTTGCATGGCTTGCCGCTGCGCTTAGCTGGCGGCCTTCAATTTCGTTGCTTCCTTTTCGGCGCGCAGCTCGTCGATCGAGCGGACTTCGCGGCGGGCCGCGCCCTTCCAGTCGCGGGTCTTCACCGTTGCCTTGCTCAAACGCTCCCTGGCAGCAGGCACGGCATGGGCATATTGCGGCAACCACTCGGCCTGGGCGACGACCATTTCATCGACCATCTGCCAGACCTCTTCCGGCGTGCAGATGGCGCCGACCAGCGGATCGTGCAGCACGGCCAGCTTCAGGAGATCGATATCGCCGGAGATGGCGGCATGAACCGACATGCGCTGGACGTTGATCGAGGAGATGCAGGTGGCGGCGCAGGCTTCCGGCAGCGTGATACCGGCGACCATGTTGATGCC
>Ga0247813_10000375_pt1 | contig 44928 bp, 40 predicted proteins | sample UWRJL169409C1_FD_180719 | JGI IMG/M metagenome (GOLD analysis project Ga0247813, IMG submission 180719) | Plant litter microbial communities from Arlington Agricultural Research Station in Wisconsin, United States - UWRJ-L169-409C-1 | ecosystem: Environmental > Terrestrial > Plant litter >... | reverse complement strand
CGCGCTTCATTGGCGGCAGCGGTGGCGGTCGATTCCTCTTCGGACTTCTGCGCGGTCTGCACCGCGGTCGTGATGCGCGCGATTTCGATCGTGCGGTCGCGTTCGATCGTGGCGGTCTGAATCGCTCCGTCGCGGGCGATCGTCGCGGTCTGGATAATCTTGTCGGCTTCGGTCTGCGCGACCGTCTGCGCCTGGCCCGCGGTGATGCGGGCGATCTCGGCCAGACGGGTCTGCTCGGCTTCGGCGGTGGCGATCGCCGTGGCTTGTTCGGCGCGGCGGGCGGACAACGTCTGCTCCTGCGTCAGGCGGGCCTGTTCCGCTGCCTGCGCGATCTCGAGCGACTGGTTGTTCGCGTCGAGGTTACGCTGCTCGATCTCGACTCGGTTAGTCGCGACGATGTCGTTGCGGATCTTCTTGCGCTCCTCGATCGTCCGCGTGAGCACGGTCAGGCCCTCGGCATCGAACGCGTTGTTCTCGTTGAAATGCTCGAACGCGGTCTGATCGAAATGCGTGATGCTGACGGACTCGAGCTGGAAGCCGTTCATGTCCAGATCGGTCATCAGCGCCTCCTGCACCTTCTGAATGAAGTCGGCGCGGTTGGCGTGGAGGTGCTCCATCGTCATCGTCGCGGCGACCGAGCGCAGCGCGGAGACGAGCTTGCCGTCGAGCAGCGACTTTACCGCGTCGGGGCTGTTGACCGAATCGCCGAGCGTCTGTGCGGCGGCGGCGATCGATTCCGCGTCGGGCTTCACCTTGATGTGGAACAGCCCGACGACGTCGACCCGCAGCTTGTCGAGCGTGATCAGCGCATCCTTGTTGAGACGCGACACCTCCAGCTTCACGGTCGTCAGGCGGACCTGCATCAGTTCGTGCAGCACCGGGATGACCATGATGCCGCCGTTGAGCACGACCTTCTCGCCACCGAAGCCTGTACGGATCAGCGCGACGTCCTTGGTCGCGCGGCGATAGAGCCGGGTCAGGATGATGCCGATCACTACCAAGGCAAACAGCACGATGCCGGCGTAGATCAGGACGTTCAGAAGCTGTGCGGGCATGAAACCCTCCCCGGTTATGATTGTGGTCGGATCGACTGCAGCAGCGCGTTGGCGTCTGGCAGCGCGTAGAAGAGTTTGCCGTCGCGGCGCACGATCAGCGCGGTCTCGCCGGCGGCGATCGCGTCGGTGTCGTCATGCGGCTCGACCATGATGAAATGCGCCTGGCCGTGCTGGTCGACGATTTTCGCGCGGGCCGGCGATCCACGGCGCGCGGTGCCTTCTAGGATCGTGCCGCGGCGGCGGAGGAAGTCGTCGGTCGAGATCACGCTGGTTTCGAAGCCGGGCATGATTCGAGCGAGGCCGTTGGCGGCAATCGTGTTGAGCAGGCCGCCGGCGATCAATGCGCCACCCGAGGCGAGGCTCCAGTGCAGCGGGCCGCCGGTCAATGCTGTCGCGCCCTGCTGAATGGCAATCCCTGAAAGCGTGAAGCAGCCGAGCAAAGAGGTGAGCCAGATCAGGATCGGTAGTTCATGGCCGAGCCCGAGCCAGTCGAGCACGCTGCCGCCATCCGCTTCGGCATGGACGTCCGCGTGGAGATCGAGATGCCCGAGCCCAAGGCCGATCGCCTCGATCAGCCCGATCCCGATCATCACGACGAACGCGATCGCGAACGGCGCGTAAGCCGGCGTCAGGAAGATCGCGAACATAGGCCGTGGCGCCGGTGAGGACTCGGGTTCTGCATCGACGAACGGGTAACGGACAGACGACAACGCTTCGTTACGAAACGCCGGCCGATCCGGTCTTTGCACTCCATGCGTCGATACCCCCCGGACCGAGGCTAGTCCTACCCCGAGGCGTTCGCAACGCGGGTCCAGAGAAACCGGCCGGGTTTAGATTCATCCTCTGCACAGGATCTGCACGACAAGCGAACGGATTGCACACGGACCTCGCGATCCGACGCTCACGGAACCGCGACAAAGCTGTCCTCGACAATCAGGGAGCGCGAAGATGAACCGTGATGGAAGACTGATGACCAAGATCGGTGCTGCCCTGGCGCTGATCGTCCTGGCGGAGATACTAATCGCTGATGGCAATGGCGCCGTGGTGGGTGGGTTCGCTTTCGCCTGGATCACCGCCCTGTTGCTGACGCGACGAGCGATCTGGAATGACGGATCGGCGCGACTGGCGTTGGTCGCCGGCGCCGGATTGGCGGCGGTGCTCGTCGACGATCCAAGCTTCCTCGGCTGGGTTCTGTTCTGGACGGCTGTCTCGCTTGCCGCACTCCTGCCGCGCCACGGGTTCGACGATGCGCTCGCTTGGATGCGCAGGCTTGGCTGGCACGCGATGTCCGCCGCCGTTGCGCCGCTGAAGGATGCTGCGCGGCTGTCGATGGTCCGCCAGCGTCGAGATCCGTCCTCCGGCGGCATTCGCGCGATCGGGGCTGTCGTCGCGTTGCCCTTGGTGGGCGGCGTGGTTTTCCTTGGGCTGTTCGCGAACGCCAATCCGCTGATCGGTCAGGCATTTTCGCGGATCGTGCTGCCGGATCCGTGGGCGGTGACATGGCGGACGATGTTCGGGCTCTGTGTGCTGGTTACGATCTGGGCAAGCTTGCGGCCAAGTCGGCGCACGACGCGGGCATCGCGTATCGACGAACGCTCGATCGGCATGGCATTCGAGCCGGGGGTGGCGACGCTGATCCTTTCGCTTGTGACGTTCAATGCGATTTTCGCAGTCGAGAATGCGCTCGACATCGCGTTCCTGTGGAGCGGTGCGGGACTGCCGTCCGGCGTGACGATGGCGGACTATGCGCATCGGGGCGCGTATTCGTTGATCGTGACCGCATTGCTCGCCGCTGTGTTCGTGTTGCTGGCCCTGCGTCCGGGCAGCGCGGCGGCAGCGAACCCGCTGGTGCGGCAACTGGTGACTGTGTGGATCGTGCAGAACCTGCTGCTGGTCGCGTCGAGCGCCTTGCGAACGCTCGATTATGTCGACGCCTACGGGATGACGGTGTTGCGACTGTCCGCGCTTGTATGGATGGGGCTAGTAGCGACGGGGCTGGCGCTGATTGGCTGGCGATTGCTGGCAGGAAAGTCGGCTGCGTGGCTGATCAACGCCAATGCGCTGGCGGCTGTCACGGTGATGATGGCGGCGAGCGTCGTCGATCTTGGCGCGACTGCCGCGGCTTGGAATGTCCGCACGACGCTCGTCAGGGGTAAGGCGGGACCGCCGCTAGACCTCTGTTATATGGCGCGGCTCGGGTCATCGTCGCTGGTCTCGCTCGCGATGCTGGAGCAGCATGCGAAACAGCCCGGTCTGCGCGACCGGCTGGCTTATCTTCGGTGGGAAGATCAGACCGAAACTGCGGATGCGCAGGCGGATTGGCGTCGCTGGACGCCGCGGAATGCGAGACGGCTCGCGACAGTCCGCGCGATGTTCGGTACCAATGCGCCGCGTTTGCAGTCCGCGCCGGACGGACGGAACTGCGACGGGCTGATCCTGCCGCCGCCCATGCTGTCAGCGCCGCCGTCCGCTCCAGCACGGCGGACGCCCGCGCTAACGACGCCAGCACCAAAGCCGTTGACGCCGGGTGCGCAACAATGATCCTGTGCCCGATGCCTCGCACAATCCTCGTCGTCGACGACGATCCTCATATTCGCCAGCTGCTCGTGTTCGCGTTCGACAAGGCCGGGCTCGGCGCGATCGAGGCGGCGGACGGCGAAGCCGCGCTGGCGCTTGTCGAGACGCACGCACCCGACCTTGTGGTGCTCGACATCAACATGCCGCGGATGGACGGGCTGGAGGTGTGTCGACGCCTTCGTGGTGGAGAGGGCAGGGCGGATATACCGATCCTCTTCCTGTCGAGCCGCGACGACGAGATCGACCGGGTGCTCGGCATCGAACTCGGCGCCGACGACTATGTGGTGAAGCCGTTTTCGCCGCGCGAGGTGGTAGCGCGGGTCATGGCGATCCTGCGCCGCACGTCCGCACGGGCACCGAACACCGAGGACGGGCGCGACCTGTCGCATGGCCGGTTGCGGCTTGACCTGGAAGGCTGGCGCGCGCTCTGGGGCGAGGTCGAGATCGCGCTGACCGTTACCGAGTTCCAGATCCTCCGGCTGCTCGCGTCGATGCCGGGTCGGGTATTCAGCCGCGACGCGATCATCGACCGGCTGCATGGCCCCGGTTTCGCGGTCACCGACCGGACGATCGACAGCCACATCCGCAATCTGCGCGGCAAGTTCGCGAAGGCTGGCGCCGACGATCTGATCGAGACGCGGGCAGGGATCGGCTATCGTCTCGGATCGTGCAGAGGCGCGTGATCGGCAGGGTCAAGGACTGGGCGAAACGCCACTGGCCCCGGTTGCGGTTGCGCACGATCCTGTTTGCGACATTATTCCTGGTCGCAGCGCTTCCGGGTTTCGGCGCGGTCTTCCTGCGTGTCTACGAGAACACGCTCGTTCGCCAGACCGAGGCGGAGCTGGTCGCGCAGGGTGCGGCGCTGTCCGCGACCGCGGCGGCGCTCTGGCCTGCCGCACCGCCGGGTCGGGTTGCGCATCACGAGGTTGCAGGCGACGACAACCCCTACGTGCAGGCGCCTTCGTCAGGCATCGACCTGAGCACGACACCGATCCGCGCGGAGCGGCCACCGGTTGTTGCAGGCGCGAAACCGTCGCCCGATGCGGTGGCCGTTGCCGCGCGGCTTTGGCCGATCATGGACGCGACGCGGTCCACCACGCTGGCCTCGATCATCCTCCTCGACCGCAACGGCAGCATCGTCGCCGGAAGTTCGGCCGTCGGCAGCTACGCCGCACTCCCCGAAGTCGCCGCCGCACTTGCTGGGCGCGCCACGACCGTGCTCCGCCGCAACGGGGCATACCGCGCGACCTACCGCTTCGAGTGGCTGTCGCGCGCCGCCGCGATCCGTGTCGATTACGCGCGCCCGATCATCGTCGGCGACCGCGTGGTCGGCGTGCTGTTATTGTCGCGTTCCGCCCGCGCGCTGTTCAGGGGATTGTATGAAGACCGCGGCAAGATCGCGCTCGGCATCGCTGCGATATTCGGGTTGCTGGTGGTGCTCAGCGGCGTCATCTCTCGAGGGGTCACGCGCCCGATCGAACAGCTCGGCGCGGCGACGCGCGCCGTCGCGAGCGGCCGCGGTCGCGTCCCCGATCCGCCACCGACCGCGGCGATCGAGATCCAGGGCCTCTACGCCGATTTCGCCGTGATGGCGGCGGCGATCGAGCGTCGCTCGCGCTATCTGCGCGACTTCGCCCACGCGGTCAGCCACGAGTTCAAGACCCCGCTCGCGGGCATCCGCGGCGCGGTGGAGTTGCTCCAGGATCACCAGGACATGGCGGCAGAAGACCGACGCCGCTTCCTCGCCAATGCCGATGCGGACGCCCGCCGTCTCGCCTTGCTGGTCACGCGGTTGCTGGATCTCGCGCGCGCCGACATGGGCGAGCCTGAAGAAGAGCGAACCGATGCCGCACAGGTGATCGCGAGGATCGCCAATTCCTGGCGAACGGCCGATTTCTCGATCGACATTGTCTGCTTCGCGGACCTACCTGACGTCAACGTACCAACGACGACTTTGGAAGCCGTGTTCGCCACGCTGCTGGAGAACAGCCGGCAAGCTGGCGCCCAAGTCGTGACAATCGATTTGCTGGCCAAGGATACGCACCTTGAAGTGTTGTTGACTGACGACGGGACGGGCGTTCCGCTCGCGGATCGAGCACGGCTGTTCGAGCCCTTCTTCACAACCAAGAGGGATACAGGTGGGTCCGGGCTCGGCCTTGCAATCGGACGTTCTTTACTTGAAGTTCAAAAGGGCACTCTCTCGCTGTTGGATGGTGAGGCAACGACCTTTGTTATCTGCATTCCGTTCGCGTATTCAGAACTTGCGACCATCCGTGCTCATGGATTTTGACAAGGTGGGTTCGCGCCAGCGAAATCGGTGAACGTGCCAAACCTGCTCGAAGCATCGACGGCCGTCTGCGCTTCATCCCGGCGCCCTTTGTTCGGCACCTCCCAGACATAGGACTTGTTGTTGTCGAACTTCGGGACTGCGTTCGGAATAGCCGCTGCCTCCTTCGCACTGATCTCCGGTACCTCGACGCGGCGGCTCTTGACCATGCGCGCCGTCACACCGTCGAACGACGAAATCCGCCAATAGGCGATGCCGCCAAGGCGCCGATCCATCGGGTCGGACGAGAACGACCAGCGGAAGCCCTTGCCCGCCGCTGGCACCTTGACCGTCGTCGCGTAGCAGGTGAACGACGGGTAATCGTTGGCCCAAGGCAGATCCTGCGGCTGATCCTTTGGCCGCTTCATCTCGTCGGGGGGCGGAAAGCCGGCGCCGAAAAGATAGTGGGTGTGCCCGTCGGTCGCGTCGCCGTCCCAGTCGACCTTACCCTCACCCTCGACACCGAGCACGAGAAGCCGGTTCGCCTCGTCGAACCGCCAGCTGGTATGTGACGCCTCGACGACGGGATATTGCTGTCGCCAATACGCGACCAGCGCCTTGTCCGCGTCGGCGGGTGCGAGGCCGGCAAGCTGCGCGCGCATGCCGAAAATCTCGTCGCCGCGGAGCGTAACCTGGATGCGATATTTGCCGGGTTTGTCGAAACCGGCGGACGCATCGATATCGACTGCCTGGATACGGCTTGGCAAGCGCGGCGCGATGGGTGCGATCCGCTCGAGCGCTGCACCGCCTGCGCGCAGCGGCAGGCCCCAGCGCGACGGCGGCGGTTCGAGCCCGGCCAGCGATCGGTCGCCGAGCCTCGTGCCGTCGAGCCAGACCGACGCGGTGCCGATCGTCGCACGCACGACGACGTGATCGAACACGGCGGGCGTAGGCAGGCGCTCGTCGGTGCCGTCGCCGCCTTTGCTCGCGACCAGCACAGGTTCGGACGCAATGCCCAGCTCGTGCAGCAGCACGATCAGAAGCACCGTCTTCGCCTTGCAATCGCCGAAACGGCGGCGCCACGTCTCATCGACGTTCGCGGGTTGATAATTGCCGCCGTCGAGGCCGACATAGACGTAGCGGATGCGATCCTGGACCAGCTGCAACGCCGCTATCGCGCGTTGCGCCGGATCGGTCGTCGCGGCGGCGATCTTCGCCGCCTCCGCCTTCACCGGCGATGTCGCGCCGAGCGTTCCCGCGCGCACGAACGGTGCGCTGAACGTCCGCGAGACTGCCGCCCAGTCGCCGTAACCGCTGAACTGCATCAGCCTCGCGATCGAATACCGCAGCGGTGCCCCGTCCGGTATCGTCACGGATGCCGGATCCGCCAGGGTCAGCTGGCGCTCGGTTTCTGTGCCCATGTCGCGGACCACCGGCTGGGGAAGATCGGATGACGCCCGAAAGGCGATGCCGGCCCCGGTCGGCGCGATCAGCCGCACGCGATACGCGCCGCGGACCCCCGCAACCGGAAACTGCATGAATCCTTGCGGCCGCTCCCCCAGGCTGGTCTGACGCCGAACCGTCGTGACCGCGAATTCGAGCACGTCACCGACCTGAAGACCTGCAATCTGCAACGTCGCCGTCAGGTTACCGTCCAGCGCGGACTGTTCGAGATTGTTCTCGCGCTGGATGACCGTGAACTTCTGCGTGGCGAGCACGTCGATGGTCTGGCCATCGCGCATGATCGCCAGACGATGGACGATCATTTCCTCGTTCGCAGGCGACCACGTCATGGTCAGATTGCCGGCGCCCAGTGCTTCCGGCGTCAACAGCGCCAGCTTGGTCGCCTGATATTCTTCCTGACCGCGGTCCGTCACGCGAACCTGCTGGTCGGCGGCGATGACGCGCAGCGGCGCCCCAGGCGGTGTCGGCGCGTCGCTTCCCTTGGGCGCCGCGATCACCCAGGCCGGTGCCGGCGCATACCGCACGACACGCACCGGCGCTCGATCCGCCGCATGAACACCAGTCGTACCGCACAGCGCGACGATCGGCGCGAATCCGCGCCACATTGAGCCCCTGAACAAATCCATCCCCCTGAACGTCGCTGTAGCTTACCTGGCACGCTACTCACGGCAACATCTGGCCGACCACGGTGCCAGCCGCAAGACCCGCGGCAGGGCCTGTGTCGTACTGTTCAAGCGCGGCTTGTGCCCAGCGGGAAACAGCGTTTTCGACCGGTCAACGGTATGCCGATACCAACGCAATACCAAGATTGTTGCCGTTGTCGGCGATCGGGTCCGCCAGTTGACGGGTTTTCTAGCGACTTCAAGCGGTTGCGCTGGTGGAGCCGAAGGGAGTTCCCAAAAATCCACCTAAACACTGAAAAACAAAGGATATTTATTTCGGCGTCGGGACCGTTGTATTAGCTCTTTGTACTAGCCGAGGCAAGCAGCGAGATAGTCCGCCAGACCAATTAACGACAGCATTGACGATGCTGAGAGCGCAGTTAGGTTGCTCTGGTAATAGTGTGACACTTTCATTCCCTGAGGGGGGTAGCGGTTGCCACCTACGTTTTGGAGTTCGAGCCCTGTTTGACTGGCCTTTTAGAACCGGAAAACACACTTCTCGTTGGAGGTTGGGGGTTCTGGCTTGCTATCGTCGGCTTGGTTCTAACGCTTGTCGGCTTCGCTATAACTTTAGTACAGCTTTCGAAGGCAAAAGGCGCGGCTACCGCCGTAAAGGAAGAGGTTGCACGAATAAGAGATTCTCTTTCAAAATATGACGCGGCTCAAGACATAGCAAAAGCTAGTTATGCTTTAAGTGCTACCCGGCGTTATCTAAGTAACGAATCATGGCAGGACGTTACCGATAGCTACGAAGAAGTTAGGCGAGGTCTTGTTCAGGTTAAGGGTAGTGGGAACATTGCCGACCAGGAATTATTGAACCGAATATCCACGGCGTCGGACCACATTGAAAAGCTTTGCATTAGAATCGAGAGGGCGCTCGAAAGGCCTCCGGTATCAATAGATGTATCGAAGACGCGAAGCATGCTAAGAAGACACGACGAACTGATAGCGTCGATCGCATCGTCAATCCAGAGAGACATGATATGACTCAGTACACTCGCGATAAGCAGAGGAAGCTAGTTGAGCTCTTGTACAAAAAGACACTGGAGCGCAGGATAAAGTGGGGAATTAATGAAGATAGGCAGATATTTGCAACAATAGCAGGCCGTTTGCTTTTTGTGTACTCCGCAGTCAATGGGGAGGGTGAGGATATAGTACATTTTGTGCTATTTGGCGCTAACGAAAAGACATCAGATGCGTTTAGTGATGAGTCGATTAGGTTTGACAATGTTGTTCCCGAGGTTTTCGAGAACTGGTATCTATTGTGCTCCGCTTTATTGGACATGGGAACGCGGCAAGCATCCGGCTCAGACGACGTTCTAGATGCGATGATTGACGAGTTAGACGACGATGTTCCGTTTTGATCGCCTTAGAGTTGGCTATGGCCTAATTTTTGTAGAGATTTGCGAGGGGGTCCCTCAGACAAGAGTGGGCGGGTTTTACCCCTTATGCCGGTCCAAGCCTCAGGCGATTATGACACGCCTAGCGCGACCTGCATTATCGCGCGTGGTTCTCCATCCCTGCATGACGTGTCACAGTTGCCGAACTCTAGCCCAGTGCATCCCTAACCGTGCCGACAGCCTGCCTCTCATGTTGTAGCTTGTGAGTCATGCCTCAGCGGTACTCTCATTATGCCTCACAACATACTTGACAGAGTTGAGAGGATGCCTCAAATATCTGGCATACCTTGTGAGGATGAAGCTATGAGCCGCGTTGCCTACTTCCGTGTATCGACTGAAGCCCAGAGCATTGAAGCCCAGCGCCAAGCGTTAGGTGACGGCTTCGACCGGGAGTTCAGCGATGAAGGCGTAAGCGGGGCCACATTGGCGGCAGACCGTCCGGGCTTCGGAAAGCTCCTGGACTACATCCGGGAGGGTGACACGCTGTACGTCTATGCCCTTGATCGCTTGGGCCGCGATGCCTTGGACGTGCAGGCCACGGTTCGCCGCCTGCTAGAGCGGGGCGTGACGCTCGACGTGAAGGGGCTTGGGCCGATTGGCCGTGGCGTCGGGGAATTGATCGTAGCTGTCCTAGCTCAGATGGCAGACATGGAACGGCATCGGATCAAGGAACGGTGCGAGAGTGGCCGGGTAGCGGCTCGGGCTTCGATAGCGGCAACGGGGCTGACGCATCGCGGTAAGGCTAGCTTGGGCAGGCCGTGGGCCGCTGATGCCAAAGAGGTGGCGGATTGGCGCAAGGCGAACGGGGCCACTATCAGTCAGACGATGGCGCATTTCGGTATCTCGAAGGCCACGGTATCCCGGTATTGCGCCGCGTGATCCGGGTACTCCCCAAGCCGATACCGGGCAGGGGACGGGAAGGGCCGCGTAGCTGCCGTAGGATGCCCGCCAGACTCAATTAGGGTAGGCCGGGTACTTGCCCAGCCCGATTGCAGGGATGGGTCTGAGAGGTGCTTATTCAGGCAGGGACATATTGGGACCGTATGGCGACACGATCCGGTACAATTCAGTACCATTAGGATAGAGAGCATGGCTACCCCGAATTGCTCGCGGGTGGAAACACGATTGTAACCGCAGTTCCCGTTTAGCCGGGGAGCGTCTGACAGTACGATAACTGTAGGACCCACAGCCAGCAATGGTTAGCTTTAGAGCGAGGGGGTGTGCCATTCTCACGAACAGGCATACGGCGTCCAAACCGATAGCACTCCAAGCGACGTATGATCTAACTCAAGATGATACTGGCTCTGATGCTTTCCCAATGACTGTAGCTGAGGCATTCCGCCTTTACCTATGTAGTCGATTATCCTTTATCCGTTCTTACGGGTAGCTTCCGATTTAGGAGGTTTGGGGGTAAGGGGGAAACCGATAGATCCAGCTTAATATTCCTAATCTAAGATGATATTAGATATAATAATATCGATGTATCATTGGTACTCTACGGCCATAATCCGTATTTCCCATAAACATACCTCAGATTAGCTCAGTAATTAATATCGAGGCACCCCTAGTTTTTATATTGATATGGCATACGATACTCTGGTTTCCGTCATTGGTTTTCCAGCTATCTACCTGCTGAGCTAATCTGAGGAATGTAGACGCGTTTGATCCTAACAGGTCCGCTTCATGGCAGCACTATGTACGGCGCATAGGCTTGCCGCTCCTATACATACGCAAGCCTCATTTATCCAATGATGCCTATCGGCCCTGAGCATTGCTAGCCTGCTAACTGTAGCGTTGCCCCTGTTGGCAGTTAGCAGGCGTTCCTTCCTATACCCTTAATTTACCCGTTTCGTTTTGCTTGCACGCGAGCGGGCTATCTCTATTTTACATTGGGACAAGTTCCTACACATCTAACAAGGATGATCCATGACTATCGCTACCATTGATACTAGTCGCATCGATAACAAGCCGGTTGCCGACTACCTTGCATCTACCGACCGCCGCGTGACGATTGGCGTTCGTTTCACCCTTGAAGCCCTTGGCATCCCGTTGCCCGACTTCCTTTGCCGGAAGCTAGCGGGTCGCCCCGGACGGGCCGCTCTCATGGCCGCAGTCGATGCCGATACCGGCACAATCCATACCTACCGGGCTGAGAAGCTACAGGTCGGACCTTTCGCACCCCGCAAATAATGTTTGCAAGAACAATCAAGGAAACCCAATGATACAGAGTACTACGCTTGCTGATATCGCGACCGAGATTGAAACCCTTGGGGCTGATTTATTGAAGATCAACGCCACTGTCGACTTGATCGGTAAGCCTGCAATTGATGCAGCGAATAAGATCGACAAAGCGCTTAAGGATGCCAAGGAGCGGTTTGCTACTACATTGGCGAATCAAGCTACCGAGGAACGGAACAAACGGCTTAGCCGATTTTCTGATATCCGCGTTATCATTAAGCCCGGTGAGAACCTGATAAGTACAGGCTTCGTTATCCGGTATATGCAGGACGCTTGGGACATGGGCTTAGGGAAGACTGTTCCCAAACAGCATGAGTGCAACGGCTTTGCTGCCCTAGCGGATGATGCTTACGAGTATTTGGTAACAGAGAAGCCTCAGAATATTCCCCCTCAGATTATGGCACTGGCACCGGGCAGGCCGCACGAAGCCATGTCCATTTACCTTCAAGGCAAGGCGCGGGGATACTTCAAGGGCGCGGCGGTAGCCGCCTAATGGCTGGTCTAGACGATCGGGGGACAGGGGAGGCACCGAAGCCGCCCCGCTCTGATTACATTCCGAAGGTCCACTTAGTCCCTCAAACACTAGACGATCTCATGCAGCGGGCAGGGCCTTACGCCGATGCCGTGAAGGTTCATCTGGAATGGAGCGCTGTCACCGTCTGGATGATGAAGGAAGAGTACGGGGTACTTGCGGTCAGTGATCTGCCATCTGAGGTCGCTAGCCTCTCAGTAGTCCTGACAAAGGAAGCTGAGGAGCATGCAGCAGGATGGCCCCGCCTATCAGGCCCCGGCGCAATTCCCGCACTCCACGGCTATTGCCCGGACAGCCAATACGAATCCCGACGTTGCGCCGCCGAGGCCCGTTCGATCTGGGAGGCCAATGGCCGTCCGTATCTACGGGCTAGCGATTGCAAGTTCGGCTTTCAGTACCTTGCCGCCTGCATCCGTAACGGCATCATCCCGCCCATTCCGACAATGGGAGATGTTGAACCTAGCTCTCCTCCGAAACCGGCACCGCCTCACATTCTAAATATGTTCAAGGAAAACCAATGGCCGCCTTAAATCCCCGCCAAGCTATCAAAGTAAAAGCCGCGCTTTCTCTGATTGCAGTACACGGGCACAATCCCCGCACGGTCCAGAAACAGGCTCAGGATGCGATAGCTAAGGGCAGTCCTGCCAACGTTGCTTACAAGAATGCACTGGAAGCCTTCACCGCTAGCGTTCCTGCATTGAAAGATACGATAGAGATTGCTGTCGATCTAATCCACAATAGCGATGATGCTACGGTATCTCTGTATGATAGGGCGTTGACGGCTTACAATAACAGCGGCGACGAAAGCCATTTGGATAGCCTCGCGCCTATGATCCTTGAGGATGCTAAGGCCTTGGCCATCAGCAAAGGCGAAGTGACCGAGGCCGATGCAGCGAATTGGACCGTTGCCGATGCCCTAGGCAGCAGCAGCGAAGCCTATGCCGAAACGCCCGACGTTCCTGAGGCGGCTTCGATCCTGCCCGGTGAAACGGTCAGAAGCTCGTTCGCATTCAACGACCTTGGTCCGAAACCGTCACAGGCCATCCAGCAGCCCGCTCAGGCACCGCAGGCGGGTCCGCAGTGGATCATGGGTCCGACCGGCTACACGCTCGTAGCGCAGGCCCCCAGCGGCCCCGTGACCGGGCAGAGCATGACCGGCTACGATCCCTATCGGGGCGGGCAAAGTGAGGCGGGCATTCGAGTAGCTCAGACGGGGGACGCTGCACGGCGTTCGCACGGCACCCCGGTAGGCGACGTCGCATATACGGCGAGCGACATGGGGTACCGCGTTGCCCCGACCGGGGAGCAGGCCCGCCGGGAGGCTGGCGTCCCGCTTGGCCCAGATGCCTACTAAGCTTTAACGTTTGCGCGGCACGATTGCTCTTTTCAGGAGATAGCCGTGTCGTTCACTGAGGAAGAACAGCGTCTGTGGCACGCTGCTAGGCGTTTGGGACTCGATCCCGAGGACTATCATCCCGACGACCTAAGCGACGCGGTGACGCAGCAAGAGGCGATTAACTCCGCCCCAGAAGGAAGTGATGACAGTGGCGTAGCGTCGTTATCCGAATGCGTTCAGTGCGGGCATAATTTGGCAACCCCGAGCGCAGCTGAGTTCCCGCTTTGCGATGCCTGCGAGGGAAGTTAGTCGCCCCGCCGTGGTCGCTCTAAGAGCGTCGCTGAGAGGGGATAGCTGATCCGGCCACACAGATACTCGAACGCATCCAATCGATTCCCCGGGGGCTGATACGGGCGCATATCGGGTATCTGTATGATCGGACTTTCAGTCGTCGCCTGATGATCCGGTAACACCGATGTAGTATTGGTTGCCTTGGTCATCCGTGACCGTAATTTCGATTGGATACGGACGCGGCATGTAAATTTTCGCGTCGGCGAGAGCATCATGCAAATCGTCAAACCTCTCGGTATTTATGACTAAATGGCCGGGTTGCTTCTTCCAAGTGACTATGTATGCCATACGGATATCCTATTAATTGCTAAAGATGATAAGTCCCGGCACCCGGTAATTTGCCATAGCTTCCGCTAAGCTGTGTAGATCATAGCCGCTACCGTAATCGTCCGCTACGTCCTTACCGGCATGGCCCATAATCTGCCGTTGCACGCCCTCAGGCATTCTAGCTCTACGGGTATAGTCCTTAAAGGTATGGCGGAAGGAATGGAAAACCTTTCGCTTATCGGTAATCCCGCAAATCTTCCGGAGATAAGGTCCAAACCATTCGCCCCATTTAGCGGTTAGGCGTCCATATACATTTGGCTTTAGCTCAGGGAATACCCGACCTGTTTTATCCTTGAGCTTTTGAACGTAAACGATGAAGCCAAGCCGTTCGATTTCCGGATGCAATGGGACAAGCCTTTCGCTTGCAGCATTCTTAAGGCGGTTTTCCTGGCCCTGTTCGTCCGTACTTTCGGTGATGTTCAGGAACCAACCCGATAGCATCTTGCCATCTTGATCGGGGTAGCTGTGACGCTGCACGTCTGACACGCGAAGCTGTCCAATTTCTTCTAGGCGCGCCCCTGTGAACAGCCCCAGCAGCGGTAGCCAATATGCCGCTTCCGCACGGCCTTGGGCGGGGCGCTCCCCATTCGCATAGACCGGGCTGGCGAAGATGGCCTGTAGCTCGGGCAGGGAGAACGGAAGCCGCTTGTTCTTCCCGCCATCCGCTACCTTAACGCTAATGCGATCCGCCACGTTCGATGCCGTAAGATCGTTCTGATACGCCCAGCCCAGCAACGTCCGCAGACGGGATAGCTTGGTGTTCGTATTGGCAACTGACTGCCCCTCCGAGAGCAACTTATCCTTGAAGGCCAGCACGTCCTGCCGGGTAATTTGTTCGACCGGCTTCCGCTCAGTGCGGGCATAGAACCATTCGGCTACGGCCTTATGGGTATCCTTGCCCTTCAATGCGACGCCGCGTTCCGTCGCCCAGCGATCTAGGATATCCTTGTCGAGATACAGACCGGACCCGCTAGAGGGCTTGCATTCAACGGCTTGATTTTGATTTTCTGATGCGCGGGCATCCTGCCTGTTGGCGTATCGAGAATGAAGGGAGGCGACCAAGTTCTCGGCCTTCTCGCGCTCATGCAGGACCAGCAGCCGACCGGCCCTAGCAATGTCAGCCGGGGAACCCTCAGTCTCGATACCTTCGGCAAGGGCATCCATAATCGGCTCTAAGCGCTCGATCTCCATATCAGCGGCAAAGCTGGCATCCGAAGCCAATTCGGCTTGCTCTTGCTCAAACTCCCACCGCTTCCGATCCCGCGCTATCTGAGCAGCGGATTTAGGAGCAGGGGCAGGCTTCGCAGCAATTGCACGACGACGCTTGGCATTATCGAGCAGGGCATGAGCGGCCTTCGTCATGTCCGGTATGACGGCCTTCGCGGCCTCCCGGTCCTTAAGACCTAGAGAATGCTGTATCTCCCGCTTGCCACCCATGAAGGGGCGCAGGTCCGCAGGTATCCCCATGCGGAAATAATACACGCCATTGGGCGCACGATGGAGGTAGGAACACATAGGCTTTCGTCCTAGCACGTTTGTACTAGACGCCTGTAAAAAACCTATGTTTTTCAATACTTTGCTGTCTTTTCAACAGCTTAGAAGCGCTGGTGGAGCCGAGGGGAATCGAACCCCTGACCTCTGCAGTGCGATTGCAGCGCTCTCCCATCTGAGCTACGGCCCCGCGCGTCCGAGAACGCGTTTAGCGGCTCGGTTGGGGGCTTGCAACATCGCGCCCGCGAATCCCCCCAGAGCATAGCATTTCATCGGTTCGCGACGGTACGGGCGCGGCGCGCGTCGGGCCGTTAACGTGCCGGAACAAACGGCGTTTCCGATCTTTGTCTAACCGGAATGTACGGCCGCGCAGGACGACGCGACCGGCAGCCGCAGGACCAAATATCGGAGGTTTTCGATGGGCTACGAACGCTATTCGCGAGATCCCAGTTCGGGCGATTATTATGGCCGCCCCAATTCGAACGACTACGGACGCGATTTCAAATCGACCGGCGATGCCAACCGCAGCTATTCCAGCGCGCGCGAGTACGCCGCGGTCGACGAGGATCGCGATGCAGGTCGCGGCGGTCGTGAGCAGGGTGGCTATTACGGTCGGTCGCAGGCCGACCGCTATGGCCAGCAGCCGCGCTACAATCGCGAACCGGGCCAAGGCGGTTACCGCGATGCCGGCCGGGACACCGAATATCACGGCTCGTACGCGCATGACGGGCGCCGGTTCGAGGATGTCGGTCGCAACCGTCACGCCGACGACGACTATCGTCAGTCGGGGCGTCAGTCGGGCGGCCAGCCTGGTCCCGAGCGTGGCTATGGCCGCCCGCCCCAGGGCTATGACCACGACGATCGTGGGTTCATTGCACGCGCCGGCGACGAGGTGCGGTCGTGGTTCGGTGATGACGAGGCCGAGCGGCGTCGCGAGCAGGATGCGCGGTATGACGAGCGTTCCGATCGCGGGTCGAACGACCGCGACGACCATTACCATCACTGGCGCAGCAGCCAGATCGCGGCGCTCGACCGCGACTATGACGAGTATCGCCAGGAGAACCGGTCGAAGTTCGGCAACGAATTCGGCGCCTGGCGCACGGTCCGCGAAGGCCAGCGGAGCTCACTGTCGAAGGTCGAGGAGCATATGGAGGTGGTCGGCTCCGACGGCGCGCATGTCGGTACGGTCGACAAGGTGCGCGGTGACCGCATCCTGTTGACCAAGAACGACAAGGATGCCGGTGGCGTGCACCACTCGATCCCGTCGCGCTGGATCGAGCAGGTCGACACCAAGGTGACGCTGTCGAAGTCCGCCGACGACGCGAAGGCGGCATGGAAGGAAGAGGAGCGCAACTCCGCCTCGACCAACTATGGCGACCGGACCGGCGCCGACCGAACGGGTCGCGACACGGATAGCGACCTGACCAAGGGCCGCACGCTCGATAAGAGTTTTTCGGGCACCTACTGAGCCGGTCGTTCCAGGTATCCGGGAATGACGGCAAAGGCCTCGGGCGGCGACGCCCGGGGCCTTTTTATTTGCGTAGTCGGCCGGTTTTGCCATACCGACTGCACGAAGCTGAAAATCGAGGAGTAGAATTATGGCGCGTGCGTGGAGCCTGAAGGCGCGACCGCAGGGTATGCCGAAGCATACCGACTTTGCGATGATCACGATTCCCGACCAGCCGCTGGCTGACGGTGAATTGCGGATCGCAAACCGCTGGCTGTCGGTCGACCCGTACATGCGCGGGCGGATGAACGACGTGAAGAGCTATGTGCCGCCATTTGTGCTTGGCGATGCGATGCAGGGCGGCGCGATCGGCGAAGTGGTCGAGAGCAAGGCGGACGGCTTCGCGGTCGGTGACCGGGTGCAGCACATGCTTGGCTGGCGCGACGAGGCAGTGGTGCCGGCATCCGAGGTGCAGAAGCTACCGGCGATCGACGTGCCGGAGCAGGCGTTCCTGGGGCAACTCGGCATGCCGGGCATGACCGCGTTCTTCGGACTGACGGTGGTTGCGGCGGCCAAGCCTGGCGACACGGTGTTCGTGTCGGCGGCGGCGGGCGCGGTGGGATCGACCGTGGTGCAGATCGCCAAGGCGCGCGGAATGACGGTGATCGGGTCGGCCGGCGGCGCGGAGAAATGCGCCTGGGTGAAGAGCTTGGGTGCCGATGCTATGATCGACTACAAGTCCGGCGTACCGGTGGTGAAGGCGCTCGGCGAGGCGGCGCCGAAGGGCATCGACGTGTATTTCGACAATGTCGGCGGCGAGCATCTCGATGCGGCGCTGGCGCATGCGCGGATGCACGCACGGTTTGCGGTGTGCGGGATGATCGACGTGTACAACAGCGGGGCTGCGACCGAACTCCGCTATCTCGCGCGGCTGATCGGCAACCGGATCCAGATTCGCGGCTTCATCGTCAGCGACTATTTCGATCGGCGTGAAGAATTCGTGGCGGAGATGGGCGCTATGGCGGCGGCGGGGACGCTGAAGCGCGAAGAGACTGTGCACGAGGGGCTGGATGCGATGCCGGATGCGTTCCTTGGGCTGTTCTCGGGGGGAAACAGGGGGAAGATGCTGGTTCGGGTCTGAGTTGATTCACGCGAAGCCGCAAAGAAGCGAGGAGAAGGGTGTTTTCGCGCGGAGGCGCGGAGGACGCAGAGGTTTTGCGCGGGACCTATAAGTACCGTGCAGACCGCTACGTTCTAGGTTCGAAAGCCGTCTCTGCGTTCTCCGCCTCTGCGCGAAATCATCTTTGCGCTTCGCGCCTTGCGTGAAATCTTGAGGATCAGAACAGTTCGCCCTGTGGTCCGCGCGGCGGGCGGAACAGGTCGCGGCGTAGGGGTATGCGCTCACGGTTGAGGCCGTGCTTCCGGATCGCGATCGCGAAGCGCGTCCGCATCAATTCGGCCCATGGTCCCTGACCCTGCATTCGGGTGAAGAAGTTCGAGTCGTTGTCGCGGCCGCCGCGGAGCGACTGGATCGTCGCCATGACTTTGCTGGCGCGATCGGGAAAATGCTCGTCGAGCCAGGCGCGGAACAGCGGTGCCACTTCCCAGGGCAGGCGGACCGGCAGGAAGAACACCCCGCGCGCGCCGGCTTCGGCGGCACGCTCGACGAGATGTTCGATCTCGTGGTCGGTAATTGCCGGAATGACGGGCGCGATCGAGACGTGAACCGGCACGCCTGCGTCCGCCAGTCGCCGCACTGCGGTCAGCCGGCGCTCCGGGGTCGGCGCGCGGGGTTCGAGCGTCGCGGCGATCTTCGGGTCGAGCGAGGTGATCGACAGGGTGACCGAGGCGAGACCCTTCGCCGCCATCGGTGCGAGCAGGTCGAGATCGCGCACCACGCGGTCGGACTTGGTAGTAATGCCGAGCGGGTGGTCGGTCTCGGCCAGCACCGCGATCACGTCGCGCGTGATACGCCAGTCGGTCTCGATCGGCTGATATGGATCGGTATTGGTGCCGAGGGCCATCGGCGCGACGACATAGCCGGGCTTGCCGAGTTCCGCGCGAAGCAACGTCGCCGCATTCGGCTTGGCAAACAGCCGGCTTTCGAAATCGAGGCCGGGGGAGAGGTCGTGGAACGCATGGCTCGGCCGAGCGAAGCAATAGATGCAGCCATGCTCGCAGCCACGATACGGGTTGATCGAGCGATCGAAGCCGATGTCCGGCGAGCTGTTGCGCGAGATGATCGTGCGCGGATGCTCGATCGTGACGGTCGTCTTCAGCTTCGGCGCGTCGCCATCGATATCGCCCCGCGCATCGAGCCAGTCGCCGTCCGCCTCGGTCTGCGGCAGATTGAAGCGGCGGCTCTCGCCATTGAGCGTCGCGCCGCGGACGGGTCGGGACTTGGCCATGCCCCATGGTATCGCGACCAGAAGAACATAGCAAGAACGACGGCGAGGCCAGTTGCTTCAGTTGCTGATCGTCCACCCTTGTACCGGGTCGCGATCCTTGATCGGCTGGGCGGCGGCGAGGCGTTGCGCGAAGATGGTTTCGGCGCTTGGTGCTGCTGCCCTGGTACGCGACGGGGCGATCGGGGCGGCACGTGGCGCGATGCGTGCGGGCAAGGCCGCCGGCACGGGGCGCGGGGCTGCGGGATATGAATATGCCGGTGTCGTGTAGCCGCGTTGCGCGGCGAACTTGACGAAGGCGTCGCTCATCTCGGACCGCAGCGCGATTGGCGCGGGCGCGGCGGGGCTCTCGCCGGGACGTGCGGCGGGCATGCCGATTTCTGGGCCGTAGCGCGACAGGAGCCCGGCGACCTGAAGCGTCAGGCACTGCGAGACGTCGGGCATCTCGCAGGCGCTGCGGTCGGTCTCGTTCCGGACGGCGCGGAAGGTGACCTGGGCACGCTCGCTATAGCCGACGATCGACTGGCCGTAGCGCGTCGTCACGGTGGTCTGCTTGATCTTCTGCCTGACGATCCGGATCGTATCGACTCCAACCGCGCTGGCGATTTCAGCCGCGCGGTACAACGCCACGGAGACACTGCCGTTTCGCTCGCCTGACGATCCCTTGACGGTCCAGACGTCGGTCGCGACGCGCTTGTCGGAGAAACCCGTGTGGAGCAGACCCGACTGCCGATATCTGGCCTGCGCAGAAGCGGGCGTGACGAGCGCGACCGCCACGAGGGCCGTTGTCGCGCCAAGTAGACGGAGTCGTGTCGCAAGATCGGTCATGCGGCCGGGTTTGTACGACATGTCTTAAGACGAGGTTGCCGGACCGACTACCGTTCGAGCAGGCGCGGCATCAGTTCGACGAAGTTGCAGGGCTTGTGGCGGCTGTCGAGCTGGTCGCGGAGGATGCCGTCCCAGCCGTCCTTCACCGCGCCGGTCGAGCCGGGCAGGGCGAAAATGTACGTGCCGCGGGTGACGCAGGCGCAGGCGCGCGACTGGACCGTCGAGGTGCCGATCGTCTGGTAGCTGAGCATCCGGAACAGTTCGCCGAAGCCCGGGATCATCTTGTCGGCGATCCGCTCTATCGCTTCTGGGGTGACGTCGCGCCCGGTCACGCCGGTGCCGCCGGTGGTGATGATGCAGTCGACCTGCGGATCGTCGATCCAGCTGTGCAGCCGAGTGACGATGACGTCGGCGTCGTCGCGTTCGATGCGGCGATCGGCGAGTATGTGGCCCGCCTCGGTCAGCCGCGCCACGAGCGTGTCGCCAGAGCGGTCGTCGGCCAGCCCGCGCGTGTCGGACACGGTCAGGACGGCGATGCGGACCGGCAGGAAGACTGCGTTTTGATCAATTGGCATTGGCGACGGTGGTCGATTGCGGGCTGACGGCCGCGTTGACCGCAACGGTGTGGATCGGCGTTGCGCTGGCGGTGGCTCGCGCGTTGGGCGTGGCGTTCATCCGCACCATCGCCGCGCCAGGCAGACCGGGGAAGCGCGGCCACATGCCCTGCGCTAGCGCGGAGCGGCTGATCGACGCCTTCTTGCCGCCCTGCGCCTCGTACATCCAATAGTTGCGCATCACCGTGGTGACGTAGCCGCGCGTCTCCCAATAGGGGATGCTCTCGATATAGAGCAGCGGGTCGCCGTTATCGTGGACGATCGCGTTCCAGTCGCCGACCGGGCGGGGGCCGGCGTTGTAGGCGGCGATCACCTTCGGCAGCAGCCCGCCGGTGACGCCGGTCATGTCGCGCAGCCGTTCGAGATGGCGCTGGCCGATATCCATGTTGGTCGACGGCTTGGTCAGCGCGACCTTGTCGATCATCGTGCCGCGTTCGCGCGCGAAATCGGTCGCGGCGGCAGGCATGATCTGCATCAGGCCATAGGCGCCGGCGGCGCTCGTCACCTTGTTGCGGAAGCGCGATTCTTCGAGCGTATGCGCATAGACCAGCGCCTTTTCGACGCGCCAGCCGCTGTCCGGCGTCCAGTTGGGTGTTGGGTAACGCGCATCGGCGGCGGCCATGAACCCTTGCGGGCAGTTGTGCGCGAGCCAGACCGTGGTGGCGGGCAGGCTGAGCGCCTCGGCGACGCGGACCAGGCTGGGGAATTCGGCGGGGACGCCGATCTTGGCCTGCTGGCGGATGACGTCGTCGGCGAGATCGGTCTCGCCGACCTCGACCAAAGCGGCCGCAACCTTCACGTTCTGGCGCTTGTCGAGCACCAGCCAGTCGGCGGCGACCGGGCCGGCCGGCTTGACCGTGCGGTCCTTGATCGACAGCGCCTGGCGGGCGAGCTGGCCGTAGAAGCTCTCGGAGAACTGCGAGGCCGCCTTCAGCCGGCCCTCGATCTTGTCGGGGCGGCCGCAGGCCATGTCGGCGCGCGAGGCCCAGTATAGCGCGGCGCTGCGCATATCGACGTCCGCGGCACGCCCGGCGACACCCTCGAACCCGGCGGTGGCGTTCGCGCAGTCGTTCTGGCGCCAGGCCGACAATGCGCCGACCCAGCGTGCCTGGATCGCCCAGTCGCCGCTGCCGTCCTGCGCCTTGGCGGCCATCGTGCGCGCGTTCACATCGTCGCCGCGCAGGAAATAGATCCACGCGACACGCTGTTGCCATTCGGTCAGCGCCTCGGGCGAAAGGCCCTGCGTGCTGTCGAGCAGCGCCTGTGCCTCGGTGCCCATGTCGGCCTTGACGAAGGGCTGCATCTTCAGCGCGAGATCGGCGGCGATCAGGTCGCTCTTCACGCTCTTGGCGTGGAGGCGGCGGGGGGCGCCGTCCTGCCAGATCAGTCGCTGCGCCTGGGGCAGTTCGGGCAGGTCGATCGCGCCGCGTGCCTTGGCGAGACGGGCGATATTGGTCGCCTGCGGCAGATCGGGGGCTTCGGTCAGCAACGCGACGAGCGGCGCCATCTCGATCCGCGGCGAGCCCTTGGCGGTGTAGAGTTCGGCGCGCGCGATCGCGTGCAGCGGGCCGGGCTTCATCGTGTCGAGGCCGATCTGCGCGTCGGTCCATTTGCCGTCGCGGATCGCCGCGAAGACGAGGCGGTACGCGTCGCGCTGCGCCGGGTCGAGCTGCTGCGGGATCACGTCGGTCTTCGATCCGCCGACCAGACGGATATCCGCAGCCGGTTCGGCGGCGGCCAGGGCAGGGCAGCCAAGTCCTGCCAGCGCCAGCGTGAGAACAACCCGATTCATGCGTCCGTTTTCCCCATCAACATCTGCAAATCTTTCCAGGCCTCGGCCTTCGCCGCGGGTTTCTCGAGCAGAAACCGCGGGTGGAAGCTCGCGACCGTCCCCGACTTTCCCGTCTTATGGTTAAACTCGTGTAAACGCCCGCGTGCATCCGGCAACTCCGTCGCCAGGATCGCACGGCTCGCCGCATTGCCGAGCACCAGCAGCCGCTTCGGCGCGATCAGCCCGACATGGTGCTGTGCGATCGCCGCCAATTGTGCCTCGACCTCGCGCTGGACGCGGCCCGCGGTAGGGCGCTTGGCGCAGACCGAGGCGAGGTGGATCTGGTCGCGGGTCAGGCCGATCGCCGCGAGCATCCGGTCGAACAGTCGGCCCGCCGGGCCCGACAGCAAGGTCTCGCCGTCGTCGCGTTCGGGGCAGTCTACCAGCACCATCAGGTCGGCGTTTTCCGGGCCGGTCGCCGCGAACGACACGCCGCTCCACGCCGCCTCTGGAACCGCCGCGCCGGTTCGCCAGTTGAGGAATTCGGCAAGGATATGCGGCATTTCGGCCGTGGTCGGCGCCGACACCGGAACGGCAGTCTGTCCGGCGGGGCTTGGCGCCACGATCGGCATGGGAAGCGGAAGGGGTGCGAGCCAGTCGCGCGGCAGGTCGTCGACCAGCGTATCGACCCCGGCATCATGCCACCAGTCGAGTGCGCTCGCGGCGAGCGCATGCCACGCCAGATTCTGGTCTGCCCCCATGGGCTACCTATGCTGTGCGGTTGACGTGGCGGTCAACTCGCGCAATCGGCTAATTGGACAATATGGTGCCGGTCCGCGCCGGAGCGAAGCCGGAACGGGCAAAAAGGCCCTGTGGAGACGATGATGAACGACCGTGAATCGATGCCCTATGACGTGGTGATCGTCGGCGCAGGCCCGGCGGGCCTGTCGGCAGCGATCCGGCTGAAACAGATCGCCGCCGAGAAGGAGGCGGAGATCTCGGTCTGCGTGCTTGAAAAGGGCTCGGAGGTCGGTGCGCACATCCTGTCGGGTGCGGTGATCGATCCGCGCAGCCTCGACGAACTGCTGCCGACATGGCGCGAGGACGGCTGTCCGCTCGCCGACGTGCCGGTGACGGAGAACCACCACTGGGTGTTGAGCAAGACCGGCAAGACCAGCGTGCCGCATCTGCTGACCCCGTCGTTCCTGCACAACAAGGGCACGTACACCGGCAGCCTTGGCAATCTGTGCCGCTGGCTCGCGGGCAAGGCGGAGGAACTCGGCGTCGAGATATTCCCCGGGTTCGCGGCGGCGGAAATCCTGTTCAACGACGATGGGTCGGTGAAGGGCGTCGCGACCGGCGATATGGGTGTCGCGCGCGACGGCACGCACAAGGGCGACTATACGCCGGGGCTCGAACTCCACGCGAAATATACGTTCTTTTCAGAGGGGTGCCGCGGACACCTCACGAAGGAACTGATCCGCATATTCGATCTTGCGAAGGACAGCGACCCGCAGGTTTACGGCCTGGGCGTCAAGGAATTGTGGGACATCGATCCCGAACTCCATGTGCCGGGGCGCGTGATCCACACGCAAGGCTGGCCGCTGACCGAGACCGATGGATCGAACGGTGGCGGCTGGATCTATCATCAGGCGAACGGGCAGGTCTCGATCGGCTTCGTAACGTGGCTGAACTACACCAACCCCTATCTGTCGCCGTTCCAGGAGATGCAGCGCTGGAAGACGCATCCCGAGATCGCCGCGCTGCTGAAGGGCGCCAAGCGTGTGAGCTACGGCGCGCGGGCGATTTCCGACGGCGGGCTGCAGTCGATCCCGAAGCTGGTGATGCCGGGCGCGGCGCTGATCGGCGACAGCGCGGGCTTCCTCAACGTGCCGCGGATCAAGGGCACGCATACCGCGATGAAGTCCGGGATGATGGCGGCCGAGGCGGCGGTGACGGCGATCCTGTCGCAGCGCCAGCATGACGAACTGGGCGCCTATCCTGAAGCGTTCGAGGCGTCGTGGGTGAAGAAGGAACTGTCGGTCGTCCGCAACGTCGCGCCGCTGGTCAAGAAGTTCGGCGACTTCCTGGGGTCGGGGCTGTCGGGGATCACGATGTGGCTCGAGCATTTCGGCATCAAGATGCCGTTTACGATGCATCACCACCCCGATCACGAGAGCCTGTGGCGCAAGGATCTGGTCAAGCCGATCGTCTATCCCAAGGCGGACGGCGTGCTGACGTTCGACCGACTGTCGTCGGTATTCATCTCGAACACCAACCATGAGGAGGACCAGCCGGTCCACCTGACGCTGAAGGACCCGAGCATCCCGGTCGAATACGACCTGCCGATGTACGACGAGCCGGCGCAGCGTTACTGCCCGGCGGGCGTGTACGAGATCGTCGGCGAGGAGACGGGCGACCCGAAGTTCGTGATCAACGCGCAGAACTGCGTCCACTGCAAGACCTGCGACATCAAGGACCCGACGCAGAACATCAACTGGGTCGTGCCCGAGGGCGGCGGCGGTCCGAACTATCCGAACATGTAAGGACGGCGACATCAAACGTTCGATTACAAGGCTTAACGGAGCGCTCCTCACGTTCGCGCTGAGCCTGGTTCCGGCGTCGGCGGTGGCGGATACCGGCGACCTGAACGCCTATGTCAAGGCACGGGTCGCCGATGCGGACGGTGCGGTCGCGATCGCCGCGACGCACTATGAGCGCGCGCTGGCCGACGCACCGGCGAACCCGGTCGTTGCTGTCCGTGCGTATCGCGAGGCGCTGGAGGCGGGTGACATCGCGCTGGCGACGCGCGCTGCGGCGGTGCTCGATGCAGCGGGCGTTGCGCCGGCCGATGTGGCGCTGCTGCCGCTGGCCGATGCCGCGCGGCGCGGTGATGCCAGGGCGGCGGATGCGGCGATTGCCAAGCTCGCGACCGGTCCGCTCGGCGTGCTGGTGCCTGCACTGACCGGCTGGACGGTGTTCGTCCGCGGCGGCGACCCGGCGGCGGCGCTTGCGGGGGGGAGCAAGGATCTCATCGCCGGCCGCTTCGCCACGGAAGCGCGCGGACTGCTGCTGATTGCGGACGGCAAGACCGACCAGGGCATCGTCACGCTGACGACCGAGTTGCGGATGCCCGCCGACCTGCGCATCGCCGCGGCGCAACTGCTGTTCGACAAGGGCAAGGACGACAGCGCACGGACGCTTCTGGAAGGCAGCGATCCGGTGTTCGTGGCACTCCGGGCGGGGGCGCCCGCCAAGCCGACGCTGGCGTTCGGCGTGTCGCGGACGCTGTTGCGCATCGCCGCCGACCTGAGTGGCGGCACCCCGAGCCCCTTGTCGATCGCGCTGATCCAGGCCGCGCTCACCGCCGACCCGGGATACGATCGATCGCGTATCCTGCTCGCCGAGGTACTCGGCAAGCGCGGCGCGGTCGCGCGGGCGCTCGCGGTGCTCGACGGCGTCGATGCGAACGGGCCGTTTGCGGGCGCCGCAGCGGCCGAGCGCGTCACCATCCTGACCGACGCCGGGCGCGATCCCGAAGCGCTCGTCATCGCCGCCACCCGCGCCGACCGGCCGGACGCCGACGCTTCCGCGCTGCAGCGTTATGCGGACCTGCTGATGAACGCGGATCGTCCCGCCGAAGCCGCGACCTATTATCGCCGCGCGATGGAGAGCGGGAAGCTTGGCGACAACTGGACCGCGTGGTTGCAGATCGGCAGCGCGCTCGATCGGGCGGGGCGCTGGCCGGAGGCGCGCGAGGCGCTCGAAAAGGCGGTCGCGCGCGGACCGGACCAGCCGCTCGCGCTGAACTATCTGGGGTTCGCGCGCGTCGAGCATGGCGAGGATTTGCCCGGCGCGACGGCGCTCCTGGCGCGGGCGGCGGCGCTGGATCCGGCTAACGCGTCGATCGTCGATTCGCTCGGCTGGGCCTATCATCTCGGCGGCGATACGCGGCGGGCGCTGCCGTTGCTCGAACGCGCCAGCATAAACGAACCCGCCAACGCCGAGATCGGCGAGCATCTCGGCGACGCCTACTGGACGCTCGGTCGCCGCTACGAGGCGCGCTACGCCTGGCGGGCGGCGCAGGTGACTGCGGCTGGCGACGATACGGCGCGGCTGGCGACGAAGATCGCCGATGGCCTGCCGACGGGCGCGCGGCGATGACCGTCCAGACGACGATCGTCGAAACCGCGCCGGCGAAGATCAACCTTGCGCTGCACGTCCGGCGGCGGCGCGGCGACGGCTATCACGATATCGAGACGCTGTTCGCGTTCGCGCGCCATGGCGATACGGTCTCGGTCACGCCGAGCAATGCCGACCGGTTCACGATCGTTGGGCCCTTCGCGGCAGGGCTTACGGTAGATTCCCCATGGGCGGACAACCTCGTCACCCGCGCCGCGGATGCGTTCGTCGTGGCGTTCGGCGTGGGCGGAAGGCATGCGATCACGCTCGACAAACGCCTGCCGATCGCCTCGGGGATCGGCGGCGGATCGGCGGACGCCGCGGCGACGTTGCGCGCGCTCGCCCGGCTGCACGGCATCGCAGTCGACGACGCGCAACTGTTCGCGATCGCCGCCGCACTCGGCGCCGATGTGCCGGCTTGCCTCGACGGGCGGACGACGCTCGGCACCGGCAAGGGCGATGCGCTGGTCGCGATCGACGGGCTGCCGGGCACGCCGTTGCTGTTGGTCAACCCGGGCGTGGCGGTATCGACGGCAGCGATTTTCGAGACCTGGGACGGGCGGGATCGCGGCGGCATCGCCGATGGCGCGTTGCTGGCGCGGGCACGGGCAGGGCGCAACGATCTCGAAACGCCAGCGCTGGCCTTGGCGCCCGCGATCGCCGAGGTCATCGCTTTACTGGACGCGGTGCCGGGCGTGCTGCTCTCCCGCATGTCCGGATCGGGCGCGACATGCTTCGCACTGTTCGAAGATCATGCGGCCTGTGCCGACGCAGCCGCAACGGCGCGGACCCGCGGCTGGTGGTGTCTGGAGACCGCGCTGAGCTGATTTGGCCGCGCGGTCCGATCGTGCGGTACCGATGATCGCCTGATCGCCGACATGCTGATCGGAATTCGATGTTCTGCGCTTGTTCCGTGAGAACAAATCGAATACACGGTCCATGACGCGTTGAACGGATGGCGCGCTTGGTCTAGCGATGGAGCTTCCCGATGGCCGCAAGTCTGAAAGTGATCGATACCGGTATGGCAACTGCCACCACAGACCGCCAAAAGGCGCTCGATGCCGCGCTGGCGCAGATCGACCGCGCGTTCGGCAAGGGCTCGGCGATGCGCCTGGGCTCGAAGGAAACGATGCAGGTCGAGGTGATCTCGACCGGCTCGCTCGGTCTCGACATCGCGCTGGGCGTCGGCGGTTTGCCGCGCGGCCGAGTGATCGAAATCTACGGACCGGAAAGCTCGGGCAAGACCACGCTGGCGCTGCATGTCATCGCCGAAGCGCAGAAGGGCGGAGGCACCGCAGCGTTCGTCGATGCCGAGCATGCGCTCGACCCGGTCTATGCCAAGAAGCTCGGCGTCAACATCGACGAACTGATCGTCTCGCAGCCAGACACCGGCGAGCAGGCGCTCGAGATCGTCGACACGCTGGTGCGATCGAACGCGATCGACGTGCTGGTGGTCGATTCGGTCGCGGCGCTGGTGCCGCGTGCCGAAATCGAAGGCGAGATGGGCGACAGCCATGTCGGCCTGCAGGCCCGCCTGATGTCGCAGTCGCTGCGCAAGCTGACGGGTTCGATCAGTCGCTCGCGCTGCATGGTGATCTTCATCAACCAGCTGCGCATGAAGATCGGCGTGATGTACGGCAACCCGGAGACGACGACCGGTGGCAATGCGCTGAAGTTTTACGCCTCAGTCCGCCTCGACATCCGCCGCATCGGCGCGATCAAGGCCGGCGAGGAAGTGACCGGCAACCAGACGCGCGTGAAGGTCGTGAAGAACAAGGTCGCGCCGCCGTTCAAGCAGGTCGAGTTCGACATCATGTACGGGCAGGGCGTCTCCAAGCTCGGCGAGATCCTTGATCTCGGTGTGAAGGCCGGCCTCGTCGAGAAATCGGGCGCATGGTTCAGCTACGACAGCGTTCGCCTAGGGCAGGGGCGCGAGAACTCGAAGACGTTCCTGAAAGACAATCCCGACATGGCCGACCGCCTGGAAAAGGCGATCCGTGCCCGCACCGACAAGGTCGCCGAAGAGATGATGGCCGGGCCGGACGCCGACGACGACGTCTGAGTGTTGCGGGTCGGATCGATCCGAAGCATCGCGGAAATGACGAAAGGCTCGCCGGCGACGGCGGGCCTTTTGCGGTTGCGGGTCTGCAGGGCGACTGTTGCATCCAATTGCGAACCTTCGTGCCTTGGTTGCTGCTTTTGAGACGAAGTGCTTGCGGAGGCGCAGCGGCATAGCAACGGTAGTCGACATAAGGTCGGGACAAGCAACTATGCCGGCTGCACGTCGCGTTGCGCTATATCCTGTTCTAGAAACTCGAAATTATGGCGCAATGAGGGGATGGCTTCCAAACGGAAACACGGTGAGCCGTTGAGCCCCTATGTCTCCAGGATGCAGTTTTGATTACCGTCATGGAAAGTTCAATCGGTTTGCCTGATGACCGGAGCGTTCATGATTTGCTGAACCAGTCATAGGGAGCTTGGGAACGTCCACTATTCACCACATCCGAGATTCAGCACCAACGACCGTTAACGTCTACAGTCGGCCGCTCAGGTGGCGGTGCGCGAATCCGGAAAAAGCCATCGATAGGCGCGATTATTCCCGTTTTCCCATCGCCGACCGGCAATTTCGGGATCGAGCAATGGGACAGGTTTTGGGAAGGTGATGCACAACCGGCTACCGGCGCGACCACCGGCGCGACTTTGCCGCGGTTCGTTTGCGGGAAGGGGGCGCATCACCGATACGCTAATTTTTGCCAGCCGCTTTCTGTTCGGCCGGCGTTGCCGCACGATGTCCGTAGCTGAGGACATTGGTGATACGCCATGTCCCATCGTGTTTCGTCCACACGATGACAAACTTGGCGATGCCTTCACATCGCCCGCTCGCCAATTCGCAGAAGCGATGTTCGCCCTCCTCGATCGCACCGTAATCCTTGATAGGATATACGTGGAATGTCGATGGAATGAGCTGCCTTCTGACCTTGCCGCAGATGTACTTGCGCGTGTTCGCGACAACCGTGTCACGGTCGAACGTCGCACCCCCGGTGTCGTGGTAGAATGCGACCTTGGGATCGAAGGACTGGCTGAAAATATCCAGGTCGCAGCGATTATAGGCATCGAACACTTTGCCATCGAGCGCCTTGATCTCTGCCGTGAGGGGGTCGGCGGGCGAAGGCGCCGGGGTTGCAGCCAGAAGAACGCTGGCAAATATGGTGGAAAGCAAGGTGAGTATTCCTTCGGGTCGGGTTCAGTCGATCTGCGCGCGCAGGTACTCGACCAGTTTCGGATTGGTCCGCGTTAACTCCAGGATCGGCAGGATTATCCGCCAGCCATTGTCGCTGTTGGAGAAGATGACGATGCCATCGCCCGTTGATCGATCGATCGCCGCAAACGTGAACGCGCCGGCATCCTTTCCGGTATGCATCATGATCGTACCGTCCGGAAAGCCGAGGAGCTGCCAGCCCAACCCGAAACCGATCCATGGGGGGCAGGCCACTACTTTGATCCCGGCGCAAAGATCGCCCCTCTGATCGGCCTGCAACCGGCTGCGTTCGATCGCGATCGACGGGGACATTCGGAGATCGCGCCGAACCGCGATCATGAACGCCGCATAGTCCCGCGCGGTCGCGTGCGCGAAGTCCGCAGCGTTGTAGCGCGTCACCGCTTCCGACGGCAGGGGCTTGCCCGCGACATCGTAGGCGGTAGCGATCGGCTGCGTGGCGCCTTGGCTGGCGATATAGCCTGAGGACAGCATGCGGGTCGGCGCAAAAAGCCATCGCTCGGCAAGCCTTTGAAACGGCTCGTTCGTCCGATGTTCGGCGTAGCGGGCGACATACTGATATCCTTCGCCGGAATAGCCCGGTGTCGAACCGGGTTCGCGAACGAAGGCCAATCCGTCCGGGCCACGCCAGTTCGGAAACCCCGTGCGATGACTGAGCGCCAGCCTCATGGTCAGCGCCATGCGACGGGGATCATGGGACAAGTCCGGATCGCTCCAATAATGGTCCATCGGTTCGTCCAGCGCCAGCTTGCCAGCCGACGCCATGCGAAGGACAACTTCCGCGGTCAATGGCTTGGTCAGGGAAGCAAGATTATACGGGGTGGCGATGGTGGCTGGTCGACCGGGACCAGCGACTCCCCACGCGCCCAGTGCGACGATGCGACCTCGACGGATCACTGCGACGGATACGCTTTCCGCTTGGTACCGCCGCAGAACTGGCGTCATGTCGGGTATCGACCCGCGTGTTTCCGCTGTCGCCGACGCTGCGGCGGAAAGCACCGTCGCCACACTTGCGATGCCGGACGCGTATCTTGTCCAGGTCCAAGCCGTATTACTCATGCAATACAGCTAAGGCCGTTCTTCCCCGATAACAAGCGGGTCTGGCTTTTCCCGCTCCCGGTTCTCTTTGGAAAAGCGGCAGCTCCGCAATGCCGGTTATATCCTCTCCTCCGACCAATCGCACTGAAAACGGATCGAAGGCCGCCCGACGCCGATATGCGGAAGTTCGGCGTACCTCGGCATTGTCAGCGACAGCTGTTCGGGCGCGTGAACGGGGTGATCCCTGACGGTATGCAGTGCGAAATCAGGCAAAGTCCACGCTTCGGTGGATGTTCGAGCCGGCGTGTGCGTCGCGGGACTTCCCGTGGCTCCGAATCGCAGACGCTCCGCCGTCATCCCATCGCGCAACAGACCCTCGGCACCGCCCGCCACGTCCCGGAATCAGGCAAATCCGATCGTCACACGGCGCGGGGGGTACGTTTCGCTTTTCGGATGCGGGGTTCGGCGATCATATTGGCGGCGGCCTTGATCTCCTGGCGGAGTTCGTCGCGCTTTTCGTGGATCGAGGCGATCACCGGGCCCATCGCGACGCCGAGGTCGACGAGTACCGCTTCGGAAAGCTGCAGCGAGCTTTCGAGCGTTTCCGGCACCGCATCGGTGACGCCGGCGCGGTAGAGTTCGGCGGCATGGGCAGTGTCCCGCGCGCGCGCAATGATCGGCAGGTTGGGCGCGATGGCGCGGACTCGGCGAGCGAGCCGGACGGTCAGCACGGGATCGTCCATCGTCAGGATCAGCGCCTTGGCGGTGTGCAGCTTCAGCCGATCGACGAGTTCCGCGCGCGCGACGTCGCCGAACAGGACCGGATGGCCGTGGCGACGTGCCGCGGCGACCACGTCGATGTCCGCCTCGACCGCGACATAGCGCTGATTGTGCACGGCGAGCATGTCGGCGACCATCTGGCCGACTCGGCCGAAGCCGATGACGACGGTACCAGGGCCGTCCGCATCGATCTCGATATCGCCGGGCTCGGCCGCCGATCGCGCCTCGATCCGCCGTGAGACCGAACTGCCGAGCTTGGCGAGCAGAGGCGTGATGGTCAGGCCGATTGCGGTGACCGTCTGCCAGAACGCGGCGGTCGAGGGCAGGATCAGTTGCGCCTGCGCTGCGGTCGCCAGCACGATCAGCGTGGTCTCGGACGGGCTGCCCATCAGCAGGCCGGTCTCGGCCGCGACCCCGCGCCGGGTCTGGGCGACGCGGAGAAACAGAAAGGTCACGACCGCCTTGACCGCGACGACGCCGACCACCGCCGCGAGCAGCGACGGCCAGTTCTGGGCGATGAGTCGCAGGTCGAGGCTCATGCCGACGGTGATCAGGAACACCCCGAGCGCGAGACCCTTGAACGGCGCGGTGATGACCTCGACCTCGCTGTGATATTCGGTTTCGGCGATCAGCAGCCCGGCGAGCAGCGCGCCGACGATCGGCGACAGGCCGGCCGCGGTGGTCGCGACGCTGGCGACGATCACGACGAGCAGCGAAGCGGCGAGGAACAGTTCGGGGCTCTTTGTGCGTGCGGCCTGGCCGAACAGTTTCGGAAGGACCAGCCGCCCGCCGCAATAGATCGCGACGACGGTCAGGCCACCACGCAGCGCGACGCCGGCAATGTTGGTCCAGCCGTCGGCGCTCGCGGTGGGGGCGAGCGCACCGAGCACGAAGATGATCGGCACGAGCGCGAGGTCCTCAAACAGCAGCATCGCGAACGCGCCACGCCCGACCGCGCCGGTGGTGCCGACCAGCGGCAGGACCAGCGCGGTCGAGGAGAGCGCGAGCGCGAAGCCGAGGCCGATCGCGCCCGCCCAGTTCTGGCCGATATAGTGGATCGCCACGCCGATGATCAGCGCCGAGCCGATCAGTTCCGCGGCGCCGGTGCCGAAGACGAGGCGCTTCATCGACCACAGGCGTCGGAACGAGAGCTCTAGCCCGATCGAGAACAGCAGCAGGATGATGCCGAACTCGGCGAACGGTTCGATCGATTCCGGGCTCGATATCGTCAGGTAATAGAGCCAGGGCGCGCGATCGATCAGCGCGCCGAGCCCGGCGGGGCCGACCAGCAGGCCGACCAGGATGAAGCCGATGACCGGACTGATCCGGAACCGGGCGAACGCCGGGATGACGAGCCCCGCCGCGCCAAGGATAACGAGTGCGTCGCTGAAGCCGTGATTGTCGAGCCGTAATGCCATGCCGCCTACCCTAGGGGTACAGCGACCGGTTTGTCAGGGCATACTTCGTTTTTGTTCTCCTGCGAACGCAGGAGCCCAGGTTAAAGGCGTTTTGCTTGGAACCCTGGGCTCCCGCCTTCGCGGGAGAACGGTGTTGACGAATGAGGCTTACGCCCAGTTGGCCATTTCGGCTTCGAGGTTGGCGCGGACCTGCTCGAAGAACTGCTCGGTCGTCATCCATGGCTGGTTCGGGCCGATCAGGATCGCGAGATCCTTGGTCATGTGGCCGTCTTCCACCGTCTTGACGCAGACGCGCTCGAGCGTCTCAGCGAAGCGCGTGACGTCGGGCGTGTCGTCGAACTTGCCGCGATACTTGAGGCCACCGGTCCAGGCGAAGATCGACGCGATCGGGTTGGTCGAGGTCGCCTTGCCCTGCTCATGCATGCGGAAGTGGCGCGTGACGGTGCCATGCGCAGCCTCGGCTTCGACGACGCTGCCGTCCGGGGTCAGCAGAATCGAGGTCATCAGGCCAAGCGAGCCGAAGCCCTGTGCGACTTGGTCCGACTGGACGTCGCCGTCATAGTTCTTGCACGCCCAGACGAACTCGCCGTTCCACTTCAGCGCCGATGCGACCATGTCGTCGATCAGGCGATGCTCGTAGACGATGCCGGCTTCCTTGAACTTATCGGCGAACTCGGCTTCGAACACCTCGGCGAAGATGTCCTTGAAGCGGCCGTCATAGGCTTTCAGGATGGTGTTCTTGGTCGACAGGTACACCGGCCACTTCAGGTTGAGGCCGTAGTGCATCGAGGCGCGCGCGAAATCGCGGATCGAATCGTCGAGGTTGTACATCGCCATCGCGACGCCTGGGCCCTCGAACTGGAACACTTCGCGGTCGATCGTCTCGCCGTTGTCGCCTTCGAACACCAGGCGCAGCTTGCCCGGGCCGGGGATCAGATAGTCGGTCGCGCGGTACTGGTCGCCGAATGCGTGACGGCCAACGACGATCGGGTGCGTCCAGCCAGGGATCAGGCGGGGCACGTTCTTGATGACGATCGGCTCGCGGAAGATCGTCCCGCCAAGGATGTTGCGGATCGTGCCGTTGGGCGACCGCCACATCTTCTTCAGGCCGAATTCCTCGACGCGCGCCTCGTCCGGCGTGATCGTCGCGCACTTCACCGCGACGCCGTACTTCTGCGTCGCCTTGGCGCTGTCGATCGTCACCTGGTCGTCGGTCGCGTCGCGATGCTCGATGCCGAGGTCGTAGTAATCGAGCTCGATGTCGAGATACGGCTTGATCAGGCGCTCGCGGATCCATTCCCAGATGATCCGCGTCATCTCGTCGCCGTCGATCTCCACGACGGGCGTCTTTACCTTGATCTTCGCCATTTCCGGTTCCTTTGGGGGAGGGGTTTGGGCTGCGTCTAGGGGAGGGGGCGGCGGGGATCAACCGCCGGGCGCCGCGATAAGGGGCGCTTGGATCAGACGCGGACGTACCGTCGGGCGTTGTATCGCGCGTGAAGCACGGATAGACCCGGCACATGGCATCGTTAGACAAGCCGCCCGTCGTGACCTCCACGGTCAAATGGCGATTCCCCGCAGTCCATCCGGAAGGCTATAAATACGTCGCGATCGCGGCGGGCATCACGCTGTTGCTGACGATCGTCAGCAACGTGTTGTTCTGGCCGATGGTCGGCGTCGTGATCTGGGTCGCGACGTTCTTCCGCGATCCGGTCCGCACCACCCCGCAAGGCCCGGGACTGATCGTCGCGCCCGCGGACGGGCTGATCACGATGATCCAGCGGATGCCGGTGCCGCGCGAACTCGCCGGCGAGAACGGCCTGGGCGATGCGCCGCTGGTCCGCGTGTCGATCTTCATGTCGGTGTTCGACGTGCATATCAATCGCACGCCGATCGCCGGGACGATCAAGCAGGTTGTCTATATCTCGGGCAAGTTCGTCAACGCCGACCTCGATAAGGCGTCGGAAGAGAATGAACGTCAGCATTTCGTGGTCGAAGGGCGCGACGGGCAGCGGGTCGGCTTCACGCAGATTGCCGGGCTGGTCGCGCGCCGTATCCTGGGCTTCGTCAAGGCAGGCGACATGGTCGCGGTCGGCCAGCGCATCGGGCTGATCCGGTTCGGCAGCCGCGTCGACGTGTATCTGCCCGACGATGTCGTGCCGCAGGTCGCGCTCGGCCAGCGCAGCATCGCCGGTGAGACCGTGCTGGGCCGCGTGGCGGGCGTGCCGGTTACGGGCGTCGCTCAGTGATACCACCGCGACGGTTGGCGCGCGCACCACGGGGGCTTCCGCTACGTGCGGTCGCGCCCAATGCGGTGACGGCGCTGGCGCTGTGTTCTGGACTGACCGGCGTGCGTTTCGCGATCGCCGGCGAATGGCAGAGCGCGGTGGCGATGATCATGGTCGCTGGCGTCCTCGACGGCGTCGACGGCCGGATCGCGCGGATGCTGCACGGCGAGAGCCGTTTCGGGGCCGAACTCGATTCGTTGTCCGATGCGATCTCGTTCGGGGTGGCGCCGGCGCTGATCCTGTATCTCTGGTCGCTGGCGGCGCTGCCGCGGGTCGGCTGGATCTGTTCGCTGATCTTCGCGGTGTTCTGTGCGCTGCGTCTTGCGCGGTTCAATGCCAAGATCGACGAGACCGAACAGCCGCACAAATCGGCGGGCTTCCTGACTGGCGTGCCCGCGCCGGTGGGGGCGGGGCTGGCGCTGATGCCGATGTTCTTCTGGTTCTGGACCGACGATGCGCGCTTCGCATCGCCGTGGTTCGTCGCGCCCTGGGTCGCGTTCATTGCGCTGCTGATGGTGTCGAGCGTCGCGACCTTCACCTGGGGGTCGCTGAAACTACGCCGCAATATCCGGTTCGAGGCGCTGGCGGCGTTCGTCCTGTTGGGCGCGGCACTGGTGAGCGCTCCGTGGCATACGCTCAGCGCGATCTGCGTGATCTACCTCGCGTTCATGCCGTTCAGCGTCGCGAGCTATGCCCGGGTCAGGCGGCAGCGCGAAACTGGCGGGTCGGCGCGGGTGCAGACGCCCAGCGCCTGACGGCGATGCGACGCTCCGCGACGGCAAGCGTCGCCAGCGGCGTGAAGGCGGGTTCGACATGGCCCATCGCCAACCGGACGATACGATTCCACTGCGGCGCCAACGACATGACGATCATGGCCGTGGCCAAGGTGAATGCGCCTGCGAAAACCAAAATGCTCAGAACAGCCATTACGTCGCCTCCCGGGAAGTCGCGAGCGTTTCCCAACCCTCGCCCAATGGTTAACGAAAACGTTCGTTCCGTTCGTCGCATTTTTACAAAGCCGAATCGGCAGAATTATGCGGCAAACTGGGCTTGCGTCCCCGTCTGAACCCCATATGTTCTCATTGCGTTCCATTCGTCAACCCCTTGCACCATGATGAACATTCGGCTAGGGGCCCGCGCTCTACAAACCCGCATGGGAAGCATCATAGCCCGGTGCGCGACGGCCACGGTTTCCGTGATCAAGCGTCATCCGCTTCCCAGAGGCACAACCGGAAGGATATATCCCTATGGCGGCTCCAGTCGTCTCCATGCAGCAGCTCATCGAAACGGGCGCGCATTTCGGCCACCAGACTCATCGGTGGAACCCCAAGATGAAGCCTTACATCTTCGGTGATCGTAACGGCGTCCACATCCTCGACCTTTCGCAGACCGTGCCGCTGTTCGCGCGCGCGCTCGAATTCGTCTCGTCGGCGGTTGCCGGTGGCGGCAAGGTCCTGTTCGTCGGTACCAAGCGCCAGGCGCAGGAGCCCGTCGCGGACGCGGCGCGTCGTTCGGGCCAGCACTTCGTCAACCATCGCTGGTTGGGCGGCATGCTCACCAACTGGAAGACCATCTCGGGTTCGATCAAGCGTCTCAAGACGCTCGAGGAAATGCTGTCGGGCGACACCGTCGGCCTGACCAAGAAGGAAGTCCTTCAGCTTACCCGTGAAAAGGACAAGCTCGAGCTTTCGCTGGGCGGCATCCGCGACATGGGCGGCGTGCCCGACGTGATGTTCGTGATCGACGCGAACAAGGAAGAGCTGGCGATCAAGGAAGCCAACACGCTGGGTATTCCCGTCGTCGCGATCCTCGATTCGAACGTGTCGCCGGACGGCATCGCCTTCCCGGTTCCTGCGAACGACGACGCAGCCCGCGCCATCCGCCTGTACTGCGAGGCGATCGCGATCGCAGCGACGCGCGGCGGCCAAGAGCAGCAGCGCCGCACCGGTGCCGACATCGGCGCGATGATCGAGCCGCCGAAGGAAGAGGCCGTTGCAGAGCCGGTCGTGGAAGCTTCGGCAGACACGACGGAAGTAGCCGCCAACGCCGACATCGCTGCCGAGTTCGCAGCCGAGGGTGAGCGCCAGATCGACGCGTAAGCGTCGTCGCCGAACCGTCATGCGGGCGGGGTAGGGCGAAAGCTCTGCCTCGCCCGCAACCATATTCAGACCTAAAAAAGGATTAGAGACATGGCCGATATCACGGCAGCGATGGTCAAGGATCTGCGCGATAAGAGCGGCGCGGGCATGATGGATTGCAAGAAGGCGCTGAGCGAGACCGGCGGCGAGATGGACGCGGCGATGGATTGGCTGCGCACCAAGGGCCTCGCGGCTGCCGCGAAGAAGTCGAGCCGCACCGCGGCCGAGGGCCTGGTCGGCGTCGCCGTTGCCGGCACCAAGGGCGCTGCGGTCGAGGTCAACTCCGAGACCGATTTCGTCGCCAAGAACGACCAGTTCCAGACTTTCGTCCGCGAAGTCACGCAGATCGCACTCGCCACCGGCGGCGACGTCGAGGCGCTGAAGGCCGAGACGATGCCATCGGGCAAGACCGTCGAGGAAGTCCTGACGAACAACGTCGCGACGATCGGCGAGAACCAGTCGCTGCGCCGCTCGCGTACGCTGGAAGTCAGCAAGGGTGCGGTCGTTCCGTACATCCACAATGCGGCGGCACCTGGCCTTGGCAAGATCGGCGTTCTCGTCGCGCTTGAATCGGAGGCATCGGACGAGGTTCTTCAGACGCTCGGCAAGCAGCTGGCGATGCACATCGCGGCGGCGTTCCCGAAGGCGCTGAACGAAGCCGACCTCGACGAGTCCGAGATCGAGCGCGAGCGTGCGATCGCGACCGAGAAGGCGTCGGAGTCGGGCAAGCCAGCCGACATCATCGCCAAGATGGTTGAAGGCGGCATCGCCAAGTACCGCAAGGAGCATGCCTTGGTCAGCCAGCTGTTCGTGATGGACAGCAAGACCAAGATCTCCGACGTCGTCGCCAAGGCCGGCAAGGACGCGGGCGCCGAGATCAAGCTGGTGGACTATGTCCGCTTCCAGCTCGGCGAGGGCATCGAGAAGGAGCAGTCCGATTTCGCAGCCGAAGTTGCTGCTGCTTCGGGCGTTCCGCAGGCGCCTCAGGCGTAAGCTGACTCTTTCTCCCCTTGTGGGAAAGGAAGGGGCCCGCTGCGTAGCAGTGGGAAGGTGAGGGGAGTGGCGAGGCCTCGAACCACGCCCCCTCATCCGGCCCTAGCGGGCCACCTTCTCCGAGGGGAGAAGGACAGATTACCCCTCTCCCGGCGGGAGAGGGGTTAGCTTGCGCAGCAAGCGCGGGGTGAGGGCGAGGGGTGAACCTTCCGATCACCCTCACCTTTCCGCGATGCAAGCGCACCGCTCCCTCCCTCTCCCAAAGGGAGAGGGAATTGGGTTCCTCGTCGACTGGCGGAGGAATACCCCCGCGGGACCGGGTTGTGTGGCAATCGCCCGCCGCCTAAGGTCCGCGCCGCCCCGCCAATCACATTTCGAGATTTATGACGCCTCCGCGCTACAACCGTATTCTGTTGAAACTGTCGGGCGAAGTCCTGATGGGGCCGTCCGGCCTTTCGATCGATCCGACCGTCACCGCGCGTGTCGCGGAGGAGATCGCCGACATCAAGGCCAAGGGCTATGAGATCTGCGTTGTCGTCGGTGGCGGCAACATCTTCCGCGGCATGGCGGGCGCCGCCCGCGGCATGGACCGGGCGACCGGCGATTACATGGGCATGCTCGCGACCGTAATGAACGCGCTGGCGGTGCAGAATGCGCTCGAGCAGATCGGCGTGGACACCCGCGTCCAGTCGGCGATCCCGATGGCGAGCGTCTGCGAACCTTTCATCCGCCGCCGCGCCGAGCGCCACCTGGAAAAGGGCCGCGTCGTGATCTTCGCAGCCGGCGTCGGCAGCCCGTATTTCACCACCGATTCCGGCGCAGCTTTGCGCGCCGCCGAGATGAAGTGCGACGCGCTATTCAAAGGCACCAGTGTCGACGGTGTCTACAGCGCCGATCCCAAGAAGGATCCGACCGCGACCCGCTACGACACGATCTCGTACAGCACCGTCCTGTCCGAGGACCTGAAGGTCATGGATGCGAGCGCGATCGCGCTGTGCCGCGACAACAATATCCCGATCGTCGTCTTCAACATCCGCGAACCCGGCAATCTTGCCGCGGTGTTGGCGGGTGAAGGTGTATCGACGATCGTCCAGAACGAGCAGGAGAATTTCTGATGGCCGCATATGACAAGACCGATCTCGAGCGCCGCATGGCCGGCGCCGTCGAGGCGATGCGCCATGATCTGGGCGGCCTGCGCACCGGTCGCGCGTCGACCACGCTGCTCGATCCCGTCACCGTCACGGTGTACGGATCGGCGATGCCGCTGAACCAGGTCGCGACCGTCTCGGCGCCCGAGCCGCGGATGCTGTCGGTGCAGGTCTGGGACAAGACCAATGTCGGCCCGGTCGACAAGGCGATCCGTTCGGCGGGCCTCGGCCTCAACCCGATCGTCGACGGCCAGACGCTGCGACTGCCGATCCCCGACCTGACTGAGGAGCGCCGCAAGGAACTCGCCAAGTTAGCCGGCCAATATGCCGAGAAGGCCCGCATCGCGGCCCGCAACGTGCGTCGCGACGGCATGGACAGCCTGAAGACCGACGAGAAGAAGGGCGTGTTCGGCGAGGATGAGCGCAAGCGCCACGAGACCGAGGTGCAGAAGCTGACCGACAGCACGATCGCCGATATCGATGCCGTGGCCGGCGCCAAGGAAAAGGAAATCCTCGGCAAGTGAGGCCCCTCGCGGCCCCGACCGAGGCGGCGATCGCGCCACTTGCTGCCGTCCCCGGTGGCGGCGCGGTGCCGCGTCACGTCGCGATCATCATGGACGGCAATGGCCGCTGGGCGAAGAAGCGGTTCCTGCCGCGCTTCGCCGGGCACAAGGCCGGTGTCGAAGCGGTGCGGAAAGTCACCCGCGCCGCCCGCGCGATGGGGATCGAGGCGCTGACGCTGTACGCGTTCTCGTCGGAGAACTGGCGGCGCCCGGCCGAAGAGGTCAGCGATCTGATGGGATTGCTGCGGCATTTCATCCGCAGCGACCTCGACGAACTCGCGCGCGAGAACGTGCGGCTGCGGGTGATCGGCGATTATCGCGGTTTCTCACCGGACCTAGTCGCGCTGGTCGACGATGCGATCGCGCGGACCGCGGCGAACACCGGGCCGATCCTGGCGATCGCGCTCAACTACGGTGCGCAGGCCGAACTCGTCGTCGCGGCACGCCGCCTGGCGGAACGCGCCATGCGTGGCGAACTCGATCCGGCGATGATCGACGCCGAGGCGATCGACGCCGAGCTCGACACGCGCGACCTGCCGCCGCTCGACCTGATGATCCGCACGTCGGGCGAACAGCGGCTGTCGAACTTCCTGTTGTGGCAGGCGGCCTATGCCGAGCTGCTATTCGTCGAGACGCTGTGGCCCGATTTCGACGCGAAGGCGCTGGCCGATGCGGTCGCAGCGTTCGGCCTCCGCCAGCGCCGCTATGGTGGCCTTTGACGACCCCCGACGAGAAGCTCAGAACGCCGTCCAACCTGCAGCTGCGCGTGCTGGCGAGCATCGCGATGATCGCGATCGCGTCGGTCGCTCTGGTGTTCGGCGGCGTGGTGTTCTGGATGCTCGCGGTAGTCGTCGCGCTGTTCATGATGGCCGAGTGGTCGGTGTTGAACGGCGCCGATGCGAAGACCAAGCGGCTCGCGCAGCTCAGCCTGTCGGTGCCGCTCGCGCTGATGGCGCCGGCGTCGCTGCTGCTGGTGATCCACGATTTCTTCACGCTGGGGCTGCTGGTGGGGGCGGCGTTCTTCGTCGTGATCGTCACGCGCAAGCCGCAGCTGGCGCTGGGCGTGCTCTATTGCGGGCTGCCGGTGTTCGCGCTGATGATCATCCGCCGCCAGCATGAGGGGATCGTCTTCACGCTGTGGGCGCTGTCGCTGGTGTGGGCGTGCGATATCGGCGCGTATTTCACCGGCCGGACGCTTGGCGGGCCGAAGCTCGCGCCCGTCGTCAGCCCGAACAAGACCTGGTCGGGGCTGATCGGCGGCGTTGTGCTCGCCAGCCTGGTCGCGGCATTGCTGCATTTCGAATATGGCCTGCCGCTGCGGCTGACGCTGGCGACGCCGGTGCTGGCGGTGCTGGCACAGGCGGGCGACCTCTACGAGAGCTGGCTGAAGCGGCGCGCCGGGGTCAAGGACAGCGGCAACATCCTTCCCGGGCACGGTGGCATTCTCGACCGGCTCGACGGGCTGGTCCCGGTGGCGCCGGTCGCCGCGTTCCTGGTGCTGGCGCCGCACTTCTACCGATGAAGACGGTCACGATATTGGGGGCGACCGGATCGGTCGGCACGTCGACGCTCGACCTGATCGAGCGTGAGCCGGACCGGTTTCGCGTTGTTGCGTTGACCGCCAATCGCGACGTCGACCGCCTAGCAGCGGCGGCGATCCGTACGAACGCCGAATTCGCCGTCGTCGCTGACGAGGAGCAGTTGCCTGCACTCAAGGCCGCACTCGCCGGTACCGGGATCGGCGTTGGCGGTGGTGCGCAGGCGATCGATGACGCCGCCCGGGCTGGCGCGGAATGGACGATGGGGGCGATCGTCGGTTGCGCGGGGCTGGAACCGGTGATGGCGGCGATCGAGGGCGGCCGTACGGTCGTGATCGCCAACAAGGAGCCGCTGGTGTCGGCCGGCGACGTGATCCTCGCCGCGGCGGCGCGGACCGGTGCGACGCTGTTGCCGGCGGATTCCGAGCATAATGCGATCTTCCAGTGCCTCGATGCGACCCGGCTCGAGCGGGTCCGCCGCATCATCCTGACCTGCAGCGGCGGGCCGTTCCGCGACTGGTCGCTGGAGCGGATGCGTGATGTAACGCGCGAACAGGCGGTGGCGCATCCAAACTGGTCGATGGGTGCGAAGATATCGGTCGATTCGGCGACCTGCATGAACAAGGGTCTCGAACTGATCGAGGCCGCGCGGCTGTTTCCGATTCCGCAAGACCGGATCGAGATCGTCATCCATCCGCAGTCGGTGATCCACAGCCTGGTCGATCATGTCGACGGGTCGGTGCTGGCCCAGCTGGGACCGCCCGACATGCGGACGCCGATCGCGCATACGCTCGCCTGGCCCGATCGGATGGCGACGCCGATGCAACCGCTGGACCTGGTCGCTATCGGCCGGCTCGATTTTGAGGCGCCCGACCCGGTGCGGTTTCCCGCCTTGCGGCTGGCGCGCGAGGCGCTGGACGCTGGCGGGGCGAAGCCTGCGATCCTCAACGCTGCCAACGAGGTCGCGGTCGAGGCGTTTCTTGCAGGCAAAATCGGCTTCCTCGAAATTGCCGCAATCGTCGAAGATATAGTGACACGTTACGACCCGGCCGCGCCGGGCAGCGTCGACGCCGTGCTGGCGATCGACGCCGAGGCGCGGATCCTGGCGGGCGAGCGCGTGAAGGATCTGGTGTGATCGAGACTCCCGGCATCCTGTTGACGGTCCTGGCCTTTGCGCTCGTCATCGGGCCGCTCGTGTTTGTCCATGAGATGGGCCATTATCTGGCCGGACGGATGTTCGGGGTGAAGGCCGATGCCTTCTCGATCGGCTTCGGCCGCGAGATCGCCGGGTTCACCGACCGTCGCGGTACACGCTGGAAGTTCGGCTGGCTGCCACTCGGCGGCTACGTCAAGTTCGCGGGCGACATGAACCCGGCCAGCCAGCCCTCGGCCGACTGGCTGGCCTTGCCCGCGGAGGAGCGCCAGCGGACGTTCCAGGCGAAGTCGGTCTGGCAGCGTGCGATCATCGTCGCGGCCGGGCCGTTCGTGAACTTCGTCGTCGCGATCCTGATCCTCGGCGGTTTTGCGGTGGCCTATGGCGACATCCGCATGCCGCCCGTCGTCGGCGGTACGACCGCCGGCAGCCCTGCCGCGGCCGTGGGCCTTCGTGCCGGCGACCGCATCACCGCGCTCGGCGGTCGGTCGGTCGAGACGTTCGACGACATGATCCGATATGTCCGCATCCACGCCGGTGAGACGATTCGCATCGACGCGGTGCGTGGCGACCAGCCGATCTTCCGCGACGCGCTGGTCGCGACCGACGTGCAGCGCGACCGCTTCGGCAACGTCTACCGCGTCGGACGTCTCGGCATCCTGGGCGGCAAGCCCGTCGTCGTGCCGGTCGCGCTCTGGCAGGCGCCGGGTATCGCGGTACGCCGGACCGGCGAGATCGTCTCGATGATGGTCGAGACGCTGGGGCAGGTCATCACCGGTCGGCGATCGGTGAAGGAACTCGGCGGACCGCTCAGCATCGCCAAGGTGTCGGGCGAGCAGCTGTCGCTCGGCCTCGACGCCTATGTGTTCCTGATCGCGCTCGTTTCCATCAATCTCGGGTTCATCAATCTTTTGCCAGTGCCGATGCTCGATGGTGGCCACCTGTTCTTCTACGCGATCGAGGCGGTGCGGCGACGCCCGGTCGAGCCGCAGGTCCAGGAATGGGCGTTTCGCGGCGGGCTGGCGGCGATCCTCGCCCTCATGCTGCTCGTTACCTTCAACGATCTCGGTAATTTCGGGCTCTGGAAGAATTTGGCCGGCTTGATCGGTTGACGCCGTTAGGGCAGGGCGTGCGCGGTGTTAGCCGCGTACTTGGCACATTTTCGGGGTATATGGTGACAGCGACTTCAGTTTCCACATTCGGCGGCCGCGCCGTTGCCATGCTGCTCACGGGCACCATGCTCGCCGGTCTTGCGGTGCCCGCCGAAGCGCAGCGCGGTCCGCGCGGTGGCGGTCGACCAGCTGGCGCTGGCCGTGGTCCGACGGGACCGGCTCAGGCCATTCCGGCATCGACGCCGCAAGGCCCAGGTGTCGCCGTCACTGATCCCAACGCGCTGACCATCAAAACGTTGCGTGTCGAAGGATCGCAGCGCATCGAACCCGAGACGGTGCTGAGCTACACGCGGCTGCGCGTCGGCATCAAATACACCGCCGAGACGCTGGATCAGGCGCTGAAGGACCTTCAGGCCAGCGACCTGTTCGCGGATTATTCGATCTCCGGCGTGGCGGACGGCAACATCGTCCTGCGTATCCGCGAGAACCCGATCATCAACCGGGTGATCCTCGAGGGCAACAAGGCGCTCAAGGCC
>Ga0247813_10000374_pt1 | contig 44983 bp, 36 predicted proteins | sample UWRJL169409C1_FD_180719 | JGI IMG/M metagenome (GOLD analysis project Ga0247813, IMG submission 180719) | Plant litter microbial communities from Arlington Agricultural Research Station in Wisconsin, United States - UWRJ-L169-409C-1 | ecosystem: Environmental > Terrestrial > Plant litter >... | reverse complement strand
CCATCGAGAGGATCGACGCGCCGCGCAGGTACGGGTAGGAGTCGAAGCTGATGTCCAGGCCGGAGGCGAGCGCGTCGTCGACGTAGCCCGCGAGCTCCGCGGCCGGTCCGTGGTAGTGCGAGACGTGGGTGGCGACGCCGGTCTCGGCGGCGATCGAGACGAGCTCGGCCATCGCAGCGCCCGCCCTGTCCTCGTACCCGCGCATGTGGCTCACGTGAGGCAGTCCGCGACCGACGAGCACCCGGGCCAGCGCGACGAGCTCCTCGCGGTCCGCGTAGGCAGCCGGGACGTACTCGAGACCCGTCGACATGCCGACAGCACCGGCGTCGAGCCCGTCGACGAGGGCTGCGACGAGCAGGTCGCGCTCGGCGGGGGTCGCGGTCCTGTCGCTGTCGCCGAGCAGGGCGTAGCGCAGCGTGCCGTGCGGGACGAGGTAGGCGACGTTGACCGGGGTGGTGCCGTCGTAGGTCGCGAGGAGGTCGGCGACCCCGCCGCCGCCGAAGGTCGGGTGGTCGCCGTTGATCGCGGAGAAGTACCGGCTCGCCCACGTGGTCGCGTCGAGGTCTGCGCTCGCGCTCGCGGACGAGGACGGGTGCGGGGCCGGGGTGCGGTCGGCACAGGCACAGGCACCGGCACCGGCTGCGCGAGAGGGCGCTGCGCCGGCTGACCGCATGGATTCAGCGCCGGGCACGTGCGAGGGTGCGAAGGACACCCCGTCCTGCCCGACGACGATGCTCGTCACCCCCTGGCGCAGCATGGCGTGCTGCACCTCGGGATCGAGCACGGCTGCCTCGCCGTGCACGTGCGCGTCGACCAGCCCGGGCAGGGCGACACGGCCGTCACCGTCGAGCACGTCGACGCCCGTCGGCCGGCGACCGGCCGGCGACACCGCGATCACCCGGCGGCCGAGGTGCAGGTCGACGGGCTCGGTCAGCCCCGTCGTCGACGAGGCGTCAGGCAGACGGACGCCGTGGACGACGGTCTCGACACGGCTGGCCGTCACGCGAGACCGTCCGTCGCGGGAGTCGCGGGAGTCGCGGGAGTCGCGGGAGTCGCGGGAGTCGCGGGAGTCGCGGGAGCCGCGGGAGTCGCGGACGGCGCCGCCTCGCGCACGTCGTCCTGCGAGTCGCCCTCGTGCCAGCCGCCTGCGCCGTCCCACCCCGCAGCGGCCATCTCCGCCGCGAGGTCGCGCGGGAAGCCGGGTGCGCCAGGTCGAGCCTGCCAGGGCAGCGGCCCGTCGAGCGGGCGGTACTCGACCCCTGCCGCGTCCAGGCGCGGCAGGTGCACGGTCCGCAGCCTCTCGAGGAACGCCTCGGAGGCCGGCGACCCGGGTGCGCGGTCGGCCTCGGGCGACCAGGCGACCTCCGCGAAGGCCGCGAGCCTGGGGAAGGTCGCGAAGTCGACGCGTCGGGGAGAGTCGAGGTGCTCGGTCCACACCTGGGCCTGCACGCCCACGAGACGCCCGGGCGCCTCGTCGAGGCCTGGGTGCGCGGCGCGCACGGCGCCCGGCAGCGGGTCGAAGGCGTAGACGTCGGCGACGGTCCGGACGAACCCCACGGGTGTCGGCTCGTCGGGGTGCTCGCCCGCCCGGTGGTCCAGGTACACCACCTGCTCGGGGGCCATGACCACGTCGTGCCCGGCCTCGATCGCCGCGGCGCCCACGCTGATGCCGCGCCACGCCGTCACGACGGTCTCGACGGGGAGCGTCGGCGTGAAGGCCTCGTCCCACACGACCGGTCGACGTCCGGCGGCGATCACGTGCTCGCACAGCCTGTCGACGAACCACCCGTGCAGGTGCCGTGCGTCGGGCAGGCCGAGCGCGGCGGCCCGCTCGACGATCGACGGGTTCTCGAGCCACAGGGTGGTCGGGACCTCGTCACCGCCGAGCGCGACCCAGGGGGAGTCGAACACGTCGAGGACCTCGTCGAGCACGTGCCTGAAGAACTCGAGGGTCTCGTCGGAGGGGTCGAGCACCTCGGTGCTCACGCCCCAGGTGGTACGGACTGTGTGCGGCTGCTTGCGGGTGCCGAGCTCGGGGTAGGCGGCCACTGCCGCCTCGACGTGACCCGGGACGTCGATCTCGGGCACGACGACGACCCCGCGCTCGCGGGCGTAGGCGACGATCTCGCGCAGGTCGTCCTGCGTGTACCAGCCGCCGTGCGGCTGCCCGTCGGTGCGGTCGCTGCGCCAGGTGCCCACCCCCGTCTCGGTGCGCCACCCGCCGACCGCCGTGAGCAGGGGGTAGCGCAGCACCTGCATGCGCCAGCCCTGGTCGTCGGTCAGGTGCAGCTGGAGCACGTTGAGCTTGTGGGCGGCCGCGAGCTCGACGAGGCGCAGCACGTCGTGCACGGGCATGAAGTGCCGGGCGACGTCGAGCAGCATCCCGCGCCAGGCGAAGCGAGGGGAGTCGGAGACGTCGACGGCCGGGAGCGTCAGCCCGCTGCGGTCGGTGCGCAGCGGCGCACGCCTGAAGGCGTCAGGGCCGGCGAGCTGGCGCAGGGTCTGGGCGGCCGCGAAGGCACCGGGCAGGTCGTCGGCCTCGACGTCGACCTCGGACTGGTTCACCCGGAGCCTGTAGCCGCCGGCTCTCGGCCCAGCCGGCCCCGTCGGCCTTGTCGCTGCTTGCTCTGCTGGGCCAGGCGCGGGCGCGGGCGCGAGCCGGAAGGTCGCGCGCGACCACCGCGCTCCGCCGGCCCTCGCAGCAGGGTCCGCCGACCCCGCCAGCACGGTCTCGATGCCGTGCGCCGCGCAGACGACCCCGGCCCACCAGCGGGCGGCTGGTCGCAGGGCCTCGTCGACGGTGACGAGGACGCCCTCTCGAGCCACGAACGGGGCTCCGGAGCCGGTCTCGGCGCGGGCTGGAGCAGGGACGAGCCCGAGGTGGTCAGCAGTGGTCACGAGGTCGAGCCTAACGAGACTTCGGGGTTTGTCCACCCTCCTGACAAACGCGGTCGAGGGTGATCTGTCTCTCAGCGGCCTGGCCCCGGATGTGGTGTGGCGGCGATCAGACCCGCGAGCAGCCGCAGCACCAGGCCGACGGCGGTCCTGAGATGGTCACGAGAGAGACGGCTCCACGAGCCCGCCGCCGGACGCGCTGCGGGTTCCCCTCTGCGCGAGCGGCTCGGCACCTGGGATGATCGACGCACGGCGTCGCAGGGGGTGCTCGCCGCAGGAGGGGTCTCAGATGTTCACCGATGTCCCGACAGACACCGACACCGACCTCGCCGAAGGCTCGGTGGGCCCAGCCGACGCCGCTCTCGTCGAGGACGTCAGCACTGGAGACGTCGACGCCTTCCTCGAGCTCTGGCGACGTCACCGCCAGGCCGCCTACGACTTCGCAGGCCGGTGGTCGCCGCCGGGCAGCCCGTCCGAGTCCGCCGTGAACCGCGCCTTCGCCGACGTCCTCCTCGAGATCTCGGCAGGCTGCGACGTGGACGGACCGTTCCGCCTCCACCTCTACCGCACGCTCTTCGCCGAGAGCCCCTGGGCCCTGCGCTCGCACGTCCCGCTCGTCGTCCGTGCCTTCGGGGCCTTGTCGGCGCAGTCCCGCACGGTGCTCTGGTACAGGGTGGTCGAGGACGAGCCGAAGAGCTCGGTCGCCCTCCTGGCCGGTGTCCACGGCGACGACCTGTACGCGCTCCAGAGGGTCGCGGAGGTCGAGCTGCGGACCCGGTGGCTCGCGGAGATCGTCGAGGCGCCGTCGACGCCGCCAGGCTGCGCCTGGATGGTCCCGCGCATCGACCTGCGCCCCTGCGGCGTGCTCGCCCCGGCCTCGGAGGAGCGGTACGACAGCCATCTCCACAGGTGCGGCCACTGCCAGCAGGTGGTCCTCGACCTCGCCGACGTGAGCGCTCTGCTGCACCACGCCGCGCACGCTCTCGTCACCCCGCACGACGAGGACCAGGGCTGCCGCTACCCGCAGGGGCGCCCGGCGGCAGGCTCTCAGACGACCTGACGTTCTGTCGTGTCAAACTCACACCGCGCAGCCCGACCCTCGCGGTGGCGGGGTTGTCCAGCGGTGCGAAGATGGCTCACATGGCCCTCACCCCAGACACCGAGGCTGCTCCCGGCACGGCTGCCGAGACCACCCGCGGCCCCCAGCTGCCCTACGACGCCCTCCTGCTGTACTCCTTCGGAGGCCCCAACAAGCCCGAAGACGTCGTCCCCTTCCTCCGCAACGTCACCGCCGGCAAGGGGATCCCCGACTCCCGCCTCGAAGAGGTCGGCGAGCACTACTACGGCTTCGGCGGCAAGAGCCCGATCAACGAGCAGAACCTTGCCCTCCAGGCGGCCCTCGAGGGCGAGCTCGCCGCTCGCGGCATCGACCTGCCTGTCGTGTGGGGCAACCGCAACTGGGAGCCGTACACGCGCGACGCCGTCGAGCAGCTCAAAGAGATGGGTGTCCAGCGCGCCGTCGCCCTCGTCACGAGCGCGTACTCCTCGTACTCCGGCTGCCGCCAGTACCGCGAAGACCTCGCCGTGACCCTCGACGGGCTCGGCGACCTCGGCCCCGAGGGGTCGCGCAGCGTCCAGTTCGACAAGGTGCGCTCGTACTTCAATCACCCCGGCTTCGCCCAGGCCAACATCGACGCCGTCGTGGACGGCTACCGTGCGCTCGCGGAGAAGGACGGTGCCGAGCTCGCAGCCGAGGCCCGCCTCGTCTTCGTCACGCACTCGATCCCGGACACCATGGAGGCCGCCTCGGCAGTCTCCGGTGCGACGTACTCGCAGCAGCACCTCGACCTCGCCGCCGTGGTCGCCGCCGAGGTCTCGACGGTCCTCGGCCACCCCGTCGAGTGGACGCTCGCGTACTGCTCGCGCTCCGGCCCGCCGAGCCAGCCGTGGCTCGAGCCCGACGTCAACGACCACCTCGGCGAGCTCGCCGAGTCGGGTGTGCGCTCTGTCGTGATCTCGCCGATCGGGTTCATCTCCGACCACATGGAGGTCGCCTACGACCTCGACACCGAGGCGATCGCCACGGCCGCCGAGCTCGGCCTCGCCGCCGTGCGCGCCGGGACCGTGAGCACCCGGGCGCCCTTCGTCTCCGGTCTGGTCGACCTCGTCCTCGAGCGGGCCGCCCTGGCCCGCGACGACGAGATCGTCCAGCAGACCGTCGGCACCCTGCCCGCCTACAGGTCCGTGTGCCGGCCCGGCTGCTGCCGTCGCCGTGACGGCGAGGACAGCGGCGTGCCCGCGCTGTGCTCAGAAGCCCTGAACTCCTGACCCGCGACGAAGAGAGCCAGCACGCCATGAGCGACCAGCACCTGCACCACCGTCCCGACACCGGCGAGACCGTCCCGACGGACGACATCAACGAGGCCGTGCGCTACACGATGTGGTCGGTCTTCTCGTCGGTCCAGACCCTCCCGACCGACGCCGCCGAGCGTGCCGAGATCGTCGACGCCGCCCTGGCCTCGGTCGGTGGCGCGGACTCGGGGGTCGACACCGACCTGACGATCCGCGGCTGGTACGACGTCGGTGGCCTGCGCTCCGACGCCGACCTCATGGTGTGGTGGCACGGGCCCTCGATCGAGTCCGTCCAGGGGGCCTACCAGCGCCTGCGCGCCTCCGACCTCGGCCGTCACCTCGAGCCTGTGTGGTCGAACGTCGGCCTGCACCGTCCGGCGGAGTTCAACCGCGGTCACGTCCCGGCCTTCATGGCGGACGAGGCCCCGGAGAAGTACATCTGCGTGTACCCCTTCGTGAGGTCCTACGAGTGGTACCTGCTGCCGGCCGCGGAGCGCGCGACCATGCTCCGCGACCACGGCATCGCGGCGGCGGGCTACAAGGACGTCCGGGCGAACACCGTCCAGGCCTTCGCCCTGGGCGACTACGAGTGGCTGCTCGCCTTCGAGGCGGCCGACCTCGCACGGATCGTCGACCTCATGCGCGACCTCCGCGCGACCGAGGCGCGCCACCACGTGCGCGAAGAGGTGCCCTTCTTCACAGGGCCGCGGACCGACCTGCACGCCTGGGCCGACCGCCAGCCACTCGGCGACTGAGAGACAGGCTGCCGCTCGGCGACTGAGAGACAGCCAGCCGCTCGGCGACTGAGAGACAGGCAGCCCCTCGGCGACTGAGAGACTGCCAGCCGCTCGGCGACTGAGAGACCGCCAGCCCCTCGGCGACTGAGGCCCACCGGCCGCACCGACGCAGCCCTGCACCCCTCACGCGAGGGGTGCAGGGCTGCGTCGGTCTGCGACGGCCGGAGATCAGGGGTAGAGCCCCCGGATCTGGTGCGCCTCGGCGACGCGCCGCACGCCGATCACCAGTGCTGCGTCGCGCAGCGTGATGCCCTGCGCGCGCGAGGTCGCGGCGACCTCGCGGAAGGCCGAGTGCATGCGATCGGCCAGCTTCTGCTCGATCTCGTTCGCGTCCCACCAGTACGTCTGGTTCGACTGGACCCACTCGAAGTACGAGACGACCACACCGCCGGCGTTGGCGAGGATGTCGGGGACGACCACGACGCCCTTCTCGGCGAGGATCGCGTCGGCCTCCGAGGTCGTGGGGCCGTTGGCGCCCTCGACGACGAACCTCGCGCGGACCGACGGCGCCGTGCGGGAGTCGAGCACCCCGTCGATGGCCGCAGGGACGAGGACGTCGACCTCGAGGGCGAGGAGCGCGTCGTTGCCGAGCGGGTCGGCACCGTCGAAGCCCACGACCGAGCCTGTCGCCGCCACATGGTCGAGCAGGCGCGGCACGTCGATGCCCGCAGCGTTGTGGACCCCGCCGAACTGGTCGCTGACCGCGACCACGCGGGCACCCTCCTCCGCGAAGATCGACGCGGCGTGGGCACCGACCTTGCCGAAGCCCTGGATCGCGACGGTCGCGCCGGTCAGCGTCTCCCCGACCTCGGCGAGGGCGGAGATGGTCACGTGCACGACCCCGCGCGAGGTGGCGGTGGCCCGGCCGAGGGAGCCGCCGACGGCGAGGGGCTTGCCTGTCACGACCCCGGGGATCGTGTAGCCCTGGCTCACCGAGTAGGTGTCCATCACCCAGGCCATGGTCTGCTCGTTGGTCCCCATGTCGGGGGCCATGATGTCGCGCTCCGGGCCGATCATCGGCATGATCTCGCTCGTGTAGCGGCGGGTGACGCGCTCGAGCTCGCGCTCGCTGTACTGCTGGGGGTCGATGCCGACGCCGCCCTTGGCACCGCCGTAGGGCAGGTCGACGACGGCACACTTCCACGTCATGAGCATCGCGAGGGCGCGCACCTCGTCGGCGTCGACGCTGGGGTGGAACCGCAGACCTCCCTTGCCGGGCCCGCGCGAGACGTTGTGCTGCACCCTGAAGCCCTTGAACAGCTCGACCCTGCCGTCGTCGCGGCGCAGCGGGACGGCCACGTTGATCTCGCGTCGCGGGGTCGCAAGCATCTCGTGGAGACCCTCTTCGTAGCCGAGGATCTCGACGGCGCCGGCGAGCTGCCCCAGGGCGTTGGCCCACGGGACAGAGATCTGGGCCGTGCTCGGGTGGCTCGTCGCCGTGGACTCTGCGGACGCTGCCGGCGCCGCTCGCCCCGTCCGGGCTGCGTCGCCCGTCAGGTCGTCGGTGCTCGCTGCGGTGTCGCGGTCTGTCGCGGCGGTCTGCTGGGTGGACATCGTCGGTGGTCTCCTCGCTGTCGACGACGCGCCGTTGTGCGGCACGTCACAGACCAACCTACCTGGGGCGCCGGGGTCTCGGCCTCCAGCGCGCGCCTGCGCCAGGCTCGGCTCCGACCTCGGCATCCTCGCCCGACGTCCGGCGTCACCCGCGGGTCACCTGCCGCGGCGGGACGGGTGCCGGGATGGGGACGTGCTCGGGCGGAGGAGCGGAGGACCTCAGCTCGAGGCCCGCAGCACCAGCACGGGGGCGAGCACGGAGCGGCCTGTCGGGTCCACGACCGGTGGGAGCTCGGTGTCGGACGGGTCGGCGAGGTCCTCCGCCGAGATCGCACCGAGCGTCACGAGGAGCTCTTCGGTCGCGAGGCGTGCCATCCGGACCACGGGGTTGGCGACTGTCGTGAGGGCGGGGACGGTGTCGTCGGCGACGCCGAGGTCGTCGTAGCCGATGACGGCCACGTCCTCGGGCACCCGGCGCCCGTGCGCGGCGAGCGACTGGAGGGCGCCGCTGGCCATGAGGTCGGAGGCGGCGAAGACCGCGTCGATGCTCGGGTCCTCGGCGAGGATCTGGTCCATCGCGGACGCCCCCGTCGCGATCGTGAAGTCTCCGCGGACCACGGGGCCGGGTTCGAGGCCCGCCTCGCGCAGAGCCGCGTGGAAGCCCTCGAGACGGTCTTCGCCCGCGGTCATGTCGCCCGGCCCGGCGATGTGGGCGATCCGCCGGCACCCGCGCGCGACGAGGTGCTCGGTCGCGATCTTCCCGCCCCCGACGTTGTCGACGTCGACGCAGCGCAGACCCGGGAAGGGGTGGAAGGGGCGCCCGACGAAGACCGCGGGCAGCCTGGAGGCCTCGATGGCCCCCTCGAGGCCGTCCTTGCGGTGGTGGGAGACGACGATCGCCCCGTCGACGTGCCCGTTGCGCAGGTACTGCGCGATGCGCCCGGCCGACTCGTCGAGCTTGGCGATGAGCAGCACGAGCTGGAGGTCGGAGTTCTTCAGCACAGAGTTCATGCCGCGCAGCGTCGCTGCGAAGAACGGGTCGTTGAGGAACCTCTCGTCGGGCTCGGGGACGACGAGCGCGACAGAGTTGGTGCGGCGCGTGACGAGCGACCTCGCCGCCCGGTTCGGGACGAACCCGAGCCGGGCGACGGCGTCGTCGACGGCGGCCTGCGCCTCGGCGGAGACCCGTGAGCCGCCGTTGATCGCTCGTGATGCTGTCGAGCGTGACACCCCGGCGGCCAGGGCCACCTCTTCGAGCGTCGGGACCTGCATGCTCATCGGATCTCCTCGTGGGGCCTGGGCCCCGGTGCTGTGGTGCGCTGCGCCTCAGGCGCGGCGCGGCGGGACTGTGCTGGTCCGGGCGACCTCGCCGTACCACGCACCGCTCGCCTTGACGGTCCGTTCCTGGGTCTCATAGTTCACCCGGACGATACCGAAGCGCTTGTTGTAGCCCCAGGCCCACTCGAAGTTGTCGAGCAGCGACCATGCGAAGTATCCCGCGACGTCGGCCCCCTGCGCGATAGCCTCGTGCGTCGCGCGCAGGTGGAGGTCGTAGAACGAGAGCCTGTCCTGGTCGTCGACCTGCTCGTCCGGGCCGGCGACGTCGTCGTAGGCGCAGCCGTTCTCGGTCACGTACAGGCGCATGCCCTTCGGCCCTGTGTACTCCTCGTGCATGCGCACCAGCAGGCGGGTGAGGAGCTCGGGCTGGATCTCCCAGTCCATGTCGGTCACGGGTGCGCCGGTCGGGTGCCAGTAGACACCGTCTGCGGCAGGCCACGGGGCCGAGGTCTCGCGGGCGACGGGTGCGTCGCCGTGCAGCTCTTCGGTCGGTGCGGCCGGGGTCTTCGACACGCTCTCGCCGTGGTAGTAGTTCACGCCCAGGGTGTCGATCGGCGTCGAGATGATCTCGAGGTCGCCGTCGTGCACGTGCTCCAGGAAGCCCTCGGCCAGCCCGAGCTCGTCGAGGTCCTGGAGCAGGTCGACGGGGTAGGCGCCGTGGAAGATCGGGTCGGCGAAGACCCTGTTGAACTGTGCGTCGATACGGCGTGCCGCGTCGACGTCGTCAGGGTTGGTCGGGTCGACGGGCTCGGCGACCGTGAGGTTGAGCGTGAGACCGAGGTTCGCCTCGGGCGCACGAGCGCGCAGCTCCTGCGTCGCGAGGCCGTGGCCGAGGAGCAGGTGGTGGGCTGCCGCGAGGCCGTCGGGCCGTGACTGACGGCCCGGTGCGTGCACCCCGGCGGTGTAGCTGAGGAAGGAGGAGCACCACGGCTCGTTGAGCGTGGTCCACACCCCGACGCGGTCGCCGAGCGCCTCGTGCATCGTCACGGCGTACTCGGCGAAGAGGTACGCGGTGTCGCGGTCGGTCCAGCCGCCCTTGTCCTCGAGGGCCTGGGGGAGGTCCCAGTGGTACAGCGTGATCCACGGCAGGATGTCCTGCTCGAGGAGCGAGTCGACGAGGCGCGAGTAGAAGTCGAGCCCCTTCTGGTTGACCCCGGCCGGGCCGGCGACGCCGTCGGGGCGCACCCGCGCCCACGACGAGGAGAACCTGTACGCGCCGATGCCGAGCTCTCTCATGAGCCGGGTGTCGTCGGCGTAGCGGTGGTAGTGGTCGCACGCGACGTCGCCGGTGTGGCCGTCGAGCACGGCGCCGGGCACGCGGCAGAAGGTGTCCCAGATGGAGTCCTTGCGGCCGTCCTCGTGCGCTGCGCCCTCGATCTGGAACGCGGCTGTCGCTGCGCCCCAGACGAAGCCCTCGGGGAAGACCAGGGGCGCGGTGGTCGCGGTCTGGCCGGGGGTGGGGGTCGAGGTGGTCATCCCTTGACAGCTCCTTGCATGATGCCGGCGACCAGCTGGCGGCCCGCGAAGAGGAAGACGAAGATCAGCGGCAGCGTCGAGAGCAGCACACCGGCCATGATGAGCGAGTAGTCCTGGAAGTAGTTCGCCTGGAGCTGCTGGATCACCATGGGCAGGGTCGGGTTCGACCCGTTGAGGATGATGAACGGCCAGAAGAACGCCGTCCAGCTGCCGATGAAGGTGAAGAGCGCGAGCATCGCTGCGGCGGGACGGGCTGCCGGCATGGCGACGTGCCAGAACGTGCGGATCATCGACGCGCCGTCCATGCGGGCCGCCTCGATGAGCTCGAAGGGCAGGGCGTTCTCGAGGTACTGGGTCATCCAGAACACACCGAAGGCGGTGACCATGCCGGGCACGATCACGGCGATCAGCTTGCCGGACCAGCCGATCTCGGACATGACGATGAACAGCGGGACGATGCCGAGCTGGGTCGGGATCGCCATGGTCGCGATGACGAAGACGAGCAGCGGGCCACGTCCGCGGAAGCGCAGCTTCGCGAAGGAGTAGCCGGCGAGGGTCGAGAAGACCACGACCGACAGCGACTGCAGCACGGCCACGATCATCGAGTTCACGAAGCCCTTGAGGAGCGGGATGTTCGACTCGAAGACGCGGGAGAAGTTCTCGAGGAGGTTGCCCTGCGGGATGAGGCTGGGGATCGGGTTCTGCGAGATCGTCAGCTGGTCGGAGGACCCGAGCAGGAACACGTAGAGCAGCGGGTAGACGGACACGAGCAGCACGATGCCGAGCAGCGTGTACGTGATCCACCCGGGGCGGCGGTCGGCTCCGCCGACCTTGTTGCGGCGCCGCTTGGCGGCGCTGCGAGCAGCGCCCTTGCCGGCGGTCTGGGCGATGACAGGGACCGAGCTCATCGCGTCCTCCCGGTGGTCGTGGTGCCGTTGTCGGGCAGGTCGTCTGGCTGGGTGGTCGGGTCGGCTGCGGCGGGCACGCCGACGCCCGTGGGGGCGAGGGGTGCTGTCGGTGCCGGGGGAGTCGGGGGTGCCTCGCGCAGCGACTTCTTCTTGGCGCGGGCCACCGCCCGGGTGCCCGAGGACGAGATCCGCCGGGTGATGAGGAAGTTGAGGACGCCGATCACCACGATGAGCAGGAAGAGGATCCACGCGACGGCTGCGGCGCGGCCGAAGCTCTTCTGGTTGCCCCAGCCGAGCTCGTAGATGTACATGGTGAGCGTCATCCACTGACGGTCTGCGCCACCCATGCCGGAGGGGTCGAACATGCGCGGCTCGTCGAAGATCTGCAGACCGCCGATGGTCGAGGTGATGACCACGAAGATGATGGTCGCGCGCAGCTGCGGGACGGTGACCGAGAAGAACTGGCGCAGGCGCCCGGCGCCGTCGATGATCGCGGCCTCGTAGAGCTCGCGCGGCACGGCCTGCATGGCCGCGAGGAAGATGAGGGTGTTGTAGCCGGTCCAGCGGAAGTTCACCATCGTGGCGATCGCGAAGTGGCTGGGCAGGATCTCGGCGTGCCAGCGGACCGGGTCGACGCCGATGATGTCCAGGACGGCGTTGATCGTGCCGGACTGGTCGGCGAAGAGGCGGCCGAAGATCAGGCCGACGGCGACGGGGGCGACCACGTAGGGGAGCAGCACGCCCATGCGCCAGAAGGTCTTGGCGCGGATGTTCGCGTCGAGGAGCGCGGCGAGGATGATCGCGATGATCACCTGCGGCACCGAGGACAGCAGGAAGATCGAGAAGGTGTTGCGCAGCGCCTTCCAGAAGTTCGGCTGGTGGAGCACGTCCACGTAGTTCTGCAGGCCCACCATCTCGCCCTGCCCGATGAGCAGGTTCCAGTCGTGGACCGAGACCCAGGCTGTGTAGACCAGCGGGAACAGACCGGTGATCGCGAAGAGGACGAAGAACGGAGAGATGTACAGGTACGGGGAGAGCTTCACATCCCACTTGCCGCGCTTCTGACGGAAGGCGATCCGACGGGGTGTGCGCTCCTCGTCGGTCGAGGGCTTGGGTGGGGACAGGACAGCCATGAGGATCCTTCGGGCAGACGCCGCAGCGGGGCGCGGATGAGCAGAGGCGGTGCCGCGTCGGGCACGCCGCGCCCCGGGTGGGGCGCGCCGTGCCCGACGCGGCGGTCAGGCGCGGTGGTGCAGCGAGGTCAGAAGCCCAGGTTGCTGAAGTCGCTCAGAGCCTGGTCCCATGCCTCGTCGGCCTTCTGGGTCTGCTCGATGTCGACGCGCTTCAGGGCGTCGCCGACGGCCTGGTTGATCGCGAAGTAGTTCTGGCCCTTGAACGGCGGGACCGGGTTGACGGCGTTGGAGCGGTTGATGAAGATCTCGCCGACAGGTGCGTCGTTGAAGAAGTCGTTCGTCGCCGAGGTGAGGGTCGTGTCCTCGTAGGCCGCGACCTGGCTCGGGAAGGTGCCCGCGTTGGCGAAGGCCTTGATCTGCTGCTCGGGGGCGGTCAGCCAGAGAGCGAGCTTCTTGGCCTCTTCGACGTTCTTGCCGGACTTCGGGACGGTCAGGAAGGACCCGCCCCAGTTGCCGCCGCCGCCGGGGAAGACGTCAGCGACGTCCCAGCCGTCGACGCCGCCTGCGCGCTCTTCGACCGGACCGGTCATCCAGGCGGGGCAGAGCATCGTCGCGAAGCCGGCGTTCTGGAACGCAGCGTCCCAGTCGGGGCTCCACTGGTCGAGATGCGCCGAGAGCTCAGGGGCGACCTCGAGGATCGAGTCGTAGAAGCCCTTGATCTCGGTGTTCGACGCGAGGTCCTTCGGCTCACCCGTGGAGGGGTCCTCGTAGGCTGCCTCGACCTGGCCGACCATGCCCTGCATGATCGCGTTGCTCGAGTCGTACCAGGCGGAGTCGCTCGCTGCGGCGAAGGTCTTGCCCGCTGCGAAGTAGTCGTCCCAGGTGGCGTCCTCGCCACCGAGGAGCTCGGCGACAGCGGCGCGGTCGGTCGGCAGACCGGCGGCCTCGAAGAGGTCGGAGCGGTAGCAGATGCCGGCCGGGCCGATGTCCGTGCCGAGGCCGATGAGCGTGCCGTCCGAGGCCGTGCCCTGCTTGAGCTTCCAGTCGACGTAGCGACCCTCGACCTCAGGGTCGGACAGGTCGGCGAAGGCCGAGGAGACCATGTCGAGCTCGGGCATCCAGTCGACCTCGATGCCCTCGATGTCGGCGAGGCCGTCACCACCGGCGGCGAGCTTCGTCGTGAGGTTGGAGCGAGCGTCCTCGGTCTTGGCAGCCTTGGTCTGCTTGACGACGACGTTCGGGTTGGCGGCCGTGTACTCGGCGAGGAGCTCGTCGGTGTAGCCGAAGTTGTTGAAGGTGGCGACGGTCAGCTCGATCTTGCCGTCCGCGTTGGTCGACGAGCCGCTGGCCTCGTCGTCGCTGGAGCAAGCCGAGAGCGCGAGCGCCATGATCGAGGCGCCGGCCACCACGGAGGTGAGGCGACGCGAACGAGGGGTGCTGAACATAGGTGAAGACTCCTTTGTCCACGGTCCGGCTGCGGTGCCGTCCGTGCGTGTGAAGGACTGTCGGACTCCCCGGTGAGGGGTGACCGTCGAACCTGCATGTGGAGGAGGTAGCCCGCCTGTGGGAACGCTCCCATGCGTCACGGATGATCATGGTGGGATCGCTCCCACACGTCAATGCCCAGTCGGGGTGAGAGCGCTTCCATGGGCTCTCGGAAGTGCATATCCGCAGGTCAGAGCATTGCCGACCGCGTGGAAGGTTGCCGAATCGTTATCAGGGGACCAGTTCTGACGGTGCTCAGGCGCACGACAGGACCGCCCTCGAGAGGGCGGCCCTGGTCGGGGGAGGGCGGTCGTCGTCGACCACCTGACGAGTCAGTCCTGCGGGTGGGTCGCGATCCAGTCGGAGGCCGTCGCGGCCTCGGCCGTGAGGGCCTGGCGGATGGCCTCGGCGGCGGCTTTCTCGATGCTCGCCCCGAAGAGCGGGACAGGGGACTTGATCTCGCCCTCGTAGGTCATGGTCGAGCCTCCGGCAGCGGGCACCAGGGTGATCGCCCCTGTCATGCGCACGGGTGCGCCGGTGATCTCGACCGAGACCGTGCCGAAGCGGCGCCCGTCGGCCCCCTCTGTCGGCTCGGCCCACGCCTCGGTCTGGCGGATCTCGAGCTCTGACCCCACGAAGGAGCGCGCCTGCGCAGGGATCTGGTCGCTCGGGATCACCCTGCGGACCGCCGACGTGTAGCTGCCGTCGGTGCCCGAGGTCACGTCGACGGTGAGCACCTTCGACCCGGCCTGCGCCGCCTTGTGGCGGATGAACTCGGGGTCGTTGACCAGCCGGACCGCGGCGTCGGTCGGCAGGGGAAGGTCCAGGGTGATGCTCGTGCGCATGGGTCGTGCTCCTTCGCCGTGACGGGTGAGCACGAGCCTACCGAACGGTGCGCTCGCGTGTACGTCTGCCGCTGTGGGGACGAGGTGCGCGGGCGGGCACGTCCGGACGACGCGCGGTGCGCTCGCCCGCGTAGGCTTCCTCTGTGTCGACCATGAGCAACCTCGTGTCCAAGTACAGCGCGCTCGACCCTGCGGACGCCGAGTGGCTCCACCTGCTGGTGGGTGACTGGCAGCTCATCTCCGACCTGGCCTTCGCCGACCTCGTGCTGTGGCTGCCGACGACCGACGGCGGCTTCGTGGCCGTGTCCCAGTGCCGACCGAGCACAGGTGCGACGGTCCACCACGACGACATCGTCGGGTCTTTCGCCCCCGGCGGGCTGCTGCCCCAGCTGGAGCGTGCCCTCACGGAGGAGCGCACGCAGCGCTCGCGCGAGCCCCGGTGGTTCGGCACCTATGCGGTCCGCGAGGAGGTCGTCCCGGTCCTGCACGAGGGTCGACCGATCGCCGTCGTCGCCCGGCAGACCAACCTCGGCAGCGGACGCACGCCCAGCCGCCTCGAGCTCAACTACGTCGAGGCCGCCGACGACCTCATGAACATGGTGACCACCGGCGAGTTCCCCTCGCCCGACGGCGCGACGGGCCCGCGGCGGGGTGCACCACGCGTGGGCGACGGGCTCATCCGCCTCAACTCCGAGGGCGAGGTGCTCTACGCGAGCCCCAACGCGCTCAGCTGCTTCCACAGGCTCGGGGTGATCGGTGCCCTCGTGGGCGAGTCGCTCATCGAGGTGACGACCGAGCTCGTCGAGCACCAGGTGCCCGTCGACGAGTCCATGCCGCTCGTGCTCATGGGGCGGGCTCCGTGGCGGACCGAGGTCGACTCGCACGGGGTGTGCCTCTCGGTGCGCTCGGTCCCGCTGACGGAGAACGGCCAGCGGATCGGCGCTGTCCTCATGTGCCGCGACGTGTCCGAGCTCCGCAGGCGTGAGCGCGAGCTCATCACCAAGGACGCCACGATCCGCGAGATCCACCACCGCGTGAAGAACAACCTGCAGACCGTCGCGGCGCTGCTGCGCCTCCAGGCGCGCCGTATGACCGTGCCCGAGGCCAAAGAGGCTCTCGAAGAGGCCATGCGCCGCGTGGCGACCATCGCCCTCGTGCACGACTCGCTGTCGCAGACCCTCGACGAAGAGGTCGAGTTCGACGACATGATGGGACGTGCGCTGCGCCTCACCGCGGACGTCGCCTCGGCCGACGTGAGCGTGCGCACCGTGCAGACGGGGACCTTCGGCATGGTGCCCGCGCAGGACGCCACGGCCCTCGCGCTGATCCTCACCGAGCTGGTGACCAACGCCGTCGAGCACGGGCTGTCGGCAGCCGGTGGAGGCACGGTCGAGGTCAGGGCGGAGCGGGACGGGGCGCACCTGTCGGTCACCGTCGAGGACGACGGCGTCGGCATGGGCGAGGGCAAGGGCCCGTCGGGCGGCCTCGGGACCCAGATCGTCAAGACCCTCGTCACCAACGAGCTCCAGGGCACGATCGAGTGGGAGCCCCGCGAGGGCGGCGGGACGATCGTCGCCGTCGCCGTCGTCCTCCGCGGCGTCACGGCTCACGAGCCGACGGCCTGACAACGGGTCGGGACGGACCGACGGACCGCACCACCTGACCTGACCGGACCGGACCGCAGGCCTCGCCGGACGCGCCTGACTGGGCACGTCTGATCACGCTGCTCTGACCACCCGGCCCTACCCTCGCACCCGCGAGGTCGCCTGCTCCGCGGCGAGGTCGTACAGACACGCCAGAATCGAGACTGGGACGGCCTGATCTGGCGTGTTCGTACGACCTCGGCGGTGACTGTGCGACCTCGGTAGAGCGCGTGCGACCTCGACGGGGGAGGCGTACGCCGGTGGGGATGCAGCGAGGCCCGGGTCCCTGGGCGGGATCCGGGCCCCGTGGTTCAGCGGGTGGTGCTCAGTCTGCGGTGCGGCTCAGCGTGACGTCAGCTGGCGCGGCGTGCGCGGGCGGTGCGGCGCTTGAGGGCGCGGCGCTCGTCCTCGGACAGGCCTCCCCAGACGCCGGCGTCCTGGCCGGACTCGATGGCCCACTTGAGGCAGGTGTCGACGACGGGGCAGCGACGGCAGACGGCCTTCGCCTCGTCGATCTGGAGGATCGCGGGACCGGTGTTGCCGATGGGGAAGAACAGCTCAGGGTCTTCGTCGAGACAGGATGCGCGGTGACGCCAATCCATGAGAACTCCTAGGCAGGGGCGAGCCGGCCCAGGGGAGGGCGCGGCAAAGGGAGAGGGGGGCTTGTGACTGCTGGTAACCAGTTCACACCTCAACCATCCCCGGCACAAGGGTTACCAGGAGGTTTCTATTGCGTGACGACTGAGGTCTTGATCACATTTTTGGTCAACGGCACTCGCCAGGTGGGTTATAAGCATGCCCGACGGCGCTGGTCAAGGGTGATCTTGAGCCGATTCGCGAGGATCGGCACGCTCTGCGCGCTGTGACGTCGGATCCAGGACCAAGGACAGGGTCGAGAGCACTGTGATCTATCCGCTATCGTCTGGAGCACTTATGACTTCCTCAGGTATCTCCCAGCCGTCTGAGCCCACGCCTGAGCGTCGGGGCGCCCTCGGCCGCTGGTTCGAGGTGCGTCGCCACCCTGCTGTCTGGGCCACGTCGGTCCTGCTCGCCCTCGAAGGTCTCGCGCTCGTCGTCTTCGCGGTGATCGGTGCCCTCGACCTCCTCCCCGGGCGGGACAGGGTCGTCTCGGTCGCGATCGCCCTCACCCTCTCGTGCGCGGCAGGTGCCTGGTTGATGCTGGCGGCCGCCTACGGGGTGTCGGTAGGACGGTCCTGGGTGCGGGGCCCCGTCATCACCGTGCAGGTGCTGACGGGTCTGGTCGGTGTGAGCTTCCTCCAGGGCGGCACGACGGGCCTCGGTCTGGCGCTGGTCGTCGTCGCGGTCCTCGGGCTCGTCGGGCTGCTCTGCGGTCCGGTCTCCAGCTTCACGGGTCGCCGCACGTACGACCTCGACCAGGACTGAGCCGGGCGCAGTGCGCTCGACCAGGACAGCCCGGCGCAGCGACCTCGACCAGGACTGAGCCCGGCGCGGCTCGCGCTCGACAGACTGAGCCTGGCGGCCGGCCAGGCCGATCAGCTCCACCCTGGTCGCGACGACCTGCGCTCCGACGGGCGAGCACATGCAGCCAGGCTGAGCACCGCAGAGGGCGGGCAGACGTGGTGCCTGCCCGCCCTCTGCGGTCCTGCGGTGCTGCGGTGCTGCGGACGTCAGTCGACGGCCAGCGCCTCGACGGGCGAGGTCTTCGCGGCCGAGCGTCCGGGGACGATCGACGCGAGCAGACCTGCCGCGACGGCGACCAGGACGACGAGCCCGAGCGTCCCGAAGGGCACGGTCAGCGACACGTCGGCGAATCCGCCGAGGACGACCAACGACCCGACCCACCCGTAGAGCAGCCCGAGGGCGACCCCGAGGACCGCGCCGACCCCGGCGATGAGCATGCCCTCCTGTGCGAGCGTGGAGCGCAGCTGGCGCTTGCTCAGCCCGATGGCCCGGAGCGTGGCCGACTCGCGTCGTCGCTCGAGGACCGACAGGGAGAGCGTGTTCGCCACCCCGATGAGGGCGATCACCACGGCGATGGCCAGGAGGCCGACGACCACCGCGAGGATGGTGTCGATGGCCTGCTGCATCGTGGCCCGCTCGACGGCGGCGCCTGCCACGCCGACCGAGGTGCCCGACACCGCGTCGCGGATCTCGTTGACCGTGCTGCCGGCGTCGTCGAGGTCGGTGACCTTGACCCAGACCGAGGTCGGTGCCGTCGACGAGACGATCTGCTCGCCGACGCTCGAGTCGACGACGACGTTCATGCCGGAGATGTCTCGGACGACGGCGTCGAGCGTGACCTCTCCACGGTCCCCCTCGAGGGTGATCGTGGAGGAGCCCTGGAGGAAGTAGTCGGCATAGTTCTCCGAGACCACGGCGTGCGTGGCGTCGAGACCCTCGAGGACCGACGGGTCGCGCAGCGCGCCCCGGGCAGAGGGCGGGTCCACGACCTGCACGGTCTCGTCCTCGGCCACCGAGCCGTTCGACTCGGTCCGCACCAGGACCTCGGTGATCGGTGCCACGGCGGCCACCCCGTCGAGGCTCGACACCTCGGAGATCAGCGTGGGAGAGAGGGGCTCCACGTCGGTGCCCGCAGACCAGGCCTGTCCCTGGACCTGCACGTCGACGTTGTAGGTGCCGTCGAGGGTCGAGCTGAGGGAGCCACGCGCCGTCGAGGCGCCGACGGACATCATGGCGACCAGGGTCACGCCGATGAGCAGCGCGCTGCTCGTCGCCGCTGTGCGGCGAGGGTTCCGGGTGATGTTGGCGGCGGCGAGCTGCGTGCTCGGCCCTGCGGACGAGAGCATCCGACCGACCGCGCCGACGATCTTCGGCACCCAGAACACGGCACCGAGCAAGACCCCCACGAAGGAGGTCGCCCCGCCGAGGACGCCGGCCAGCAGACCGACCTCGACCTGCCCGTTCTGGCTGGCGGCGATGCCGCCGACCATGAGGAGCGCGCCGCCGAGCACGAGGAGCAGGGTGAAGACGAGACGGACCCGTCCGCCGCCGGCTGTCGCGCTCGGTGCGTCGGAGGGGCGCAGCGCCTCGAGGGGCGCGACGCGGGTCGCGGCCCGGGCAGGGACGAGGCTGGCGAGGACAGTCACCAGGGTGCCGACCACGAGAGGCCAGACCACGGCGGCTGCAGAGAAGGAGATACGGCTGGGGACCGGGATGTCGAGGTCGACCCGACCGAGCACCATGACCGCGATCTGCACGAAGGCAGACCCGACCGCCAGCCCGATCGCCGACGAGACCAGACCGAGTGTCGCGGCCTCGAGGACGACCGACTGACGCAGCTGAGACTTCTTGGCGCCGACGCAGCGCAGCAGCGCGAGCGTCCGGGTCCGCTGGGCGACGATCACCTGGAAGGTGTTCGAGATGACGAGGGCCGCGACGAGCAGCGCGATCGCCGCGAAGGAGAGGATCGTCAGGGTGAAGACCTGCTGGTCCCCGGTGACGGCGTTGATCGAGCTCTCGGCGGCAGCGTCCTTGGTCTCCACCGTCATGCCCTGGTCGGCGACGACGGCCTGGATCGCGCTGCTCACCGCCGACTCGTCGGCGCCTGCCTCGAGCAGCACGGCGATGTCGACGTGCATGGGGTCGGAGTCGGGCCAACGACGGTCCGTGAAGGTGTCCGCGGTCACCACAGCAGCCCCGCCCTGCATCGCGTAGGCCTTGAAGGGGTCGTCGACGATCCCGCTGACGGTGAGCGTCGTCTCGACAGGCTCGTCGGACGCGGTCGTGCTCTCGCCGTCGACGGCTGACGTGCTCTCGGCCGAGGGCCCCCATGAGAGGTCCGTGAGCGTGTCTCCGGGAGCCACGCCGAGGAGCTCGGCGGCGTCCGCGGGGAGCGCGATCTCCTCGCTCGACGCCGGGAAGGTGCCGGACACGAGAGTGAGGGGCTGGAGCTTCGGCGACGAGGGCACGGCGATGGTGGCCTGGTAGAGGCTCCGGGCGCCGTTCTGGAGCTGGAGGTAGGTCGACTCGACCGGGTCTGCAGCCTCGACGCCGTCGATCTGGCGCATCTGGTCGAGCTGGGCCTCGTCGGCCGCGAACGACGTCGCGTCGCCGTAGCCGCCTGCCCCGCTCGCCGCGCGCACCACGAGCTCGGCCTGCCCGTACTGGGCGGCGACCGAGTCGTAGCTGGCGCGCTTGAGCACGTCGGAGGCGAGGAGTGTGGCGGCCACGAAGGCCGTGCCGATCGCGATCGCGACACCGGCGGCAGCGAGCCGCCCGATGCTGCGTCGCATCTGGGCGAAGGTGAGGGCGAACATCAGGACGCCACCTGCCGGGTCGAGCCGGTGTCAGCGGTCGTCTCGAAGGTGCGCAGCGCGTCGAGCCCTGCGAGGACGGACTCTGGGGTCGGGTTGGCGATGTCGCCGGCGATCGCGCCGTCGGCGATGAGCACCACCCGGTCGGCGTAGGCGGCGGCGGCCGGGTCGTGGGTGACCATGATGATCGTGCGGCCCAGCTCACGCACAGAGCGTCGCAGGAAGCTCAGCACCTCCGCACCCGAGCGCGAGTCGAGGTTCCCGGTGGGCTCGTCGGCGAAGACGACCTCGGGACGGGCGATGAGCGCCCGGGCGATCGCCACGCGCTGCTGCTGCCCGCCCGACAGCTCCGAGGGGCGGTGCGAGAGCCTGTCCTGGATGCCGAGGGTGACGGCGAGCGTGCTCAGCCACTCCTTCACCTCGGCGGTCACGGGCGACCCGGCGAGGGTCAGCGGCAGCAGGATGTTCTGCTCGGCTGTGAACATCGGCAGCAGGTTGAAGGACTGGAAGACGAAGCCGACCCTGTCGCGGCGCAGCGAGGTCAGGTGGTTGTCGTCGAGGCTCGTGACCTCGGTGTCTCCGATGAAGGCCTGCCCTGACGACGCCGAGTCGAGCCCCGCGAGCAGGTGCATGAGCGTCGACTTGCCGGAGCCTGACGGGCCCATGATCGCGGTGAACTGGCCGGCTGCGAAGTCCACGTCGACCCCGTCGAGCGCGTGCACGGTCCCGGCACCCTTGCCGTAGAGCTTGGTGAGTGACCTGGCGCGGACCGCAGGCTGGGCGGGCGCGCCGGACGTCGGGCGGGGGTGGGGTGCTGCGGACGAGTCCACGAGATGTCTCCTGGTGGCGGGGGGAACGATGGACGTCGGGGGCGGACGCGCTCCGCAGAGCGCACGAGCTGGGGAACCCGCCCCCGACGTGATCACCACGCTAGTTCTGGGGCCTCGCGCGCTGCGTCGGGCCGAGGGCTGGTCTTGCCCGGAGTCGTGTCATCCCCCGGGCGGACCTGCGACGACGGTCGAGCCGCCTGCGGAGGGACCGCACCACCACGAAGGACCGGGCTACTCGCCGGGGCGGACCAGACCGGTCTCGTAGGCGGTGACGACGGCCTGCACCCTGTCGCGGGCGCCCAGCTTGGCCAAGATCCTGCCCACGTGCGTCTTGACCGTCGCCTCGGCGACGAACAGGTCCGAGGCGATCTCCTGGTTCGCGCGGCCCCGCGCCATGAGCACGAGCACCTCGCGCTCGCGGTCGGTGAGGCTGTCGACGGCCGAGGCCTTGCCCGAGTCCGCGAGCTGCTCTGCCGGGAGGGTCGTCACGAGCCTGTCGAGCAGCCGGCGTGTGGTCGAGGGGGCGATGACGGCGTCGCCCGAGTGGACGGTGCGGATGGCCGCGAGCATCTCCTCGGGCGGGGCGTCCTTGAGCAAGAACCCGCTCGCCCCCGAGCGGATCGCCTCGAGGGCGTACTCGTCGAGGTCGAAGGTCGTCAGCACGATGATGCGCGGAGCCGTGTCGGGGTGCGCGGCCCACAGGGCTGTCAGCTGGGCCGTCGCGACGAGCCCGTCCATGGTCGGCATCCGGATGTCCATGAGCACCACGTCGACGGGGTGGTCGGTCAGCAGGCGGACCGCCTGGGCGCCGTCGCCGGCCTCGACCACGACCTCGAGGTCGGGCTGGGAGTCGATCACCATGCGGAACCCGGCCCTGAGGAGCTGCTGGTCGTCGACGATCGCGACGCGGATGTGCGGTGAGGCGTCGGGCAGGGCGGTCGTCATGGTGCGGAGAGCTCCTCGGTACGTGGCTCGGGCAGCGGAAGGTCAAGCATCACACGGAAGCCGCCGCCTGGGCGTGGTCCTGAGGTCACGGTCCCGCCGAACATCGCGGCGCGCTCGCGCATGCCGAGCAGTCCCTGGCCGGCGCCGTCGCTGTCGGCCGAGGCGCCGCGCCCGTCGTCGTCGATCTCGACCTTGACGCTGCGGCGTTCCCACGTCACGACGACGGTCACCGAGGGGTCCGGGCCTGCGTGCTTGAGGATGTTCGTCAGCGCTTCCTGGCAGATCCTGTACAGCGTCAGGCCCGTGCCCGGGGGGAGGGTCCTGGCGACGCCCATGCGGACGAGCGAGACCCGCATCCCCGAGGCGCGCACCTGCTCGACGAGGGCTGTGATGTCTCCTGCAGCAGGTTGTGGTGTGCGCTCGGCGGCCCCGCCGTTGCCCCGCTCGTCGTCGGGCTCGTCGCGGAGCACGCCGAGGAGCCTGCGCATGTCGGCGAGGGCTGCGCGACCGGTCTCGGAGATGGTCCCGAGGGTGCGGGCCGCGGCCTCGGGGTCGGCCTTGGCGGCGTAGCGCCCGCCGTCGGCCTGGGCGATCATCACAGAGAGGGAGTGGGCGACGATGTCGTGCATCTCGCGGGCGATGCGCGAGCGCTCGGCGGCTGTCGCGATGCGGGCCTGCTGGTCGCGCTCGACCTCGAGGCTGCGGGTCCTGTCGCGCAGCGCGATGAGGGTCTCCCGACGGGCACGTCGCACGAGCCCGAAGGCCCAGGTCGCGACGAAGAGCAGCCCGACGAAGGTGACCGAGAGGATCATGCCGAAGATCGTGTTCCCGGGGCCGCTCTGCAGGCCGAGCATGGCCCCCAGCAGCGCCGAGCCGAGGAGGCCTGTCGCGATGGCGACGAGGTGCGCCCAGCGCGGTCCGTAGACGGTGACGGAGAACAGGGCCACGAGGACGAACAGGTTGGCGGGCAGCACGAGAGGCATGCCGAGCAGCATCTGGACCAGGGTGGCGGCGTAGACGAGGGTCACGGAGAGCACCGGCCGGGTCCGGCGCACAGCCAGCGGCCCGACGGTCAGCAGCGCGAAGAGCGCGAGGACGGGTGCGGTCCCCACGGTGCCGAGCCCGTAGTCGATGTACCCGGAGGACATGGCCGTCGACAGCGGCACGACGACGAGCAGCGTGAGCAGGGTCCCGACGACGTCGACCTGCGCGCGGTGCTCTTCGGCCCAGCGGCCTGCCTTGTCGTACCAGTTCATGGGGGACAGCCTAGAGACGCCTCGGGGGGAGCGGCGTCAGCCCCAGGGCGGAGCCCCGGCGTCGTGAGCGCCCCTGCGGGCTGACTCAGCGCACCCTCGCGCGAACGGTGCTCCGGCGGCACGCCTGACCTGCGGCGCTCTGACCTGGAGGCCCCCGGTGCCGGAGCCGCGACGGCCGGCGCGATGTGTGATGCACTCGCCCGAGGCGCGCGCGAACTTCATCACCCGCAGGGGGCTTTCATGACCTAGCATGGGCGAATGACCCACGTACTTCTGGCTGAGGACGACCCGGCCATTGCCGAACCTTTGGCGCGCGCCCTCTCACGTGAGGGATACAACGTGGTCGTGCAAGGAACAGGTCAAGGCGCGATCGACAACGCGTCTGTCGCCGACCTGGTCGTGCTCGACCTCGGGCTCCCGGACATGGACGGACTCGAGGTCGCCCGTGCGATCCGCGGTCTCGGCCTGACCACCCCCGTGCTCGTCCTCACCGCCCGTGCCGACGAGGTCGACCTCGTCGTCGGTCTCGACGCCGGTGCCGACGACTACGTCACCAAGCCCTTCAGGCTCGCCGAGCTGCTCGCCCGCGTCCGCGCGCTGCTGCGTCGCACCCACGGCGACCCGACCGAGGCCGAAGAGCTCCACGCGCAGGACGTCAAGGTCGACGTCGCCGCGCACCGTGCCTTCCAGGGCGAGCGCGAGCTCCACCTGACCACCAAGGAGTTCGAGCTGCTCCGCGTGCTCGTCCAGGGTGCCGGCACCGTCGTCGTCCGCGACGCGCTCATGCGCGAGGTCTGGGGCTCCGAGCCGATCGGCTCGACCAAGACCCTCGACATGCACGTGTCCTGGCTGCGCCGCAAGCTCGGTGACGACGCCAACTCGCCGCGCTACATCACCACGGTGCGAGGCCTCGGCTTCAGGTTCGAGAACGGCGAGGGCTGAGCCCTCCCGCTGGTTGACGCAGGTCCGTCGGCGACTGGCCACCCCGGTGCGCCGACGGACCCCATGAGCGAGGACTGACATGCGACGTCGAGTACTGATGGCCACGGTGTCCGCCGTGGCTGTCGCCGTCATCCTGCTCGGGCTCCCGCTCGCGCTCATCGGCGCGACCCTCGTGCGCGACAACGAGATCCGCTCGCTCCAGGCGCGCACCTCCGAGCTCGGACGCTCGATCGAGAACCGTCTGGCACGGGACGAGCAGATCACCCCTGACCTCCTCGAGCGCTACGTCGGCGGGGACGACGGCAACCTCACGGGCTACGTGCAGGTGTTCGGCGTGGGCGACAAGATCACCGCCGGCGAACCCATCGAGGGCCGCACCGAGTCGCGGCCGATCCGCACGCAGTCCAACTGGATCGTGCAGATCGAGGTGTCGACCTGGGCGCTCTACCTGCGCAGCGCGCAGGTGGTGGTCCTCGTGGTCGCTGCGGCCGTCGTGGCCTTCGGTGCCGGGATCGTCATGGCCGTCTGGCAGGCGAACCGCCTGTCCGCTCCTCTCGTCTACCTCGCGGCCTCCGCCGAGCAGCTCGGCTCTGGTCAGGTCCGCCCGCGCATCGAGCCCTCGGGCGTCGAGGAGATCGACCTCGTCGCCGCCGAGCTCGGCCGCAGCTCCGACCGGATGGCCGGTCGGCTCGCCGCCGAGCGGCAGTTCGCCTCGGACGCCTCCCACCAGCTCCGCACGCCCCTCACGGCGCTGTCGATGCGCCTCGAGGAGATCGCCATGGCGGCTCCCGAGAACCCCGAGGTGCAGGAAGAAGCACGGATCTCCCTCGAGCAGGTCGAGCGCCTCGTGCGGGTCGTCGACGACCTGCTCTCCCGCTCGCGGACCTCGGGCGGGACGACCGAGGCCGTGCACCTCGTCGAGGTGCTCCAGCAGCAGGAGGAGGAGTGGGGCCCGACCTTCGAGGCTCAGGGCCGCAGGCTCGTCATCGACGTGTCGGACGAGATCCACGTCCTCGCGACACCCGGGGCCCTCGCCCAGGTGCTCGCCACCCTCATCGAGAACTCGCTCAAGCACGGCGGCGGGACCACGACGGTCCGCGCCAAGCAGTCGGGTCCGAGCAAGGCGATGGTCATCACGGTGACCGACGAGGGTGCCGGCGTGCCGGACGACCTCGCACCACGGATCTTCGAGCGTGAGGTGACGTCCGGAAAGGGCACAGGTCTCGGTCTGGCGCTCGCCCGCGACCTCGCGGCGGCCGACGGCGGACGCCTCGAGCTCACGCAGCGTCAGCCGCCGATCTTCTCGGTGTTCCTCGCCGGGGTCCCGCGGACCATGAACCCCGACGTCGTGATCCCGCGCGGTGTCGCGATCTCGAGCAGCTCTAAGCGCCGGCGGTCTTGGTAGCAGCGTCACCGGTCCTCGTGGCAGCCTCGTCGCTGCCGGTGGGTGCCCCGTCCGCCAGCGTCCCGGCGGGCTTCGCCGTGAAGACGAAGGTCCTGTACGCCAGGTAGCGGAACACCATGCCGAGGACCAGCCCGACGCCGTTGGCGGAGATGTTGTCCGCGAGCGGGGAGCGCAGGTCCAGCACGTAGTGGGAGAACCACAGGCAGCCCAGGGCGATCCCCATGCCACCGATGTTGACGACCACGAAGCCGAGGAACTCGCGGAGCTGCGTCTGGGTCTTGCGGTCCGAGAAGGTCCAGTACCTGTTGCCGAGCCACGCGACGATCGTGGCGGCAGCGACCGAGAGCACCTTCGCGGTCAGCGGCTTGTCGGCGAGCAGGTCGCCCGGGCCGAAACGCAAGAGGTTGAACAGGCCCGTGTCGACGACGAAGGCGACGCCGCCGACGGTCCCGAAGCGCAGCAGCTCTGCGGCCCGCGCGACGAGCGCGCTGCGCCGTGACCTGCGAGGCTCGGCGTCGGGGGCCTGTGCCGACGCTGTCTGGGGGGCTGACGGCTCGGCGTGCCCTGTAGGGGGAGCTGAGGGCGCGCGGCCCTCAGGCGCGGTCGCTGGTCCGTCCGGGTCCGGGGATCCCGCCGGCGACGTGGCCTGACGGACGTGCGAGGTCATCGTGGAAGAGTATCCCGGAAGCCTGCGGTCCACCTGTGCGACGGCCGAGGTCTCGGGTGCCGGTGTCGACTAGGGTGGTCTCTCGTGGCAGCTCCGGTGATCTCAGTAGTTGGTGGCGGGCAGCTTGCCCGGATGATGGCCCCTGCGGCGGCAGAGCTCGGGGTGCACCTGCGGGTGCTCGTCGAGGACCCTGCGTCGAGCGCGGCCCAGGTGGTGGTCGACGCCCCGGTGGGTGTCGCCTCGGACGAGTCCGCGCTGCGCGCGCTGGTGGTCGGTGCCGACGTCCTGACCTTCGAGCACGAGCACGTGCCCAACGAGCTGCTGCGCGAGATCGTCGCCGCGGGCACCCCCGTGCACCCCGGCCCGGACGCCCTCGTCCAGGCCCAGGACAAGATCGTCATGCGACGGCGGATCGCCGAGCTCGGTGCGCCGTGCCCGCGCTGGCTCGAGCTGCCGCGCGAGGAGAGCGCCGCCCGCACGGCCCTCGACGCCTTCATCTCTGAGGGGGGCGGCGGCGAGGTCGTCGTCAAGACGTCCCGCGGCGGGTATGACGGCAAGGGCGTGCGGGTCGTGGCATCGGCCGACGCCGTCGCCGACTGGTTCGCGGCTGTCGCCGACGGCGGACCGACGCTGCTCGTCGAGGAGAAGGTGCCCTTCACCCGCGAGCTCGCCGTGCTGGTCGCCCGCCGTCCGAGCGGCGAGGCCCGCACCTGGCCCGTCGTCGAGTCCGTCCAGCGTGACGGGGTCTGCTCCGAGGTGGTCGCACCTGCCCCGGGCCTCACGCCCGCAGAGGCAGACCGAGCCCGCGCCGTCGCGCTGAGCATCGCCGAAGGGCTCGACGTCACCGGCGTCCTGGCCGTCGAGATGTTCGAGGTCCGCCCAGGCCCTGACGCCGAGCCGGCGCTCGTCGTCAACGAGCTGGCCATGCGCCCGCACAACTCCGGGCACTGGACGATCGACGGATCGGTCACCAGCCAGTTCGAGCAGCACCTGCGCGCAGTGCTCGACCTCCCGCTCGGCGAGACCGCTGCCACGGCCCCGTGGACCGTCATGGCGAACGTGCTCGGCAGCGCGCTCGACGACGTCACCGACGCGCTGCCCACCGTGCTGGCCGCCTTCCCCGACGCCCGGGTGAACCTCTACGGCAAGCAGGTCCGGCCCGGCCGCAAGCTCGGCCACGTGAACGTCAGCGGCAGCGACCTCGACGAGGTCCGCCGGCGCGCGCTCTCCGCGGCGGCGATGCTGCGCGGAGAGACCCCACCCGGCTGACGTCGAGAGCCGCCTCAGCGGGACAGCCACGGCAGAGACCCGTGGCGGAGCTCGCGAGACCGGCTCAGACCGGACGGCCACCGGTCGCCCAGCACCGGCACGAGACTGCACTGCACGACAAGCCCAGCACCGTCCCTGAGGAGAATCGCATGAGCAACCCCGTCGTCGGCATCGTCATGGGCTCCGACTCCGACTGGCCTGTCATGCAGGCCGCAGCCGACGCCCTCGCCGAGCTCGGCGTCGAGGTCGAGGTCGACGTCGTGTCCGCCCACCGCATGCCGACCGAGATGATCGACTACGGGCGTGACGCGGCCGGGCGCGGTCTGCGCGCCATCATCGCCGGCGCCGGGGGAGCAGCCCACCTGCCCGGCATGCTGGCCGCCGTGACGCCCCTGCCGGTGATCGGCGTGCCCGTCCCGCTCGCGTACCTCGACGGCATGGACTCGCTGCTGTCGATCGTGCAGATGCCCGCCGGGGTCCCTGTCGCGACTGTGTCGATCGGCGGGGCGCGCAACGCCGGTCTGCTGGCGGCCCGCATCCTCGCGAGCGCGACCGACGACGAGTCGCTCGCGCTGCGCGAGCGGATGGTCGCCTTCCAGGCCGCGCTGAGCGAGCAGGCCAAGGAGAAGGGCGCGCGCCTGCGGGCGGGGCGCGACAGGCGGACCGGCTTCAGCGTGTGACGTCGGCCGGTCCCGCGACCGGTTCGTCTGCGGCCATCCGCGCCCACATGTCGTGGGCCTCCTGCGTCCACTCGACCCTGTAGCGCTGCTTGGTCGAGTCCACGACGGGTGTCATGAGGAACGTGATGTCCTCAGGCTCGATCCCCCGGAGCGAGAGCGCGAGCCCTGCGAGGTTGCGGAGCGAGGAGTACTCCGGGCTGGCGGTGAGGGACGACGTCGCAGCGCCGAGGAAGGACATGAGGGCTGGCGTGTCCATGAGGATGTCCTGGCTCAGCACCTTGTCGGCCATCGCCCCGAGCAGCTCCTGCTGGCGACCGATGCGGTTGAGGTCGGAACCGTCCATGTCGGGGCCTGTCCCCTTGCGGGCCCTCGCCAGGCCGAGGGCCTGGGTCCCGTCGAGGACCTGCTCGCCAGGCTGCAGGTGGAGGCCCGCCTCCGGTGCGACGATCTCCTCGGGGATGGTCATGGGCACACCCCCGATCGCGTCGACCATCCCCTGGAACCCGACGAAGTCGACCATGACGAAGCCGCTGAGGCGGACGTTCGTCAGCGACTCCACGGCCCGGACCGTGCAGCTCGCCGCCGAGGCGATGTCGCCACCTGTGTCCCAGCCCTCGGCGAAGGCGTTGTTGAACATCGCGTCCTCGCGGGCCTCGACCGTCCCCTGGGTGGTCTCGCAGGCGGGGAGGTCGACGAGGGAGTCGCGGGGGATGGAGACGAGCTCGACTCGGGACCTGTCGGCCGAGATGTGCATGACGATCGTCGTGTCGGAGCGCATGCCACCGTCCTCGCCGCCGATCGCAGCGTTGTCGCCGCTGCGGTCGTCGGAGCCGATGAGCAGGATGTTCACAGCGGTCCCGGCACTCGGGTCCTCAGGGTCGGGTGTGGGCTCGGGCGGTCTGAGGTCCTCGTCGATCAGCCCGGCGAGGTCGACCTCGGTGACGTTGCCCTGCAGGGTGAGGTAGAAGGCGGCGGCTGCGGTCCCGCCGAAAGCGAGGACACCCGTCAGGACGAGACCGACGACGGTGCTGACCCGGTGCGTCCGCAGGGACCTCGCATGGGCGGGGCCGCCGGCCCTCGGCCTCCGCCGTCCGGTCTGGACCGGGTTCGAGTCCGGGCCCGGGGCAGGGGACGGGTGCGTCGCGCGTCGAGACGGGCCAGGAGTGGTCATGACTCGTCATCCTAGGGACCTGTGCGTCTCCTGGGAGGAGCGCTCGGGAGCGCTCGGTGGAGGCGTTGTGGAGACCTCTCCCGTGGTGGCTGGCACCGCAGGTACTACTTCGGCAGTCCGCCGACGACACCCGGGGCGAGCGTGCCGTCCCGCACGTCCTGCCAGAACTTCGGTGCGAGGTCAGGGTCGAGCAGCACCGACGAGCCGACGTTGCCCGGCCTGTAGTCGATCGTGGAGATCGGCGGGGTGCCGGTGACGCCGCCGGCCCCGTTCGCGTTGCGGAACGCGAGGGCGAGACGTCCGAGGTCGACGATGTTCGTCGACTCGTCGACGGTCACGGCGTCGAGGCCGGAGCTGATGAGCGCGGTCTGCGACGCCGGCTTGAAGACGATGGTCTTGTCCTGGAGCTTGGTGCTGACCGCAGAGATCAGCTGACGCTGACGCTCGGCGCGCCCGATGTCGCCCTGGGGGTCGGAGTAGCGCATCCGCGAGAAGGCCAGGGCCATGGTGCCGTCGGTCGTGTGGCACCCGGCAGTCCAGACGAGTCCGCTGTTGGGGTCGTTGACGTCGTAGTCGAGGCACAGCTCGACACCGCCGACAGCGTCGACGATCTCCTCGACGCCCCCGAGGCCGACCTCGACGTAGTGGTCGACCTTCATGCCGGTGAGTCCTTCGACGGTCTCGACGAGCAGCGGCGCACCGCCCCAGGAGTACGCGGCGTTGAGCTTGTTGGCGCCCTGACCCGGGATCTCGACGTAGGTGTCGCGCGGGAGGCTGATGAGCGACGACGGGCCGGAGTCCGGGACGTGCAGCACCAGGATCGTGTCGGTCCGTGCCCCCTCGGTGCCGTCTTCGCCGATCGCACCGTCGGCGCGCGAGTCGGAGCCTGCGAGGAGATAGGTGGTGCCCGATGTCTCGGGTGCGCTCGAGAGCGCGTCGATGTGGTTGATCTTGCCGTTGGCCCAGAGCGCGAGGCCGACGGGCCAGGCGATGACGCAGACGAGGAGGACCGCGACACCGAGGCCGACGATCCGACGCCAGCGCGGGCGCCTGCGGCCGGCCTCGGGCACGACGGCACCGCGTGGACCACCGGGACCGCCCGGACCGCCAGGACCGCCAGGACGGGATCCTGCTGGCTGCTTGAGCGGAGGCCGGGACGAGGGGGGTGCGCCGTGCCCGGCGGGCTGACGGACGGGCGGTGCTCCGGCGGGACGCGACCCTGCGGTCCGCGGCGGGGCCGACGCCGGGCGCGCAGGCTCGCGCTGGGCTGGAGCCTGCTGCGGCGTCCCTGTCCGGGCGGCCCCTGTCGCCCCGGGGCGCGCGGTGCGGGAGGCGGGCGCATAGGAGACCGGGGTCCCGGTACCGCTCGTCGGGGTCTTGCTGGCCGCTGCGCGGTCAGGACCTGCTGCTGGTCGCGTCGTCGGGGTCACGGGGCGCATCGACGACCGTGCGTCGTCAGGCCGGGGGACCCGCGCGGGCACGCGGCCCGACGCGCCGGCCTGCGGTGCGTTCGTGCTCGGGCGCGCGCGGACGGCAGGGGCAGCCGACTGTGCCTGCTCGCCGGTGTCCGGCACCTCGATCGCGGCATCGCGGACCGACGGGCGCGTGGGGCGTCCGGACTGCGGCGTGAAGCTCGGGGGAGGCGTCCGCCGAGGGGGCGTGGTGTCGGGTGACATTCAGTTCCCGGTCAGGTGGCTGGTCGGTCGGTCGGCGGTGCCGGGGTGCGGAGCGCCTCGGGAGTCGTCGTGATGCTCATGGAACCACGACAGCGGTGCCGTCGGCCGGTGCGTCTGCCGTTTCGGCCGCCTCGGCTGCTCCGGGGGTCTGGATCCCGGTGCTCGAGGCCGTCTCGGACTGCGGGATCGGGACGTCGGCCGCCATGCTGGCCCAGACGTCCTCGGCCGCGCTCGTCCACACCACGCGGTTCTTGTCCGACGGGGCGTCCATGATCGGCACGGTCTCGAAGACGATGCTGTCCATCGAGACGCCCTTGAGCGAGAGCGCGAGACCGGCGAGGTCGGTGATGCTCGAGAACTCGTTGCTCACGGTCAGCGACGAGGTCGCCGAGTTGAGGAACTGGATGAGCGCGGGGGTGTCGGTGAGGAGGTTCTTGGACAGCACCGTCGAGGCCATCGCGTTGAGGAGGTCCTGCTGGCGGTCGATGCGCTTGAGGTCAGACCCGTCCAGCCCCTCGCCCTTGCGAGCCCGGGCGAGGCCGAGTGCCTGCTGCCCGTTGAGCGTCTGCTGACCTGCGGGCAGGTAGAGGTCCGCCATCGGCGAGTTGATCTCGGAGTCGAGGTACAGCGGGACGCCGCCGATCGCGTCGACCATCTTCTCGAAGCCCGTGAAGTCGACGACCATGAACCCGTCCATGCGGACGTTCGTCAAGGACTCGACGGCGCTGCGGGTGCAGCTCACGGCCGACTCGATGTCACCGCCGGTGTCCCAGCCTGCTGCGAAGGCCGAGTTGAACATCGCGTTCGACTTCGCGGACACGGTGCCGTTGGTCGTCTCGCAGGAGGGCAGCGCCACGAGGCTGTCACGGGGGATCGAGACGACCTCGACCCGGGTCCGGTCCGCAGAGACGTGCATGACCATCGTGGTGTCGGAGCGCATGCCGCCGGCCTCGCCGCCGATCGCAGCGTTCTCGCCGTTGCGGGCGTCCGACCCGATGAGCAGGATGTTGAGCGCCACCCCGCCGTTCGGGTCTTCGGGGTCGGGCTCGGCCGTGGGGGGACGGACGGACTCGTCGGTCAGCGCCTCGAGGTCGACGGTCTCGATGTTGTGGTCGAGCTTGTAGTACAGGGCACCTGCGGCTGTGCCCGTGAAGGCGAAGACCCCGACGAGGGTGAGTGCGACGACCTTGCCGATGTTGTGCCGGCGCGCGGGACGGGCGTGCGCCGGGCGCTCGCGTCGTGCGGGGCTGGCGTCGGCTCGGCGAGCGGCTCGCGTCCGGGAGTCAGGTGAGGTCACGATGAGTCATCCTAGGGCGGGGGGTCGCCGGCGTGGAGAAGCCCGAGCGCCCGCAGGGTGGAGGGATTGTGGAGAAGGGTTCCTCAGATCTGGCAGGAGACTACGGGACCTCGGGCTCCGACGCCCCGTGAGACGCGCGGCCCGGGGCCGACGCCGTCGTACCCGTCGTGGCTGACCGGCTCGCGGGCGGGTCGCAGACCTCACCCGTAGCCTCTGCCGGGCCGGACGCGGCGGACGCTGCCGGGCTGCTGGCGGCCGTGGTGGTGCGGGACCCACGCGCCTCGGAGAGCGTCAGCTCCCGCGTGAGCAGCGTGATCTGGCGCGACATCTGGTTCATGCGGCGGTGGCTCGTCGCGATCGAGCTGAGGAAGGCGATGACGAGGGCGTAGAGGAGCAGGTCTGTCCCTCGACCGACACCCACGAAGTTCGCCGCGCGCGAGAGCCACACCGGGAAGGCGATCGACAGCACGGCTGCCGCGACGAAGGCCGCCAGGGCGAGCCGGCGGATCGCCTGGTGACGCGCCCCGGCGGTCGACCGCGTGAGCAGCACGGCGACGACGGCGACGGCTGCCAGGAGGATCAGCTGGATGAGCACGGACTGTCCGCCCATGAGGTTCCTTCGGTCGGGGGGGGGGCTGGATGAGCAGCGGGGAGGGGAGGGTTACTTGAAGAGCAGGTCGACGAGGATGTTGACCGAGTTCCACATCGACTGACCCTTGCCGCGCGAGTAGTCGGTGTAGAGGACGTGGACGGGGTGCTCGCGCCACGGCAGACCTGTCCGACCGAGCTGGAGGACGATCTCGCTCGCGTGAGCCATGCGGTCCTGCTGGAGGTGCACGCCGCGCGCGGCCTGGACCGTCATGGCCCGCAGGCCGTTGTGGGCGTCGGTCAGCCGCATCCCGGTGCTCTGCTTGGTGAACCACACCGCGAACTTGAGGATCGTGCGCTTGAGCAGGCCGGGCTTCGTCCGGCCGTCGAGGAACCGTGAGCCGAAGACGATCGACGTCTCGCCCGAGGCGATGAGGTCGACCATCTCTGCGGCGTCCTGGACCTGGTGCTGCCCGTCCGCGTCGAAGGTCACGAGCACGCGCGCGCCCGGCTGCTCGCAGACGAAGGAGATCCCGGTCTGCAGGGCGGCCCCCTGGCCCAGGTTCGCGGCGTGCGTGAGGACCGTGGCCCCGGCGGCACGGGCTGCAGCCCCTGAGCCGTCGGTGCTGCCGTCGTCGACGCAGACGATGTTGGGGAACGTGCCGATCGCCCCGGCGACGACCTCGGCGACCACGGTCGCCTCGTTGTACAGAGGGACGACGAGCCAGTCGTCGGCGTAGCGCTCGCGGCCGGGTGCGGCCGAGGGCGAGTCAGGTGCCTGCATGGCGACATTCTCCCATCTGACCTCCGATAGGCTCACGACGGGCGCCACGCCAGGTGGGACAGCGCTCTCGAGATGACGAGGAACGGTGCATGGGCGTCAAGGTCGCAGGGTCCGCGGATGTCGACGAGCGGGCGACGATCGGCGAGGGGTCGCAGGTCTGGCACCTCGCGCAGGTGCGTGAGGACGTGACGCTCGGAGAGCGCTGCGTCGTCGGACGCGGTGCCTACATCGGCAGCGGGGTCCAGGTGGGCTCGGACTGCAAGATCCAGAACTACGCCCTGGTCTACGAGCCCGCGACCCTCGCCGACGGCGTGTTCGTCGGCCCGGCCGCCGTCCTGACCAACGACCAGTACCCCCGGGCCGTCAACCCTGACGGCTCGATCAAGGACACCTCGGACTGGCACGCGGTCGGTGTGGACGTCGGGACCGGTGCGTCGATCGGAGCCCGTGCGGTCTGCGTCGCACCGCTGCGCATCGGCGCGTGGGCTACGGTGGCCGCCGGAGCCGTGGTGACGCGGGACGTCCCCGACTTCGCGATCGTGGCGGGCGTCCCGGCCAAGCAGCGCGGCTGGGTCGGGCACGCGGGCCACCCCCTGGTGGACGAGGGCGACGGACGATGGTCCTGCCCGGTCACGGGGCGCGTGTACCAGGCTGACGAGGACGAGACGTTGAGAGAGGTCGTGACACGATGAGCCTTCAGTTCATCCCAGCAGCAAAGCCGATCATCGGGGACGACGAGCGGGCCGCGGTCGACCGTGTGCTGCTCTCCGGCATGGTCGCCCAGGGCCCTGAGGTGAAGGCCTTCGAGGTCGAGTTCGCCGACAGGCTCGTGGGCGGACGCCAGTGCGTCGCCGTCAGCTCTGGCACCTCCGGGCTCCACCTCGGCCTTCTCGCTGCAGGCGTCGGCCCGGGCGACGAGGTCATCGTCCCGTCCTTCACCTTCGCCGCGACAGGGAACTCCGTCGCGCTCACCGGGGCGACCCCGGTCTTCGCGGACATCGACCCGGTCTCCTTCTGCCTGGACCCCGCCTCGGTGCGTGCGTCGATCACGGAGCGCACGAAGGCGATCATGCCCGTGCACCTCTACGGCCACCCGGCCGCGATGGACGAGCTCCGCGTGATCGCGGACGAGCACGGCATCGCGCTGTACGAGGACGCAGCCCAGGCGCACGGTGCACAGCTGCACGGGACGCCTGTCGGCGCCTTCGGCGACTTCGCGATGTTCAGCCTGTACCCGACCAAGAACATGACCTCGGGCGAGGGTGGCATGGTCTCGTGCGCGACCGACGAGATCGCGCGGAACATCCGCCTGCTGCGCAACCAGGGCATGGAGACGCAGTACGCGAACGAGGTCGTCGGCTTCAACGCCCGCATGACCGACCTGCACGCGGCGATCGGGCGGGTCCAGCTGACCAAGGTCGAGGGCTGGACGGCTCAGCGCCAGGCCAACGCCGCGCACCTGGACGCCGGTCTCGCCGGGCTCGAGGGCGTCACCGTGCCGACGGTCCGCGAGGGCGCCGTGCACGTCTACCACCAGTACACGATCCGCGTCGCAGAGGACCGCGACCGTATCGTCACCGCGCTGCGCGAGGAGCACCAGGTCGGGTCGGGTGTGTACTACCCGATCCCCAACCACCGCCTGCCCTCGCTCGCGCGCTACGCGCCGGGGCTCGACCTGCCGCAGACCGAAGAGGCGGCCCAGCAGGTCATCTCGCTGCCTGTGCACCCTTCGTTGACGGACGCAGACCTCGAGCGCGTCGTGGCCGCGGTCACCGCGACGGTCGAGGCGGGCTCCTGATGAGCGCACAGCGCACGCTGCGCGCAGGGCTCATCGGACTCGGGGCGATGGGGCGTCACCATGCTCGCGTCCTGCGCGAGACCGAGGGCGTCGACCTGGTGGCTGTCGCCGACCCGGCGGGTGACCCGCACGGGGTGGCAGGCGGCCTCGAGGTGCTGCCAGACATCCAGTCGCTGATCGCGGCGGGCATCGACACGGCTGTCGTCGCCGTGCCGACGGTCTACCACGAGGACATCGCCCTGGCGCTCGCGGAGGCGGGTGTGCACACGCTCATCGAGAAGCCGATCGCCAGCACCGGGGAGGCCGGGCAGCGGATCGTCGACGCCTTCGCCTCGGCAGGGCTGGTCGGGGCTGTCGGGCACATCGAGCGCTTCAACCCGGCGCTGCAGGAGCTGCGCACGCGCCTCGCCGCGGGTGAGCTCGGGGCGATCTACCAGATCGTCACCCGGCGCCAGGGCCCGTTCCCGGCCCGCATCGCCGACGTGGGTGTCGTCAAGGACCTCGCCACGCACGACATCGACCTCACCGCCTGGGTCGCGCAGAGCACCTACGCGTCGATCTCGGCGCAGACCGCCCACCGCAGCGGACGAGAGTTCGAGGACATGGTGCTCGCGACAGGGCGCCTGGCCAACGGCGTGATCGTCAACCACACGGTCAACTGGCTCTCCCCGATGAAGGAGCGGGTCACCGTGGTCACCGGCGAGCGCGGCGCCTTCGTCGTGGACACCGGCAGCGCCGACCTGACCTTCTACGCCAACGGCACCATCGCCACGGCCTGGGACTCGATCGCGGCGTTCCGCGGTGTCTCCGAGGGGGACGTCGTGCGCTTCGCCCTGCACAAGCGGGAGCCGCTGCGCGTGGAGCACGAGGCCTTCCGCGACGCCGTCCTGGGTATCCGTCACGACATCGTCACGCTCGAGCAGGGCCTGCAGACCCTGCGCGTCGCGGAGGCGATGGTCGAGTCGGCCCGCACTGGGCAGAGCATCGACCTTGGGTAGACGGCACACAGACAGACGACGTCCGCACGTCGTGCTCGTGAGCAGGATCTTCGCTCCCGAGCCGGCGGCGGCGTCGTTCCGTCTGTGGGCGCTGACCGGAGCGCTGCGCCGGCTCGGGGCGACGGTCTCGGTCCTCACGGTCCGGCCGACCGACGCCGTGGCTCGGACCGCGCCCACAGGCCCAGGGGTCGACCTGCCCGACGGCGTGACGCTGTCTCGCTGGCCCGTGCTGCGTGACACCACCGGTGTGGTGCGCGGCTACGTCCAGTACATGAGCTTCGACCTGCCGCTGGTCCTGCGCCTGCTCGTCGCGCGACGGCCTGACGTCGTCGTGAGCGAGCCGCCGCCCACGACAGGTGTGGTCGTGCGCGCGGTCTGCGCGCTGCGCCGCGTCCCCTACGTCTACTACGCGGCGGACGTCTGGTCCGACGCAGCCGCCAGCACCGGCGCACCTCCCGTGGTCGTCCGGCTGCTCACGGTTCTCGAGGGCTGGGCGCTGCGCGGTGCCCACGCGACCGTCGCCGTGTCCGAGGGCGTGGCCGACAGGCTGCGGGTGCTCGGCGTCGACGACTCCCGGATCACTGTGGTGCGCAACGGCACCGACACCGAGGTCTTCACCCCGGACGGGCCCGTCGAGCCGCAGGCCGACGGTGCGCCCTACCTGCTGTACGCCGGGACCGCCTCGGAGTGGCAGGGGGCCGAGATCTTCGTCGACGCCCTCGCCCGCGTCCGCCAGACCGTCCCTGACGCCCGCGTGGTGTTCCTCGGTCAGGGCAGCGCGTGGCCCGCGATGCGAGCGGCAGCCGAGGGGCTCGGTCTGGGGCCGGAGAGCACCGGAGCCGTGTCCTTCGTCGAGGCCGCGCCACCCGAGGGCGCCGCCGCGTGGCTCCGAGGAGCGCACGGTGCGCTCGTCAGCCTGCGCCCTGGCCAGGGCTACGACTTCGCCTTCCCGACCAAGGTCTTCGCGGCCGTCGCCTGCGGGACCCCGGTGCTGTACGCCGGACCTGGGCCGGCGGGACCCGTCATCAGCCAGAACGCGCTCGGGACCGTCACCGGGTACGACGTCGAGGAGGTTGCTGCGGCGATGACGGCGATGCTCGTCGCGGGCGGTCCGGACGCAGGCGCCCGGCGGCGTCTCGGAGAGTGGGTCCGGAGCAACGCGTCGTCCGAGAGGGCCGGCGACCTCGCAGCCGCCGTCGTACGGTCTGCGACCCGTCCCGACTGAGCGGCGTGTGACCATGGTGGGGCTCCGACCGTGCCTCGACGGCCTCCGTCGCAGCGTCTGGTCGACGGCCGGACGTCCCACCTGACAGCGAGCCCCGGCCACCAGCCCTCACCCGAAGGACCCCAGCACAGTGAAACTCATCTGGCGCACCCTGCAGGACGTGCTGCCTCTGCTGCCGGCGAAGGCGCGACGCTTCCTGGGGTTCTACGTGGTCGCCACGAGCGCTCTCGCGCTCCTCGACATCGCCGCGCTCGGTCTGCTCGCGATCACCCTCGCGGCGATGGTCGACACCGACGGCTCGGGGATCCCGCTGCCCCTGGTCGGCGAGATCCAGCGCGACTCTGTCGTCTGGGTGCTCGCGGCGATCTCGTTGCTCATCGTGCTCAAGGGAGTCGTCGCTGTGGCGCTGCAGTGGGTCGCGACCCGACGCTTCGCGGTCTACGAGCTCGAGATCGGGGACCAGCTCTTCGACGCCTACATCCGTGCCCCCTGGACCGAGCGGCTCAAGCGCAACACCGCGCAGCTCGTGCGGCTCGCCGACGTCGGGATCGCCAACGCGACCTCGGGGTTCTTGCTCCCGGTGTCGACGCTCCCGTCGCTCGTGACGACCTTCCTCGCGGTCCTGACGATGCTCATCATCGTCCAGCCGCTCACCGCCGGGATCACGTTGCTGTACCTCGGCGTCATCGCCGGGACGCTGTACTTCGGGGTGTCCAAGCGTGCGCTGATCGCCGGACGTGTCAACCGGGACTACTCCTTCAGGGTCGCGAGCCTCATGACCGAGATGGTCGGCGCCCTCAAGGAGATCACCCTGCGGGGGCAGGCTCCCGAGGTGGCTCGGGTGGTCCACTCGAACAGGCTGCACACGACGCGGGCCCGGTCGAACCTCTCGTTCCTCGGCGGGCTCCCGCGCTACGTGCTCGAGGCTGCGCTCGTCGGGGGCTTCCTGCTGATCGGAGCGGTGACCTACGCGACCGGCGGCGAGGCCGCAGCGATCAGCGCCGTCGCCTTCTTCGGCGTCGCCGGTTTCCGCATGGTCCCAGCGCTCACGGCATTCCAGGCCGTGGTCACGCAGACCGCCTCGACGATCCCGCACGTCCGGGCTGTCATCAACGACATCACCGCGTCGAAGTCCTACATCGAGAACGCCGAGCGGGTCGGCAAGGACCCGATCGCCGACCAGCCGCTGAGCCTCGACCTGCGCGGTGTCCAGTTCACCTATCCGGGCTCGAGCACCCCTGCGGTCACCGGGGTCGACCTGTCCCTGCCGATGGGCAGCTCGCTCGCCCTCGTCGGTTCGTCAGGCTCGGGCAAGACGACCCTCGTGGACATCCTGCTCGGACTGCTCGTGCCGTCGGAGGGGGAGATCGAGCTCGACGGCGAGCCGCTCGAGAACGTCCTCGCGGCCTGGCGCTCACGCGTGGGCTACGTGCCGCAGGACGTCTCGCTCTTCGACGCGAGCGTCGCGCAGAACGTCGCCCTGACGTGGACCGAGGACTACGACCGCGAGCGGGTGCGGGACGCGCTGCGCCGTGCCCAGCTGCTCGACGTGATCGAGGCCCGTGAGGGTGGTCTCGACGCGCGGATCGGCGACCGGGGCATGGCGCTCTCGGGTGGGCAGCGCCAGCGCATCGGGATCGCCCGGGCCCTCTACGTCGACCCGCTCGTGCTCGTCATGGACGAGGCGACGAGCGCTCTCGACACCAAGACGGAGGCGGACGTGTCGCAGGCCATCGCCGAGCTGGCGGGGGAGATCACGGTGATCTCGGTCGCCCACAGGCTCTCGACGATCCGGACCAGCCAGCAGGTGTGCTTCATGAAAGACGGGCGGATCGTCGCCCGGGGGACCTTCGACGAGCTCGTCGCTGCGGTCCCTGAGTTCGCAGCCCAGGCGGCTCTCGCCGGGCTGGCCGGAGAGGTCGACGGAGGGATCCTGTGAGGCTCGAGAACCTGCGCCAGCTGCCGAGCGTCGACGGGCGCGCCCCGCGCGTCGCGCTGCTCGTCTACAACGACTTCTCGGTCGACACCCGGGTGCTCAAGACGGCGTACAGCTACGCCGCTGCCGGTGCTCAGGTGCGGGTCGTGGCCTTCGGGACCTTCGAGGGGATGGAGCCGGGCCTGACCGTGCTCGACGGCGGGATCGAGGTCGAGCGGCTGCCCCTGGTCGAGCTCGACCACACGCTGCCACGGCTGGGCAGCACGGCTCGCCAGGTCGTGGCCCGGGCCCGCGGTGCTCTCCGTCGAGGCTCCCGACGATCGGTGACGGCCGGGCCGACCGCTCCGACGACCAGCGACGCGCGGACTGAGGCGACCGCGCAGACCCGCAGCCCTCAGGACGGCGACCTCGGTCCGTCGGCAGGGTCGACGACCCACGGCACGCCGCGCTCGACGCCTGCCGTCCCCGCCGGTCTCAAGGCACGCGTGGTCGGCCTGTGGATGCGGATGCACTACACGGTCCGGCTGGGCTCCTTCCAGCTGCGCGCGGTCCGGTCTCTGCGGCGCTGGCGACCAGACCTCGTCCACGCCAACGACGCCGACACCCTGCTCCCCGCGTGGCTCGCCGGTCGGTCCCTCGGGACGCCGTACATCTTCGACGCGCACGAGATCTGGACCGCGCGCGTCAAGGCGGGTTCTCGGCCGGTGGCTCGTCGGTGGGAGGCCTGGGTCGAGAAGCGGCTCGCCCCGCGTGCGTCCGGGGTGACGACGGTGTCGGGCAGCATCGTCGACTGGCTCCACCGTGAGCTGAGGCTCGCGGCAGCCCCGACCCTCGTGCGGAACGTCCCGGTGGGACCGGCGCCCGTGGTCTCGGACCCCGCTGCGACTGGCCGCCTGCGCGAGCTCGCCGGGCTCGGCGCCGGTACGCAGGTGGTGGCCTACTGCGGTGCTGTGACGATCAACCGCGGGATCGAGCAGACCCTCGACGCTCTCGAGCTGCTCGACCCCTCGACGCACCTCGTGCTCCTCGGACGCGGATCTCAGGCCTACAGGGCGGTGCTCGACGCCCGGGTGGCCGCGGCGGGACTGGACGACAGGGTGCACTTCGTCGGCATCGTGCCGTCGGACGAGGTCCCCGCGACCTTGCGCGACGCCGACGCCTCCGTGATCTTCAGCCGCCCGGTGACGCTCAACCAGCGGTTCAGCCTGCCCAACAAGCTCTTCGAGTCGATCCACGCGGGGCTGCCCGTCGCTGCGTCGGACCTGCCGGACATCGCCTCGGTGGTGAGCGCGACGGGTGCAGGACAGGTCTTCGACATCGACGACGCGCAGACCACCGCCGACGCGATCGCCGCCGTCATCGCGGACGCCGGCACGTACCGTGCGGCCTCGGCCGCTGCGGCCCGGACCCTCACCTGGCAGAACGAGGTCGACGGGCTCCTCCGGCTGGCCGTGGCGGCGCTCGAAGGTCCGGGCCGGTCGTGACCGCTCGGCTCGTGGCGGCCGGGGGCTTCGACGCTGCGGGAGCACCCGCCCCGCTCGTCGACGTCGTCGTCGCGCTGCACGACCTCAGCAGGCCTGTGGCCCGGACCGTCCGGTCGGTCTTCGCGCTGCCCGAGGGACGGGTCGTCGCGGACGGGCGTCTGCGCGTCACTGTCGCGTGCCACGAGCTCGACGCGTCCGAGGTCGCCCCCGTGCTCCCCGAAGACCTCGGTGGCTCCGTGCGCCTGCTCGAGGTGCGAGACGGTCTCGGCAGCCCGTCGGGTCCGTACAACGCGGGGATCGACGCGGCGACGGCGCGCTACGTGACGATCATCGGCTCGGACGACTTCTTCGAGCCCGGTGCCCTGCTGGCCTGGCACGCCCGCGCCGAGGAGTCGGGTGCCGAGATGGTCCTCGCCCGGATGACGATGCAGGGTGGGGCGCCCATCAACACCCCGCGCGTCCGTCCCCGCCGGACGACCCGGCTGGACGCCGTCAAGGACCGGATGGCGTACCGCACGGCCCCGCTCGGGCTCATGCGTCGGGAGTCCCTCGGTGACCTCGGGCTGCGTCTCGACGAGGGCATGAAGGTGGGCGGAGACATCGCGTTCACGGTGCGCCTGTGGGACCTCGCCGAGCGCATCGACCTCGCGTGGGACGACCCGGCGTACGTGGTGGGTGTCGACGCCCAGACGCGCGTGACGACGACCGTCCGCCCGCTCGCGGTGTCGTTGGCGCCCTACACGGCGCTGCTGGCCCGCGACTGGTTCCCCAGGCTCCCACGGGCGTACCAGCGCGCCGTGGCGATCAAGGTGCTGCGCATCCACGTGCTCGACAACGTCGGGCGGCGCGACGCCGTCGACCTCTGGGCCGACGGCGAGGCCGACTACCTGCGTCACGTCGTGAGCAGCCTCGTCGCCGTCGCCCCGCGGGTGCTGCGCCCCTTCTCGGCCGCGGACCGGCTGGTCCTCGACGCCTGCCTCGACCCTGCCTCGACCCCGCAGTCCCTCGTCGCCGCTGCGTCGGCCAGGTCCCGGTCCGGCCGGCTCGCGCGCCTGCTCCCACCCGGTCCTGACGGTCTGCTCGGTGCTCTCGACCGCGAGAGCACGCTGCGGTACTACGCGGCAGACAGGTTCTGGCGGTGACGCGCGTCGCGGTGACGACGGGACCTGTGCGGATCCCGCCCACGTACTTCGTCGTGAACCACCTGCTGCACATGCCTGACGTCGACGGGCGGCTGTTCGCGCTCTCGGCCGAGGTCGACGACCCTGCTGTCGCGCCGCTCGTGGGGACCTCGACCCCCTACGGGGTCCCGGGCCTGCGGGGGAGTGCGGCGGCCTTCGCCGCGGTCCGACGGCAGCGCCGGGCTGTGCGCGACTTCGCGCCCGACCTCGTGCACCAGCACTTCGGCACGTGGAGCCTCGCGGGCTCCGGCGCCGCCCGCGACCTGGGGGTGCCCTTCGTCGCCACGCTCCACGGCTACGACGTGTTCCGCCGGTCCGACGCGGTCCGGGACTTCTGGACGTGGGTGACGGCCCGCAACCTGCGCACCTGCGGGGAGCGCGCGACGACCCTGCTCGCCGTGAGCGGATGGCTGGCAGGCGAGGCGGTCCGTCGTGGGTACCCTGCCGAGAAGATCGAGGTCCACTACCAGGGCGTCGACACGGACTTCTTCACACCGGCCGGCCCCGACGGCCCCGACGAGCGCGACGGCACCGAGGCGCGACCGGCGACCGGTGACCAGCTGCTCGACGTGCCGGTACCGCGCGACAGCGTGCGCGACGACCTCCCTGAGGTGCTGTTCCTCGGGGCCCTCGAACGACGTAAAGGGGTCGCCGACGCGCTCGCGGCGTCGGTCGACCTCGAACGCAGCGTCCCGCACAGGCTCCGGGTGGTCGGCGCCGGGTCTCAGGAGGCCCTCGTGCGTGCGGCCGTCGCCGAGCACCCGCACATCACCCTCGAGGGGATGCGAGACCGCGCCGGCGTCCGCGACGCGATGCGCAGGGCGGACGTGTTCGTCCTGCCCACGCAGCAGGACGGCGAGTGGCGCGAGGCAGCAGGTCTGGTGACGCTCGAGGCCCAGGCCTGCGGTGTCCCCGTCGTGGTCTACGCGAGCGGCGGCGCGCCGGAGATGCTCGACGACGGGACCACCGGGACGCTCGTCCCCGAGCGTGACACCCGGGCGCTCGCGGGGGCCGTCGGGGACATCCTCCGGCTCGACCCGACTGCTCGGCGGCACCTGTCCCAGGCCGCGCGCGACTTCACGGTCGCCTACCGCAGCATCGCCAGCAGCGCCCGAGAGCTCTCCGAGCGCTACGCCTCCCTCACCCGCCGATCTCGGACGGAGTCACCATGACCCGAGCCACTCTGCTCGTCCTGTCCTTCTCGCCGATCGTCGCGGACGCCCGGGTGCTCAAGCAGGTCGAGCTGTTCAAGGACCGCTACGACGTGACGACCTGCGGCTTCGGGCCGGCTCCTGCGGGCGTCGTCGACCATGTCGAGGTGCCGGCCGGGCTCTCGGCGACCGACGTCGACGGCAGGCTCATCACCGCCCGCTGGTACAGCAGGGCGTACTGGTCGACGTCTGCGGTCGCCTGGGCACGACGGTCGCTGCGCGGCAGGCGTTTCGACGTGGTGCTCGCCAACGACGTCGAGGCCGTCCCTGTCGCCGTCGGTCTGGAACCGAGGTTCGGCGTGCACGCGGACCTGCACGAGTACGCGCCCGCGCAGCACGACGAGAACGCGGCGTGGAAGAAGCGGATCGCGCCGTACAAGGCGTGGATCTGCCACCGGTACGTCACGCGTGCAGCGTCGGTCACCACGGTGGCCGACGGGATCGCGGCCGAGTACCGGCGGGTCTTCGGCATCGAGGCGGGGGTCGTGACCAACGCGGCGCCGTTCCACGACCTCGAGCCGGGCCCCGTGCCGACGGTCGACGAAGGACCCCTCCGGCTGGTCCACAGCGGCGTCGCGCAGCGCAAACGTCGGCTCGACCTGCTCGTCGACGCGGTCCACGCGACCCCTGCAGACGTCACCCTCGACCTGTTCCTCATGCCGAACGACCCCGCACACCTGCTCGAGCTGCGCGAGCGCGCCGCCGCCGACCCTCGCGGCCGCGTCAGGTTCCACGAGCCTGTCGCCTATGCGCAGCTGGTCGAGACGCTCAACCGCTACGACGTGGGGCTCGCCGTGTTCCCCTTCGTCAACTTCAACATCCGGTGGTCGCTGCCCAACAAGCTCTTCGACTACGTGCAGGCGCGGCTCGGGGTGGTCGTAGGGCCGTCGCCCGAGATGGCGGGGCGCGTCGAGCAGTGGGGGGTGGGGGTCGTGTCGCCCGACTTCTCGGTCGAGTC
>Ga0247813_10000373_pt1 | contig 45077 bp, 40 predicted proteins | sample UWRJL169409C1_FD_180719 | JGI IMG/M metagenome (GOLD analysis project Ga0247813, IMG submission 180719) | Plant litter microbial communities from Arlington Agricultural Research Station in Wisconsin, United States - UWRJ-L169-409C-1 | ecosystem: Environmental > Terrestrial > Plant litter >... | reverse complement strand
ATTGCCGAAACGGACAGCCGGGCGCTGGTGCAGCGACTTGTCCCCGCGGTCGATCATGCCCCGGTTTTCATCCAGGCCGATCTGCGCGACATTGCTGCGATAAAATCTGCCGTTGATCAGGCCGCCGATGCGATTGGCTGTCTCAGCGTTCTTATCAACAATGCCGCACGCGACGACCGGCAGCAGCTTGAAGAGGTGACCGAAGCGAGCTGGGACGAAAGTCAGGCTGTCAATCTGCGCCACGTCTTCTTCGTCTGCCAGGCCGCTGCCCCGCATATACAACGGGCGGGAGGCGGTTCGATCATCAATTTCTCGTCGATCGCCTTCATGCTCAACATGGGTGAGATTCCAGCATACGCGACCGCCAAGGCCGGTATTGTCGGCCTGACCAAATCGCTTTCCGGCAAACTTGGCCCGGACAATATCCGCGTCAACGCGGTGCTGCCGGGCATGGTGGTGACCGAGCGGCAGAAGAAACTCTGGGTCAGCGATGCCGCGCTTGCCGGCATGATCGAAAAGCAATGCCTGAAGCACATGCTCGTCGCGGACGATATGGTAGGCCCCTGCCTCTATCTCGCCTCCGATTGTTCGGCGCGGATGACAGCACAGGCCATGATCATCGACGGAGGAGTATTTTAATGACGGCAGCATCCTATGCAGCAGTGGACTGGGGAACCTCGAGTTTCCGGCTCTGGATCATCAGCGAAAGCGGAGAGGTCCTTGCCGAACGCCGCAGCGGCGAAGGCATGACGACTGCAGGGAAGACCGGTTTCTCCTTAATCCTCGAAGCCCATCTCCAGGCAGTCTCCGCGCCGCCGCATCTGCCGGTGATCGTCTGCGGCATGGCGGGCGCCCGCCAAGGCTGGGTCGAGGCCGGTTATCTCGATACGCCGGCACCACTCGGCGCCATCGTCAAGGCGGCCGTCACCGTGCCCGACACCAACCGGGATATCCGCATCCTGCCCGGTCTCGCCCAGCGCAGCCAAGACGCGCCCGATGTGATCCGCGGCGAAGAAACCCAGCTGCTGGGCGCCATATCGCAGCTCGGCAACGGCAGCCATCTAATCTGCATGCCCGGAACACACAGCAAATGGGTGCGCGTCACTGGCGGCATCGTCGACGGGTTTTCCACCTTCATGACCGGCGAACTGTTCGATGTCATCGCCAAACATTCGATCCTCAGCCATGCTGTTGCCGATGCCGGCGCCTTTGCCAATGATGACCCGGCCTTTCTGAGCGCGGTTGCAAAGGCTGTCAAAAACCCCGCACTCGCCACCAATCTGATCTTTACGGTGCGCAGCGGCCAGCTGCTACATGGGCTGTCTGCTGATGATGCCAAGGCCCGCTTGTCCGGCACGCTGATCGGCCTGGAAATCGCTGGCGCGCTCGCCACTGCCAAACCGGGCAGCGGCGTATGCCTGGTGGCCTCCGGTGGACTTGCAGCACTCTATCAATCCGCGCTCTCGGCGCTCGACCTGACCCCCGTCACTATCGATGCCGATGAAGCCGTTCGCCTTGGCCTTGCCGCCGCTGCCAACGCCATCTGGCCTGCCTGAAGCCATCCGGCCTATTCGAAGAAAGAACAGTCATGAACCGCATCCCCTTCCCGCCGATGAAATATCCGTTGATCGCCATCCTGCGTGGGCTGAAGCCCGAGGAAACCCAAGGCGTAGTCGGCGCGCTGATCGAAGCCGGGTTTACCGCCATTGAGATCCCGCTCAACTCGCCCGATCCGTTCCGCTCGATCGAGATTGCCGTGAAGATGGCGCCGGCCAATTGCCTGATCGGCGCCGGTACTGTGTTGACCACAGAACAGGTGGAAAAACTCGATGGCGTCGGCGGCAAGCTGATGGTGAGCCCGAATGTCGAAACCGACGTGATCGCGCTTGCGGCCGCCCGGGGCATGGTGACCATGCCGGGTGTTCTCACCCCGACCGAAGCGCTGGCCGCCGCCCATGCCGGCGCAACCGGTCTCAAATTCTTTCCCGCCAGCGTGCTTGGCCCGGCCGGCATCGCGGCCATCCGGACCATCTTGCCGCCGGACCTGGAAATCGCAGCCGTCGGCGGCGTTTCCGACATCAATTTCGGCGACTATGCCAAGATCGGCATCAAGAGCTTCGGCCTCGGCTCCAGCCTGTACAAGGCCGGTATGACTGCTGCCGAGGTCGCTGAGCGGGCGCAGGTAACCCTCAAGGCTTACGACGCAGTGTACGGGGCATGAGCATGAGCGAGACAATTGCGTTTTCCGGCAGGACCCTCAGCGACCTGACACTCGAACTCGGCGAAGGCCCGACCTTCGATCCGGCCACCGGCACCGCCTGGTGGTTCAACATCAAGGGCCGCGAGCTGCATGAGCTGCATCTGGAAAGCGGCCGGAAAACCCTGCATGTCCTGCCTTTCATGGGCAGCGTGCTCGCCGTCATCGATCCGTTGCGGCAGCTGATCGCGTCGGACCGCGGCCTGTTCATCCGCGATACCAAGACCGGGGAACTGACCGCCTACGCCGCTTTGGAAAGCAATCCAAACAACCGCTCCAACGATGGCCGCGTGCATCCGTCCGGCAGCCTGTGGGTCAGCACCATGGGCCGCAAGGCCGAAAAGGAAGCCGGCGCCATCTATCATGTCGCCAAGGGTGTGGTGACACGGCTGTACGGTGGCGTCAGCATTCCGAACGGCATCTGCTTTTCACCGGATGGCAGCATCGGCTATTTCGTCGATTCCGCCATCAATCACATCATGCGGGTCGATCTCGACCCGGCCACAGGCCTGCCGACCGGTGAGGCAACGGTATTCAGCGACCAGAGCGGCAATCCCGGCGATGTCGACGGCTCGGTCTGCGACGCCGACGGGCTGATCTGGAATGCGCGCTGGGGCCAGGGTGCCGTCGATGTCTACAAGCCGGATGGCTCCTGGGTTGCCCGCCATGCAGTGCCCGCCACCCAGTCGAGCTGCCCTGCCTTCATCGGCGCCAAGGCAGACCGCCTACTGGTAACCTCCGCCTGGCAGGACATGGATGACGCTGCCCGCAAGGCCGATCCGAATGCAGGCAAGACGTTCGAACTCGGCGTCACCGTCAAAGGCCGTTTCGAGCCTGCCTATACACTCTGACAATTGGCCGAGGCAGTTTACAGCGGCCTCGACCAATGGACGTTCCGATAGCAGCGTGCGGTGAAAGCTATCGACTGACATTAACCGTCGAACGGAGAAGCCGGTTTCATCGCCGGCTTTTTCTTATTTTCCGCATGTCAGGTGTGCGCTGCCAAAGCCTTGCGAGGTCTCCGTAGCCGCCACCATGTCTCACCGGCATAGAGCGCCAATCCGGCGGCGATGAAGAGCTCCTTGTACTCCGATGGGTCCCACAGCCGCAGGAGGCGCTCGGATTCGACCAGGAACAGTTTCTGGATCGCGACGATCGAGATCGCCACGCCCGCAAACAGCAGAAACTCCTTCCAGAGATTGTACCGAAGCGCCAAATTGACCAGAACGAGCAGGATGATCACGGTCATCATCACCGATATCTGTGTTGGCAGAACTCCCCATCGTCCGCTGTTGAACGCAGCCATCGGCGCACTCGCCGCTAGCACGAACACGCTCGGTATCAGAGCGGCACCCACCCCCTCAAACCGCCCCCGCATGAACAGACCAATGAAGGGAACAAACACCAGAAGAAAGAAGGCACCATTGTAATAGATAAGCTCGGATGCACCGGTCGAAATGTTATGGAAATTGAATTCCTTCTGATCATTCAAGGAAACCAGCGCCTGCGGCGTTTCCACATCGAAGACGCGTTGCATCCACGAAATCTCCTCCATACCGATCACAAAGAAAATCAGCGCGAAGAACAGTCCGGTACCGCCCAGAATCCAGGACTGCCGGCCTCCGCCGGAACGTCTTCCGGCGAGTTGCCCTATCGCAAGAAGCGCGAAAAAGGCCGAAGCGACAAACAGGAAGAGCGCCGACAGCCATTCGAAGGGGCCATCCTCCAGGGAAAGGGCGTTGAAAAGCTGAGCGTCGCGCGAAAACAGCCAGGCGCACCAAACAGCAAAAACAGTCACTCCAGCGCTGAACAGTATCGCCTTCAACGGAAGACGTGGCACAACCGGCCCCCCGTAAAGCATACCATCCTTCCAGAGCGCGCGAACCAATCCCGTGGATAGGAGAAAAGCCACCAACGATCGGAAAACATCATAGGGATGCAAGCGGGGTGACCTTTCCGCGTTGTAATTTACCCCGAGCATGGTGTGCTCATAAATGAGCATGGCAACCATCACCAGGATCGAAACCACACCCATGCGCAAAACATGCAGTTGAAAAAACATCGCGCGTTCCAACAACATCCATTTCAATTGATAGGCCTCCACACCTGAAAAACAAAAAAGAGAGCGAGCGGTCTTTCAGGAAAGACCAGCAAGCAGGGAAAAATGTGCAATTTCAATATTTAAGTAAAATATGCGCGCCGGCCACTCCGGTGGAGTTGCACACCCTACCTGCAGTGCAAAGTTGCAGAATTTGGTTACTTTTTTCTGTCGGGAGAAACTCGGCGCGATAAAACCAAAGGAAAAGTTCCCTCTTCAATTGCATATTTTTTTACGGAACCACTCCTAACCTACCACGTTGTGTCTGCATCACCGGTGCGGCGGTAAAGATTTAAACCCCGCGCTTGATCGACAAAGAGAACGAAAAAGGTAGGTTTACAATGACCAAGAAACTCGTAGCTTCCGTCGCCGCAGGTGCACTTTTTGCAGGCGTAACCCTCTTCGCACCCCTGAGCTTTGCTCAGGAAGCCACTCAGCCTTCGGCACAGCCGCCGGCCATGGAAACGCCGATGACCGGTGAACAGCCAGCTGACGCGATGAAGAAGCCTCTGGACCAGGCCGCTGCGGCTACACCGGCTGCAGGCTCCGGTTACCTCACCGAACAGGGCGCTGATCAGATCGCTGCCAGCACCTATATCGGCCAGTCCGTCTACAATTCTTCGGATGAAAGCATCGGCGAGATCAACGACGTGATCTTCACCAAGGACGGCTCGGTTGAAGCGGCTGTCATCGGCGTCGGCGGCTTCCTCGGGATCGGCGAAAAGAATGTTGCCGTTCCACTGGACACCATCACCGTTGCTGACGTGCCGAATTCCAGCGACCTGAAGCTGACAACGGCGGAAACCGCCGAGACGCTCAAGGCAGCTCCGGAATTCAAGACCAAGTCGCAGCAGGTTGCCGAACAGAACGCCAATGCTCCGGTCGACACGACAACCACGTCGTCCACGGCTCCGGCAACAGACGTGAAGCCGGCTGAGTAAGCCTGCTAGCGACCAGTAATGCTTTAAACAGTTAGAGTACATGGCAAAGGCGCTACCGCGAGGTGGCGCCTTCGTCATGTTGCGATTGTTTGGCTCCAGAAGTTCCCCACCCTCCGCCTTCCTCGCCCTTGTGGCGGGGATACAGTAGCGCCGCGTCTGCGGCGCGTAAGACTCTTTCACGCGACGTGGCTGGATTCCTGTGACGGGCCCAGGGTGACGGATGGTTTGGTTGGCACTCGAGGCCTAAAGCTCCTCTCGGCAGTCAAACGGTACAGGCACGACAAGCATCGCGTCTCTCGTTCAGAACAACACGCCGTATCGCAGGGCATCATAAATGCCCGCATGGATATTACGGCTGGCGACGGCGTCGCCGATGCGGAACAGGTCGAACTCTCCGCCCGGATTGCGCATCCTGATCGGATTTTCCTGGCGGATCAGGGCCTTGTAATCTACCGCGCCGAGATTGCGCGACAGCGGTTTCAGTTCGAGATAGAGGTCTGCCATCGGCAGAGTTCCGTGCTCGACGACCACCTGGGCGACACGCCGTTCCACCGAGGCCTGGTCTGAATAGTCGGAGCCCAGAACCGCCACCAGCTGATTGCCCTCGCGGCGAACGGATTTCAGCCTGGTGTTGATGGTGACGCGAACATTCTTTTCCGCAAAGGCCTTGGCATAGGGCACGTGGTTCATGCCGCCGATCTCCGGGGCAAACATCCGTTCCGGCGAGACGATCTCCAGTTCGGCACCGGTGGCCGCGATCATTTCCGCCGCGGTCATGCCGGTATGGGCGCCGTTGTCGTCATAGAGCAGGACCGGGCCTTCCGGCTTGATGGCCCCGGCGATGATATCCCAGCTGGACACCACCAGGTCGTCGCCCGCTTCCAGCAACGGATTCTGGGCAATGCCGCCGGTGGCGATGACGACCAGATCGGGTTTTCGCTGCAGAATGTCACCCACTTCAGCAAAGACATTATAGTGGATGGGAACGCCCAGCCGCTCCAGTTCGGACAGGCGCCAATCGACGATGCCGATCATTTCCCTGCGGCGCGGATTGCGGGCTGCCAGCAAGATCTGGCCACCGGCCTCGCCGGTCGCCTCCAGCACCTCGACGACATGGCCGCGCTCTGCCAGCACCCGGGCCGCTTCAAGGCCTGCCGGTCCGGCGCCAACGACCACCGCTTTTCGCACCGGTCCGGTGGTCTTCGAAATCACATGCGGAATGGTCGCCTCTCGGCCTGTCGCCGCATTGTGAATACAGAGCGCCCCGCCGCCTTCATAGATCCGATCAAGACAATAGGTGGCGCCGACGCAGGGGCGGATCTGGTTTTCGCGGCCCTCGATGATCTTTTTGACGATATGCGGATCGGCGATATGGGCGCGGGTCATGCCGACCATGTCGAGCTTGCCCTCGGCAATCGCATGGCGGGCGGTGGCGACATCGGCAATGCGGGCGGCATGGAAGACCGGGAACTTAGTCGCTGCGCGAACATCACCGGCGAAATCCAGATGTGGTGACGCCGCCATGCCCTGGATCGGGATCACATTGGTCAGATGCGCATCATGATCGATATGACCGCGGATGATATTGAGGAAATCGACCTTGCCGGAACTGGCCAGCCGCTTGGCGATCCCGACGCCCTCTTCCCTGGAAAGACCGATATCCCATTGTTCGTCTGCGACCATGCGGATGCCGACGATGAAATCCGGCCCGACGGCCTTGCGCACGGCCTCGAGCACCATGTCGGAAAAGCGCATGCGATTGTCGAGCGAGCCGCCATATTCGTCGTCGCGATGGTTGGTGGCGGGCGACCAGAAGCCATCCATCAGGTGGCCATAGGCTTCGAATTCGATGCCATCCAATCCCGCCGCCTGCATGCGCTGGGCGGCGCTGGCATAATCACCGACGATGCGCTCGATGTCCCAGTCTTCGATCTCTTTCGGAAAGGCCCGGTGAGCGGCTTCGCGCACCGGCGAAGGCGACAGGACCGGCAGCCAATCGCCCTTGTTCCAGCCGGTGCGGCGGCCGAGATGGGTGAGCTGGATCATCACGGCGGCGCCGTGCTCATGACAGTCGTCGGCAATCTTCTTCAGCCACGGCACGATCTCGTCGGAATAGGCGTAGAGGTTGCCGAAAGCAGGCGGCGAATCCTCTGAAACGATCGCGGAACCCGCCGTCATGGTCAGCGCGATACCGCCCTTGGCCTTCTCCACATGGTAAAGCCGGTAGCGGTCCTTCGGCATGCCGTCTTCGGAATAGGCCGGCTCATGCGATGTCGACATGATCCGGTTTTTCAGCGTCAGTTGTTTCAGCTGGTAGGGCTGAAGCAGCGGGTCTTTCGAAAGGGTCATCTGGTTCCCTGGGAGGATGCCGCCTGGACTAGTACCAGGCGTCGGCCATGCTGTTCTTGCGTTTCGTCATATAGTCTGCCAGCGCCTCGTCGATTGCCACGTCCAAGGGCGGCGCTTCGTATTCGGCCAGCGTCTTTTTCCAGCGCTTGTTGGCGCGCGCCGCCATGTCGGTGGAGCCGCCCTCCTCGCTCCACTTCTCGAAGGGCTCGTTGTCCGACAATGCAGAATCCCAGAACGCCGTCTGGTAGTTGCGCATCGTGTGGTCGCAGCCGAGAAAATGGCTGCCAGGGCCGACCTGAAGGAAGGCGTCCATGGCGAGCGTATTGTCGTCCACCACCACGCCTGCGAGGTAGGAATGCAGCGCGCCACAGAAATCCGTGTCCATCACGAATTTCTCGTAGGACATGGCGAGCAGCCCATCGAGGAAGCCGGCGGAATGCAGGATGAAATTGGCGCCGCAATGCACGGCTGACAGCATCGACATGACGCCTTCCTGCATCGCCTGCCCGTCCGGGAGCTTCGAATTGGAAAAATTGCCGGCACAGCGCAGCGGCAGTTTCAGCCGCCGGGCGAGCTGGCCGATCACCATCGAGCCAATGGCCGGCTCCGGTGTACCGAAGGTCGGCGAACCCGAGCGCAGCGACATCGAGGAGAGGAAATTGCCGAAGATCACCGGCGCGCCCTTGCGCTCCAGCTGCGTCAGCGCACAGCCGGCCAGCGTCTCGGCATAGGACTGGGCGATGGCTCCGGCATTGGTGACCGGACCCATTGCACCGCCAAGGATGAACGGCACGATGACCGCAGCCTGGTTAGCGCGGGCATAGGCGCGAAGCGATCTGGTCATGGTGCCGTCCCAGACCAGCGGCGAGTTGACGTTGACATTGCCGAGGATGACGCAGTTGCGATCGACGAAATCGCGGCCGAAGACGATCCGCGCCATATCGATCGAATCCTCTGCCCGGTCTTCCGCGGTGATCGAGCCCATGAAGGCGCGGTCGGAATATTTGATGTGGCTATAGACCATGTCGAGATGGCGCTTGTTGACCGGCACATCGACCGGCTCGCAGATCGTGCCGCCGGAATGGTGCAGCCACGGGCTCGACTGGGCAAGCTTGATGAAATTGCGGAAATCCTCCAGCGTGCCGTAGCGGCGGCCCTTGTCGAGGTCCATGACGAAGGGGGAACCATAGGCCGGGGAGAAGACGACGTTCTTGCCGCCGATCTCGACATTGTGGGCGGGATTTCGCGCATGCTGGGTAAACTGGGCCGGTGCCGTCGAGACGATCTCGTTGAGCATGCCCGGCTCGAAACGGACGAGCAGGCCATCGACCTTGGCCCCTGCCCGCTTCCAGTGATCGATGGATGCCGGATCGTCGCGGAACTCGATGCCGACTTCGGACAGGATCCGGTCGGCGACGCGCTCGATCTTCTGCAGGTTTTCTTCGCTGAGGATATCGTAGGTCGGGATGTTGCGGGCGATATAGGGAACGCCGGCAATCTTCGCCGCATTGTCGCGTCGGGCCGGGCGGGCGGACCGTGAGCGTCTTGCCGGTTCTGCTTCGGTAGCCACGAGCGTTTCCATGATATGCCTCCCCTTTTGTCAATTCGAGGCTAGTCGTGAAAAAGGCCAATGTAACGCTGGAAAAATTGGAGACATGATATAAGTTCACCTTATGGAAACCCTGCGCCGCCTGCTGCCCTCCGCCTCCAGCCTGATCGTCTTTGAGGCGGCCGGACGGCATCAGAATTTCACCCGTGCCGCCAATGAGCTGGCCATGACGCAGGCCGCCGTCTCCTATGCCATTCGCGGGCTGGAAGAGCAGCTCGGCGTGCCACTGTTCCACCGCGTCCACCGCGCCGTGCAATTGACCGAAGCCGGAGAAAAATTCCATGCCGACGTCTCGCTCGGCCTGTCGCGCATCCAGAAATCCGCTGAGGAAATCCGCGCCAAGCGGCGCGAGACCAATGTAACGCTCGCAGCCTCGACCGCTTTTGCCTCGATGTGGATGCTGCCGCGCCTGACGAAATTGCGTGAGGACCTGCCCGAGATCGATCTGCGCATCCAGACCAGCGTTCGCGATCTCGATCTGGAGGAGGAGCCGATCCCGCTTGCCATTCGCGGCGGCGGCGATCCGGTCCACTGGCCACGCTATCATACGGCACTTTTGGCACCCGAGGTGATCTGCGCGGTTGCATCGCCCGCCTTCGTCGAGGCCAACGGCATGCCGCAACGGCCGGCTGATCTTTTGAAACACCCGTTGATCCATCTGGAGGAACCGGTCAGGCAGGCCTATAGCTGGCAGGAATGGTTTGCCAGCGCCGGCGTTTCCTATCCCGCCAAGGCGCGGCGGCTGACATTGAATGATTATGTCCTGGTCATCCAGGCCGTGCTCGCCGGCGAAGGGATCGCGCTCGGATGGAACCATCTGATCGAACGGCAGGTCCGTTCGGGGGCGCTCGTTCCGGTCGGCAATCATGTGCTGAAGACGGATCTGGCCTTCTACGTCGTCTGGCCGCGATCACGCGAGCTCAATCTTCAGGCACGCCGGGTGCGCGACTGGCTTCTGGACGAAGGGCGCCGGGAACGGGAGGGCTGAGGCAGAGGCCTAGACCGCGACGGAGAGCGCCGGGCCAGCTTCGTGATAATTCTCGGCGAGATAACGCAGTGTCGTGACGGAATCAGCCGGCTTGCCGTAGAAATAGCCCTGCCCCATGCCGCAGCCGAGACCTTTCAGCTTCAAGGCTTCAGAGAAGTCCTCGATGCCTTCGGCGACGACTTCGAGGTTGAGGCCATCGCACATTGCGATGATCGCCTTGACGATATGTTCGGATGCCCGGTCGGCGGAAATGCGTGACACGAAGGCACGGTCAACCTTGACCTTGTCGAAGGAAAAATCTCTCAGGCGCCCGAGGCTCGACTGGCCCGTACCGAAATCGTCGAGCGAGATGCGAACACCGGCAGCGCGAAGTTCGGTGACGATCTTTTGCGCCACGTCCGCATCAGTCATCACGGCGGTCTCGGTGATTTCCAGTTCCAGCCGGCGCGGATCAAGGCCAACCTGCTGGATGATGGACAGGACATTGGTGCTGGTCGATGGGTCCATCAGCTGGGCCGAGGACAGATTGAAGGATAAGAACAGTTCCTTCGGCCAGAGCAGCGCCGTCTCAGCCGCCTTGCGCAGCAGCGTCTCGGACAAGGAATCGATGAACCCGCGCTCTTCGGCGAGCGGCACGAAAACCGCAGGGGAGACATAACCGAGGTCCGGATCGCACCAGCGGGCAAGCGCCTCGAAACCGACGACCGTGTCGTTCTTCAGGCTGACGATCGGCTGGAAATGGACATCGACCTCATCGGCAATGATGGCATTGCGCAGCGCCTGTTCGAGCTGCGTCGCACGCTTCATTTCCTGGGCGATTTCCTGGGAATAGACGGTGATCTGGCCACGGCCACGCCGCTTGGAGCGGTAAAGCGCCGTGTCGGCGCTTTTCAGCAGGTCCTCGAATTCCTCGCCTGCAAACGGATAGACCGCAAAGCCGAAGGAGGCAGACAGGCGGACATTGCGCTCGCCGAGATCGAAGGGGGCCGAGAGGACCTCTTTCAACATATTGCCGATCTTTTCGGCGGCCTTGCGCTCGAACACCAGCGGCAAAACGAAGGCGAACTCGTCGCCGCCGGCGCGGATCACGGTGGCGCCATCCGGGACGCAGGCAAGCAGCCGGTTTGCCACCTGGCAGAGAATTTCATCCCCGGCCTCGGGACCGAAGAGATCGTTGATCGGCTTGAACCCGTCGAGATTGGCAAGGCCGATCGTGAACGGCGCGGGATCACTGGCGCGATCGGCGGCGATTTCGCGTACCTTGTCCCGCAATCTGTAGGAATTGCCCAATCCGGTCAGCGGATCGGTATAGGCCATTGCATGCAAATCATTCCGGCTGATGTGCTGAGACGGTGTTTCAGCAGAATTCATAAACGCATTCCCAGGATTGGATTCAAGGCAGTGTCAGGAACAGACGATGGGCATGGAGGGTTAAGATTTCGAAAGCGCACCTTCCTCTCTTTCCGCATCCTTCTCCCTAATTCTAGGGAGTTGACATCAGTAGGGTTCAAACCTGTGTTCTTGCTTGCCTTTCCTAGGCTGTTTCAGGGCGGCCGTTTCAGGGCCATTCGAACAGATCGGGACGTCAACCCGTCATACGCTCGGCTTTGGTGTTGACGAACTTGCGATAGACGGCCTCGATCATGTCCGGACTGATCGGCTTGGTGATGTAATCGTCCATGCCCGCCAGCTTGCTCTGTTCGATATCGATATCGAGCGCCTGCGCCGTGACGGCGATGATCGGCGTTTGGTAGACCGCATTTTTCTCAAGAGCGCGGATGGCGCGCGTCGCATCAAATCCGTTCATCACCGGCATCGAGACATCCATCAGCACCAGATTTGGCCGGTATTGCTGCCAGAACTTGACGGCTTCCTCGCCATTGGCGGCGATCCGGTAGGATATGCCGAGCCCTTCGAGGATCTGGGCAAAGACGAACTGGTTGATTTCATTGTCTTCGGCAACCACGACTTCGACTTCCGGCATCGGCCGGCCGGTCAGGTTGGTCTCCGGCACAATGATATCCCAATCGGCAGGGCCTTCGGGCTCTGCCGACGGCAACGCGCCGATACCGTTTTCGCATAAAGCCAGAATGCTGGCGCGCAATTCGACGGCTTTCCAATCCTTGGCGATGACCAGCGACGGGGACATCGTCCAGCTCGCAACCGTCGCCAGCGTATCTGCCATCGTGCCATCGATCAGAAGTGCTTCGATTATGATACCGCGTGCCGCACACGCATCCTTAAAGGCTGCTAGCTCGGTGATATTTCTGACCGCGCAAGCATCAAAACCCCAGCGGCGCAACTGCGGCACCAGATTGATTTCAAGAGCTGCCGCTGATGTCATCAACAGGATTTTCTGCTTGCCCTTGACGTCGGGATCGATGATCGCGCCGGCTTCGACCAGATGCTGCATATCGATCGAACGGAAGGGATCGTAGCAATTCTGTGCTGGCGCAAAGACGCTGTAATCCTTGACATCCAAAGGCGACCGGCCGGACGTGATATCATCCAGCCCGCTATAGCCGACGACTAGATCGGTCACGTCGTTCATGCAGGTGACCAGCAGATATTTGCCGGGATCGCCGACGCGGAACTTGCGGGTGACGACCCAAAGATCCTCGCCATCCGCCTGAACGATCTGCTCGGGCTGGCAATGGACATCGCCACTCTCCAACGTTGCCCGATCGGAGCGTTCGAACTTTTCAGCCAGATCGGGCTCAAGAAGATCCCAGACAGACCGCCCGAGGATGGCGTCCGCCGTCATGCCGTGGATGGCACAGAATGCCTTGTTGACGGCTATGTAGCTGAGGTTGCGATCCTTGACGCAGATCGGATTGGGCAGGCAATCGAGGATGCCCTCGGTCAGTTCGACGCGCTCCATGTCGACCTGCATCTGCTCTTCGCGCTTTTTCTGTTCGGAGACATCGTTGATCGCGACGATGCCAAGACCGCTCGAAAGCCGCCGCGTGCGCACGTTGATCCAGCGGTGGCGGCCGATACGTTCGACGACGTCGAAACGCTCGCGCCAGTGATGCGACAGATGTTCGGAAATCCATTCGTCGCGATTGGCGTGGCGGCGGCTGGTTTCAGGCGCCGTGCCGCTGCGAACGCCGGAATCGAAGATCGCGCCGAGAAAATCCTTCAGCCGTGTTCCAGCCTCCAGAAAATGCGCCGGAATAGGATAGAACTGGAGAATGGGGCGACTGGCAAAAACAATCTCATCATTCTTGTCGCAGACAAGAATGGCCAAGCCGAGCGCGTCAGACGTCGCCTCAAGCACGGTTTTCTGGATGTTCGCGCCGAAAGACGCTACATCATTCATTGCATAGCCCTCTTAATAACCTTGGCGGCTTCTTTTTCCGGGGACATGCTGACAAACGCGCCTATCGGCCGTATTTGGGGTTCCGTTCCCGGGCGGACAGCTACGCCACAGGCTCCAAATGACAAAACCTGTGCTCATTCAGGCTTTCGCAGAACGTCGCAGCTTTGTATTAAGGCCAGATTAAACCCGGCTGAATTTGTCATGGACCACCACCTCGACACAGCCGGGGATAGATCCTCCAGCGGACTTTTCATGTGCAGCCGAATCCCGGACAATAGATCATGGCCATCAAGCAGCTCTCAGAAACCCTTATCAACCAGATCGCCGCCGGTGAGGTCATCGAGCGGCCCGCCAGTGCGGCCAAGGAGCTGATCGAGAATGCGCTCGATGCCGGCGCCACCCGCATCGAGATTGCCACGGCGGGCGGCGGCAAGACCTTGCTGCGGGTGACGGACAATGGCTGCGGCATGGGGCCTGACGATCTGGAGCTTGCAGTGCGCCGCCATTGCACATCCAAGCTCGACGACAATCTTCTGGATATCCGCACGCTCGGGTTTCGCGGCGAAGCCTTGCCCTCGATCGGCTCGGTGGCGCGACTGACGATCACCAGCCGTCCGGGTGGCGCCAGCCACGGCGCCGAGATCGGCGTGTTCGGCGGCAAGCTGCAGCCGGTCAAGCCGGCAGCCGTCAACCAGGGTACCGTGGTCGAGGTGCGCGACCTGTTCTTTGCCACGCCAGCACGGCTCAATTTCATGAAGACGGAGCGGGCCGAGGCTTCGGCTATTTCCGATGTCGTCCGGCGCATGGCGATCGCCTTTCCGGGTGTTCGTTTCGTTCTCTCCGGTTCCGACCGCACGACGCTGGAATTTGCCTCCACCGGCGATGACCGGCTGGCCCGTATCGCGCAGGTGCTGGGCCGGGACTTCCGCGACAATGCGATCGAGATCGATGCCGAACGCGAGGGGGCGCGGCTGACCGGCTTTGCCGGAGTGCCGACTTTCAATCGCGGCAACTCGCTGCAACAATATGCGTTCGTCAACGGCCGCCCGGTGCAGGACAAGCTGATCTGGTCGGCGCTACGTGCGGCCTACGCGGAAACCATCCCGCAAGGGCGCTATCCGGTTGCCGTGCTGTCCCTGACGGTCGATCCCGATGTAGTCGATGTCAACGTGCACCCGGCAAAGTCCGACGTCCGCTTCCGTGATCCGGGGATGATACGCGGCCTGATCATCGGCGCAATCCGCCAGGCACTGGCACAGGATGGCGACCGGGCCTCGACAACCGGTGCCAGCGGGCTGATGCGAGCCTTCCGGCCGGAACCGCAGCGCTCCAATGTCAATTGGGCCGCCGCATCCTCCCCCTACCGGCCGATGGATTTTGGCTCGTCGTCGAATGGTTTCGGGGAAAGGCCGCAGGCAGCCTTTGCCGAGATGACAATGCCGTCCGCCCGCGCGCCGATGAGCCAACCCGAACTTGCCGCCACTCCTCAACCGGATAAAGCGCATCCGCTTGGCGCAGCCCGGGCGCAGCTGCACGAAAACTATATCGTCGCCCAGACGGAGGATGGCCTTGTCATCGTCGACCAGCATGCCGCCCATGAACGGCTGGTGTTTGAGGAATTGCGCAAGGGGTTGAACTCGCGGCCGATCCCGGCGCAGGCGCTGCTCATTCCCGAGATCGTCGATCTGCCGGAAGACGATTGCGACCGGTTGATCAGCCATTCGGCGGAATTCTCCCGGCTCGGGCTCGGCATCGAGCGCTTCGGGCCGGGAGCGATTGCCATTCGCGAGACACCATCCATGCTCGGCGAGATGGATGCCGTCGGGCTGGTGCGGCAGCTGGCCGACGAGCTGGCCGAATGGGACACCGCCAACGGCCTTGCCAGCCGGCTCGACTATCTGGCGGCGACCATGGCCTGCCATGGATCGGTGCGGTCCGGCCGGCGGCTCAGGCCCGAGGAAATGAACGCGCTGCTGCGGCAGATGGAGGCAACGCCCGGCTCCGGCCAATGCAACCACGGGCGGCCAACCTATATCGAGCTGAAACTATCCGATATCGAGCGGCTGTTCGGGCGTAGTTGAGCAATCGGATCGTCAATTGCGCTGGAAATCCGGGCAATGTCGCGCTAGAGCATGATCACAACAGATGACGCTAGAGCGCTTCATCTCGATCGCGTCCATTGCGGATGCCTGTCGAGACGACACTCCTAAAGAGCGGACGAAAATTGATGCGAGGTCGCAGGACGATGAACAGGTTTGAGGGCAACGGCAACCGGGAAGCCAAGATCCGCTATCTCGACGGCGACTTCCAGATCGTGCTTCCTGGATCGCATGTCATTTGCGCAATGACCGGCGCCGTCATCCCGGTCGATGAACTGCGCTACTGGAGCGTCGCGCGGCAGGAACCCTATGCCGACGCGGAAGCTTCCTATGAGGCGGATAAGCGGGCCGGTATCCTGCCAAACCAGAAGTAGATTTTACGTCATTCCGACGGCGGCACCGTGCCTACGACTTGCGCAGGTTGCGGGTGCGCGCGGCCTTCACCGCCGCGTCGATGATCTTGCCCGGTGAGCCCGGATCGTCGAAACGAACCTCCACCTCGATCACCCGGCTCTTTTTCATCAATTCACCGGCACGGCCATGTTCCGGTTCCAGCCGTACCATGTCCTTGGCGGTGGTCACCAGCTGGTAGCCATGGGCGGCGGCGTGATCGAGCAGATCGCTGATCTCGTCCTCGGAAAAATGGTGATGGTCCGGAAAGCTACGGGTTTCGGCGATGACAGCCCCCGTCTCGCGGACCGTGCGGAAGAATTTTTCCGGATCGGCAATGCCCACCCAGGCCAGCACCGGAATATCCTTCAGCCCACCTTCGTCGAGATGCTCGACAGTGGCCGCGTAGACCTGCTTGCCGGCGCGCGCCGAGCGGCGGATCAGCGCGTCGGCACGATCGCCGTTACCGATCTTCAAAAGTGCGGAGGCGTGGCGGATCTGCTGGGGGATCGGCGCCCGCACCGGACCGGCAGGGATCAGGAAGCCATTGCCGATGCCGCGGCGGCTATCAATCACCAGCAGCGAAAAATCGAATGTCAGCCGGGCGCTCTGGAAACCATCGTCCATGATGATGATGTCGGCACCTTCGGCCACCAGCCGGCGGGCGCCTTCGACACGCTTGCGGCAGACCACGGCCAGACCTTCGCGGGCGAGAAGCAACGGCTCATCGCCGACGTCACGGGCGCGATGATGGGCGGGATCGACCACGGTCGTGACATCGAGCGAACCGCCATAGCCGCGGCTGAGGAATCCGGGTTTTAACCCACGTTGGCGGGCAGCACGCGCAAGCGCGATCGCAGTCGGCGTCTTGCCAGCCCCGCCGACAGTAAAATTACCGACGCAGATGACCGGCACAGGCACGGACGCACGCCGTGCATGATCCATGCGCGAACCGGAAATGCGTCCGTAAATCCAGGAAAACGGCCAAAGGCCGTAGGCGCGCCAATCCGCTTTGGTCCACCAGAATGGCGGTGCTTCAGAAACCATCAGTCCTTCCAGGCCTCCCCGCGCCGGCCGGTTGCTCCCGGTTTTCGCAAAACGTTGCGCGGCGAAATTCTTATCCTATCAAAACATTTTTTCCAGGAGAAAAAGCGGTCTCGATGCGCGACACAAAACGTCAGATTGCCAGGAATTGCAAGCCGTGCGCGTATTAACCCGAACGCCCGATGCCAACGGCCGGCGTCTGAAAACACCCGCGGAACGGCATTGCATACCATCTGGATATACCGAGTGTTAACCAGTCTGCGGCACTGTCGGTTAACCAAATCTGGTGCCTTCCGTTTTCCTGTTTTTCGTAGCGGACCATGCAATGAATATAAGCTTCAACTCGGCGGCCACCGCCGCTCTGGCAGTATTGCGCCATAATGACAGCGCCCACGACAAGATGCAGAACGTCGTCACGACAGGGATGCGCATATCGGAAGCCGCTGATAACGCTGCCTACTGGTCGATCGCGACCGACATGCGCAACACCACCAAGGCCACAAGCACCGTCATTGATGCGCTGGAACTGGGTGCTGCCTTGGTCGATGTATCCTATCAGGCGATGGAAGACCTGATCGACATCACGTCGGAAATCAAGACGAAGATCCTGGCCATGAAGGAGCCGGGGGTCGATCGTTACAAGGTCAGCTCCGAAATCTATGAGCTTGAGAAGCAGTTTCTTTCCACCACGCAATCCGCGTCGTTCAACGGGCGCAACCTGCTGGCGCCGGGCAAGCTGAATTTTACCGAAAAGAGCTATGTCGATGGCAATGGCAAGACGCTAAAATATATCGAAATGGGCGCTCCTGATGCCGGTACGGTCTTCGGCGGTATCGTTTCGAGTTACACCAAGGGCCGCGTCGGCATCATCAATATCTATGGTGACAGCAACCTCAACGTCTTCGGCCCGGCCAGCTACAAGAACGAGGATGGCAGCATTTCAGCGCAGAACGGTCTTGTCGATACCCCGCAAGCCGACGGGATGACCGGTGGCGTACCGCATCCGGATCCTGCCAAAACCACGGCATGGCTACCGGCCTTCAACGGCCGCACCCAGATCGGTCTTGGCACCGACGACATGTTCAGCGCATCGCATATGGGCGAAGTGCCTGCCGATCTCGTTGAAACCGCGACCGATCTTCTTTTGAAGCGTTATGACGATATTCACACGACGCTGACGGACAGGGCGGCCACACTTGGTTCGCTCAGCATGCGCATCGACATGCAGACCGATTTCAACCGGACCCTGACAGCGACGATCCAGAAGGGCATCGGCCGCTTGGTGGACGCCGACATGAGCGATGCCTCCACCAAGCTCAAGGCCATCCAGGCACAAGTCCAGCTGGCCGTTCAGGCGCTCAACATCGCCAACAACGCGCCATCGCTGCTGATGCAGCTGTTCCGGTAGGAACGGGGAGAAGGCCAGCGCCTAACGCAACACCGTTTCAAGCTCGGTGATGTCTTTGAGGCAATGATCCGATGCCGCCGCGAGCGATTGCGGCGAGCCGGTGCCGGTCAGGACGGCCACCGTCAGGCCGACGCCGGCATTGCGGCCCATGTGCAGGTCGTGATTGTTATCGCCGACGACGGCGACCTGGTGGGGCTCGAGCCCTGTCGCGGCACAAAAACCATGCACCATGCCGGGCTGCGGCTTGGTGCCGAAACCACTGTCATAGCCAGCGACATAGTGGAGATAGCCGTCGAAGCCGAAGCGCTTGGCGGTTTCGCGGATCGAGCGTTCATTGTCGCTGGAGGCAACGCCGAAGCGGTAGCCCTTGGCGTGCAAGCCCGCGAAGAACGTGGCAAGATCGGTGACCGGCACCGCATACTCAGCCGAATTGGAAAACAACCCGTCGAGCTTCACCGTCAGCGCCTCGACCGTATACGGCGCGCCGGCCGCGACCATGCCGGTGGCGATCTCGACGGTGTTGCCTGCGGCGAGCAGGCTGTCGGGCATCACGTGGCCCGTGTCGGGATCCATGCCACCGGCGACCAGCAGGCGTCTGGCCAATTCGGCATCGCCATTGGCAGCGATGCTGGCGACTTCATAGTTCACCGGAACCCAGCTCTTCACATAATCGAGCAGCGTGCCGTCCTTGTCGAAGAGGATGCCGGAAATGGTCCTGTCTGTCGTCATCGTTATCCCACCGGAAGAAAGCGTCAGTTGTCGCTACGAGGCTGCAGTCTGGCCTTCACCGTCAGCGGGTTGATATAGGGTTCCAGGCCCCGGATCGTCGCCGACAATGCTCCGCGCATTTCATGTACGGTTTCGAGCCCGGCATCAATCATCTTGCGACGAACCTCGTCGTTGACGAGAAGATAATTCACACCCTTGGCCAGCATCTCGACATCGCGGATAATCTTGGCGCTGCCGTTCTTGGCGAGCATCTGGTAGGTGTCGCGGAAATTCTGGACATTGCCGCCCGACAGGATGGCGCAGCCGAGCATGGCCGGCTCCAGCGGGTTCTGCCCACCCTCGGCAAACAGCGAGCGGCCGACAAAGGCCACTTCGGTCAAACGCAGGTAGAGCCCCATCTCGCCGATCGTATCTCCAAGGAAGATATCGGTTTCCGGTGTGATCGGATCGTTGCGGGTGCGCCGCGCGACCGTCAGCCCCTTGGACGTCAGCATCGTCTCGATCGCATCGCAGCGCTCGGGATGGCGCGGCACGATGATGGTCAGAAGGCCGGTGCGTTCCTTCAGGGCGCGATGGACGATGCCGGCGGCATTTTCCTCACCCTCGAAGGTGGAGATGGCAGCCCAGGTCTTGCGGTCGCGGATCTGCTGGCGGTAGTGCTTGAGCGCATTGTTGTCATGCGGCGGCGCGTCGGTATCGACCTTCAGATTGCCGGACACCATTACCGGCAGCGCACCGAGCGTGCGGAAACGCTCCGCATCGGTTTCGGACTGGGCAATGACCAAAGCCAGGTTTTCAAACAGCGCGTCGGCAAGCCAAAGGCGTTTTTTCCAGCGGCCGAAGGTGCGGTCCGAGAGGCGGCCGTTGACAAGGACCTGGGGAATGTGACGCTGCCCGAGCTCCACCATGGTCATCGGCCATATTTCCGATTCCGCGATGATAGCCAGGTCCGGCTCCCAGTAGTCGAGAAAGCGGCTGACGGCCGGCTTGAAATCCAGCGGCACATATTGATGGATAACACGGGAGCCGAGCCGCTCGGAGACGATGCGCGCCGATGTCTTCGTGCCGGTCGTCAACACGACCGAGATGCCCCGGCGCGCGACTTCGTTTATCAGCGGAATGATGGCAGTTGTCTCGCCGACGCTGGCGGCATGAAACCAGACCAGTGGCCCGTGCGGGCGTGGCGCGCTGGCATGGCCGTAGCGCTCCTGGCGGCGTGCGCCGTCTTCCTTGCCCTTGGCGGCGCGGGCGGCAAGATAGCCCCACACCAGCGGATAGACCGCCGTGCCGATCCAGCGATAGCTGGACAAAGCCAGCCGGGCGAGCATGCGGGTCATGCGGACAAAACTCCCGTGCAACGGCCGGCCTGAAGGCCGTCCGCGCTTGCGGCGGCCGCCTGTTCAGCCGCGCGGCTTGCCTGTCCGAAACGCCCTGGCATCAAGCCTGTTCCGGATCCAGGAGCCGGTGCATGTGCACGATGAAATAGCGCATATGGGCATTGTCGACGGTCAGCTGGGCCTTGGACTTCCAGGCCGTCAGGGCGCTGTCATAATCAGGGTAGATGCCGACGACATCGAGTTTTTCGAGATCGCGGAACTGGACACCGGTCAGCGTTGTCAATTCACCGCCGAACACCAGATGCAGCCGCTGTTTTATTTCCGAATTCTGAGCCATCAAACCTTCCAATTTTCTTGCCGTATTTTGCCTGTGGTTTGCGGCATTCAGCCGGAAAGGTCAATGGCCCTCCAGCCCCTGCGATGCGGCAATCAACGCTGGTAATGCGGGCTTTGCAGCTGCGCACAGGACGGTATGGCGAACATTGGGGCGATTGTAGGAAAGCGGCTGTCCATCGAGATTGAAAAGCGCTCCGCCCGCCCGTTCCAGGATCAGATCGGCCGCCGCCAGATCCCAATCGTGGGAGTTTTTTTTGACGACCGTGCCATCGATGCGGCCATCGGCGATCATCGCGATCCGGTAGGCCAGCGACGGCACGTGGGGAATGCGCGAGACGCTTGCCCGATAGCCGGGCTCCAGCAAGGCGACAGTTTCCTCGGCAAGCGCGATCCGCAAAAGCTCCGCGCCCATCGGCTTGACAGTAATCGGCGCGCCGTTCTTCAGCGCTTCGCCCGTCACAGTCGCCTGAAACAGTTCGCCAAGCGCCGGAGCAAAGAGAACGCCAGCAACAGGGCGGCCAAGATGCACGACCGCGACGCTGACGCACCAGACATCCTTGCCGGCAATAAAAGCCCGGGTTCCGTCAATCGGATCGACGACGAAGACGGTGTCGCAGCCGAGCCTTGCCTCGTCGTCGTCGGTTTCCTCCGACAGCCAGCCATAGTTTGGCCGGGCTGCCAGCAGTTTTTCCTTGAGGATATCGTTGGCGGCGAAATCCGCTTCGCTGACCGGCGAACGCCCACCGTTCTTCCACTGGACGTCCGGATCTTTACGGAAATAGGAGAGCGCCTTTTCGCCCGCGGCCTTTGCCGCCATCGTGATCAGGTCCAGATCGCTGAACCATTGCTCCGGCGAAGGGCGAACGGCGTTCATGTCAGTTTTCCAATTCCCGCAGCATCGGCCGCGTTAAAGATGCGTGTAGGGACGCTTACTTACCGGCGAGCGTCATGCCTTCGATGGCGAGCGTCGGGGCGGCGACGCCGAACTTGCGGTCGATATCGTCGGCAAGCGTGATGGCAAAGAACATCTGCTTGAGATTGGAGGCAATCGTGACTTCCGAGACCGGGAAGGTCAATTCACCATTCTCGATCCAGAAGCCGGATGCGCCGCGGCTGTATTCGCCGGTGAGCATATTGACGCCCTGGCCGATCAGTTCGGTGACGTAGAAACCGGTTCCGATGCTGCGGATCAGGTCTTCGCGCGAGACGTCGCCGGGTTCCAGCGCAAAATTAGTCGCAGAGGGGGAGACCGCCGTGCCGCCGCGCGCGCCGCGCCCGTTGGTCTCCAAGCCCAGTTCGCGGCCGGTCGAGGTGGACAGGAACCACTGCTGCAGTACCCCGTCCTCGATCATCGACAGTTTCTGCCCGGTGACCCCTTCGCCATCGAAAGGCCGAGAAGAAGAGCCGCGCACCACCAGCGGATCATCGGTGACGGTTATACCGGCCTTCATCACCGGTTTTCCCATCATGTCGCGCAGGAACGAGGTCTTGCGGGCAACCGAAGCACCGTTGATCGCACCGGCAATATGTCCGGCAAAACCGCGCGACATGCGCGGGTCAAAGACAACAGTGACATTTTTCTGGGTCGGGACCTGGCGTGGGCCGATGCGGGCCACCGCCTTTTCGCCGGCCGTGCGGCCGATCTCGGCTGCGGATTTCAGGTCAGCGAAATAGAGACGGCTGTCGAAATCATAGTCGCGCTCCATCTTGGTGCCGTCGCCGGCAATAGCGCTGACGGAACGACCGAAGCGGGTGCCCATATAGGCGCCGGAAAAGCCGTGCGAGGTCACCAGGACCATGCCGCCCATGCCGGCGGATGCGCCGGCGCCGCTCGAATTGGTGACACCGCTGACGGCAAGCGCTGCCTCTTCGGCTTCAAGTGCTGCAGCCGTCAGGGTTTCCGTCGAGACTTCAGTCGGGTCGTAAAGCTCAAGATCCGGGTAGGACCGCGCCAGCCGCTCACTGTCGGCAAGCGTTGCATACGGGTCTTCAGGCGAGGCCTTGGCCATCGCCACAGCGCGCTCGGCCAGAACTTTCAGATCAAAGCCCGGATTGGCCGAAACGCTGGCAACACGGCGGCCAACGAAAACCCTCAGCGAGAAATCATCGCTTTCCGAGGCGTCGGTCCCTTCCACCTTGCCGAGGCGCACGGAGACGGAGCGGGAGCGTCCCCGGACCACCACGGCATCCGCCTGGTCGGCACCCGCTTTCAGCGCCAAATCGATGAGCGCGGCCGCCCTTGTCTGCAGAACACCGGAATCGATAATATCGGACATGATTTAGCCTTTCATTCCCGCTCCATTTATTGTGCAGTAGGACCGGCATCAAGGGCATATCCTGATTCTTGATCGCCGCCCCCGACCAAATGCCGAATTTAGGGCAAACTCCTGCCCAGCCAGACACGCCAGAGCTGCAAAACGCGGCTGCGCGCTAGGAAAGAACACGTATGTCGACGACCCCCGCCCTTACCTCACAGGCCCTGCTCTTGCTCGGCGGTGCTGTCATCGCGGCGCCCATCTTCAAGAAGCTCGGGCTCGGCACCGTTCTCGGCTATCTCGCAGCCGGCGTCATCATCGGGCCGCTTCTGCACCAGATCACCGAGGGCGAGCAGATCCTCGGCTTTGCCGAACTCGGCGTCGTGTTCCTGCTGTTCATCATCGGACTGGAGCTGAAGCCGTCGCGCCTGTGGCAGATGCGGCGCGACATTTTCGGGCTTGGCACCGCGCAGGTGCTGGTGACCGGCACCGCGATCTCGGCAATCGTTTTCTGGGCCGGCCTGCTCGACTGGAGCGGCAGCGTCATCACCGGCTTCGGACTGGCGCTATCGTCAACGGCCTTTGCGCTGCAGATCCTCGATGAGAATGGCGACACCAACACGCGCTATGGCCAGCGCGCCTTTTCGGTGCTGCTCTTGCAGGATCTGGCGATCGTGCCGCTTCTGGCGCTGATCCCGCTGCTCGCCCTGCAGGCCCCTGAAGATACGACGCCGCCGCTGCAGGATTTCGCCGTGGCCGTTGGCGCAATCCTGATCATGGTCATCGCCGGCCGCTATTTGCTCAACCCGCTGTTCCAGGTCATCGCCCGCACCGGTGCGCGTGAGGTCATGATCGCGGCAGCGCTGCTCATCGTCCTGGGTGCCGCCACCCTCATGCAGCTCGCCGGGCTTTCCATGGCGATGGGCGCCTTTCTCGCAGGCGTGCTTCTGGCGGAATCATCCTACCGCCATGAACTGGAGGCCGATATCGAGCCTTTCCGCGGTCTGCTGCTCGCCCTGTTCTTCATGGCGGTCGGACTGTCGCTGGATCTGCGTGTCATCATCGAAAACTACGTGCTGATCCTGATTGCCGTACCGTTGCTAATCCTGGTCAAGGCTATGGTCCTTTATACGCTCTGCCGGTTTACCGGTTCGCCACACAATGACGCCGTGCGGATCAGCCTGCTTCTGCCGCAGGGAGGGGAGTTCGGTTTCGTGCTGTTTACGGCCGCCGCAACTGCCGGCGTGTTCCCCGATAGCTGGGCGTCCCTTCTCGTCGTCGTCGTGACGCTGTCCATGGCGCTGACACCGGCCGCTTCCGCGTTGGCCGGCCTTCTCATGCAGGAACAGGATGAAGCGGCGGAAGAGCTGGAAGAGGATTTCGATGGCGCCGGCGCCGATGTGCTGATGATCGGGTTTTCCCGCTTCGGCCAGATCGCCTCGCAGATCCTTCTGGCTGGTGGCCGCGAGGTGACGATCATCGATCATTCCGCCGCCCGCGTCCGGCAAGCGGCGACCTTCGGGTTCCGCATCTATTTCGGCGATGGAACAAGGCTGGACGTGCTGCGCGCGGCCGGGATCGAGCGTGCCAAGATCGTCGCTGTCTGCACCCAGAAACAGGAGATCACCGACCGGATCGTTGACATGGTGCAGGCGGAATATCCGAATGCCCGGATTTACGCCCGCGCCTATGACCGTCTGCACACCCTGTCGCTCCGAGCCCGCGGCGTCGATTACGAGCTGCGCGAGACGTTCGAGTCCGGCCTGGTCTTCGGCCGTAAAACCTTGGAAGGTCTGGGGATCGCCGACAATGAGGCAGAGGAAATCATGAACGATATCCGCCGCCGCGACGAGGCACGGCTGGTGGTGCAGGAGGCGGAAGGTATCAGCGCCGGCCGCGACATGCTGCATTTCGAACCGGTGAAGCCGGAGCCGCTGATCAAGCCGAGGCGCGAGACGCCGCCGTCGCTGGCCACCGACGACGATATCCTGCCGGAAACGGCGCCGGTGAAACCGAAGCCGGCCAGCGATGTTCTGGCCGGAGCCGATTGACCAGTCTCACCCCCGGATTCTGACGTTGAAGGCGGTATCCAGCGCTGCCTTCAGCTGATCCTTGACACCCGCAGTCGCAGCCAGCACTTCTTGCGCCCTCAGAAAATCCATGACACGGAAGCGGCTAACCTCCGGACGTAGCAGGATATCGGGCGGATGCGCCTTCAGCTTCATCGCGATGATCGACTGCATCATCAGCTGGCTCGCCCCGAACAGGCTGTCGATCCGGCTGGGCATGGTGTCGCCGTCGCCATCCGGTCCGCCGACCACGTCGACGGCGATGATGATATCGGCCACCCCGGTCAGGTGATCGAACGGCACCGGATTGTAGATGCCGCCGTCGATCATGACGCGGCCATCGATGCGTACCGGCATGAAAACGGCCGGAAGGGCGGCCGAAGCGGCCAGCGCCTGATGCAGGTCGCCATTCTCACAAACACGCTCGGTCTGCCCGTAATAATCCGTCGTCATGACTTTCAACGGAATATGCAGCTCGGAAAAATCTTTTGGAATGGCATCCGGCAGAAAGGCGGGCAGGATACGCTCGATGTTGAACTGTCCGACGCGGAAACCACCGGCCACGGCCTGCGTGAAGCTGTGCGGCCGCAGGCTCCAAAGGCGGTTGACGATCTCCTTGCGCCGGCCGACGGTTGCCAGCGTATGTTCGCGGATATCGGCCCCACTCAGGCCCGCCGCCATACCGGCGCCCATGATCGCGCCGATCGAGGAGCCCGCGATCACAACCGGGAGAATGCCGAGTTCGTTCAGCGTTTCGATCACATGGATATGGGCAAGCCCGCGCGCGCCGCCGCCGCCGAGCGCAAGGGCAACGGTCGGGCCGGCTGATGTCTGCGACGTGTCGAGGCCTTGCGTCATGCTCAGCGTCTTTCCGGAATCACGCGGCGCGGTAACGGTAGAAATGCATCCTGGTTTCGCCGAACAGACGGTCGTCGATGAAATCGAACCCGTCCTGCAGCACAGGATGCACATCGGCCCGCTCTTCGAGAACGGCAAGAGCGCCCGGCAACAGCCAGCCGCCATTTGCGGCCGACGTTAGCGCCTTCTCGCCAAGGCCCTTGGCATAGGGCGGGTCGGCAAAGACGAAATGGAACGGCTCGACGGTACCGGCAGGACCGAGATCGGTCGCATCACGGCGGAAGACGCGCGCCCGGCCGGTCAGGCCGAACGCTTCGATATTGGTGCGCAGAAGGCCCCTGCCCTCAGTCCCCATTTCCACGAACAGGGCCTGGCGGCAGCCGCGCGACAGGGCTTCAAGCCCCACCGCGCCAGTACCGGCGAACAGGTCCAGAACCCGGGCGCCCTCGAGCGCCTCCGGGTAGGAATGGCTGAGGATATTGAACAGGTTTTCGCGCGTCCGGTCCGTGGTCGGCCGGATATCGTTGGAATTGGGCGTTGCGAGCCCGCGCCCGCGAAACTCGCCACCGACGATCCGCACGCGCGCTTAGTTCCCGCGTCCGCGCGGCTTGCCACCACCGGCAGGACGTCCGCCGGAAGGCTTTCCGTCACCGCCGGGCTTGCGCGGACCACCGGTCTTGGCGCCGAACGGTTTTGCACCACCCGGCTTGCCGCCGAAGGATTTTCCACCGGCAGGCCGGTCGCCCGAGGGCTTGCCACCAAACGGACGGTCACCCTCACGGCGCGGCGGGCGGTCGCCCTGCGGACGATCCCCACGCGGAGGCCGATCGCCAAAATCACGCGGCTTGCGATCGCCATCCTCACGCGAGAACGATTTTTCGCCAAAAGGCTTGCGCGGCCGGTCACCGGCAGGACGATCGCCCGGAGGACGGTCGCTTCTGGGCCTGTCGGAGAACGAGCGGGCACCTTCGGCACGCGGCTTGCGATCACCGAACGGCTTGTCGCCATCCCGGCGTGGAGGACGATCCCCCTGCGGACGGTCACCACGCGGTGCGCGGTCACCGAAGCTGCGGCCACCACGATCGTCGCCGCCGGAGCGCTTGCGATCGCCACCGCGACCTTCGTCGCGGCTCGGCTCTTCGGTTGCGCGGATCCAGTCCTTGTCGTTGTCGTCACGGGTGACGACAACGCGCGGGCCGCGATCGGGGCGGTCGTAGACGCTCGCCTTCTTGCGGTCCGGATCGAACTTCCGGTTGGATTTCATCGGCAGACCATCCTTGGTCTTGCCATAACGCTTGACGGCCGGTGCGCCTTCCGGACGTTCGCGGCGAACCGGCTTTTCTGCGACGTCGGCTGCCTGCGCATCCTTAGGCTTCTTTTCGGCCAAGGGACGGGCGCCCGGAGCCATCCAGACATTGGCCTTGCGGGCACGGAAGCCCGGTTCGCGCTTCGGCCCGTCAAATTTCGCATCAGGCGCATCGCGGCTACCGCGGTCATTACGGTCAGGACGGGAGCCGCCACGATCGTCGCGCCTCGTTGTATCCAGCCGCGACAAAGCACGCTCGCGCTTGTCGCCAGCCTTTTCCTTGAATGCACCGCGCTCGCGGGCTTCCGGCTTTCCGGCGGCCCATTCATTTTTCTGTGGCTTTTCGTCTTCGGCAGCTGCCGCATCGAAGATCGGCGCGTCGAAATTCGCCTTTGCTTCCTCAATCAGGCGCGGACCAAGCTGGTCGCGCAACGTGCGGCCGCGGATTTCCTGGGCCTGGCCTTCCGGCAGTTCGCCGAGCTGGAACGGGCCATAGGAAATGCGGATCAGCCGGTTCACGTCGAGGCCGAGCGCGCCCATGACGTTCTTGATTTCGCGGTTCTTGCCTTCGCGCAGGCCCATGGTGATCCAGACGTTGGAACCCTGAACCTTGTCGAGCGTCGCGTCGATGGCGCCGTAGAGCACGCCGTCAACGGCGATGCCGTCCTTCAGCTTGTCGAGCGCTGCCTGATCGATGGTGCCATGGGCGCGGACGCGGTAGCGGCGCAACCAGCCGGTGGCGGGCAGTTCGAGTACACGGGCCAGACCGCCGTCATTGGTCAGGAGCAACAGGCCTTCGGTATTGATGTCGAGGCGTCCGATGGACAGGACGCGCGGCAATTCTTCCGGCAGGTTGTCAAATACGGTCGAACGGCCTTCCGGATCGGAATTGGTGGTCACTAGGCCGGACGGCTTATGATAGAGCCAGAGGCGGGTGCGCTCGATGCCGCGGATCGGCTGACCGTCCACTTCGATGTGGTCGGCAAGCGTCGCGTTGACGACCGGGCTGTCAAGCAGCGTGCCGTTGAGCGAAACACGGCCTTCCATGATCATGCGCTCGATATCGCGGCGCGAGGCCACGCCAGCGCGGGCCATGATCTTGGAAATGCGCTGCGGCACCTCGGCGCCGACGGTTTCCGTCGCTGATGGACGCGGCTTGCGCGGCTTCTCGGCTTCCGTGCTGTCAACGGCCGAATGATCGGCAGCGGCCTTGCGCGCGCCGGTATAGGGCTTCTTGTCGGACCGTGCGGGTTTGCCGCCAGGCCGCTGGGGCTTGTCTTTGAATGTCATTTGTGTTGCCTGCCTTTTGGGCTGTCCTATCAGGTCACAGCCCTTGGGTTAAGAGAAATTATCACGGGTATCGACGATGGCTGAAACGAGCCGGTTTATGGATTTGGCCTTGGAAGAAGCCAGAATGGCGGCTGCCCGCGGTGAAGTGCCTGTTGGTGCCGTCCTTGTTGTCAACGGTGAGATCGTCGCCAGCGCCGGAAACCGCACGCGCGAGCGCAACGATGTGACCGCGCATGCCGAAATCGAAGTGATCCGCGCGGCAGCGAGCACTATCGGCGCGGAGCGGCTGAACGGCGCCGATCTCTACGTGACGTTAGAGCCCTGCACCATGTGTGCGGCGGCCATTTCGTTCGCCCGCCTGCGCCGGCTCTACTATGGCGCCGAAGATCCGAAAGGCGGCGGCGTCGATAACGGGGTACGCTTTTTCAACCAGCCGACCTGCCATCACGCGCCCGACGTCTATTCCGGCCTTTCCGGTCAGAACGCCGCAGACATCCTCAAGGAATTCTTTGCCGGGAGACGCTGAGCGTCCAATCCGAAAATCTTACCCGGCGGCAAAGCTTTCGAGTGCCGCACCGGACAGGCGATACCGCGTCCATTCCGACAGAGGCTCGGCGCCAATCGCCTCATAGGCCTTGATGGCCGGCTCGTTCCAGTCGAGCACGCTCCACTCGAAGCGTCCGCAGTCCTTCTCGACCGCAATCCGCGCCAGATAGCGCAGCATCGAGCGCCCGGCGCCCGATCCGCGTTGATCCGACGTGATGTACAGATCTTCCAGATAAAGTCCGTTGCGCGCCAGCCAGGTGGAATAGCTGAAGAACCAGACGGCGAAACCGACCGGCACGCCATCGCGCTCGCAGATAGCAGCATGCGAAACGGAATTTTCGCCGAACAGCGAAGAGGTCACCGACTGAACGGTCGCCTCGACCTCATGACCGGCCTTCTCGTAGATGGCCAGTTCGGTGATGAAACGCAGGATCGTGCCTGCATCGTCAGGGGTGGCTTTGCGGATTTTGAACATGCCGGATCAGAAAATCTGGTACCATTTCTTGCCGCTGCCAGCGATTGCGGCTTCCTTCTTGCGGCGGCGTTCCTTGACCTGCTCCGGCTCGCCCAGATCCGCCGTCGCCTCTTCCGGCAGCTTGCGGTATTCGAGCGGCGGGTCGCTGAGGAACCGGCGCTTGTCGGCATAGGCGCCCATCTGGATCTTGCGGGCTTCGCGATAGGCTTCCGTCTGCTCGCTCTTGGTCAGCTTGCGGCCGTTGGCGCTCGCCTTGGCCAGCGGCGAGACGTAGCTGGGATTATCGGCATTGGCGTCGGCTTCTTCGCGCAGACGCTGGCGCGTGTCTTCCGGCGATTCGACCCATTGCGGATTGTCTTTGGTGGCAAGGTTCTGCTGCGGCTGAACCAGCTGCGCGGCTTCGCCCGACGGCGGCAGCACCAGGCCGGGACGTGGCTGGTACTTGACGTTGTTGGGCTTGGATCCACCGAGGCTGACGGAGCTGCCGAGGTCGTCCATCAGATGTTCGCCGGCCGTCTTGTCCGTCCCATAGGTCGGGCCGCCGATGCAGCCGGTCAGGACGACACTGCCTGCCACGACGGCAAACAGGCCAGCATACACTCGAAACTCTCGCGTCATTCCCATGAAAACCCTTCCAGCGGCGCCGGCACGAACGATGTTAGAGCGGCATTGCTGCGCCCATGACGGATAAATCCGCCAAATTTCAGGCAGGTTTACCGGATGAGCCGCAATTACGCAATTCACCCGGTAAACAATCCCTTAAGAAGCGTAACCGAGCTCACGCAGCGCCAGCGCATCGCGAGCCGACACATCGGGGAACGCTGCATCGGAGCCGACGTCGGCGGTGATACGCCAGGACCGGGCACATTTGACGCCTTCGGCCAGTGTCGGCTCGACGCTGACGGAGGCAACGTCGTCCAGCCGGAAGGCCTCCGCCGGGCCTGAATCGGCAACGATCGTCACACCGGACGTGATGCAGATTTCCGCAAGATCCTCGCCTTCGAGCGCTGCCAACAGATCGGCATCGCCAACATGAACGACCGGAGCCGCCTCAAGCGAAGAGCCGATGCGCTTGTCGCGGCGCTCGACTTCGAGCGCGCCGGTGACGACCTTGCGCACCGTGCGGATCTTCTTCCACTTTTCAGCCAGCGCCTCATCGCGCCACTCTGCCGGCACGGCCGGGAACTGTTCCAGATGCACGGAAACAGCCGACGGATCGCGCGACAGCCAGGCCTCTTCCGCCGTGAACGGCAGAACCGGGGCAAGCCAGGTGACGAGGCAATCGAACAGCTTGCGAATGACCACGAGGCTCGCACGGCGGCGCGGGCTCGACGGCGCGTCGCAATAGAGCGCGTCCTTGCGGATATCGAAATAGAACGCCGACAGCTCGATATTGGAGAAGTCGATCAGCGCACGGGCGATGCGCTTGAAATCGAAGGCGTCGTAACCTTCCCGCACGAGCTGGTCGAGTTCCGACAGGCGATGCAGCATCAGGCGCTCGAGTTCAGGCATATCGGCAAAGGCGATGTCCTCGCCGCCTTCTGGGCCCTTGTCATGCGCCAGCGTGCCGAGCATCCAGCGGATGGTGTTGCGCAGCTTGCGGTAGCTGTCGATATTGGTCTGGATGATCGCCTTGCCGAGACGCTGGTCTTCCCAGTAGTCGGTGGTGGCGACCCAGAGGCGCAGGATGTCGGCGCCCGATTCCTTCATCACGTCCTGCGGGGCAACAACATTTCCCTTGGACTTCGACTGCTTCTCGCCCTTTTCGTCCATCGTGAACCCGTGGGTGACGACGGCATTGTAAGGCGCACGGCCGCGCGTCGCGCAGCTTTCGAGCAGCGACGAATGGAACCAGCCACGATGCTGGTCGGAGCCTTCGAGATAGACATCGGCCGGCCATTTCAGGTCCGGGCGATCTTCCAGCGTGAAGGTGTGCGTGCAACCAGAGTCAAACCAGACATCAAGGATGTCCATGACCTGCACCCACTTGGAATGGTCATGATCCTTGCCGAGGAAACGGTCCTTGGCGCCTTCGGCGAACCAGGCATCCGCACCTTCGGCCTCGAAGGCTTCGATGATGCGGGCGTTGACGGCTTCGTCGACCAGCACTTCGCCCTCGACATCGGCAAAGACGGCGATCGGAACGCCCCAGGCGCGCTGACGCGACAGGACCCAGTCCGGACGGTTCTCGATCATGGCACGCAGGCGGTTCTGGCCGGCAGCCGGTACGAAGCGGGTATTGTCGATGGCCGAGAGCGCGCGCGAGCGCAGCGTCGTGCCGTCGGCAAGGTCCTTGTCCATGTAGACGAACCATTGCGGCGTGTTGCGGAAGATGATCGGCTTCTTCGAACGCCAGGAATGCGGATAGCTGTGCTTCAGACGTCCGCGGGCGAAAAGGTTCTTCGCCTCGATCAGCGCCTTCATGACGAGCTCGTTGGCATTGCCCTTCTTGCCGTTGTCATCCATGACGCGGCCGGCACCGCCGTCGCGATCCGGGCCAAAGCCAGGCGCGTCGGCCGTGTAGAAACCGGCATCATCGACGGTGAACGGGATTTTCGACGAGATGCCGCGTGCTTCCAGAGCCCGGGCGTTGTCCATCCAGGCCTCGAAGTCGTCGGCGCCATGGCCAGGGGCCGTGTGCACAAAACCGGTGCCGGTGTCGTCGGTGACGTGATCACCAGCCAGCATAGGGACTTTGAAGTCATATCCGAGAGCGGCAAGCGGATGGGCGCACACAAACTGTGCAAGCTCGTCATCATTTACGTATGTCAATCGTGAGAGTGTGAGTTTGGCTTTTTTCGCACATTCGTCCGCTAAGTTATCAGCGAAAATCAGCCACTCTCCCGGACGAGGTCCAAAGTCATTTTCGACGGAAGCGACCTCGTACAGCCCGTACTTTACTCGTGAAGAATATGCGATTGCGCGGTTGCCTGGGATCGTCCAAGGCGTCGTCGTCCAGATGACAACGGACGCCTTATTAAACATCGACCCATATAAAATTTCGCCGTTTGGCATCCGCTCTCTGGCTTGCGTGGTATTGATCTCCGCTCCATTTATAACAGGAAACTTCACCCAGATCGCATCGCTCTCGATATCGGCATATTCGACCTCGGCTTCCGCCAGCGCCGTGCGCTCAACGACCGACCACATGATCGGCTTGGAGCCGCGATAGAGCTGGCCGGACTTGGCGATCTTCAACAGTTCGCCGGCGATGCGGGCTTCGGCGTGAAACGCCATCGTCGTATAGGGGTTGTCGAAGTCGCCCTCGATGCCCAGCCGTTTGAATTCGGCCGACTGGATCTTGATCCAGTTGGCGGCGAAGTCGCGGCATTCCTGGCGGAATTCGTTGACCGGAACCTCGTCCTTGTTCTTGCCCTTGGCGCGATAGGCTTCCTCGATCTTCCATTCGATCGGCAGGCCATGGCAATCCCAGCCCGGCACATAGTTCGCATCAAAGCCACGCATCTGGAACGAGCGGGTGATGATGTCTTTCAGGATCTTGTTCAGCGCGTGGCCGATATGGATATTGCCATTGGCATAGGGCGGACCGTCATGCAGCACGAACTTTTCGCGGCCGGCGGCGGAAGCGCGGAGCTTCTTGTAAAGCCCCATCTGCTGCCAGCGGGCAACCGTTTCCGGCTCCTTCTGCGGCAGGCCGGCGCGCATCGGAAATTCGGTTTCCGGCAGATAGAGGGTCTTGGAATAATCAAGCTTTTCAACGGTATCGGTCATGGTTTCAGCAATCATATCTGGGCGCGTGTCGCCGCGCATGCGAACGGGATATCATAAGGGAAACGGTGGCGCTCGTGCCGAACGCCGAAAACCCGGACCTTCCGGCGGCTATCAAAGCGCTGGGAAGGCCGGGCCAATAATTCGCTGATCACGTATCAATCGACGATATCGGGTCATGGTGGCGGTTGTTTAAGCGGTTTTTGCGCGAAAAGGAAGAGGCTTGCGGCACACGTGGCAGGATTGTGCAGGTGCAGGGCCGCTATTTTCCGGTCGCACTGAGCAACCACAAACTCAGTCCTTGGGATTTGCCAGCATCACGGCTCGCAGCGCGTCGTTGATGCGGTCCTGCCAGCCAGGGCCATCGTCCTGAAAATAGTGGAGCACGGCGCTGTCGAGCTTGATTGATACGAGTTCCCTGGTTTCCGGCAAAGCCCGCTTTTCGACCGCAGGTGCTGCAACCTTCTTGACCGGTTTGAACAAGGCTTCGGCGGCATCCATGGCGCTGACGGGCCGGCGGGGCGTAGTGGCCATTGGGATCATCCTTTAGGAGTTTGCATCCAGACCGAATGCGATTTTGCTGTCGATCATACTGAGCGCCTTGACGCCGGAGAGCAAGGCGCGGGCTTCGGCGTCATCCTGCTTCATCTGCACCACCAGCGGATCAAGACCATCGAATTTCAGCTCGTCGCGCAGATGGCCGAAGAACGAGACCGAACAGATTTCGCCGTAGAGATCACCGGAAAAATCGAACACGAAGGTTTCGAGCAGGGCAATACCGTTGCTATCGACCGTCGGACGCTTGCCGAAGCTGGCGACACCATCGTGGATACTGCCATCGGCGCGGCGGAAACGCACGGCATAGATGCCGTTCCTGAGTTCGACTTCCGGCGGAAGCTGCATGTTGGCCGTCGGGTAGCCCAGCGTTCGGCCGAGCTTCTTGCCGTCGATGACTTCCGATTCCACCGTGTAGCGATAGCCGAGCAATCCTGCCGCCTGTGCGACATCACCCTCGCCCAGCAGCGCGCGGATATGGCTTGAAGAGATCACCGAGGCATTCTCATCGCGAAAAGCATCGACCAGCGTCACGCCAAAACCGTTTTCACCGCCAGCCGCCATCAGGAAGGCGGGGCCGCCTTCCCGGCCCTTGCCAAAATGGAAATCAAAGCCGGTGACCACATGGCTGGCATGCAGCCAGTCCATCAGGATGGTGCGGATGAAGTCGGAGGCGGACAGCTCCGAAAAGGTCCGGTCGAACGGATATTCGATGACGGCGGAAAAGCCCATGCCTTCGAGGATACGTGCCTTCAATGGCGCTGGCGTCAGGCGGAACACCGGACGGTCCGGGCGGAAAACGCTGCGGGGATGCGGCTCGAAGGTCAAAACCAGGGCCGGAACACCGCGCGCTTTCGCCTCTTCCAGAGCCCTGTTCAAAACCGATTGATGGCCGCGATGCACGCCATCGAAATTGCCGATAGCGATGACGCCACCGCGCAGGGCTTCTGGAAGGGGTTCGCGGGTCTCGTTGCGATGAAAAACCGTCATGTCCGTTCGCCAGTCATCTCTTAGTGCAGGTCGGCCACGGCAAATCCGTCAAGCCAGTCGCGGCATCCACCATTTCGGCGTAGCACCTTCGTTTTTCAAGAATGCCGTCAGCTTGGCCTCATCGGTCTTTTCGGCCGCCATATACTCAGCCGCGTGAATGCCAGCGCTGATATAGAGAACATCGAGGCCGAAATCCTGAGCGCCCTTGACGTCCGTTGGCATGCCGTCGCCGACGGCGATCACCCGCGACAGGTCGAGCCCGCCGCGAACGGCCTTGGCTTCCGTCAGCGATGCACGGTAGATCGGTACATAGGGCTTGCCGGAAATCCGGGTTTCGCCGCCGAGTTCCTCATAGACCTTGGCGATGGCGCCGGCGCAGGGAATGAGCTTGTGGCCGCGCTCGACCACCAGATCCGGATTGGCGCAGATGAACGGCACCTTGCGCTTGGCAAGGCTGGTCAGTGTTGCTCGATAATCTTCGGCAGTCTCGGTCTCGTCGTCGAAAAATCCGGCGCAGACGATGATCTCGGCTTCCTCGGAGGAGACCATGCTGACACCGAGACCTTCGAGCAGCGGCAGGTCCTTTTCGGCACCGATGAAATAGATCTTCTTCGGACCGGCCGAAATCAGCGCGCGGGTGACATCACCCGACGTGACGATCCGGTCATAGGCACTGTCCGGCACGCCAAGGCCGCGGATCTGGACGATGACGCCGGGATGCGGGCGCGGCGAATTGGTGATCAGAACGACGGTCAGACCCTTTGCACGCGCTTCGGTCAGTGCCTCGCAGGCGCCTTTGAACGCCTCGACGCCATTGTGCAACACGCCCCAGACATCGCAGAGCACGACATCATAGCGGCTGGCAATGTCGCGAAAACTGTTGATCCGAACGGCCATGCTGGCTTCCCGCAGAAAAGAAATGGTCGGGCTGACATCGCAGGCAGGCGTCAAAAACACAAGTCTTCATCCGGAAAATGGCGGCTGAATTCCAAGGTTTCCGGCGCGGAATGCGATGGAAGCGCTAAAATCCACCGATCAGCCAACCGGCAACTGCGCAGATGGCGAGCGTCGCCACGACGCCGCGCTTGAAGAAAAACAACAGCACGGCTGCCAGAAGGGCCAGACAGAAAGCCTGTAGCTGGAACGTGTGCCAGACGGGAAGCGGCATGGAAATCGGCGCTGCCGCAAAGCGATCCACCCTGGCAAAGAGAACGTGCAGGCCAAACCAGACCGCCAGATTGAGAATGACGCCGGTGACCGCTGCGGAGATCGCCGAAAGCGCGCCCGAAAGCGCCCGGTTGTTGCGCAGGGTTTCGACATAGGGGGCGCCAAGAAAGATCCAGAGGAAACACGGGACAAAAGTCACCCAGGTCGCAAGCGTCGCTCCGAGCAAGCCGGAGACAAGCGGATCGAGCCCCAGCGGTGCGCGAAAGGCGGCCATGAAGCCAACGAAGGACAGCACCAGCACCAGCGGCCCGGGCGTCGTTTCCGCCAACGCCAGGCCATCCAGCATCTCGCCGGGTTTGAGCCAGTGATAGGTCTCGACCGCCTGCTGCGCGACATAGGCAAGCACCGCATAAGCCCCACCGAAGGTCACCACGGCCATCTTCGAGAAGAACAGACCGATGGCAGTATAGACGGTGCCGAACCCAAACATCGCGCCGATGGCGATAAACGGCGCTATCCAGAGAACCAACCAGATGGAGAGAACCCGGAATGTCCGGCTCCAGCTTGAGGCGACATCCGGAAAGCTGCTGTCGATGACGGAAGGCCTGTCGGCAAGCGCCTGTTTTGCGGCCGCCGCCATGGCTTTTTCGCCCGTTGCCGGCTGCAGGCGCGTGGCAACGTATCCGGCGATGCCGGCGGCCAGCACGACGAGCGGGAATGGCAGATCGAAAAAGAACAGCGCTGCGAAGGCGAGCGCTGCGACGATCAGCGCAAAACGGGTTTTCAACGCACGGCGCCCAACGCGAATGACCGCCTCGATGACGATGGCCAGCACCGCGGCCTTCAGCCCGAAGAACAGGCCAGTCAACCAATCGGTTTGCTGGAACAGCGCATAGGCCGATGACAGGCCGAGGATGACGAAGAACCCAGGGAGGATAAACAGCAACCCCGCGACGATACCACCGCGCGTGCCGTGTAGCAGCCAGCCGATATAGGTGGCTAGCTGCTGCGCTTCGGGGCCTGGCAAGAGCATGCAGAAATTCAGCGCATGCAGGAACCGGCTCTCGGAAATCCAGCGGCGCTCCTCCACCAGCTCCCGATGCATCAGCGCAATCTGCCCGGCGGGGCCGCCAAAACTCAAGAGCCCGATCTTCGCCCAGACTTTGTTGGCCTCGGCGAAGGACGGATGTGGTGGCAGAGACTGTATCTGCACCGCCTCATTCACGGTCTTTGGCCTTCTTTGCGACGTGCTGCACCCATTCGTGCTTTTCCTGCGTGGCGTCGCGCGCCCAGCGATAGAAGGCGTCGTAGAGCGTCATGCCGGCTTCCAGCTGCTCAAGATCGTCGGCAAACATTCGCGACAGGCCGAGCGAGGCTGCGAGCAGGCCAGACGCCTCGGGCACCAGATCGAGCCGGTCGGTGTCGGCGGCACGGACGATCAGCGCCAGACGCTGAAGAGCGGGAAATGAGAGACCAAATTCCTCGACCATCGTGTCGAACGTGCAGCCCTCGCCGCGATGGCTCCAGAACACTCCTTCCACATCGAACGGCGTCGCATTGAACCGGTCAGCAACGGCCTCGACTTCGGACGGGGCAACGAAGAGAAAGGATGCGGCGGGATCGACGAAGCGGCGGATCAGCCATGGGCAGGCGATGCGGTCAATCTTGGGGCGGGAGCGCGTTACCCAGACAGAGGCACCACCGGCATTTCCGCCAGGTATCGCGGCCGCCGGGACGAGCGGCAGGCCCGCAGCGGTCCAGGCTTCAAGCCCGCCTTCCAGGGTTTCCGCCTGAGCGCCGGCGTTTCGAAGCCAGGCGGCAACGCCTTCGCTCAGCTTCTTGCCCTTCTGGCAAACCACCACGACCCAACGGCCGCGATAATCCGCAGCCCACTGCGAGGCAGAGGCAAAAGGGTGGCGCATGGATGCGGGAACAAGCGAGGGCAGTGCTGCGAAATCTTCGTCGTCGCGCACATCAATGATGACCGGTCCTTTGGAAGTTCCGGTCAGACGGACGAGTTTTTCAACGGAAATCGAGTTGTACGAGGCCATGATACGTCCCTTTTCTTTAAAGAGTGGACGCGAAATTCTGGCATGACGCCTCGTGGGGCGATCGCAGACCCCATGGCAACTGTTAAACAAAAAATAGCAAATCGAGTCAATCAGCGTTTCGATGAAAAATTCAAACCGTCTTCTTCTTGACTCACAAGACAGCCATCCTTATCTGCAAGTCGCTAGCACTCAAGCAATAGGAGTGCTAACATCCATCCATCGGGTCGCAAAGACGATCCGTGAAGTCATTTGATCGAGGGATTAGACAATGACAAGCACCAATTTCCGCCCGCTGCATGACCGCGTCGTCGTGCGCCGTATCGAGGCCGAAGCCAAGACCAAGGGCGGCATCATCATTCCGGATACCGCCAAGGAAAAGCCGCAGGAAGGCGAAATCGTCGCCGTCGGCACCGGCACCCGTGACGACAAGGGCGCTCTCATCGCGCTCGACGTCAAGGCTGGCGATCGTATCCTGTTCGGCAAGTGGTCGGGCACCGAAGTCAAGCTCAACGGCGAAGACCTTCTGATCATGAAGGAAGCCGACATCATGGGCGTTATCGGCTGATCCAGCCGGTTTCCACCTTTCCACTTTCCATAAAACCAATTGGGCACCAGCCCGGGAGTTTTTAACATGGCAGCCAAAGAAATTAAGTTCGGCCGTACCGCGCGCGAAAAGATGCTGCGCGGCGTCGATATCCTCGCAGACGCAGTGAAGGTAACGCTCGGTCCTAAGGGCCGCAACGTCATCATCGACAAGTCCTTCGGCGCTCCGCGCATCACCAAGGACGGCGTTTCCGTCGCCAAGGAAATCGAACTTGAAGACAAGTTCGAAAACATGGGCGCCCAGATGGTCCGCGAAGTTGCTTCGAAGACCAATGACATCGCCGGTGACGGCACGACGACGGCAACCGTTCTCGCCCAGGCCATCGTTCGCGAAGGCGGCAAGGCCGTTGCTGCCGGCATGAACCCGATGGACCTGAAGCGCGGCATCGACCTCGCAGTCGCAGCCATCGTCAAGGACCTCGTTGCCAAGGCAAAGAAGATCAACACTTCGGAAGAAGTGGCCCAGGTCGGCACGATCTCCGCCAACGGCGAAAAGGAAATCGGCCAGTACATCGCTGAAGCGATGCAGAAGGTCGGCAATGAAGGCGTCATCACGGTTGAAGAAGCCAAGACCGCCGAAACCGAACTCGAAGTCGTCGAAGGCATGCAGTTCGACCGCGGCTACCTGTCGCCTTACTTCGTCACCAACCCTGAAAAGATGGTTGCTGAACTGGAAGACGCTTACATCCTTCTCCATGAGAAGAAGCTTTCCAACCTGCAGGCCATGCTTCCGGTTCTGGAAGCGGTCGTTCAGACCGGCAAGCCACTGCTGATCATCTCGGAAGACGTTGAAGGCGAAGCGCTTGCGACGCTCGTCGTCAACAAGCTGCGTGGCGGCCTGAAGATTGCTGCCGTCAAGGCTCCGGGCTTCGGCGATCGCCGCAAGGCGATGCTCGAAGACATCGCGATCCTGACCGGTGGCCAGGTTATCTCCGAAGACATCGGCATCAAGCTGGAAAACGTCACGCTCGAAATGCTCGGCCGTGCGAAGAAGGTTTCGATCTCCAAGGAAAATACCACCATCGTTGATGGCGCTGGCAAGAAGGCCGAAATCGAAGGCCGCGTTGCTCAGATCAAGGGCCAGATCGAAGAAACCACGTCCGATTACGACCGCGAAAAGCTGCAGGAACGTCTTGCCAAGCTCGCTGGCGGCGTTGCCGTCATCCGTGTTGGCGGTGCGACCGAAATCGAAGTGAAGGAAAAGAAGGACCGTATCGACGACGCGCTGAACGCAACGCGCGCTGCCGTTCAGGAAGGTATCGTTCCTGGTGGTGGTACGGCTCTGCTGCGTGCCTCGATCGTTCTCGATCTCAAGGGCGCAAACGACGATCAGACCGCCGGTATCTCCATCATCCGCAAGGCACTTCAGTCGCTGGTTCGCCAGATCGCTGAAAACGCAGGCGACGAAGGCTCGATCATCGTTGGCAAGATCCTCGAAAGCAACACCGACAACTTCGGCTACAATGCCCAGACCGGCGAATTCGGCGACATGATCGCCATGGGTATCGTCGATCCGGTCAAGGTTGTCCGCACGGCCCTGCAGAACGCAGCTTCGGTTGCTTCGCTGCTGATCACCACGGAAGCCATGATTGCCGAACTGCCGAAGAAGGATTCGGCTGGCGGCGGCATGCCTGACATGGGCGGCATGGGTGGCATGGGCGGCATGATGTAATAAGGCGTTTGCCTTGTTACGAATGACGACTTGAGTGCTTCCGGATTTCCGGAACAAGAAAGGGCGGGCCGCAAGGTTCGCCCTTTTTTGCTCGCGCACGGCGGGAAAAACCAGCTTGGCACCCCCGATCGCGCCAGATTTTTGAACCGGTTTCCGATTGCACCGGGGCAGATAGATGCAATCTTGAATATTTATCTCGGGCTGCAAAATATTTGTCACAAGCCCATTGAAGCGGCAGGAAAAGCAATTATAACAGCGCACCAAGTGAACCACAGATTCACAGGGATCCAAGCCCGGAAGAATTGAAGACAGACTATATCAATTTTTCCGCATTAACTGTTTACCCAACATCCCTTTGATCCCAGACCATAAAGCCTGTAGATTTTCCTCGCATACATTTTTTTGTCTTGCCCATACAAGAAGCAAGACCTTGACGTTGAGCGTTCTATCTGTTGCAGCAAACTAGACTTCGGGACTTATTTAAGATCCACTATAGCTATGCTGAAACATGGAAATAGTTTCTTGTGAACCGTTAGCGGGAAGAGACGAATGAATTTCGTACTTTGTGCACAGACCGGGGCCGGCCTTGTTTAAGATTGCAAGAACAAGCACGCCCCAGACACCCGGAGCGGATTCCTTTGCCCTTGGCGAAAGCGGGCAGGAATTGCTCAGCCAGTTCTGTTTTTCCGAAGGCTGGTCCGGAGACCTGTCGAACGGGCTTTTCCGGCTGGGCGAAAGAGCCGCGGCCATGCACGGCCTGCATGAGCCCGAATGCGGCCTGCTCAATCTGGTTCGCTGCTATGACAGTACCGATCGCAACCATGTGCTGGCGCTTTTCGAACAGGCCGCGACGACCTCATCGTCCTTCTGTTTTTCCACTACGATCATTCTGGCCTCAGGTCAGAAGCAGCCGGTCTTCTGCGTCGGTGAATCCGCAGGGCTGGAACAGCGCTATTCGGGATCGATGCTCGGCGTCTTCTTCTTCCCCCGGTTCCAGCTGGAAGCCAAGGGGCGAATTTTCAATCACCATCATCAATAGGGAGCGGCTGGCGCCTATGGCAGCAGCGTCTTCAGGTCTGCCTGCGGGTCCGCAAGGATGGCGCGGTCGGGCGTCAGCCCCAGGTCGAGAAGCTTCTTGCCGGTGACATAGGCTTTGGCATCGTTCAGCGCATCGACGGCCACCAGCTTGCCGGCCGTGAAATACCAGACCGAAATACTGCCTTCGCGCTGTCCCTTGCGCACCACCGTCTCGTCATGACCGTGGCCAAAGCCGGCGATCTGCAGCTTGACGTCATACTGATCCGACCAGAACCAGGGCTTTGGCTGATAGGGCGCTTCGCCGCCGGCCAGGAGCGCTGCCACGGCCTCCGCCTGGTCGACGGCGTTCTGCACCGATTCCAGCCGGATGCGTATGTCTTTCCAGGGCAGCACGGCGCAATCGCCCATCGCATGGATGGCGGGATCGGACGTGCGGCCGAAACAATCGACGACAATGCCATTGGCAACTTCCAGATCGGCTGCGTTTGCCAGCGCATCGTTGGCCGTCACACCGATACCGACGATCACCAGATCGACAGGAATGGTCGAGCCATCGGTCAATTCCGCAGATGTCACCCGGCCATCCTTTCCGTTCAGCCGGACAAGGCCGGTGCCCTCGCGGATATCGACGCCGCGCGATGTGTGAATGTCCTTGACGAGATAGGAAGTCGCAACCGACGCGACGCGCTGCAGAATGCGGTCAGCCATTTCGATGACGGTTACATCCAGCCCGCTCGACCGCGCCACCGCTGCGGCTTCCAGGCCGATATAGCCGCCACCGATGATCAGCGCGTGTTTGCCTGGTTTCATTTCCTCGGCAAGACGGTCGGCATCGGTGAAATCGCGCACCACGAAGACGCCGTCGAGATCGCCGCCGACACTGGCCGGCAGTTTGCGCGGGGTCGAGCCGGTGGCGAGTGCCAGCACGTCGTACTCCAGCGTCGAGCCGTCGCTGAGGGTGACTGTCTTTGACGACCGGTCGATCGCGGTGACCGACGTGGAGAGGCGGATATCGATAGCGTGCTCAGCGTACCAGCTTTCCGGCCGGTAGAGCAGCCGGTCGAGATCCATTTCGCGCAGCAGGTATTTCTTCGAGAGTGGCGGCCGCTGATAAGGGTGGCTTGCTTCCGACGCGATGATCGTGATCGGGCGCTCATCCTTCAAGGCCCGCAGTTTCGCCACCAACGCAAACGCGGCCTGACCGCCGCCCACAACAACAAGTCTACCTGCCACGTTTGTTCCACCCGCTGAGAAAGCTTCTTTTCCTCAGACCTAGCCTGTCCGCCCGAGTGTCGTCAACATGAGCGCCGTCAACACGGGCGGACCGCAGGCAATGGGGCGATCAGTCGCGCTTGGGAATTTCCATGCCCTTCTGGACGGCCGGGCGGGCAAGGGCCCGATCAACCCAGGTCATGACATTGGGGAAGCTCGCATATTCCAGCACATCGGCAGCGCCATAGAATTTGCGGGCACCCTCGATCCAGGAATAGGTGGTGATATCGGCGATGGTATATTGATCGCCCATCAGCCACTGACGGCCCTCGAGGCGCCCTTCCACCACGCCGAGAAGCCGCTTGGCCTCATCCCGGTAGCGCTCCATCGGATAGGAATTGTTGGCGACCTTATCGGCGGCGAATTTGAAGAAATGACCGAACTGGCCGAACATCGGCCCGACACCGCCCATCTGGAACATCACCCATGCCAGTGTCTGATAGCGCCCGGCGGCATCGGCCGGGATGAGCTTGCCGGTCTTTTCGGCGAGATAGACGAGGATAGCGCCGGACTCGAACAGCCCGATCGGCTTGCCATCCGGGCCATTCGGATCGATGATCGCGGGAATACGGCCATTGGGGTTGAGCGAGAGGAACTCCGGCGATTTCTGATCATTGGTGCCGAAGGAAATCAGGTGCGGCTCATAGGGCAGACCGAGTTCCTCAAGAGCGATCGAAACCTTCACACCATTTGGCGTCGGTAGCGAATAGAGCTGGATGATATCGGGATTTTTGGCAGGCCAGCGGGTGGTGATCGGGAAAGCACTGAGGTCGGCCATAAGGAACTCCTTGAGGTTGGAATTCGAATATAAGACAGTCGTGTCCAAAACGTCAGGGCGCTCAGCGGAATTTTTGGGTACATTTTTGAGGCGGCCCACAGAGACAGTCGCCGTACAGATTGCGTCCGGTAGCATTTTATCCTACCTTCTCTTAGACACACTCTGGAGCTATCTCATGGTAGAGAAACTGAGCATCACGCTTCCCTCCGAAATGGTCGACGCGATCAAGAGCCGCGTCGAAGCCGGCTCCTACGCCTCGACCAGCGAGGTCATCCGCGAAGCGATGCGAACATGGCTACGGCTGGAAGAAGAATATGAAGAGCGGATCGAGGGACTGCGTGCCCGCGTGAAGCATTCTCTTGAAGACCCCAGACCCAACTTGACTGGCAAACAGGTGCGGGAACGGCTCGACACGCTTTATGCGAAACACAACAGTTGACAGGAATGCAGCGCTTTCCAGTGGAGTATCGCGCCGATGCTGTTGAAGATATCGAGCAACTGTTCAGCTATGTCCTGGAAACAAGCTTCGATACGGTAATAGCCGCCCGGTTCACTGACCGTGTCTTCGAGCGCTGTGAAAAAATTGGGGATGCCCCCTTTGGCGGCGTATCGAGAGATGATCTCGGGCTTGGCATCCGTGTTGTCGCCTTCGAGCGGAAGGCTGTGATCCTCTACATCGTTCGCGATGAAACTGTCTGGATCACCAATGTTTTCTCCGGACGCCGCGATTACGCGGCCCTTCTGCATCAAACATTAAAGCAATGACACCATCCGGCTGTAGGCTAAGCGACAGCCCCTTGCACCGCCTCGATGATCTTCGCAACCAGCGGATCGCCCGCGTGCTCGGCCTTGCGCGCCCGCACCAGGCAGGCCTCAGATCGCAGCATGATGCCATCTGACAGGATCTTCAGGTGGTTGGCCTTCAGCGTCGAGCCTGTCGAGGTGATGTCGACGATAATATCGGCCGAGCCGGAAGCCGGTGCGCCTTCGGTGGCGCCCAAGCTTTCGACGATGCGGTAGAGCTGGATGCCGTGCTGGGACGAGAAGAACTGCTGGGTCAGGCGCCAGTATTTGGTGGCGATGGCCAGCCTGCGGCCATGACGGGCGCGAAAATCGGCGGCGACATCGCCGAGGTCGGCCATGGTATCGACATCGAGCCAGATTTCCGGAACGGCGACGACGACATCGGCATGGCCGAAACCGAGCCGGGCACAGAATTCGACGCGGGCATCGGCTTCCGAAAGCCCCTCGCGGATCAGGTCTTCGCCGGTGACGCCGAAATCGATCGAACCATTGCCGATCTCCCGGGAGATTTCTGACGCGGACAGAAAGGCGATCTCGACATCGTCGAGACCTTCGACACGGCCGCGATAGGAGCGCTCGTTGCCGACGGCGACGATTTTCAGGCCTGCCTTTTCGAAGATGGCGGAAGCATCGTCCTTCATCCGGCCCTTGGAGGGCAGCGCGATGGTGATGGTCATTGGGCGGCCTCCCCTTGTGCCTTGGCGAGCGCCTG
>Ga0247813_10000372_pt1 | contig 45232 bp, 34 predicted proteins | sample UWRJL169409C1_FD_180719 | JGI IMG/M metagenome (GOLD analysis project Ga0247813, IMG submission 180719) | Plant litter microbial communities from Arlington Agricultural Research Station in Wisconsin, United States - UWRJ-L169-409C-1 | ecosystem: Environmental > Terrestrial > Plant litter >... | reverse complement strand
TTCTAGTCCCTCCGACGGCTCAACGTAAAACCATCACTTTTTAGTGGTGGTTTTTTATTTAAATTAATTGCAAATTTATTTTGGTAAAACGAAAAACCGCTTTATATTTGCACCCGTAATGAGTCGCCAGCGTAGCTCAGTTGGCTAGAGCAGCTGATTTGTAATCAGCAGGTCGTGGGTTCGAGTCCCTCCGCCGGCTCAACATAAAACCATTCGCCTCGGCGAATGGTTTTTTTTTGCTTCAAACTAAAAAATGTGAAATTCCAATTTTAAAAATTCCAAATCCTAACTCTGCTTATATGATGTATAAAATAGGTGTTCATTTTTAATTAATGTTAAGTAATTGTAATTTGGTCCTGAAGCTTCGGGATTTAAATTTCTAGATGAAATATTTTTCTTATGTTTGTTTCTTAACCAGAAAAATTATTACAAATGGAAGAAACTTCAGTGTTTGAAAAATTTGAGTTGCAGCTCGACCAATCTGCAAAAGACTTTTTAAGAGAAACGGCTAAATGGGCTTACTTTTTGTCTATTTTAGGATTTGTCGGAATTGGATTTTTAGTTCTTATTGCTGTTTTTGCAGGAACTTTTTTAGCCGCTATGGGCACGATGGTGCCAGGAATGGGAGCTATGGGAGGTTCTTTCGGATTAATGATGGGTGTTATTTACTTTTTTATAGCAGCTCTTTATTTTTTCCCGGTTTATTATTTGTTCAAGTTCGCTACAAATACAAAAGCTGCTTTTAGAGATAATGATTCTGAGGCATTAACTAATTCTTTTATGTATCTTAAATCACACTATAAGTTTATAGGTATAGCAACTCTTGTTGTTTTGGGCTTTTATGTGCTAATGTTAGTTTTAGCTGTTTTAGGAGCTTTATTAGGAAGCTAATTAGAAGGTCAGATTTAATTTGAGATAAAATCAGACAAATTGATATAAATAAAAACGTCCTGAGTTATCAGGACGTTTTTTGTTAGGTCTGGTCTGTACCAGAATTTATTTTTGTTCTTGCTTTTTGATATCAGCAACATATTTGGTTAGCTTTTTTCCGTAAAGTGATTGTGCTACTTTTGGCGTCATTGATTTTTGAATGGTATCTAAAAATTTGACATTGATGTCGTAAATCTCAGCTAAAGCAATATAAGGAGCTATTTCGTGATCTTTGTTATTAAGAGCGAAGTTAGTAGCATATAAATACTTTCTTTTGATGTTTGATGCCTGTCTGGCATCAATGCTGTCAACTGCTTTTTGATCTAGTCTTTTGATGGCCTTGAATCTTGATTCAACCATATTAAGATTTTCGTCAGTAAAGCGAGAATTTATTTTTTTGTATTCCTCGTATAATTCCTGATTTTTAGATCCTGTAATTTTGGCACCGTAAATAAAGTTGTCAAGATTGGTATCAATATTAATATTTCCAGGTTCTGCAAAGAAAAGAATGTTGTTGTCCATTGAGTTGGTTACACCACGATCAAGGAATAAATAAAGCATTTCTGGAGATTCTAGTTTGATGTCGCGCTCAAAGGCCGAGTTTCCGTCAATTTTGATACTGTCAATTGCAACTAATGATGTGTCAACAATTCGTTGAATATATAAAGTTCCGTTTTTTAATCCTTTAATGTTTCCTGTGATATGCAGGTTGTCAGCAGATTCTTTTTTGCTACATGATGCTAATAGGGCAAGTGCAACAAAGGCAATAATTGATTTTTTCATTGGTTTTTAGATTTTGGTGCAAAATAAAGAAAATAGTTTGAATGTAGTGTTTGGGATTTAAATTTTAATAAAAAATAAATCCCAATTTATTTCTAAATTGGGATTGCTGTATTTTTATAAAAATGAGACTTTTACATTGATAAGTTATAACTAACTCCGCTTTCATGTGTGTAAGTGAAATTACTGTCGCAATCATTGTTTCCGTAATCAATAACTCCTTTTAGGAATCCGCCTTCTACTTTTAGTTTTCCTTTCGAAACATAAACGCAAGAGTATTTTTTAACCAATGTTTCCTGAACCGTCAACGTTAATGTTGCTCCCTTGTCTGTACTTACAGTATGAGTTCCTTCTGTCATTTCATATACGTTATCTTCTAATACATAAGGAGTATCAACACCTGCAGTTTGTTTTACTGTATGTGCTCCTGAATTCGTATAAACTCTTCCCTGAAGATCAGTAAATTTTCCATTAGTTACTTTTCTGCTCCATTGTGGTACAGTTGGAACTGTAGTTGTGTTGGTATATTCAATAGTTCCTTCCAGCTTAATTCCATTAATAGAATAATCTATTCTCTCAATAGTCAATTTACTTCCTGTATTGATGATTGGTCCTGAAAGTGTGATTTTTAATTTACCCTTTCTTAAAAGCTGGTTCTGGGTACAGCCTGTTGTTCCATAATCAACAGTAAATACTTTTGGGTAGCTCGTTCCTGCTACTGTAATTGTAGCACAGATTCCTGTAACCGGTGTTTCAGTTGGTTTTGCTGTAGGAGAGCTGTTTGTAACGAGTAAAGCGGTATTGATGTCCATTTCGTTGGCTGCATCAATAGCTACAGAAGCTCCAATAGATGTTGTGTCAGTTTGATTTGCAATGTCGCTGTCACTAGAACATGAAACATAAGTTAGTGCTGTTGCACAAATGGTTACAAATAAAAAAGAGATTTTTTTCATAGTAGTTTTGTTTAAAGTTAGATTAAAAGGCATTCAAATGTAATAAAAAAAATGAATTACAATAAAAAAAATCCTGTGAGTCAGACCCACAGGATTTTAAAATTATTTTTTTTGAAAAAATCTTATTTGATCATTTCAAAACTTCTTTTTACAAAAGCAGTTAAATCTTCACCTTTTAATAGGTTTTGTGATAATTTAGCTAAATCTAAAGCTTGTTTTACCAAATGTTCCTGATGTGTTTTATCTTCCGTATTAAGGATGTTTGTAGCCAAATCAGAATTTGTATTTACAACCAAATTATACATTTCCGGCATATTACCCATTCCGAACATTCCGCCACCGCCTGACTGACTCATTTCTTTCATTCTACGCATAAATTCTGGTTGCGTAATAATAAATGGAGCTGCCTGGCTATCCATAGCTTCTAATTGTACAGAATATGCTTTTGGAATATAAGCTTCTAATGACGTTTTTAAAGTTTCTTTTTCTTCATCAGATAATTTAGAAATTGTGTTTTCGTCTTTTTTGATTAAGTTATCAATATGATCAGAATCTACACGAACGAAAGTCAAATCTTTATTATCTCCTTCAATTTTTTGAATCAGGTGAGAAATTATTGGAGAATCTAAAAGTAATACTTCGTATCCTTTTTCTTTTGCTGTTTGAATATAAGAGTGTTGAGCATCTTTGTTTCCGGCATAAAGAACTACTAATTTCCCGTCTTTATCCGTTTGGTTTTCTTTTAATTTCTCTTTTAATTCTTCTAAAGTAAAGTAAGTGTCATCTACAGTTGGATACAATACAAACGCACCTGCTTTTTCGTAGAATTTATCTTCAGAAAGCATTCCGTACTCTAAAACAATTTTAATGTCGTTCCATTTTGCTTCAAAATCAGCACGGTTTTCGTTAAATAATGCTTTTAATTTATCAGCAACTTTACGAGTAATATAGTTTGATATTTTTTTAACTGCTCCATCCGCCTGTAAACCAGAACGAGAAACGTTCAAAGGAATATCCGGTGAGTCAATTACCCCTTTTAACATTGTCAAAAATTCAGGTACAATTCCTTCTACATTATCAGTAACGTAAACCTGATTTTGGTACAATTGAATTTTATCTTTCTGAATTTGCATATCTGAACCTAACTTAGGGAAATACAAGATCCCAGTTAAGTTAAAAGGATAATCAACATTTAAATGAATGTTGAATAAAGGCTCTTCAAACTGCATTGGGTACAATTCTCTGTAGAAGTTTTTGTAATCTTCATCAGATAATTCAGTTGGTTGTTTTGTCCATGCCGGGTTTGGATTGTTGATGATGTTATCAACTTCAACAGTTTCGTTTACAAAATCCTCAGGAGCATCTTCCGGTTTTGGAAGTGTTTCTGTTTTTGTTCCGAATTTAATCGGAATAGGCATAAATTTATTGTACTTATTTAATAAACCACTGATTTTAGAATCTTCTAGAAATTCAAGAGAATCTTCAGCGATGTGTAAAATGATTTCAGTACCACGTGAAGTTTTGTCAGCTGGCTCTAAAGTAAATTCAGGGCTACCGTCGCACGTCCAGTGTGCTGCTGGTTCATCTTTGTATGATTTTGTAATGATTTCTACTTTTTCAGCAACCATAAAGGCAGAGTAAAAACCAAGACCAAAGTGTCCAATTATACCAGAATCTTTTGCAGAATCTTTGTATTTATCAAGGAACTCTTCAGCTCCTGAAAAAGCCACCTGATTGATGTATTTTTCTACTTCATCAGCAGTCATCCCTAAACCCTGGTCGATAATATGGATTTTCTTTCCTTCCTTATCAACTTTGATTTCGATAACCGGATTTCCGTATTCAACTTTAGCTTCGCCAATGCTAATAAGGTGTTTTAATTTTAAAGTAGCATCGGTTCCGTTTGAAACAAGCTCACGCAAGAAAATTTCGTGATCGCTGTACAAGAACTTTTTGATTAAGGGAAAGATGTTTTCTACTGAAACATTAATTTTACCTGTTGTCATATTTTTTTAATTTTTTAGTTTAATAAGATGATTGTCATTCCTTCAAATAGAATACCAATTGCTTTTTGGGTGACAAAATGACCGAAGTGTTAATTGTGAAAGAAAATAATAAGATTTTGGAACTGTTAATATTTCAATGAATCGTATATTTGTGGTACACTAATTGTTAAAGGTGTAAGTATTAACTTAAAAAAATGTCCAAAATGAAGAAAATCATTTTCATGTGCATGATCGCCACGATGTTATTCGCGTGTAAATCAGCTTCAACGCCAGCTTCAACAGAAGCAACAGAACTTTCTACAAAACTTGACAAAAAAACTCAAGTAGCACTTAAAGGAAATTGGGTTCTTACCAATGTGTCTTATCCGGGTTCAGATTATATTAAAGTAAATTCATTTGATCTTGCAGATTCTAAATGTTTTATTGGCAGCACTTGGAATTTTATCTCAAATAATAATAAAGGTACTATGACTTTAAACGCTCCAAGCTGTACCGCTTTTACATCTCCAATTGTTTGGAGTATTAATAATCAGGGACTTTTAGTGCTTAAAATTGTTAATCCTGGAACAAAATCAAAAAACGTTAAAGAAGGTTATTTACTAAAAGTATCAGGTGTAACTGATAACTCTTTTGAATTAATCGATAGTATAAATGTAGGTGGACAAACTAAAGATGTTACTTACCAATTTCAAAGAGCCAATTAATATTAAAATATATAACATGAAAAAGATAACAGTTTTAGGGTTGAGTAGTTTGCTTGTATTAGTTAGTTTTTTTACAAGCTGCGATTCAGTTAAAAATGCAAATAACACACAAAAAGGAGCCGGAATTGGAGTAGTTGCCGGTGGACTTATTGGTGGTATTCTGGGGAATAATTTAGGAAAAGGCGGAAACGCTGCTTTAGGTGCTGCAATTGGTGCTGCCGTTGGTGGTGGAACCGGAGCACTTATTGGAAACAAAATGGATAAACAAGCTCGTGAAATCGATCAGGCTCTTCCTGGTGCTGATGTTGAAAGAGTAGGTGAAGGAATTCACTTGACTTTGAACGAAAATGCAGTTCGTTTTGATACTAATAAATCAACTTTGACTGCTCAGGCAAAAGCTAATCTTGATAAATTGATTCCTGTATTTACTGAATACGGAGATACTAATATCGAAATTTTTGGTTATACAGATAATACTGGAAAACCAGAATACAATTTGACACTTTCAGGACAAAGAGCGGCTTCTGTGCAGGCTTATTTAGTGGCAAAAGGATTAAAATCAAGCCGTTTCAAAACTTCAGGTTTAGGAATTGCTGATCCAATTGCAACAAATGATACTCCGGAAGGAAGAACTCAAAACCGTCGTGTTGAGTTTGCTATTACAGCAAATGACAAAATGGTAAATGATGCTAAAACTGAGGCTGGAAAATAGTTTCTAAGACAATAAAAAAAATTAAAAGCTGTTTCTTAATTGAAGCAGCTTTTTTTATTTGGATTTGAAATTACTGTTGATAAGTTAAAATCATAGATGATGATATTTTTCCATACTTTTCCCAAGTTCCCTGACTTCCAAATTTGTAATAATGAGTAGAGCTAAAGGATGGAATTATAATAGGAAGGCTTAATTTGTTACCCTCATTCGAATGCTCAATCCATTCTACAGTGAGAATAATATCTTGCTGAGTAACAATATTAAAGGGGGGTTAAATCAATTATGGCCCAGTCTGTAAAGTTATTTTCGACTTCAATAAAAATATTAGAATTAGTAAGTTTTTTATCAGGCTTATTATCTTTTAAACTGTAAATATTAATTCTGAATTTGACTTTATTAAAGTTGTTCTCTTTAATGTAAAATTTGAATTCCGTTAATAAACTTGCCTTTTTTGATCCTATTGAAAATTTCTTGCCAATTTCCGTTCCTAAATTCATGTTTTTATAATTTGGATTGGCAAATAATACTTGATGTTTGGTTTCGGTTTTATCTTTTCCTTCAGTATAGATTTTCAAATTATTTTTTGAAAGAATAACTTCATCCAGTTTTTCAATATGATTTTCAAGAATTATAGTTGTCTTTTCTTGATTTAAATCTTTTACTAAATAATCTCTTGGAATATATGATAGGGAAGAAAACCTAAGTGTATCCAAGCCAGTAGTATTTTCAAGAATAAAGGAAAATTCCCCATTTTGATCAGAAACGGTACCAACAGGTTTATTTAAAATCCCAATATTGGCGTACGGAATTGGATTTTTTAAACTGTCTAGGACAATTCCTCGAACTGTTTTGCCTTGCGAATAAATAAATGTCGAAAAGGATAGTAAAAAAAGAATTCCAAGTTTTTTTTGCATAGGATAAATTTGTTAAAGAAAGATAAAAGTTGAAAAATTATAATTTAACCAATGATTTTTTATAAAGTGATATAACATGCAATAATTAGATATTTTTGCATGTTATATTACTTAGCAAAATGAATTACGTATTAAAAATACAAGCAATATATTTTCTTACAATATTACTGATTTTAGTAATTGAATAACAATTTAAAATAACAAAGTGATTTTATTTTTTTACTTTAGAAATTAAACATTGTAAATTTGAACTCTCAAATACAACTCATGCTCGACATTCAGAATATTTCATTTTCATATACCGATAAACCTGTTATTAAAGACGTTTCTTTTACTATAAACAAAGGTGAAAACATTGCTATTATTGGCGAAAGTGGCTGCGGAAAAAGTACGCTTCTTAAGCTAATGTACGGCTTATATGATTTAGATGAAGGAAAGATTTTTTATAATGAAAAACCAATATTAGGTCCAAAATACAATTTGATTCCCGGAATGCCTTTTATGAAATATCTGGCACAGGATTTTGATTTATCTCCATACGAAACGGTGGCTGAAAATGTTGGAAAATTTCTTTCTAATGGTTTTGCTAACATGAAAAAATTACGTGTTCAGGAATTATTGGAGATGGTAGAAATGGAATCTTTTTCTAATGTAAAAGCTAAATTTTTAAGTGGAGGACAACAGCAACGTGTAGCTTTGGTACGAGTTTTGGCAGTGGAACCGGAAGTGATTCTACTTGACGAACCTTTTAGCCAAATTGATGCTTTTCGTAAAAATGCCTTACGCCGAAATTTGTTCCGATATTTAAGGCAAAAGGGAATTACCTGTATCATCGCAACACATGATAGTACAGATGCTTTATCGTTTGCTGATGAAACCATAGTAATGCGAAATGGAGAAATTATAGTAAAAGATAATCCAACAAAGATTTACGAAGATCCTCAGACTAAATATGTAGCTTCATTATTTGGTGAAGTAAATGAAATACCAACTCATTTATTGCTTGAGTACGAAGATGAAACGCATAAAACATTAGTGTATCCGCATCAGTTGAAAATGCTTTCGGAATCAAAATTACCAGTTAAAATTAGACGAACTTATTTTAGAGGGAATCATTATTTGATTGAAACAGTTTATAAAAGACAATTAATCTTTTTTGAAAGTGAAATTGATTTGCCGCTGGAGCAGGAAATTTTCTTAGGCCTAAATTATCTTTAAGTAGAAAATGTGTCAATTAGATAATTCGCTTTACCTTATAAAAACAATAAACCCGACAGTTTTCGAAGCTGTCGGGTTTTTTATTTTAAAATTTTAATCTAGTTTTTTAGGTACTTCTCTAAAAACTGATCTTGTTCCCAAAGCAAGTGTAGAATGTTTTCTTTGGCAACATAACTGTGCGCTTCTTTCGGTAAAATTACCATTCTTGCATTAGCTCCTAAACCTTTTAAAGCCTGGAAGTAGCGTTCTGTCTGCAAAGTAAAAGTTCCTGGATTATTATCAGCTTCACCGTGAACTAATAAAAGTGGCGTTTTCATTTTGTCCGCATTCATAAATGGAGACATTGTATTGTAAACTTCCGGAACTTCCCAATAATTTCTTTGTTCAGTTTGGAATCCGAATGGAGTCAACGTTCTGTTATAAGCACCGCTTCTCGCAATTCCGCATGCAAAAAGATTAGAATGTGTCAATAAATTGGCAGTCATAAATGCTCCATAAGAATGTCCTCCAACGGCAACTTTTTTACGGTTAATATATCCCAAAGCGTCAACGGCATCAATTGCAGCAGCTGCGTTGTCTACTAACTGAGAAATGAAATTGTCATTTGGCTCTGTCGTTCCTTCTCCAATAATTGGGAAAGCCGCATCGTCTAAAACTACATATCCTTTCGTTACCCAGTATACAAAAGATCCGTAGTAAGGAAAAGTAAACTCGTTTGAATTTTGTGTTGATTGTCCAGCACTATTTTTGTCTTTATATTCTGCCGGATATGCCCAGATTAATAAAGGTAATTTCTCTTTTTTTACCTTATCGTAACCTGCAGGCAAATATAAAGTTCCAGAAAGTTCAACTCCGTCCTTACGTTTATACTTGATTACTTCTTTGCTGACATTTTTAATGCTTTCAAATGGATTTTGGAAAGTGGTTATTGGTGTCAGGCTGTTTTGTTTTTTAATGTTTCTGAAATAATAATTAGGATATTCATTCTTCGATTGAATCTGAACTAAAACTTTACCAGATTTAAAATCTTCAATTTCTAATAAATCTTCTTTTTTGTCTTTATAAGGAGAAGTATATATGCGTTTTGACTGGTATGTTTTTAAATTGAATTCATCAATAAAAGGAAATTGGCCTTCTTTTGTGTAACCATCTCCAATACGGTAAGCATTGTCGTTTTCGATAGCCAAAACATATTTATTGTATTCATTCTTCTTTGTTTCAAAAACACCCGGATCTGAATAAACGTCCTGAGAATTCCTGTCTGTAATTACTTTTGGTTGTTGAGCAGGATTTGACGGATTTATTGCATACGTTTTAGTGTTACGAGTATCATACCACTCATCAGAAATCATTGCAATATTGTCGTTACCCCAAGTAATATAGCTAAAACGCTGTGGTGTTTTTACCAATGAAGTTGCGTCATTTGTAAAAGGAGCGTCCCAAAGAAAAACTTCGTCTCTAAAATCAACTTTATTGGCAGGATCTCCTTCGTCTAAAGCTACAGTATAATATAAAGTTGCCGGTTTATCCGTTCTCCAGGCCATGTCTCTTTTTCCTTTTCTAACCGCCATGAAACCTTTTGGAATCACTTCGTTTAACGGAACATCGTTTACCGTTTTAACTTCTTTTCCTCTTGCATCATAAACAATGGTTTTAGAAGGGAATCTGTATAAAGGAACAACATATGAAAATGGTTTTTGAATCGTAGTTAGCATCACATAATTTCCATCAGGAGAAATTCTTTCGCCAAAATACATTGCCGCATCTTTAAATAACGTTGCAGTTCCGTTTAGATTTACTTTATATAATTCAGATGTAGTAATGTTCTCAAAGTTAATTTCATCATTCTGATTTTTTAGCATATCAGGATACGTTCTATTTTGAGATTTTGTCCCTGATGTATTTGAGATAATCGGTCCTGTTGGTAAGTCTTTTTTAGAATCTAATAATGGTTTTCTGTCTTTAGGAAGCATTTTTACCAAAATAGTTTCATTATCTAAAAACCAACTAAACGGATTGCCAAGATTAGCGTTTACATTTGCCTCTGTAAGTTTTGTGGCTTTCGCCGATGCAACATCCAAAACCCAAAGTTCAACTCCTGTAGCAGTAGTATGTGAGAACAATATTTTTTTATCGTTTGGCGACCAAAGAATATTACTGATCTTAGGATTTTGAGGTAAACCTGCAACCTGAATTTCCTCTTTTCCATTTACCTTTCGAACTTTTAAATTATTCAGATAGGTTACCGTACTTGAAATATTGGTAATAGGATTAATTCTTAATCCTCCTAAACGTAGTTCCTCCTGGTTTAAATCATCTAATGTTTTATAAGTGCTTCGATACATAAATAACATGTATTCTTTTTTAGTATCCATCGATACCGTTGGAGCTCTTTCATAATCTGCTAAATCTAAAATAGATTTAGATGGTTTTTGATAAGTTAAGTTTTCTTGCGCAAATGCAAAAAAGCCCACGTTTAAGAATAATAATAGTGTAACCTTTAATTTCATAATTGGAATTTTAGTGGTTTAAAAATGGTATTCAGAATGTTTGACTAAAGTACTTAAATAATGTTACACTAATTTTGCGCCCTTTTGATACTTTTGAGGTTTTCACTATAAAAACTGTTTTTTCTTTAATAAAAGAACATTATCTAATATATAATTGAACTATATTAAATTGCTAATAACGAAAAAAATAGTAATTTGGACGCTTATGTTTTAAAGTATACGTAAATTTGCAATCCAATTTTTTAACAAATAATAAAAGAATATGTATCATTCAAAAATAGCGGGCTTAGGGTATTATGTTCCTTCAAATGTTGTGACCAACGATGATTTGTCTAAGCTAATTGATACGAATGACGAATGGATTCAGGAAAGAACCGGAATTCAGGAGCGCAGACACATCATTCGTGGAGAGGACACCACCACTTCAATGGGAGTAAAAGCAGCTAAAATTGCAATAGAACGTTCTGGCGTAGCCAAAGAAGATATTGATTTTGTAGTTTTTGCTACATTAAGTCCAGATTATTATTTTCCAGGTCCGGGAGTTTTAGTGCAACGTGATTTAGGATTAAGAACAGTTGGAGCGTTAGATGTTAGAAATCAATGTTCTGGCTTTGTTTATGCAATTTCTGTTGCAGATCAATATATTAAAACCGGAATGTATAAAAATATTTTGGTGATTGGTTCTGAAGTTCATTCAACTGGATTAGATATGACAACTCGTGGACGCGGAGTGTCGGTAATTTTTGGAGATGGAGCAGGAGCGGCCGTTTTAAGCCGTGAAGAAGATTTGTCAAAAGGGATTTTATCAACACATTTACATTCAGAAGGTCAGCATGCTGAAGAACTAGCTTTGCAGGCACCAGGAATGGGAGCGCGTTGGGTAACCGATATTATTGCGGATAATGATCCTAATGACGAAAGTTATTATCCATACATGAATGGACAATTTGTATTTAAAAATGCAGTAGTTCGCTTTGCTGAGGTAATCAACGAAGGACTGGAAGCAAATGGATTACAGGTTTCAGATATCGATATGTTGATTCCACATCAGGCAAATTTGAGAATCTCTCAATTCATTCAGAATAAATTCAAATTGACAGATGATCAGGTGCATAATAACATTCAGAAATACGGAAACACCACTGCAGCATCTATTCCAATTGCTTTGACAGAAGCTTGGGAACAAGGAAAAATCAAATCAGGTGATACAGTAGTTTTAGCGGCTTTCGGAAGTGGATTCACTTGGGCGAGTGCTATTATCAAATGGTAATTTAATTCATCTTGCATTATATTTAAAACCTGCTCTGTTTATAGCAGGTTTTTTTTATACTTTAGTGTTGTATTATGTAGTTCTCGCAATGACAAACCTTGAGAAAATATAATTTGATCAAAATGAAAAAAAATCAACTCGAAATAGCATGTTTCAATTACGAATCCGCAATAATTGCTCAGGAAGCTGGTGCAGACCGAATCGAATTGTGTGAGAATATGCATCTTGGTGGTACAACGCCAAATTCTATTTTAGCAGTAAGGGTCCGTGAAAAAATAACTATTAAAATGCATGTAATTATTAGACCTCGAGGTGGAGATTTTGTTTATACTGATGAAGAGTTTACTGAGATGAAACAAGATATAAAACAGTTCAAAAAACTGGGAGTTGATGGTTTTGTTTTTGGAATTTTAAAAGAAAACCGGAATGTTAATAAAAGAAGAAATAAGGAGTTAGTCAATTTGGCTCACCCGCTTTCCTGTACGTTTCATCGTGCTTTTGATGTGGTAAAAGATGTCAAAAAATCGCTTAAAGATGTAATTGACTGCGGTTTTAGTACAATCCTGACTTCAGGGCAGGGAATAAATGTTGAAGAAGGAATATTTGATTTAGAAAAAATTCAAAAATGGGCTAAGGACCGAATTGAAATCATGCCAGGGGGAGGTCTGAGATCGTCTAATATTAAATTATTACAAGATAAACTTCAACCAACATTTTATCATTCATCAGCAATAACGGATAATACGGAAACGGCAAACCCGGAAGAAATAAAAGAATTAAAAAACTTTTTGTAAAACTATTAATAAAATAAAAAAGCCTGGAGTTGGCATACTCCAGGCTTTTCTTTTCTACAAGAACTATTAAAATCTACTAATAAAAGTGGGATTAAAACATTCCACCACCACCTTTGTTAGTGTTATCTTCTCTTTGTTTACGTTGCAGGTTTTTAATTTTTGCACCTCCAAAGTTATAAGTTAATCCTACATAAACAGTTTGACTTTCCCAGGTAAACTGACCTGTTTGAGGATACGGATAAATTCCGTCAAAAGAAAATTTCATGGTATTGAAAACGTCATTGAAACGTACGCTTATGTTCATCTTGTTATCTAATAATGTATAACGTGAACCAATATCAATTTTGTACATTTCGTTTCTTTTCTGTTGAATTTCATCAACTGGTCCTCTGAAGAAACCGAATAATAAAAAGCTTAAACGTTTTGTAGGTTTGAAATTTGAGTTCATACGAGCATTAAATGCTGAAGTTGTAACACTTCTTTGAAGTGGTGAACTTGTACCTGTTGCCGGATCAAATTCAAAAACAACACCTTCTTGCTTTATACTTGAGAAATCAATAGATGGTTGAATATCCCACCATTTTGCAAGTTTGTAATTTAATGAAACATCAAAACCATAAGCGCTGTTGTGATCAAAATTAGTGAAACTTAAAATTTGTTTGTATCCAGAAGGATCATTAGGATCCGGACTTAAAGTTCTGCTGATTTGATCATTAATACTTCTAACGAAAACACCTGCGGTTATACTTCCTTTTTCAAGTGTCTTAGTGTAATTTGCTTCTACAGAATTTGTAAACTGAGGTCTTAATTCAGGATTTCCGTATGATGTTACTAACGGAGTAGAAAACTCACGAATTGGTTTTGTTTGCTCTAAACTTGGGCGGTCAACACGACGGCTGTAGCTTAATTGCAATACATTTTTCTCATTCAGGTTATATGTTAAATAAGCTGATGGATATAAAGTGATATAGTCATCATCGAATTTTTCCTTGCCGTAATTTAAATTAGCAGCAACTTTGTAACTCTCAAAACGAGTTCCTACCTGGTAACTGAATTTTTTGAATTTCTGACCAAAAGTTACGTAAGCTGAGTAGATGTCAGTATCATAAGTATAGTTAGAAATTTGGTCTTCAGTAGCAACTAAAGGATTACCAGTATTATAATCATTGTTTGATCTTGTTATTCTCGCCTCTGCACCAGCTTCAAGAGTCGTTTTGTCGTTTAACGGATTTACGTAATCCACATTGATAGTGCTTAATTTTCTTTTGTCACCAATAAAATCACTGTATACAATATCACTTGTTGAATTGTCAGGTCTTGTTGTTTGGGTGTCAAAACTTGCATTCTGAGTAACTTTAGTATCACTGTAGTTTCCTTCAAAATCTAAAGTATGTCCTTCTTTTTTAAAGATGTGTTTGTACGCTAAATTATAAGTTCCGGTTTTGCTAGGTCCTTGATATTTTGAGTTTTGATAGATGTTTAAAATGTTTGGATCACCATTATTGTAATCAATATCTGTTAATACAATTCCGTTTCCGGTGGATTTATTTTGGTTGGTATAAAAAGACAAAGTATTATTGTCATTGATTAAATAATCCATTCCAATTTTATACAAGTAGTTGTCGTTTTCATTAGAAATATCTAATTTTTGATTAACCGCCTGATCTAATCGTGTAATAACACCATCATTGTAATAAGTACCGAAGTTTTGTCCTGCGTTTCCAAAGAAATTTACTTTCCCTGTTTTATAATTCAAATCTAATGACTGATTATATTTTGCAGTTTCTCCAAAAGTAATACCACCACTATAGCTTCCGTTGAAACCAGTGTTAGCATTTTTGTGTAAAATAATATTGATGATTCCAGACATTCCTTCCGGATTGTATTTTGCACTGGGATTTGTAATCAACTCAATTTTCTTAATAGAAGTTGATGGAATTTGTTTTAGCAATTGTGCCGGGTCAATATTTGATGGTCTTCCGTCGATTAACACACGTACATTGTCATTTCCACGAAGTGAAAGTTTACCGTCCTGATCTACGTTTACTGATGGAATGTTACTCATAATGTCAGATGCAGAAGCTCCGGCAGTTGTCAAATCTTTCCCTACAGTAATAACCTTTCGGTCAATTTTTTGTTCCATTGTCGAACGTTCTGCAACAATATTCACCCCTTTTAGCTGTGTAGCTTCTTCTTCAAGAGAAACATTTACTGTTGCTGTTTTTTTGTTATCGCTTAAAAGTACAGAACCAATATATTTTCTAAATCCGATGTATTGAATTTCAATAGTGTAGCTTTTTAACCCTAAATTTTTAATTGTAAAGTCCCCATTGTCATCTGTATTAACTCCTGAAACTACTTTTCCATTCTCTTTAATAGAAACAGTTGCGTAAGAAATAGGCGCGTTATTCGATTTTTCGGTAATTTTTCCAGAGACAGATCCCGTGTTCTGGGCTTGGGCTGTTGCAATTACTCCCAGTAATGCGAACAGAAAGAATTTTAATTTCATAGTAATAAATTGATTATTTTGATTTGATTGATGATGATTGTTTTTTGTTTTTGTTAGATTTTTTTTGGCTTTAAATAAATTCAAAGTTCCTATTAAGACTCTTTTATGATCGATATGTTACAGGAAAAAGAAAAAAAAATATATTTTTTATTTTAGGAGTTCTGTTTTAGAAGAGATTAGGGTTTTAATTTTTTCATAATTTTAACATTTAAAACAAAGGTCTTTTTAAGAAATTCTGAGTGTTTTGTTTAATTTTATATGTTTTTCATTTTCTGTAATTGATGAATAAGCAGTATCTTTGCTCACTTTAAAATAAGTTTACATGTCATTATCACAAATTCTTACTCCTTCTATACAAAAAGCAATACAGGCATTATTTGATGTTACTGTTGATAAAATCGAATTTCAAACTACCCGAAAAGAGTTTGAAGGCGACATTACAATGGTGATTTTTCCATTAGTGAAATTGATCAAAAGTAATCCCGCAGAACTTGGAAATAAAATCGGAAATTATTTAGTTGAAAATGTTGCTGAGGTTGCACGCTTTAATGTGGTTTCGGGTTTCCTGAACATTGTAATTGCCGATAGTTATTATTTGAATTTCTTTAATGAAATAAAAGACAATAGAAAGTTTGGCTATGTAACGCCAAATCCAGAAGACAAAGCGATTATGGTCGAATATTCTTCGCCAAATACAAATAAACCTTTGCACTTAGGTCACGTTCGTAACAATTTGTTAGGATATTCTGTTGCTGAAATTATTAAGGCTTCTGGTAAAAAAGTATACAAAACTCAAATCATCAATGATCGAGGTATTCATATTTGCAAGTCGATGCTGGCTTGGGAAAAATTCGGAAACGGAGAAACTCCTGAAAGTTCAAGTTTAAAAGGAGATAAACTAGTTGGTAAATATTATGTCGAGTTTGATAAAGCTTACAAAGCAGAAATTATCCAATTGATAGAAACCGGAAAAACGGAAGAAGAAGCAAAAAAACAAGCGCCTATTATTGTTGAAGCACAAGACATGCTGAAGAAATGGGAAGCTGGTGATGAAAAAGTGATCGAGCTTTGGAAAATGATGAACCAATGGGTTTATGAAGGTTTTGCTACAACTTACGCCAATCTTGGTGTTAATTTTGATCGTTATTATTACGAAAGTAATACTTATTTATTAGGAAAAGATGTGGTTCAGGTTGGACTTGATAAGGGGGTTTTTGAAAAAGATCCTGATGGTTCAGTTTGGATTGATTTAACCGATGAAGGTCTGGATCGTAAAATCGTATTGCGTTCTGACGGAACTGCGGTTTACATGACACAAGATATTGGAACTGCGATTCAACGTGTAAAAGATATGCCAGATGTTGGTGGTATGGTTTATACGGTTGGAAACGAGCAGGATTATCACTTTAAAGTTTTATTCTTAATTCTAAAAAAATTAGGTTTTGACTGGGCTTCAAGCCTATATCATTTATCATACGGAATGGTTGATTTACCTTCTGGAAAGATGAAAAGCCGTGAAGGAACTGTTGTAGATGCTGATGATTTAATGCAGGATATGACCGATACAGCAAAACAAATTTCTGAAGATTTAGGAAAACTGGAAAGTTACTCTGCAGAAGAAAAAGCGAAGCTGTACAAAACAATTGGACTTGGTGCTTTGAAATATTACATTTTAAAAGTAGATCCTAAAAAACGTATTTTATTTAACCCTGAAGAATCAGTTGATTTTGCTGGGAATACAGGTCCGTTTATTCAATATACATACGCGAGAATTCAATCGATTATCCGTAAAGCCGATTTTGATTTTTCAGCTAAAACAAATATCGAAGAGCTTCACGAAAAAGAGAAAGAATTGGTAAAACAAATCGAACTTTTCCCAGAAGTAATTCAGAATGCTGCTCAAAATCATAGTCCGGCATTAATTGCAAATTATACTTATGATTTGGTAAAAGAATACAATTCCTTCTATCAATCCGTGCATATTTTAGGAGAAGTTGATTTGACTAAAAAGATTTTCAGAGTTCAGCTTTCGCAAAAAGTTGCTGAGGTTATAAAGTCTGCTCTTACTTTATTAGGAATTGAAGTTCCGGAGAGAATGTAAAAGTTTATATAATTCCATATAGAAAGCCGATAGTTGAGAGACTATCGGCTTTTTTTATGAACTGTTTTTGCAGTAAATCGCTTGATTTACTTTAATTTTTTCCTACAAAATGTCAAGGTAAATTGTTGTAGAATTCAATACATTTTTTAATCTGCTTTAAGGTAAATACTTTGTTTTCAGGCTTTCTGTTGTTTATTTTGATTATGATTTTTTTAAAAAGTAATATTTGGCTTACTTTTTAAAATGTTAAAAGAACTATTATTCTTGTTAAATTTTTATTAATGTAGTAAGTTGCGCCCAATAAACTCAAAAATAAAAATAATGAAACAAAAAATTAAAGGATTAGCAATACTTGTTTTTGCTCTTACTTCACAATTGTTTTTTGCGCAGGCAAAGCTTGTTTCCGGAACCGTTTCAGACAATGCAGGTATTCCTTTGCCAGGTGTAAGTGTCTTGGTTAAAGGAACAAAATCTGGAACTCAAACAGATTTCGACGGAAAATATTCGATCAAAGCTGCTGCAAACCAAGTTCTAATATTTAGTTACATTGGAATGAAAACTCAGGAGGTAGCTGCCAGTTCAACATTACTGAATATAAAGCTAAAAGATGATTCCGTTGAATTAGATGGTGTCGTTGTAACTGCATTCGGTATTAAAAAAGATGAAAAGAAACTTGGGTATGCCGTATCAAAAATAAGTTCAGATGAAATTACAAAATCAGGAGAGCAAAATGTACTTCAGGCCTTGGCAGGTAAGGCTGCCGGTGTGCAGGTAATCGGGACAGGAGGAACACCTGGTGCTTCAAGTAAAATTATTATTAGAGGTGTAAATACTATTACTGGAACTTCTGATCCTTTAATTGTAGTTGATGGTGTTCCAATTGATAATAGTACTAGCCAAACTAGTGCCGGAGATAATCCTTTTAATGCAAATTTATCAGGAATCAATAATTCTAACAGAGCTTTAGATATTAATCCGGATGATATCGAAAGTGTATCTGTGCTTAAAGGTCCGGCGGCTGCAGCTTTATATGGTGAAAGAGCGGGTAATGGTGTAATTATATATACTACCAAAAAAGGGAAAGCCGGAAAGGGTCTCGGGATCGACTACTCAACTTCATTAGCTATCGACAAAGTAAGTCAATTGCCAGCGAGGCAAAATAAGTATGTTCAGGGAACTAGCGCTTCGGCGATAGCAGTAAACCCTAATACACCACAAAGTTGGGGGCCGGCGGCGCAGGAAATTGGCGTTCCTATGTACGATAATGTTGGTAATTTTTTTCAGGAAGGGTTAACATTTACTAATAATATTTCGTTTTATGGTGGCGATGAAAAGGCAACTTATAGAGCATCTTACAGTAATGTGACCCAAACGGGAATGATTCCTGAAACAGGTTTAAAAAGAAATACCCTAAGAGTTGTCGGAGATTTGAAACTAAGTGATAAATGGAAAACAGGAGGTAGTTTACAATATACACATACTACAAATACATTGGCCCAAAATGGAAGTAATGTTTCAGGTGTAATGTTAAGTTTACTACGTTCTGTAGCAAACTATGATTTACGAAATTTTAAAGATGCAGAAGGAAATAATACTAATTATTATGCAAGCTATGATAATCCGTATTTTACCGTTAACGAAAATCCTGCAACAAGCGACGTCAATCGCGTTTTTGGAAATATGTTCTTAACCTATTCGCCAGGTACTTGGTTGTCTTTAACAGCTAAAGGAGGTATTGATGCATATTCAGATTATCGCAAACAAATATTTGCAATATCGTCAAACGGAGATAATCTCGCCGGAATGGGTGAAGTTGCTCTTAATAATATTAATAGTAAAGAATTTTATGGAGATTTTATAGCGACTGGACTATTGCCATTAAAATCAGAATGGTTAAAAATAAATTATACGGCAGGACTTAATTTGCGTTCTTCTCAAAACACAAATGTATTTTCAAGAGGTAAAGAACTTGCCGTAAGAGGTGTTTATAATCTATCAAACGCGACACAATTATATGCTTCAAATGAAGAAACAAATATTATGTCAAGAGCCTTATTTGGGCAATTAGAATTTGATATTAAAAATCAACTTTTTATAACTGGTTCTGTTAGAAAGGAATGGTCGTCGACTTATGGTACAGATGCAAATAGCGCTATTTTTCCTGCTGCTTCAGCGTCGTGGGTTCTGTCAAATTCATTTGACTTGCCAGAGTGGGCCAGCTTCGCAAAATTAACTTATGGTTACGGAGAAGTAGGTATTGCTCCACAGCCATATTATACAATAAGTACTTATGCCCAGCCATTCATGACTGACGGATTTACAGACGGTCTTAGCTTTCCTTATAATGGTGTAAATGGTATGGCAGTTTCTGGTGTCTTAGGAAACCAAAATTTGAGGCCTGAAAGAGTTTTGGGTCATGAACTGGGTATGAGTTCTAAGTTTTTAGAAAATCGCTTGTCGATAGATGTGAATTTATATTATAAAACATCAAAAGATTTGTTAATCAAATTGCCATTACCACAATCAAGTGGATTTGGATTAGTATATCAAAACGCAGCAGAACTTGTAAATAAAGGTATTGAACTTGAATTAGGATATGATGTCTTTAAGAAAAGTGCTCCGTTTCAATGGAATGTTAATTTAAACTGGGCTAAAAATCAAAATGAAGTAACAGATATTTCAGGTAATTTAGATGCAATTTCTATTGAAACTGCTTTTGGATCAATTGGTTACTATGCGGTAAAAGGACAGCCTCTGGGAAGTTTTTATGGAACAAAATGGCAACGTGATGCAAATGGTCAAAAAATTATAGGAACAGACGGTTTGCCACTCCTACAGGCAGAAACTGGAAATTTGGGAAATTCGGCGCCTAACTGGACAGGGGGACTAAGAAATACACTCTCGTATAAAAGAATTACGTTATCAGGTTTATTAGATTTTAGACACGGTGGAGTTGTGTATAATGGAACATTAGCCAGATTACACAATTTTGGAGTTTCGGAGGCATCTGCCGACAGAGAAAGTACTTATATTATTGATGGGGTAAAAGCAGATGGAACATCAAATGATATTGCTATTTCCGCCAAAAATTATTATCAAAAATATCTTGGAGACGGTGGAGGAGCTTCAGAAGAAGCGGTAACTGATGTAAACTGGATCAGACTTCGTGATGTTACATTGAGTTACGATTTTAATGTAAAAAAATTCACAGCCATCAATTCAGCTCAATTATCATTTACAGGTAGAAATCTATGGTTAGATACCAATTATAAAGGAGTTGATCCTGAAACTAGTTTGACTGGCGCGGGCTCAAGAATTAATGGACTTGATTATTTTAATAATCCGGGCAGTAAATCATTTATAATGACACTTAAAGTAGGTTTTTAATTTAAAGTAAAGCAACATGAAAAAATATATAAAAAGTATAATTCTTGCAACTTTTAGCGTTATTTTGGTAACGGGTTGCCAGTCAGAATTAGATCATTTTAATGAAAATCCAAATTCTCCTATTTCAACAACACCAACTTTGTTGTTGTCAGCGATGGAAGTTTCTACTTTTTCAACCCATACAGCAGGATTGATCAGAACATCTAATATTTTTGATCAGCATCTGGCAGGAACCAGTGTTGGACAATTAGGAGATATTCAACGGTACATTGTTAGTGAACAGGATATAAACAATGAGTGGAATACTTTGTATGGGACAACATTAATTAGTGGTCATATTTTGAGTCGTGATTTTGCAAAATCATATCCATATTACAATGGGATTGGGCAAATATTGACAGCAATAAATTTAGGATACGCAACAGATCTTTGGGGAGATGTTCCTTACGATGAAGCTTTTAAAGCTGATCAGGGAAATAAAACGCCTAAATATAATACACAACAAGAGATTTATCACAGATTACAAATGATTCTGGATGAGGCTATTGAAAATTTAGAAAAACCAGTATCAGGTAATATTTCTGTACCTAATACTGACGATTATATCTTTAATGGAGATATTAAGAAATGGATTCAAATTGCTTATGTACTAAAAGCGAGATATTCTTTACGTTTGACACAGGTTGATGCGAATGCAGCACAAAAAGCATTGGATTATATTACGGCGTCGGGGATCAGTTCGAATAGTGATGATGCTAATACTTTTTTTCCTGGAACCTCTAATGGTTTAAATCAATGGTATGCTTTTGAAAATAGCCGTGCTAATTACCTTAAAACGGGAGCTTATTTTGTAAATTCATTAAAAAATTCAAATGATCCCAGATTAACATTTTCTATTGCATTAAATAAACCTAAGTATCCGCTTACTCCTACATATATTGGAAATGTTCCGGAAGATTTGGATACGACTTCATCTTCATATATTGGTTCTGCATACGCAAGTCCGACATCGGCAATTGGTATTGTAACGTATGCCGAAGCTAAATTTATTGAAGCCGAAGCTAAATTTAGAATGGGCCAGGATGCAAAACCTGCTTTAACAGCTGCAATTACGGCATCAATTCTAAAGATTACCGGAAATGCTCCAAGCTCAGGATTTTTAACTACAGCTACTACGACAGTAGATTTGTCGACTATTATTCAGCAAAAATATCTTGCTCTTTTCTTAACTATGGAACCTTATAATGATTACAGAAGAACTGGTTTTCCGGTATTAGTTCCAAATCAAAATTCTAATACAAAGGCTATTCCTGTAAGATTGCCAACTCCATCAGATGAAAGACAGTATAATCCTAATGCAACAGTAGTTAGTAATGTCACTACAAATGTTTGGTGGGATAAAAATTAACATAATGCAAAAAAAAAACAATATTAGTAATGTTTGAAAGTAAGTTACTAATAGAATTGTGTATTATTCCCTTTATTGATTTTTAACTATTTTGAATTAGTACACTCTTTAGTAAAAGTAATATTGGGGAACCGTCTAATTTATTAGATGGTTTATTATAAAAAAAGCCGATAATCATAAGACTATCGGCTTTTTTACAACTAACACAAACCATTTATTTTACGAACTTATCGATAATTTTGTCTGTTTCGGCTTTTGAAGCGTCTGGTTTTAAATCAAACAGAAGAGAGTACAAAGCTTTTCTATCAACTTTAGCTTCTAAGTTTAAATCTTGGTGTCTGTCAAATAGCGTTTGCCATTTGTCACGAACGTTTTTCCAAAGGGCGTTATTTGCTGCCCACCATTTTTGAGCAGCAGCACATTTAGTGTCTGGTACTTTAGTATACACGTCAAATCCTTTTTCCTGAGCTAACAATACATCTTTTCCGCTGTCATCTCTAATTAATTTGTCATTGTCTTGCTCATGATTCCATCCTGTAGAAGTGATTTCATGAATGTTTCTTCTTTTTAAAACATTATAGTCATTACGTTTTGTTTGCTCTCTTCTTGGTAGAGGAGCATCAGCAACATTAGCCCAGTAATCTTTTCCGTCAACATGTACCCAGGTTGATGATCCTTCGTATCGAGGACTATCATCTACCTGATATACCTTTTGAGTCCACTGTCCTTTAACCGCTTTCTTATCTAATTTTTGGTATTTCCATGATGTTCCTTTATTGAATGCATATAAGTCTGTGTTCTCAAAAAGCCAGTCTTGTCTCCAGTGTTTAATGATCATATCGTCACTCACAATCAATAAATGTTGCATTACAATTTTATTTGGTGTGTCTTCCAATAATTCAACCCACTCCAAAGCTGATTCATGTTTAGTTTCAGATGGTTTGTAAGTAAGGGTATCTTTTGGATATTGAAAAGTTTCAGTAAAATTAAATTTCACTTCATAACAACCACACATTGATTTGATCGATTTGATGTCTTGTTGCTTTTTATCCTGGCTGAACCCAAGAGTACAAGTCAAAGCCATTACGGCCGAAAAATAGAGGCTTTTTGTAATCATAACTTATTATTTTGTTTTAAAATTTTTTTGCAAATATATAAATTTTATTTAGAACAATTAAAAATAGTTATATATTTGCGGTCTTATTCAGACTTAATAAAAATAATGAAAATTAAAATTACCCTTTTTGCAGCAATTCTTTTATGTCAAGTTTCTTTTGCACAAAAGAAAGATTCCACAGCTGTAAATAAACTTTCAGAGGTTGTTGTCACCGGACAGTTTGAACCGCAATCCATAAAAAAATCAGTTTTTAATGTTCGTGTTATTTCAAATCAGGATATTCAAAATTTAGCTGCAAATAATTTATCTGATGTTTTAAATCAATATTTAAATATTACAGTTACTCCAAGTGGAACAAGTGGCCGCTCTACAGTTTCGCTATTTGGTTTAGATGCACAATATTTTAAAATTTTAGTCGACAATGTTCCTTTGATAAATGAAGCAGGTTTAGGTAATAATATAGACTTGTCGCAAATCAATCTTAACGATGTGGATCATATTGAAATTGTCGAAGGTTCTATGGGAGTTAGTTATGGAGCCAATGCGGTAAGCGGTGTTTTAAATATTATTACGAAGAAAAATTCAAAGTATAAATGGGGAATTACAGCATATGTTCAGGAAGAAACGGTTAATAATGAATATGCTCTTTTTGATGAAGGACGTCATATTCAGTCTTTCAGGGCTACGCATACATTCAATGATAATTGGTATGTATCTGCCGGAATCAACCGTAATGATTTTCAGGGGTATTTAGATGATAAAAACGGCAAAGATTATGCTGAAAATGATGGTACTCGTGGTTACAGATGGTTGCCAAAAGAACAGTTAAACGGAACAGCAACAATCGCTTATCAAAAAAACAGCTTTCGCTTTTTTTATAAATTCGAATTTTTAGATGAAGATGTAGATTATTATAATAGCACCGTACAATCGGGCTATAATAGTACATTAGGTTCGTATCGTTATAGTGAAGATAGCAGGTATTTTACAAACCGATATTTTCACAATTTAAATGCAACAGGACAGTTATTTTCTCAATTAAATTATAATGTTTCGCTTTCACACCAAAAACAACAACGTGATGTAGAAGATTTCAGATACTATTTATATACCAAAACAGAGGCTAATAATGTAACTGTAAAAGATCAGTCTATGGAAGTTCTTTATTCTACGGGAACTTTAAATAACTTCTTTGCAGACAAAACAATTGACCTGCAGTTAGGATATGAATTTGTAAATAATCGTGGCTATTCATTAGTTCAGGAAGCAAATAATATTTTCAGTCCTGTTCGTAAAACGCTTGAAAACTATGATTTCTTCGCTTCTTCTGAAATTATGGCAACTCATAAATTTTCGATAAGACCTGGAATAAGATTTTCTGCTCAGTCTCAATTTGATAATCAATATGCCTCTTCTTTAGGACTAAGATATTTATTTGATAAAGGAATTGAACTTCGCGGTTCTTATGGAAACTCTTTTAGAACGCCAACTTTTGACGAATTATATTCAAAACAAATTTTTGACGGACACTTTTTTACAGGAAATGAGAATTTAATTCCTGAAACAAGTACTTCATATGAAATGAGTCTTAAGAAAATGACTTTATTTTCTTCAGGAGTACAACTTTCAAACACATTTGCCGGAAGTTATTTAAATGTGGATGACAGAATCGGAATGGCATTAGTGCGATTTAACCCGGATACAGGAAATCCGGAATACCAATATATTAATATCAGTAAATATAAAATGTGGAATTTCTCAACCATGAATCAATTCAGAAAAGACAATTTCACTTTTAATTTTGGAGCTGCTTTAATTGGAATTTCGCAGAAAATTGAAAACCTCGTTTTTACTTCAGATGATCAATTTCTTTATTCATTCAATTTAAATGCAAGTTTTTCATATACCCTTCCAAAATGGAAAACAGTAATGTCAGCATACTATAAATACAATGGCAAAACACAGCAATATATTGCGGGAGCTTCGTCTTATATTTTGTCCGAAGTCTATCCGAGTAACTGGCTTGATGCTTCTATTCGTCAAAATTTTTTCAAGGATCATTTCGAAGTAACCGCTGGTGCCAGAAACATCCTTAATGTAACCAATGTAACTCAGACAGGAACAGGCAGTGCTGCCGGGCATGCCGGGCCAGGTGAAGTAATGCTTGCCTATGGACGTTCCTATTTTTTAAAATTAGCATATAACCTTAATCTTTAATATAAATACATAATACAATGAAAAAGTTATTATTTTTATCAATCGCGTTACTATCATTAGCATCATGTTCAAGTGATGACGATACTAAAGTTGAAATCCCAACTGTGGGAGAAACTTTGAAAACTTCTGTTGGTGGCCCAAACCAACCAAATCAGCTTTATCTTGATTTAAGTACTGCAGAAAGCAAGTCAGTAAGCAGGACTTCTTGGGATTTCGGATTCTCGTCAGGCTCAGATTTTAGAGTAATTATCAATGGTTCACTTAAAATGGCTGTTAAAAAATTGGCTACTTCTGATATTACTTTGTCTCAGGTAATCGATGCAAATGTTTCAGTTGGAGCAGGTACAACTCTTTCTAATAATGGATTTGTTGATAATCCGACAGGGGTTTTAGCGGGTGCAGGAGCAGGAATTGGAACTGCAATTGCTGAGATTTCAGCTACAGATACTGACAATAAAGTATACTTAGTGAATTTAGGACTAGCTGTTTCTACGACACAACCTGCTGTGGGTTCCGTGAGTGTTGATGGAGAAGCCAGAGGATGGAAAAAAGTTAGAATCTTAAGAAGCGGAAATGGATATAAAATTCAATATGCTGACTTAACTTCTGCAACTTTTACGGAGAAATCAATTTCAAAAGACTCAGATTTTAATTTTTCATTCTTTAGCCTAACTTCAGGTAGTACTGTTTCAGTAGAGCCTGCTAAAACGAAATGGGATTTAAATTTCACAACTTTTACGAATTATATTCCTTCTCAGGATGCTGACAAAAAACCGATTGAAGTGACTTACGGGTATTCTGATTTCATTACTACAAACTCAAAAGGAGGAACACAAGTTTACCAAGTATTAACGAGCGCTAAAACCTATGAGGCTTTTGTAAAAGCAGATGTAGTAGAAGCAAACTTTACTGTTTCTGCAACAGATCAAAGAGTAATTGGAGCTAACTGGAGAAATGGTGGAGGACCAACTTCTTTGCCAAGTATTAGAACAGACCGTTTTTATGTTGTAAAAGATGCAGCTGGAAACTATTATAAAGTTAAATTCCTTGCTATGACAAATGACGCAGGATTAAGAGGGAATACTACTTTGGAATATGCTATGTTGAAATAGTAAATCCCAAAAGCATTAAAAAAATTACCGGAATATAAAATCATCACACGATTCCGAATTAAAAATTAGTTAATCATTAGCTTTGTTTTTTTTATTTTTTTTTGAGGGAGGTTAGATAATATCTAGCCTCTTTTTTTGTTTTTTATTTTAATATAAAAAAGGGTTATAAATTAATGTTTAACCCTATCTTTGCACATGTTTTTTTAATATGGAATTAACAGGAAATTTTAATATTTTTCAGTCGAAGCCATTCTTCAAATTATAAATAATAAGTGAATACAAAGTCCTATTTTTTTCAGTCTTTCGCAATTGTCGCATTGGCATTCATCGCCTTTATTGGATTCAAACAAGTTTTGCCGAATAAAATCTTTTCGGATAGTAAAATAGATTCTAAAAATGTATTAATCGATAGTATGCTTTTGGAGTCGGTTGCTAATGACTCACTGTCTCTTGAAAACGATAGTATCGCTCAGGCAGAACAAGAAGAAGCGCAACAAGAAATTGTTTTTGAAAATACAGAAGGAATTGAATTTCCATCAGAAACTTTCGAAAATTATAAAGGATACCAATATTTGGTTTCGTTTTACGAAAAGTTATATCAATTAGAGCAAAATCCACAGTCTAAAGTTCGCATTGCCTATTACGGAGATTCTATGACCGATGGCGACTTAATTGTTCAGGACGTAAGAACAAATTATCAGGAGCGTTTTGGAGGAAATGGAGTTGGGTTTGTGTCCATTACTTCAGAATCTGCAGCGTCCAGAGGTTCGGTAAAATCGGTTTATTCTAAAAACTGGAAAACACAATCGTATTTAAATGTAAAAAGACCAATAAGCCCTTTTGGCGTAAATGGTCACGTATTTTTTGCTAATGATAAAACGAATCCAACGTGGGTTCAATACGAAGCAGGAACTAATAAATACTCAACTACTTTAGATAATCCGGTATTGTTTTATGGAAAATCAGCCAAAAGAGGAAATGTAAACTTCATCATTGGTAAAGATACACTTCGAAAAAATCTTGTTCCAAGTAATTTGGTTAATAGCCTAAAAGTAACTTCAGGCAGTATAAAAGCATTCAAAGCTAATTTTATCCATGCCGATTCTATTCCGATTTACGGTTTCAATTTCGATAACGGAAGTGGAGTGCACGTTGATAATTTTTCGCAAAGAGGAAATTCGGGATTGCCAATTTCAATGTTTGATGCTGATGTAATGAGAGCTTTTAATAAGAATTTAAAATACGATTTGGTTGTGTTGCATTACGGAACCAACGTCTTGAATTATGGTACTAAAAGTTATTATTGGTACGAAAAGGGAATGAAAAAAGCCGTGAATAAAATAAGAGAATCTTTTCCGGGAGTTTCTATTCTAATCGTTTCGACTGCTGATAAGTCAACAAAATATGATCTGGAAATGAAAACAGATTCCGCTGTTGTTCCTTTAATGAAAGCGCAAAAAAGATATGCCTTAGAATCAGAATCGGGATTTGTGAATTTATATACTTTAATGGGTGGAGACGGATCGATGGTAAAATGGGCTGATGAAACTCCGGCAAGAGCCAATAAGGATTATACGCATTTTAATCAGCGTGGTGCAAAAGCAATTGGAAGATTATTATATGATCAGCTAAATAAAGGTTACGAAGAATATAAAATATTACGCGAGAAACGCGACGCTGTTTCCCGTCAGCAAAGAGCAGCGCAAAAAACAAACGCAGATTCCGTTTCTGTAAAAAAAGATAGTGTAAATGAATAAACTAATTATTTTCTTTTGTTGTCTTTTTTTATCTGCAAACAGTAAGATTCAAAAGACAGTACCACTTCCAATAATTAAGCCTATGAGTAGTAAAACTGATACAACCACAGTTGATTCTTTTTCTGATGATAAGATTTACAATGCAAAAGTTTTGGAGCGCATTTTTCAGAAATTAAATGAAAATGAGAACCAAAAAAGTCAAAAGATAAATATTGTTCATATTGGTGATTCTCATATTCAGGGTGATCTAATGACCAATGAAATCAGAAAAAACCTGCAGCAACGATTTGGAAATGCAGGGCGTGGTTTGGTTTTTCCATATCAATTGGCTAAAACAAATGGATCTTATAACGAACGTTTCCGTTCAAACAGAGCGTGGGAAAGTTATCGAAACATTCATCCTCACAAAAATTATCCAGTTGGTTTAAGCGGAATCGGACTTTGGAGAGATAGTGGCGGATTTGCAGTTGAATTGAATGTCAAAGACCTTGCTTACAAGTTTAATACGATTAAAATTATTACACCGCAAAACCAAAATATGTTTGATTTGGCAACATCATCTCAAACCAATATTATTCAGTCGACAGAGCGAAAAGTAATTACACACAAAATAAAAAAAGGAGAAGCAATTTCAACTATTGCCGATAAATACAACATTTCGGTAGCTGAAATTAAAAGTGCAAACGGTTTAAAATCGAATAACATTCGTGCCGGAAGAACATTGAAAATTCCAACGAACGAAACAAAACCAAAAGCAATCAAGAGTTCAGCTTTTGTTTCTTTAGATATTGAATCAGATTCATTTTGTCATTATTATAATTCAGAAAAAGCACTAGATAAAATTTTCCTGATTCCGAATAAAGACGCTTCTAAATTTGAACTAAACGGAATTGTTTTAGAAAAAGATGCACCCGGATTAATCTACAGTAGTATAGGCGTAAATGGAGCAAAATTTTCAGATTATAATAAATATCCGTTGTTTTTTGAACAGTTAAAAGCGTTGCATCCTGACGTACTGATTTTTTCTTTAGGAACAAATGAAAGCTACGATCACATGGAAGCTTCGGCTTACATTAAAGAACTGCGCCAGTTTATAAAAAACATAAAGGATCAAAATATAAATGTTCCGATAATTGTGATGACACCGCCGCCTTCTTTCCTTAAAGCAAGAAGACCTAATATTTATGTTCATGATTATGCAAAAAGCATCCTCGGAATTGCAAAAGAAGATGGTTTTGCCGTTTGGGATTTATATGATGAATTTGGAGGAATGGAAGGTGTCCGAAAATTAAAAGCGGAAAAATTAATTGGTCCGGACTATGTTCATTATTCCAAAAAAGGATACGAAAAACAAGGAAACTTGTTTACACAGGCGTTTTTAAAAGCATACGATAATTTTAAATTAAAAAATTAAGTTGATTACAATTGATAGCATAAATAATTGGTTTGTTCAAAACTTTGGGGAAGTTACTTTAGAACAGGCTAAAAGCTGGTTTATTTATAATCCAGATGAAAAATTATTATTTAATACCGGTTTGTTCCTCGGATTATTTCTGGTTTTTTATTTTGTGTATGGCTTTTTACGCAAGACATTTTATTTAAGATTAACGTATGTTATTCTTTTCTCGCTGTTCTTTTACTATAAGTCAAGCGGTATTTATTTTTTACTTTTATTACTTTCTTCTGTAGTCGATTATGGTCTGAGTCAGATTATTTACAACACAGCAAAAGATAGTACCAAAAAAGTGTATTTGGTAATAAGTGTCATCCTGAATTTAGGATTGCTCGGGTATTTCAAATACATGAATTTTATGATTGTGACGTATAATGATATGTTCAATGGTCATTTTGCACTTCATAATATTTTTCTTCCTGTCGGAATTTCGTTCTATACTTTTCAGTCGATGAGTTATATTATTGAGATTTACAGGGAAGAAATCAAACCAACAAAAAACTATATTGAATACCTGTTTTTCGTTTCGTTTTTCCCGCAGTTAGTTGCCGGGCCAATTGTGAGAGCAAAAGATTTCCTTCCTCAGATTTATCAAAAATTAAATCTGACAAGACAAGATGTAAACAACGCTTTGTTTTTGATTATTGGAGGTTTAATTAAGAAAACAGTAATATCAAATTATATATCAATAAACTTCGTAGATCGTGTTTTTGATACGCCAATGAGTTATACGTCATTCGAAAATTTGATGGCTTCTTATGGTTACGCCATTCAAATTTATTGTGACTTTTCAGGATACTCTGACATGGCAATCGGAATCGCTTTATTGTTGGGATTCAAATTACCGGCCAACTTTAGAACGCCATATAAATCGGTATCGATCACTGATTTCTGGAGAAGATGGCATATTTCATTATCAACCTGGCTGAAAGATTTTTTATATATTTCTATAGGAGGAAACAGAGAAGGTTCATTCGCTGGATTTTTATTCCCAAGTTTATTCTTCTTCGGATTATTACTTTGGGGAATTACCAATGTCAATACTAGCTTCATCCCGTTAGGAATAGCCATTGGGTCAATTGTTGTTTTTTGTCTTTCCTTTTTGCTTTCAAAAAAGAAAAACCAAACACTGGTAACTAATTTCAATTTGTTTACTACAATGCTTTTAGGAGGATTGTGGCACGGAGCCGGAGCGCAATTTATCGTTTGGGGAGCATTACACGGATTAGCATTAGCAGTTCATAAAATTTTCATGGAATTGTTTCCTTCCAAAAAAGAAGGCCCAAGTTGGTTATGGAGATTCTTTTCAATTGTAATTACATTTCACTTTGTTGTTTTCTGCTGGATCTTTTTCCGCGCCAGAGATTTTGAAACGGCGTTACAGGTAATCAACAATATAGGCCAGTTAACTTTCGAACCAGAAAATTGGAAAGCCATAGTTTTAGGATATAAAAATGTATTCTTATTAATGTTGTTCGGTTATGTTTGGCATTTCTTACCGGAAGTTGTTACAGACAAAATGAAATGGGTTTTCGATAATACACCATTATTATTAAAAGCAGTAATTCTTGGCTTCGTCTACTGGATCGTGTACGCCACAGCAGTAGCAGGCTCACAGCCGTTTATCTACTTCCAGTTCTAAGCTTATGAATTAATCTCGCAAAGTCGCGAAGTCGCAAAGTTTTTATATTCTTTGCGACTTCGTTATTTTTAGAGCAAAAACATTCAGTTACTTAAATAAATAAAGCTTTGCGGCTTCGCGACTTTGCGAGCAAAAAAACATTGCGAACCTTGCGTAGATCTTTGCGAACCTTGCGGTTAAATGCAGCTAAATAAAAATTGCCTGAAATATCTAATTAGATTATCTTTGCACTTCAAATAAAGAAAATAGTATGTTTGATAATTTAAGTGATAAGTTAGATAAAGCGTTCCATATATTAAAAGGACACGGTAAAATTACAGAAGTAAACGTTGCCGATACCTTAAAAGAAGTTCGTCGTGCCTTATTAGACGCCGATGTTAACTTTAAAATTGCAAAGGATTTTACAACCAAAGTAAAAGAAAAAGCAATAGGTCAGGACGTTTTAACAACGCTTCAGCCAGGACAATTATTGGTGAAGCTGGTAAAAGATGAGTTGACCGAATTAATGGGTGGCGATGTTGCGGGAATTAATCTTTCAGGAACTCCATCTGTGATCTTAATGTCAGGATTGCAAGGTTCTGGTAAAACAACTTTCTCAGGAAAATTAGCCAACTTTTTAAAGACTAAGAAAAATAAAAAACCACTTCTTGTAGCGTGTGATATCTACCGACCAGCGGCGATTAACCAGTTGCATGTTGTGGGAGACCAAATAGGTGTTGAGGTTTACTCAGAACCAGAAAATAAAAACCCTGTTGAAATTGCTCAAAACGCAATCAAACATGCAAAAGCAAACGGTTTCAATGTAGTTATTGTCGATACGGCTGGTCGTTTAGCAGTAGACAAAGAAATGATGGATGAAATTGCTCGTGTTCATAAAGCAATTCAGCCTCAGGAAACTTTGTTTGTTGTGGATGCAATGACAGGACAAGATGCTGTAAATACTGCAAAAGCTTTCAACGATATCCTGAACTTTGATGGAGTTATCTTAACGAAATTAGATGGTGATACTCGTGGTGGAGCAGCAATTTCGATTAAATCGGTTGTAAACAAGCCAATCAAATTTGTAGGTACAGGCGAGAAGATGGAAGCAATTGATGTTTTCTATCCAGATCGTATGGCCGAGCGTATCCTTGGTATGGGAGACGTTGTGTCTCTTGTAGAAAGAGCGCAAGAGCAATTTGATGAAGAAGAAGCGAGAAAACTTCAAAAGAAAATCGCTAAAAACGAATTTGGTTTTGATGATTTCTTAACGCAAATTCAGCAAGTAAAGAAAATGGGTAATATGAAAGACTTGGTTGGAATGATACCAGGCGCTTCAAAAGCCATGAAAGATGTAGAAATTGAAGATGATGCTTTCAAACATATTGAAGCAATCATTCACTCGATGACGCCAATCGAAAGAAGCAAACCTGCCATTATCGACGTAAAAAGGAAAGCCAGAATCGCTAAAGGTTCGGGAACCAAAGTCGAGCAAGTAAATCAGTTAATGAAGCAATTCGACCAAATGAGCAAAATGATGAAGATGATGCAAGGTCCGGGCGGAAAAAACCTGATGAAAATGATGGGAGGCATGAAAGGAATGCCAGGCGGAATGCCGAGATAATAAAATTAAAAGTTTCAAGTTTCAGGTTTCAGGTTTTGAAACAGAAATTTGAAACTTTTTTTAATATAGTAAATACGAGTTTCGTTTAACTTGAAACTTTAAACCTGAAACCAAAATAACAAAACACAATGCAACTACTAGACGGTAAAAAAACAGCAGAAGACATTAAAAATGAAATCGCAGCCGAAGTTCAATCCATAAAAGCAGCAGGAGGAAAAGTACCTCATTTAGCAGCAGTTATTGTGGGGAGCAACGGAGCAAGTTTAACTTACGTAGGAAGTAAAGTAAAATCTTGCCAGCAAATTGGTTTCGATTCAACGTTGGTAGCTTTACCTGAAGATATTACCGAAGAAGCTTTATTAGCAAAAATTAAGGAGTTAAACGAAGATGATAATCTTGATGGATATATCGTTCAGTTGCCTTTACCAAAACATATCGATGAGCAAAAAATTCTTTTAGCAATCGATCCTGATAAAGATGTTGACGGATTCCACCCAACAAACTTTGGAAGAATGGCGCTTGAAATGGAGAGTTTCATTCCTGCAACGCCTTTCGGAATTATGGAATTGTTAGAGCGTTACAAAGTAGAAACTGCTGGAAAACATACCGTAGTTATTGGAAGAAGCCATATCGTAGGACGTCCAATGAGTATTTTAATGAGCCGTAAAGGAAATCCTGGAGACTCAACAGTTACTTTGACGCACAGCAGAACTAAAAACTTAGCAGAATTCACTAAAAATGCTGATATTATCATAACTGCTTTAGGAGTTCCTGAATTTTTAAAAGGCGATATGGTAAAAGACGGAGTTGTGATTATCGACGTTGGAATTACCCGTGTAGACGATGCATCAAATGCAAAAGGTTACGTTATAAAAGGGGATGTTGATTTTGACGGAGTAAGCAAAAAAGCCTCTTTCATCACACCAGTTCCGGGCGGAGTAGGACCAATGACAATTGCAATGTTGTTGAAAAATACACTTTTAGCACGAAAAATGAGAAGCGCAAAAAACAAATAATTTATTTTAAAAAATAACAGAAAGCCTATTCGAAAGAGTAGGCTTTCTTCATTTTAATATTTAATTAATAGTTTAAAGTTTCGGGTTTTAAAAATAAAGGATACTTTTGCCACACTTAAAAAAAACTTCTCCAATGGACGATTATTATTCGTTAGTATTAAATTAAAGTAGCTTTTGAAAATTTCAAAATGCTGCAATAAAACCCTGTATTTTGAAATGAAAGTCTTTTACACAAACAACAACGGATTATTAGAAATACCAAAATGGACGCCAAACTGCTGGATTAATATTGAAGATCCATCAGAAGCAGAAAAACAATATTTACTCGAAGAACTTCAAATTCCCGAAGCATTTTACAATGATATCGAAGATATCGACGAAAGACCACGTATCGAAATCGAAGATGGCTGGACATTGATCATCATGCGTGTTCCCATAAAAAGCAATGATATTAAACTTCCTTTTCAAACCATTCCGCTAGGCGTGATTTTTAAAGGTGATATTTGCGTAACAATCACTTTTTACAAAACAGAAATCATACATGATTTTATGCTGTATTCCAGACGCAAAAACATTCAGGTTAACGATAATCTCGACTGGGTTTTGAGATTACTGCTTTCATCAAGTGTCTGGTATTTAAAGTATCTGAAACAAGTCAATCAAAAAATAAAACTGGCTGAAGATAATTTGGAGAAATCCATTAAAAACGAAGAACTACAGGCCCTACTTCAAATCGAGAAATGTTTAGTATTCTTTATTACTTCGCTAAAAGCAAACGATGTTTTGTTTCAACGCATTAAAAATCTAAAAGCATACAAAGCAGATTATAATTTAGATTTGCTCGAAGACGTCGAAATTGAATTAAGTCAGGCACAGGATACAGCCAATATTTACAGCAATATCCTGACCGGAATGATGGACGCTTATGCGTCGGTAATTTCGAATAATATGAACAACATCATGAAGCAAATGACTTCAATTTCTATTATTTTAATGATCCCGACCTTAATCGCCAGTTTATACGGAATGAATGTCCCAAATGGTCTTGAAGAAAGCAAATACGGCATTTGGATTCTGCTATTAGTTTCCGTCGTGCTATCCGCTTTTGGAGTGTTCTTATTCAAAAGAAGAAGATGGTTTTGATTAAAAATTGAAATAATAAAGTATAAGGCCTGTTCATTTGAATAGGCTTTTTTGTTTTATAATCTGGGCGTGACCGTATTTACAAAAGGCGCTATTTAACATGTCGCTTATATGCGCCTTTCGCAAATACGGTCGGGCTATCCATGCTACTACGGTAGCTTACTCCTATCCCTCACGCGACTCTCCGTTAATAAGAAGTTCTAATTTTCTTTTCGGCTTTTTTAATTGAGAAAGGAAATATATGTAGCCCTACAGGACAAAAAGAGTAGCTATAATTGTTTACTACCAATATCTAACTCCTAACGGAGTATCTCGTAGAGATTAAATGTTGGTAGAAAAAACATTCAAGAAACCGCAAATTATCCCGTAGGGATTACAGATTTTAGATAAAGAAAACCTATTCAAAGGGATCAAAAAAAAAGCACCATAAAAAAATCACCTTTTCTACTTGTCAATTCAAAATAAAATATAACTTTGCAGTACAAAGTACTTTATTTATGAATCAGAAGCACCAAGAAGATTTAGCACATATTCGTTCCATGATGGAGCGCTCTTCAAGATTTATATCCCTTAGCGGGCTTTCAGGAGTTTTTGCCGGACTCTCTGCTTTAATTGGCGGATTGTATGTTTATCAATTGTTTAAGATAAACGGAGTTGATTATTTTGGTCAGGGAGTATATGATGAAGGAGGATATGATCAAGTAGTACGTACAATTCCATATAAATTGGTTTCAGAACTGGTTGTGACCGGAATTGTTATTTTGGTTTGTGCATTTGTATTTGGACTGGCTTTTACCATTAGAAAAAGTAAAAAGTACAATTTGCCAATTTGGACATCAGCTACAAAAAAGATGCTTTTTAATCTGGCGATTCCATTAACAGTTGGCGGTGTATTTTGTTTATCACTATTATATCATCAAAATTATGGTTTAGTAGCACCGGCAACTTTACTTTTTTACGGATTGGCATTGATAAATGCTGAGAAATATACTTTCTCTGATATCAAATATTTAGGATATTGTCAATTGTTTTTAGGTTGTGTTTCTCTTTTTTTTATTGGATATGGTTTAGTTTTTTGGATCATTGGATTTGGTATTTTGCATATCTTGTACGGATTAATAATGTTCAGAAAATATAAATAATCCACGCAATGGGAATTATTGATAAATTAAATAAAGATTTTGAAAGTCGTGTCAGGTTGGGTATTATGTCCGTTCTGATGGTGAATGAATGGGTAGATTTTACCGAAATGAAATCCTTGTTGAATATTACAGATGGCAATCTGGCCAGTCATGCTTCAGCGCTTGAAAAATCAGAATATATTGCAGTAAAGAAGGAGTTTGTTGGTAAAAAGCCAAAAACATCTTATAGTGTTACCGAAAGAGGTCGTTTGGCCTTTAAAGAGCACTTGTCGTACCTTGAAAAATTAATGAAATCCTAATAACCAAAATTTTTTGTCTAATTACTTTGAATAACAAAGTACTTTTAAATTTATTACAATGAAAAAACATCACATTATTTTAGCTTGCAGTTTGATTTTCTTACTGCTTTTTTACAAAGAAGATTTAGGCGTTAACCTTGCCATATTTGGATTAGTGTTAACGGGTTTTGTTTGTTATTTCTTTCAGGACCGCTTTTCTGAAAGATCACATCTGATCTTAGTAGTGACTTCTGTTTTGTCTTGTCTGGCTTTCGCCTGGTATGGAGATTTTGCTTCTTTTCTGGCCTTGGCAATGTCTGTTCTGTTTTTACAGTTTAAAACACAGGATCCAAAACTGAAAATAGTTCAGATTTTTCCGCTTGTCTTTTTAAATGGAATTACTTCATTGGGACGTGTTTTAATGTTTAAACAATGGCTTCCGGAAAAGAAAATCCATAATAATTTTGCCAAGAAATTAATTGCTTTTTTTGTTATTCCGGCTATTTTCTTAATCTTGTTTTTTATTGTGTATTCTTTCGGAAGTGATCATTTCTCTTCTTTATTTACAGATTACACTTTAGATATCAATCTTGGAAACCTTATTATCATTGGAATTCTGGGTTTTTATATTTCATTTAGTTTCTGGAATTACTGGGTTCCTGAAGTTTGTTATGAAAAAAATGAATTGCTGGATAATGAATTCAGCAATATAGCCGAAGTCAAAAATCAAAATACATTTTCCTTTCTTGATTTAGATTTCGAGAGAAAGAGTGGTGTCATTACGTTACTACTATTAAATTTAATGCTTTTGGTATTTATTGTGACCTACAATTACGAGCAGTTTTTTGAAGTAGTAGAAAAATCTAATTTAAGTGCTGATACACATCAAAGAGTAAATTCAGTAATCTTTTCGATCCTGATGGCGGTTGGTGTAATCATGTTTTATTTCAAAGGAGGATTTAATTTTGACAAAGAAGCAGGTTCTCTTAAAAGATTGGCAAAACTGTGGATTTTTCTAAATGGCCTTTTAATTGTAAGTGCTTTTATTAAAAACTCAGAATATGTTTCCTATTTCGGATTAACTTATAAACGACTAGGAGTTTACGCTTTTCTGATTCTAGCTATTATAGGGCTAGTTTATGTTTTTTTTAAAATTAAAAAGCAAAAAACTAATGCGTATCTCATCAACCAAATGGTATGGTATTTCTATGCAACAGTTCTTTTATGCAGTTATGTAAACTGGGGGAATTTAATTACCAATTATAATATTTCAGTAAATAAAACTGTAGAACCTGCATTTTTAAGCGACCTGAATTTTAATGATGAAAGTCGAAGAGCGTATTTTTTGAAAAACAATTTAGACGGACAAAAAACCGAAATTAGAAGAGAGGAAATAATTGAGGAATATCAAAATACTACTTTTTTATCAAAAGCATTATATTACGAATTTATAGATGCTGCAAAATAAAAAACAAAAATCTTCATGAAATTCGCATTTTTTTATGAAGATTTTTTTTATTAATTACCTTGTTTATTAAATAGCAATGTGAGATATTTGTTTCCTAATTTGGTTAAACTAATATAACTCTTAACCCCACAAAAAACTATGAAAAAAATTACAATGGTACTTTTTTTGACTTTAGTTAGCGTCACTGGTTTTGCCCAGAGAGTTGCCGACGAAGTTCTAAAAATGAATTCAAAAATTGAAGATTTAACGCAAAATGCGATTACAGGAATTATTGTTGTTAAAGAAGGAAATATTGTTAAAGGTATTAGCCCGGAAACTAAGGCAGTAGTTTGGAGTTTTGATGCCGACAAAGCAGCAGGAGATGTTACGGCACTTGAAACATTAAGCAAAGTAGATACTGACAATCTATTTGCAAGTAAACGTATTTTAAAACCAATTGACGGAACTGTATACGTTGAAGCTTTAGTAAATTATAAAACAATATTAATTAATACAGAAGATGGTAAAGTAGTTTATAATTCAGCTAATTATAAATATACTGTTTTTAACAGCCAATTTTTGTATGATGATAATGAATATTTGGTAAAGGGAGTAGAGAACGGTAAAGTTATTGCGTCTTTGATTGACTTGAATACCGGTGCTGTAAAATGGAAAACAGAACAAGGAGAAGCAAAAAGCATGTTTTCTTCAATGTTTTCATTTAAAGCAAACACTTCTAATGAAGCACAAGTCAGCAGCAACATGATTTACTCGCTTTATTTTGGAAAATTGTCAGCTATTGATAGAACAAATGGTAATTTAAAATGGGTTGGAGAGCTTGAATATACTAAGGTTTTCCCAACTCAAAATAATACAAATTTAGTAGTAATCAACAGTAAAGGAATGTTGTCTGCAAAACAATATTTGAATGTTTTGGATGCTCAAACCGGAAAACCAATTTGGGAAGATGCTATTAAAACAAAATACATCGTTTACCTGGAAGATTGGGGAACTAAAATTTTAGTAGCACACAACAGCGGGTTCAACTTCTATAACTTAAATGATGGTTCTAAAGTTTGGAAAAAAGATGCACGTGGGGACGGATTGAAAAAAGTAATTCCAATTGACGGAGACTATTTATATGTTGCAGAGAACGAAATGATGCTTATTGATAAAGACGGACAAAAGAAATGGAAAAGCTTTATCGAAATCTCAGATAACAAAGAAGATGCAATTAACTATTTAGGAAAAGTTGATGATAAAGTTTTATACTTAACAGCAACTTACGGTAACCTGGTTGACTATAAATCAGGAAAGAAATTATGGAGAGGAAATTTAAAATTTAATGAAAGCCGTCCATTATTAAATGTTTTTGATGAAGAAAATAATCAGTTTTTAGTTTACAATGATGAAAAACTTTTCAAATTTGATTCAAAAGGTGCAGATAAACCAGATCCGTTTGCGAAAGTAAATGTGAAAAAAGAAAAAGAATTAAATTCTATCGAATTATTTTCATGGGGAGTTGCGCTTTCAGGACCTACAGAAGTTATGGGAGTAAGTAAAGATGGTAAAGTTTTATACCAAAAAATTTACACACAACCTGGAGACGGTGGTAGAGCTTGGGGAGGAGCACTTGCTACTGCAGGATCTATTGGTTTAGGTGTTTCTGCTTTTGGAAATGCAGTTATGGGAAGTGAATGGACTATGACCACTATCGACCCGGCAACAGGAAAAGAAAGTACAGCGGTTGTAAAAGAAAAAGGTGAAGCACAATTAAGAAGAGCTGCAAATCAAGCTGCAGGAGCTGCTGTTTTAGGTGATGTATCTAAAAGACTTGGACAACGTTACCAGGCAATGAAACAAAATCGTGATTACTCTTATATTTTTGCTAAAGACGAAGCAACTAGTAAAAAAGTATTAGTGAAAGTGAAAAAAGAAGATGGTACAGAATTAGATAAAATCATCTTTGAAAATATGCGTCCGATTTACGAAATTGATCCGGGAACACAATCGATTTATTATATCTATGAAAATGAATTAAGAATTTTCAACAAGAAAATATAATTCAACATTATGAATATGAAAAAGGCTTATTGATGAATTTCAATAAGCCTTTTTTAATTATTAACCGAATACAGGTTTTATTAATAATCGCCTTTCTTCTTAAATCGGGGATCGTGTTTTGAAATAAATTCTGTTCTTCTGGTTGGAGCAGTTTTAGGATTTTCTACTTTTGGCAAACTTGCTTCTTCCGTTTTACTGGATGGCTCGATCAAATGATTTAATTCTTTAATCTCATCATCGGTCAAATCGCGGTAGCGCCCCACTGGAACATCTAGAGAAATATTAATAATTCGGATACGTTTCAAAGCCGTTACATCATAACCCAAATATTCCGTCATTCTACGAATCTGACGGTTCAAACCTTGCGTTAAAATGATTTTAAAAGTGTATTTACTGATTTGTTCTACTTTACATTTTCTGGTAACGGTATCCAAAATCGGAACACCATTTCCCATGCGTTCTATAAATCGATCTGTGATCGGTTTGTTAACTGTTACTGTATATTCTTTTTCGTGATTGTTTCTGGCGCGTAAAATCTTGTTTACGATATCACCATCATTTGTCATAAAAATTAATCCTTCACTGGCTTTATCCAATCTTCCAATCGGAAAAATACGTTTAGGGTAATTAATATAATCCACAATATTATTTCGAACTTCTAAGTTGGTGGTACATTCAATTCCAACGGGCTTGTTGAAGGCCAAGTAAACCAGTTTTTCATGTTTTTCCACAATCAATTTTCCGTCAATGCGTATTTCATCATCCGGAGAAACTTTGGTTCCCATTTCCGGCACAACACCATTTATTGTCACGCGTCCTTCTTCAATTAATTTATCGGCCTCACGACGTGAACAATAGCCCGTTTCTCCAATAAATTTATTCAGACGTTTTAAATTCTCTTCCATACTGCAAAAGTAGGCAAAATTTAAATTTTAGAGTTTAGATTTTAGATTTTAGATTGTTGGACTTCTTAGAATTTTAGATTTTTCGCATTCTTGTCATCCTGACGAAGGAAGGATCACACTAGAAGCTCCGCAATCAAAATCGCCAATCTTTGTCGAGTTACGCATGTGATTCCTCGTTCGGAATGACAAAACTAGAGAAGATTGTCAAAAAAACCTTAGGGCCTTAGCGTCTTAGAATCTTAGAACCTTTTTTAAGAATGAAAACCCGCGCTGTCCTCCGGCGTTTCTTTCCTATCAAACATCCCATAATCTCTCACAACATGTGCAATTCTCAAATGATAATCATTAAAGACTTCATTTCGGCCTTTTGCCTGCGCGTGACGATGCATTTCTAAATTTCGCCATTGTTGAATGCTTTCTTCATCTTTCCAAAAAGATAAGGACAAAACCTTTTCAGGATCACTAAAACTCTGAAAACGCTCTATCGAAATAAATCCTTCGATGTGATCTAATTCTGGTCGCAAATTGGCAGCGATATTTAAATATTCTTCTTTTTTTTCTTCATTAGGAATAACTTCAAAAATTACAGCTATCATGGTTTTATATTTTAAATTATTGAATTGAGATCCAAATGTTTTTTGGTAATCTGGCATTTATAAGGGGTTCGTAGTGAATTTGATTCTCTAACAATGAAAAAGATTTGTACTTCTGAAACAAATGCCAAATCGCTTCCGTTGCCAAATGAATGGAAAAATATTTAGCCAGACACATATGACCGCCAATTCCAAAAGTTAGATTTTCTGTGTTATTTATTCTTTCAATATCAAAAGCCATAGCATTTTCAAACTTTTGAGAATCTCGATTGGCCGATGCCAGAACAATTAATATTGGATCACCTTTTTTTATTTGGCTTTCGCCGATGCAAAAATCTTCAATTGCAATTCGTCTCGTATTATGAATAGGAGGATCAAAACGCAACGTTTCGATAACTGATTTCTCGATTTCGATTCGGCTTGAAAATGTTTGATGTTGCATAATTTGTAATAAAGAATTACTTAAAATGCCACGGCCGGCATCAAAACTCTGAATACACAAACCAATAAAATTACTAACCGCAATCAAATTAATTTCTCCTATTGAAATATTATATTGATTTGAAATTTTTATTAATAAGGAATCATAAAATGATAATGAAGAAACGTGTTTTTCAACTAATAAATAGAGTTTTTCTGAATTCTCATTAATCATTCTCACTTGTTCTTCTGTTTTCTGCGGAAGCATAATTTTGATAAAAGAGTCTATTTTCTCAGAAATGAAATCACAATCATCTTCTTTAAAGCCAAAACTTTTCAAAAGAACAAGAACGGGTAGTTTTTTGCAGACAGCATCAACCCAGTCGATTTTATTTACAATTAAATCGCTTTTAATTAAAATTGAAATGATTTCGCTAATGTCAACTGATTTTATATTCAAAAATAACTGCATTGCAATTTCTTTTGAAACTTCATGCTGAATTCCATTTGACAATCGTGTTAAATTACTAAGGATTTCCAAAGCACATTTATTCAGTTCTTGTTCGTTGTTTGGATTTACAATCGGAATTTTGGCTTTGTTGTTTTTTAGAATTTCTACACAATACTCATAAGAATAAATAGCCCATATTTTGTTGGTTTCATCCCAGTAAACGGGATTTTTATCCAACATTGCTTTGTAAATAGAATAAGGATCCGTAATGTCTGATTGAAGGGATAAACTTGAGGTCATTGTGTTTTGTTTTTAGCAAAGTTATTTAACTTTACAAGGGAATAGTTCAGTCTGTATTTAAGTATGAGAATAAAATGGAAGATCAATTTGTAAAAACGGCAACCTTAATTGGAGATGCGACTCGTGCCTCAATTTTGTGGAATTTACTCGACGGAAGAGCTTTTACTGCCACTGAATTAGCTATTGCAGTCGAGACATCGGCGCAAAACATTAGCATGCATTTAGGGAAACTTTTAGAGGCCGATTTGATTTCTGTTGAAAAACAAGGCCGTCATAAATATTACAGATTTTCGAATAAAGAAGTGGCATACGCCGTTGAAGCAATGGCGAATCTTATTCCCAAACCTAAAGTTGCTGTAAAAATGAAATCGGAAGAATATCCTCCCGTAAAATATTGCAGGACTTGTTATGATCATTTAGCAGGAAAAATTGGTGTTGCCTTAGCTGATAGTTTATTAACACAAAATATAATTGTTGAAAAGAATGGCATTTTTGAAATTTCGACTGAAGGAGAAAAATGGTTTGCAAATTTCGGGATTAATCTGGAGGATGCTCAAAAACAAAAAAGGATCTTCTTAAAACCATGCCTGGATTGGAGTGAAAGACGAAATCATATAGCAGGATCTATCGGTTCGCTATTATTAAATAAAATGATAAGCGAAGACTGGATCAGAAAAACAAAAGATTCCAGAGCCATAACAATTACTGGAAAAGGGGAGAAGGAATTGTTGAAGTATTTTAAAATAATTGTTTAGACTTCAGTGGTTACTTAGCTAGAAAAGAAAAAAACCTCTGCCTCTCTGAGCCTTTGTTCCTTTGAACCTTAAGAAGAAAACAAAAACTCAAGAACCTTCTCATACAATTCATCATCATGCATACCATGAGCCAAACCTTTAGTTTCTATAAACTGACTGTTCTTCCAATTACTGGCGATTTTTTTGCCTTCCTCAAAAGCAACAATTTTGTCTGAAGTATCGTGTGCAATTAAGCCCGAAACATTAAACTCTGAAGCAAATTTTTGTCCGGAGAAATCTTCGAGTTTAAAGTTGAAACGATTCATGAATTTGCTTTCTAAAAGCGAAAGCATTTTGGTGTTCAGGCTTAACATTGAAATGTAATTATCAATCAATGTTTTTAGTTCTGAAGGTGCTCCTAAAATTACCATTTTATTAATACTGGTATTCGGAAATAAATATTGATGATACACACAAGCCGCACCGCCAATAGAGTGCCCAATAATAATTTCAGGTTGATATTTCTCCACCGCTTTATTAATGAATTCAGCATAAAGCGGAACATTAAATTCTTTTCCGCTGCTTTGCCCGTGCGCTGGCGCATCGATAGCAATTATGGTGCTTCCAGATTTTTGAAGATGTGGTAAAGTTTTTTTCCAGCGCGAAGCGTTGCTTTCCCAACCGTGAACAAGCAGAATTTTAGTTTCGTTTCCTTTCCAAACATAAGTTTGAAAATGATGTTCGTTGTGATGAAACGTTTCTGTTTCTGTATTTTTTAGAATTTTTGGTAAAGTGTCTTTTTGCAATCTTCCAATTCTTGGCTGGCTAAAAAGTGCGTAGGAGAGTTCAACAGCTTTTTGTGGACGAACGTAACTCAGGAAGTTGATATATTGCCCAACTGATTTTAATGTAATAAAACGAATTCCTTTTTTAATTCCCAAAACAAATGGTTTAATGATAAAATATAATTTTCGAAACGGGATCTAAAAAGTATCGCCACGAATTACACAAATTTAGCACGAATTTTTATTCTTAGTATGTAAAAATTAGTGAAATTAGTGTAATTCGTGGCGATAAACTTTAAGCAAAAAAAAGTCCCGATTAAATCGGGACTCTATTATTTAGAATTTAGAGAACAATTGTTCCATTTTTTCTTTTTCTTCTTCAGCTAATGCGCTGTCAACTAAAATTCTTCCAGAGTGCTCATCAGTGATGATTTTCTTTCTTGAAGCAATTTCTACCTGCGTTTGAGGCGGAATTGTAAAGAATGATCCTGCAGATGCTCCTCTTTCGATAGATACTACAGCTAAACCATTACGAACACTGCTTCTGATTCTGTTGTAAGCAGCTAATAATCTTTCTTCGATTTGACCTGAAAACTCAGCAGATTTCTCAGATAAGAAGATTTCTTCTTTTTGAGTTTCAGCCATAATAGCATCAAGTTCAGATTTTTTATGTTTTAAATGAGAACTTTTTGCGTCAAGTTTTTCTTTTAAGTTAGAAATAACTTCTTTTTTATGTTCGATAGAAGCTTTCATTTCTTTGATTTGCTTTTCAGCCAATTGAATTTCTAATTCCTGAAATTCAACCTCTTTAGTCAAAGAATTAAATTCTCTGTTATTACGAACTGATTCTTGTTGTT
>Ga0247813_10000370_pt1 | contig 45452 bp, 37 predicted proteins | sample UWRJL169409C1_FD_180719 | JGI IMG/M metagenome (GOLD analysis project Ga0247813, IMG submission 180719) | Plant litter microbial communities from Arlington Agricultural Research Station in Wisconsin, United States - UWRJ-L169-409C-1 | ecosystem: Environmental > Terrestrial > Plant litter >... | reverse complement strand
CTGGGACTCATGCGCAGCATCAAAAAGGTGTTCGACCCCAACACCATACTTAATCCAGGCAAAATCTTCTAATCATCTTTTTGATAAATCTGGCTCACCTTCCGGCAGCTTTTATAGCTGCTCGAAGGTGAGCATTTTTTGCTTCTCTGTAACGGGAATTGCAGCAGGTCTTTTAGCGGCATAATCAAATGCGACGCATACGCTTTTTCCTTTCGCACATACTTCTTCTTTGCCATTTACATGTTTCACGAGTAAGTATTCCAGGTCAAAACTGGTATTGCCTATTCTGGAAGTACGCACATACATGCTGATCTGATCTTTGAGGAATACCGGTAATACGTAATCAAGTGAAGCCTGCGCAATCACTACACCGGTCTTTTCCCAATCCCATGATATTGCATGTTTCCAGTATTTGGTACGGGCAATTTCCATGTAGGTAAAATATACGGCGTTATTCACATGGCCCATCATATCGAAATCTGCAAATCTGGTTTCTATAGTGGTTTTATACTTAAAACTGTCTAAATTATTAATGATTTCTGCCTTTTTGTCTGTTATTTTTTCTTTCTTATGCCAAAGTGTCTTAAAAATCATAAATATTTGGGTTGGTACGGGAGTTGAATAGGTGGTTGTAATTAATAGATATTAAAAAAATTAAAGAGAACATACAATGACACTAGTAAAATTTAACAATCGTACAAGAAACACTGCACCTTACTTTAACAATGTTTTTGATTCTTTGTTTAGTGAAGCATTGAATAAAAACTATTCGGTAAACAAGGTGCCTGGGGTAAACATCCTGGAAAGCGCTACTGATTATACAATTGAATTGGCTGCACCTGGTTTGCTGAAAGAAGATTTCCAGATTAATGTTAAAAAGGATACGCTTTCAGTATGGGCAGAGAAAAAAGCTGAGGATGGCGCAGTAGCGAAAGATTACAGCAGAAAAGAATTTGATTATTTATCGTTTGCAAGGTCGTTTACTTTACCTGAAAGTGTAGATGCTGATAAAATTGCAGCGGAATATGTGAATGGTATTTTGACGATTACTTTAGGGAAAAGGGTTGATGTGCAACCAGAGATCAAAGAGATAAAGGTTTCTTAAGTGCTGCTGATTTTGGGAGAGTGATCCTGAGGTTGGACGAATAAAAAATGACCTGCTGTTTTCCGGCTGCCTAAATTTGCGATGCAAATTGAGAAGGCCGGAAAACAGCAGGTCATTTTTTATTTTAAGCAATGGACGGGATTTTGGATCATGCAATTTTCCAAAATCAGATGCAATCAGAAATATCTGGGGTCATCCGGGGGGCAGATAGCAGGGGGCAGAATTTTTTTGTGAGCAGAGTCCAAAATCTATTGCGTTAGCAGATGTAAACAAAAATGCCCCGTAATTTTTTGATTTTACGGGGCATTGTATTTTTATATAGGCTGTTATCCTAAGTGTAACCCAGAATTTTCAGCACTTGTTTACTGTTTTGCTCTTCTCCGAAAACTTCAAAGTTGAAGGTCTCATCACGGTTACGGCGAATGATTACGTGTTTAGGGCTTGGTAGTAAGCAGTGGTGGATACCACCGTAACCACTTAAAACTTCCTGGTAAGCACCAGTGTTGAAGAAACCTAGGTATTGTACTTTACGCGTTTTAGGCATAAATACGGAGTTCATATGTGCTTCCTGGTTATAGTAATCCTGTCCGTCGCAGGTGATACCGCCGAGGTTGACACGCTCGTATTCGGCATCCCAGTTGTTGATGGGAAGAAGGATGTATTTTTGGTTTAATGCCCAAACATCAGGAAGATTAGTGATAAAAGATCCATCCAGCATTAGCCATTTTTCACGGTCGTTTTGTTGTTTACGGCCTAGTACTTTGTAAAGGATACCTGAAGCTTCAGCGACAGTGTATTTTCCGAATTCAGTAATGATATCTGGTTCTACTACATCGTGTTCAGCGCAAATTTCTTTGATACGTTTAACAATCTCGTTTACCATGTATTCATAGTCGAAATCAAATACCAGTGAATCTTTAAATGGCATACCACCACCGATATCTAAAGTATCCAGCTCAGGATTGATTTTCTTGAATTTGCAGTATAGAGTTACATATTTCTCCAGCTCGTTCCAGTAATACGGTGAATCCGTGATACCAGAGTTGATGAAGAAGTGCAGCAATTTAACGCGGAAGTTTGGGTTTGCAGAGATCTTGTTGTTATAGAACTCGATTACATCTTCCATACGTACACCAAGACGGGAAGTATAAAATTGTGAATCTGGTTGTTCCTCTGCAGCGATACGGATACCCAGGTTACATGGGGTGTCCAGTTCTACCTCGTCGTCAAAAAGGTTGAACTCCTCTTTGTTGTCAAGTACAGGGATGATGTTTTTATAACCATCATGCAACATATCAATGATATATTGTTTGTACTGGTAGGTTTTAAATCCGTTACAGATCACCGTAATGTCTTTAGTCAGGGCACCTTTTTTCTCCAGGGCTTCGATCATCGGCATATCAAATGCAGACGAAGTTTCCAGGTGGATTCCGTTCTTTAAGGCCTCTTCAACGATATGTTTGAAGTGGGAGCTTTTTGTACAATAACAGTACTTATAATCTCCGCGGTAATTGTTCTTGATGATAGCAGTTTGAAACAGCAGTTTTGCCTGCTGGATCTTTTTAGTGATCATCGGAAGGTAAGTGAAACGTAATGGCGTGCCATAAGTTTCAATCATTTCCATGAGGTTTAGATCTTGAAAATACAATTCGTCATCTATAACGCTGAAGCCTTCCTGAGGGAAGCCAACACTTAGATCAAGAAATTCGGAGTAACTCTGCATTTATGGTCATTAAATAATTTTTGCAAAAATGTAATTTTAAATTGAGAAACAGCTTTTATAAATGAAAATACTGTCATCAATACGTATTATTTATCTTTTCTCCAGGTGAATCTCCGCAAGCATACAGCGTGCACTTCCTCCGCCATTTTTTTCTATGGTATATAAAGGGGCGTAAATCAGCCTGCTGTACTTTTCCAATGCGGTTATTTGCGCTTTCGTGAGGGATAAATACGCTTGTTCAGACATCACAAGTAAAGCTTCTTCCGAACCGCTTTTTACCTGAAGCATATTGCCGGCGAAATGATTCATCTGATCGAGTGTAATCTCTACTAGTTCTTTTCCGGTTTGACTAAAACTCCGGATTAATTTTTCCCTGTCATTTGCATCTTTAACAGAATCCATACAGGTTACTGCAAAATGATCGCCAATACACATCATCACATTGGTATGATAAATCGGGAAACCACTGCTGTCGGTCGCATCAAAAGTAACAGGTGTATAAGCGGATTTTGCACAGAAATCTTCCAGTACCTGTTTGTCTGTTCTTAAAGATAAACAGGCATAAGCTATTTTGTGTTCACGGTCTAAGACCATACTGCCCGTACCTTCAAGGAAGCTGTCTTTAGCCTCGTAATCGGATAGATCGGTGATTTTCCTGATCACGAAATCTTTTTCCAGTGTTGCAAGGATGTCGTTCCTGCGTTCCTGTCTCCGGTTTTCCGAAAACATAGGGTAAAGGAATATCTCCGCATTGTTATGAAAAGATACCCAGTTGTTCGGGAAGATGGAATCAGGTGTTTCCGGCTGCAGCGTGTCATCAATTACGGTCACGTCGACCTCGTTTTTACGGAGAAGGTTTACAAAGCCATCAAACTCCTGCAGGGCCTGCGACTGTACATTGTTTTGCTCCGGACTTACGTCTGATGCCTGCTGAAACTTATTATTTCCTGCCGTCTGCTCATTAAATTTGAAGTCGACCGGCCTGATCATCAATATATGATTGGTGGTTTGCATAGTGTAGTCTTAAGGTCGCTTAATTATTTTGCAGTTCATCCCTCAATAAAGGCAAGCTCATGCAGTGAAATCCGCCTCTGGCTCTCGAAAGTTCTGCAGAAGGCATCAAAATTAGCGTATCCGTGATAGTATCCGCATTTACCTTCCCGCTTTCGAGGTCGTTGATCAGGTCTTTTACCTTTACCACATCAAAACCATTGCTTTTAAACGCTTCAATAGTTTTGTCGTTCCGGTCATATCCCAAAACTACTCCTTCTTTAATGGCAAGCAGGTTGCATGAATCTGTCCATTGCTCCCTTGCATCATAAGGGAAGTTACCGTTTCCGCTGTAGATAAATTTGGTTTTTTCCTTACTGCCCAGTTCATTCACACTAATATCATCCAGTAAAGCTTCTATGCTTTCGAATATTAATGGTTTAGCATCACCCTTTTTGAACTGCAGGATCTCTGTAATATCTTTAGTGTCTGGTTCAATCAGGAAGTTAATTGGTTCTGCCGGATTGTTGGTGTGGTTTTTTGAGATCGAGCTCAGCAATGTCCAGACATTCCTTTTCACCTGTGTAAATACAGTGTCGATATGCATAAAATCCCTTTTGTTGGGAATTCGCACTACCGTCACCTTATCCACAACATTATTGTCGAACAGCAATTTAATAGCCTCATTTGCGCCATATGCTGAAGTACGTTCACTGCAGCCAATCAGCACGTGATTTTTACTCACCATCATCACATCGCCACCTTCCAGTGTAGTACGGTGCTCTTCTTCTTCACCAGGACGCAGGAAATGTTGTGCCGCATCAGGAATCTCCAGGATATTATCCGTGTAATCCGCAAACAGCGGATGGTTAAAAAAGATATAACGCATCAGCAGCGTTTCACGACTTCTTGCTTTTTTTGCCGGTTTGTTCAGCAGAATATGTTTATTGATCGTGATACCTACATCACGCGTAAAAATCAGGTTGGGGATAGGGGCAAAGATCATCAGGTCATCCGCCATGCTGCCTGAGATAAATATTTTAGCCAGCTCTTTTGCATCCGTCTGGATCATCTGCAGCTGCAAGCGATACGTACAACCTTCAATTGCACAAACAGATGCTGTGAGTTTTCTTTTGATCGAAACATCTTCCAGTATGTCCGATAGAAGGTTTTGAATCTCTATCACCGCTTCGGAATTATGGAAACCACTATCATCCGGCTTAAAAAACTCTCTGTTGGCCTCTTCCGCATCAATTTCTTTAAGTTTGCCCTTAATTTTACCAGGATCAAGGAAGTACATGAGGAGTTTGACATAATAATCATACTCATCTTTACGGATGGTTTCCAAGTGCACAATGTCTTCAAAAAGCCAGTCCTGCGCCTTAGATGGCACAACCTTACCCAAACCACTATCAGGGCTATGAATTAACAGCTTGCGCAGTCGCCCTATTTCTGTACTCACGTTTACTTCGAAATTCTTGTTTTGTTCGCTCATATATTTTGGTGTAGGGCAAATCTATCTAAATATTTTTAAATTATATTATTCGCTCATTATTGCTTATTTGGTTATTTTTGGCCATGAATTTTATTATTACCGAAGTGGTGAAAGGCATTAAGCAACTTTATAATGAAGAGGTTGCGGAAAGTCTGATCAGTATACAAGATACACGTAAAGAGTTTGAGGGGCAGGCAACGATAGTAGTTTTTCCAATTGTACGTTTTTCCAAGAAATCACCAGAGCAGACGGCGAATGACCTCGGCGCGTACCTTGTGGATAATTTAAAAGAAGTGACTGCATTCAATGTGGTAAAGGGGTTTTTGAACCTGAGTATTGCGAACGACTATTGGCTGGACTTATTTAATAACACCCTGCTGCAACCAGATTTCGGCGTGATCCCCTCCAACGGAAGAAAAGTGATGGTAGAATATTCATCACCAAATACCAATAAACCACTACACTTGGGCCATGTTAGAAATAACTTATTAGGCTATTCTGTTTCAGAGTTGCTAAAAGCCGATGGTGCAGAAGTATATAAAGTGAACCTGGTTAATGATAGGGGAATTCACATCTGTAAATCTATGCTGGCATGGCAGAAATGGGGCAATGGCGAAACACCAGAAAGCTCAGGCCTTAAAGGTGATCACCTGGTAGGGAAGTACTATGTGATTTTTGATAAAGAATACAAAAAAGAAATAGAAGCTTTAAAAGCTCAGAGCCAGACGGAAGACGAAGCTAAAAAGAACGCTCCGCTTATCAAAGAAGCGCAAGCGATGCTGTTGGCCTGGGAAGCCGGGGATGCAGCAGTGATTGACCTTTGGAAAACCATGAATGGATGGGTTTATGAAGGTTTCGCCATCAGTTACAAAAACCTTGGGGTTGATTTTGATAAGTTTTACTATGAAAGCAATACCTATTTATTAGGAAAAGATACCGTAGAAGAAGGTCTCGCTAAAGGCGTATTCTTTAAAAAAGAAGACGGCTCTGTCTGGATCGATCTTACGGCCGATGGTCTCGATCAGAAACTGGTATTGCGTGCAGATGGTACGTCTGTATACATTACGCAAGATCTGGGTACTGCACAGATGAAATATGATGATTTCAAAATGAATGAGTCTATCTATGTAGTAGGAAACGAGCAGGATTACCATTTCAAGGTGTTGTTTCTGATTTTAGATAAGTTAGGTAAAAGCTGGGCAAAAGGTTTATACCACCTGTCATACGGCATGGTGGACCTTCCAAGTGGCAAAATGAAATCACGTGAAGGTACTGTTGTGGATGCTGACGATCTGATTGCCGAAATGGTAGCTACGGCAAAGCAAAAAACCGAAGCCTTAGGTAAAGTAGATCATTTTAGTGAAGAAGAAAGAGAAACCCTCTATTATAATATCGGGATGGGTGCTTTGAAGTACTTCCTGTTAAAAGTAGAACCTAAAAAACGTTTACTGTTTGATCCCGCTGAGTCGATCGACTTCCAGGGAAACACTGGTCCGTTTATACAATATACACACGCAAGGATAAAATCATTACTCCTTAAGGCTGATTATGCACCCGGTATATTTATTGATAATCAGGTAGCTTTATCAGAAACTGAACTGGACATGATCATCCTTTTAGCTAAGTATCCTTCAGAAATCTCTGCCGCTGCAAAAACTTTTAGTCCTGCCAGCTTAGCAAATTATATTTACGAGGTGGCAAAAATGTTCAACAAATTCTATCACGAAATTCCACCCATCGTTAAAGAAGAAGATGAACTGCTAAAACGACTGAGGTTAAGTTTAAGTGATGTTACCGCTGGAATTTTGAAATCGGGTATGCGGATTCTGGGTATAGAAGTACCGGAAAGAATGTAAATATTTGCGCAAAGTTTGGGGTTTCTTTACATTATTTTACACGGTTTTGTAAAGAATGTTTATAAAAATAACCTAATCTGTCTGTTTTGATAAATTTTGTTTATTAATTCAAAATATTAATATATCTTTACAGAAATATAAGATGTGAAAATATTTTGACATTTATGTAAGTTATAAAGACTTATTCCAAACAAGCAAACACAATACACACCAAATAGAGGAGGGCACCCCGAAAAGTGCCCTTTCTTAATTAATTAGCTTGTATTCTTTTATTTACCTTCTACGCCTTCTTTTGTAGTTACAGCAGCTTTCTTCCTGAAGACAGGAAAGGTCATAGGGCTTCTTGCTGGTCTTTCATCGCCGAACAGCGCACCCCATTGTTTAAACATCTCAGTTCTATCGAACACTACTTTGAGCACTGCTATGATTGGCATCGACAGGAACATTCCAGATACCCCGGCAATACTTCCACCAACAATTACCCCGAGAATAGCCATCAATGCATTGATCTTAATTTTGGAGCCAACAATTCTTGGCATCAGAATATTGTTGTCCAGGAACTGCACACCAGCAATTACAGCCAGTACCGTAATGATCGGGCCCAAGGTAGTCGCGGCAGTAAGCGTTAACAATACACCGATAATGTTCCCTAATAGTGCCCCTACGTAAGGAATCAGGTTTAGAATGGCGAAAATTACACCAATCAGCAAAGCGTGTTTAATCCCTAAAAGCAACAAAATTCCGCCTAGTAATATCGTCATATAAGTTACCTGGATTAATAAACCTACCAGATAGCTTTTTATAATCGATTCAGTTTCATAGATCGCGTCTTTAACTTTAGGATGGTGATCTTTATTGAACCACATAAAAATGAAGCGCAACAGGATATCTTTATAGAAAAGCATCAGGTAAATGTATATTGGCAGTAATCCCACAAACACAAATACCGAACTCAGTGTAACTGCAGCTCCACTCGCCATGTTTCCTGCCATTGCCAGCAGATCATTACTTTTTTTGTTGATGAAGTTAATCTGTTCTGTTGTTGAATAATGACTCACGCTGCTCACCCAGGTGCTTAATGACTGTAAATGTAGCGACACGTTTTTCTTGATCTGCGGAAAATCTGCTACCAGCATACCTACTTGTGCGGTGAAAAACCAGACGATTAATCCGACAAAGATGGCCACCAGTAAAATTGGTAAAATGATAGCTGCAACTTCAGGAAACTTATATTTTCTTAGAAATCTATAAATAGGAACCAGCATAATGCTGATAAAAAAGGCCATGATTACAGGCATGATAATATCACTACCAATCACAAAGATAGCACCTACCAAAACAAGACCAAGTAATTCGAGCGACCGTTTAACGGTGAGCGGTAATTCTTTCATTGTAATTCTTCTGTTAAATTTACATGAACTAACAGGAGATAGACCGAAATGTTTGGGTAGTTTTGCGTATTCTTATAATCAAACGATAGTACCCATGATGTCAAATGAAACAATAGTAGCCTTATCAACCCCTCCAGGCGCGGGCGCCATAGGCGTAATCCGGTTATCAGGAAAAGATGCTATTGCCATCACCAATTCTGTTTTTAAAGGTAAAGACCTCCTCAGTCAAGCTACACATACCCTGCACTTTGGATTAATTAAAGATGGCGACGTAGTGATAGATGAAGTAGTAGTCAGTCTCTTTGTAGGTCCTAAATCTTACACCAAAGAAAACGTAGTTGAAATCTCCTGTCATGGTTCAAACTATATCATTCAGCAGATTATTAATTTATTGATAAAAAAGGGGGCATCTGCCGCTAAACCGGGAGAATTTACACTCCGTGCATTCCTGAACGGTGCAATGGATCTTTCACAAGCAGAAGCGGTGGCAGATTTGATTTCTTCCGATTCACAAGCTGCGCACAGTGTAGCTATGAATCAGCTGAGAGGTGGATTCAGCACCGAGCTCAATGTATTGCGCGAGCAACTGATCCACTTTGCTTCTATGATTGAGCTGGAGCTTGATTTCTCAGAGGAAGATGTTGAGTTTGCCAACAGAGATCAATTACAGGAACTGATTAATAAGATTACGCTGGTATTGAATAAGCTGATCCGCTCATTCGAATTGGGTAATGTGATCAAAGAAGGAATTAATACTGTCATTGCTGGTCGCCCCAACGCAGGGAAATCTACTTTGTTAAATGCATTGTTAAATGAAGACCGCGCTATTGTCAGCGAAATCGCAGGAACCACCAGGGATACCATAGAAGAAGTTTTAAATATCAACGGTATCAACTTCCGTTTAATTGATACCGCTGGCATACGTGAAGCGACAGACACGATTGAAGCGATAGGAGTGGAGAAGACCATGCAGAAGATTAGCCAGTCGGCCGTTCTTGTTTACCTTTTCGATGTAGTGAACCTTACTTCTTCTGAAATCAGGGAAGATATTGCCAGTTTGCATAAACCAGGTGTAGCCTTTGTTGCTGTAGCCAATAAGATGGACCTGACTTATACTGACAGGATTAAAGAGTTGAATTTACCTTCAGATATAAAGTTCATTTCGATCTCTGCTAAAGAGAATAATAATATTGAAGAGCTGAAAGAATTGCTTTATGAAACAGCAGTAGGTGATAAACTTTCTGAAAGCCATACGATGGTGACCAACATCAGGCATGTGGAGGCATTAAGAAGAACCCAGGAATCATTGAGTAGTGTGAGCGAAGGTTTGATTAACCCGGTAACTTCAGAATTTCTGGCGATTGATATTAAACAGGCGCTTTATTATTTGGGGGAGATTACGGGTAAGGTTACAACTGATGATTTGCTGGATAATATATTTAGTAAGTTTTGTATTGGGAAGTAGACCACCTTAAAATCAATTAATATCTATTAAAGAAGCCCTTATTTAATTGTAAATAAGGGCTTTGTCTTTTCTTAATTTCTTGTTGTCTATTGTTTTTGATTGTTGTTTTGGCTATTTTTGTTACTCATTTGTTACCCAAAAATGATTTTTCGGTTGCGTCGATTTTTTATTAAAATTTCGGATAAATAACTTCGCTTAAATACCCTTAAATCATCTTATGTCACCTTAAGTCTACTTAAATTGATAGAAAATGAGTTCAAATTTTACAATAACAAGGATCTGCCAGATTTGCGGGAATGAATTTTTGGCTAAAACAACTGTTACTATGTACTGTAGTCAACATTGCAGAAAACAGAATCAGATGGCCCAGGAGCGGAAAGCAAAACTTGCCAGAAGCGAAGCTGAAGTAAAAGTATTGAAGGAAGTAAATACAGTTAAACAAAGGGCTCCAATTTTAAAGAAAGATATACTCCTAGTAAAAGATGTAGCTGCTTTGATTGGCTGTTCTACCAAAGCTGTTTACAACATGATTAATGATGGACGCATCAAAGCATCAAATTTGGGTGTAAGACAAATTAAGATCAAACGATCCGATATAGATAAACTGTTGGATAATCCAAAATTTGAAGTTGTTCCTAAACCTAAGAACATCAAGGTGGTAGAGCCGCTAAAAATAGAAAATTGTTATAGTATTCCGGAATTAGTTAGTAAATTTGACGTAACGAGGGATTTGTTGTATACCATGTTTAGAAGGAAGAATGTTCCAAAGATTCCTAAAGGAAGAGAAGTCTTCTACTCTAAAAAGGTTGTTGATAAATTACTGAGAGGCTATAAAATAAGGTGAGATGGGAAGTGTGACGTTGAGAAAGAAAATCCTTAAGAAGGGGAGGGTATCATTGTATTTGGACTTCTGGCCAAAGATTGTCAATCCTGATACAGGGAAATTGAGCAGATATCAATTTCTAGATATCTATTTATATAAAAGGCCGAAAAATGATACTGAAAGGTTTCATAATGAAGAAACAATCGCACTAGCCCAGCACATTCAAGCCAGGCGCATTTTAGATATTCAGGCGATGAAGTATGATTTTATCTCCGAAAGGATGATGAAAGGTAACTTTGTAGATTTTTTTGAAACTGAGAAAAATAAGGCAAGCAAAAGTGATTCAGATAATTGGGATATGGCATTGCGTTATTTTAAAGATTTTACCGGGACATATATTCCCTTTCCGCAAGTCAATGAAACTTTTGCTGAAGAATATGCAGACTATTTACTTTCTGCTCCAGCCTTAGGAAATAGAAATCGCCCGATATCACAAAATACAGCAGTCAGCTATTTCGCTAAATTTCGGGCAACACTTAGGCAGGCTTTTAAAAAGCGTTTACTTTCCACTAATATTTATGAATTGGTGGACAGCATATCTCCAAAAGAAACTCATCGCGAATTTCTAACGCTTGAAGAATTACAGAGGCTTGCAGATACACCATGCACTTCTCAGGTTGTATATAGGGCTTCAATTTTCTCAGCTTTGACCGGATTGAGATTTTCAGATATTCATACTATGAGATGGGATGAGATCAGAGGATCAAGAGGGAATTATTCTGTTCAATTTTCCATTGATAAAACAGATGCCGCTGATTATCTACCTATACCTGATCAGGCTTTTGATTTACTAGGAAGTATTCCTGATATGGATAGTTTAGTGTTCTCCGGCTTATCTTATAGTAAGGTCAGATCTGTTTTACCAGGCTGGTTAGCTGAAGCGGGTATCAAAAAGAAATTTAGTTTCCACTGTTTTAGGCATACTTATGCTACTCTACAGCTATTATTCGGTACAGACATAGTAACACTATCAAAAATGTTAGGTCATAAGGATATAAAAACTACTATGATCTATGTCAAAATTGTTGATAGTCTCAAAAGGGCGGCTTCTACCAAGATTAGACTAGCTGAAAATAAAGAATGGTTACAGTTACAAAAATCGGCATGACATGGAAAATTTCAAGAAATTTATTCAGCTCATCCAGACCCTAAACATCATCGTTATAGAAGGTCATGAAGACCAAATGTCTTATTTATCTTTAAAGCATGAAAATCCTGCCTACTCCATGCCTTACAAGGCAAATTTAAAAACTATAACATCTTTATCATCAGTAGAATTGTTAGGGCTTGACTTAACGATATTAAAATCCCAAATGTTACTTCTAGATAATATTAAAGTGGTTTTTGATAAATTTTGGAGACTTTATTACAGCTTGCCAGAACCGTTCAGTGATTTAGAAAGATCTCATCTTTTTTATTCATTAAATCTTGAAGATTTTATCATTACTGGTATAAATGTTTTTGAATCAGGATTTTTAATTCGACAAGCATTTATAGATGATTTATACGATACCATAATTGCCAGGGAGGAGGCTATAAATAAACTTAAGCTCTTACTTCAATCTCCAGAAGTTAACCCTAAGATTCTCGAAAGCCCCATTCAAAAGCTAAAGGTTATAAAACGGCCTCTTTTTATCAGTGAAGATGTCAGTTTGAAATTTTTGCAGATAATTTGCTCCTTTTTTTCAGTAAGTGATCAGGATAATTTATATGAACTGATAATAAATAATAAACAACCAGAAAACGCGCTCCTTTTCTTGGCGAATGGAAATGTGCTTGCAGATACTTTTAAGCAGTTGTATATGGCAAATTTAATAGTAGGATGTTCTAAGATTGAACTTCAACGTTGGGTGAAATCAAATTTTAATTACTCCGATGGGGGAAATGTTAAAATGTTCTCCGAAAAGTATTTAGGTGACGTGATTTCGTCAAATGCTAAGCAGTGTCAATCTCCAATACTGGATGTTAAGGTTAGTTCTTCAGGTTATAATATAGTAGCCATTACTCGCTCAAATAAAAGTGATAGGGGTTGGGGGTAGATGGGGGGTAAACCATTTTACCCCATTGATTTCCTCTTTTAACCGAGATTACTTTTGGGAATAAATCTAACAACATGGAAACTATAACATTTGAACAACTCCCAAAAGTATTGATGGAAATGAAGATGCAGCTCAATAGAATTGAAGAGGTAATAGGGAATTTTGATACAGTAGTTGAAAATGAAAAGCCGCTAACTATTAAAGAAGCTGCCGAATTTTTGAACTTAGCAGTTTCCACGGTGTATGCCAAAGTCAGTAATGATGACATACCTCACAGTAAACGAGGTAAGCATTTATATTTTATAAAAGCTGATTTGATCACCTGGATCAATGCAGGAAAAAAGCGTACTAATCAGGAATGGATGGACGTCACCGCTAAGGTTACTGGCAATAGAGGTTTTAAAAAGAGACAAAAGAGCTAAGCTGCAGTATTTTAGTTGTTCTGGCTTTATTTCTACAATTTCAGTTTATATGGCTTTGTGATATTTTTAGCCTTGTTATAAATTTGGGTAGTTTCTAATTTGGAATGGCCAGCCCTACGCCTGATTTCATCCACAGGGATTTCTGACTCTTCAAACTGACTGGTTATGCTGGTTACTTTAGCTTCGTAGGGCTTGATTCCAGAGAAAGTAGGGAATTCACGTGTAAATATTTTAAATGCTTCTCTTATAGACTTGGTGCCATTAGGTAACCCAGTTTTAAGTTGATTGTACCCCCCGAGAAGGTATAATTCTGGGGTAATGGTTATATTAGATTTTCTGGTATTTTCATATATGAACTTTATTAGTTCAATCACCTTATCACTTACCTCAATATTTCGCTTTGACTGATTTTTATTGTTATTAATCGCTGAAATCACTTTTTTTTCCAAATCTATATCCCGTACTCTGATATTACATACTTGTACTGGCCTTAAGAGATTTTCGTAAATAAGTAAGAAAGCTAAGTAGACTCTAGTGTACCGTTCCTTATTGTTTTCAAATGTTAAAAACAACTGTTTGAGAGTTTGATAACTAATTACGTTATAGGTTTCGTCTTGCTGAGAAATATTTAATGGCTTTAGCTGTTTAGCGTGATTTATTATTGGTATTTCATTTTCTAGGAGCCAGCCATAGAACTGTCTCACGAACACAATAAAACTATTAACAGTACTATTTTCAATTTTATACGTTAGCAAGAAATCCCTATATTCCGCCCAAACATTCTTATTTAAGTCCTTGAGAAGAAGATTTTTATTTTTTTCAAGCTGGAAATAAGAAAGTAGTCTGTTTCCTTTGTAACGATAAGTATCAATAGTTTGGAGTTCCTTCCTGATTTTTCTGTTTTCCTGATATTGATTAAATAGGTCCACTACTCTGATGACCTTGGTATTCAGACTAATTTTAATGTTTTCTTCAGTAATTCCTATTTTAGGAAGGATCTTTGTTTCAATTATATTTTTAAATAGGTTTGATAAATCTTCTAATTTCTCTTTGCTATCTCTGGGAGTGATTTTTAGCCCTTGCAAATAATTTAAATATAGTGACTTTACACCGGTGGCAAATTGACATGCACGTTTATTGCAGAAATAGATATAGTATCTGTCTCTTTTACTCTTGTTAGATTTTGATGGAACTACTAATTCAAAGGAGATTCCATTATAGATGCCTAATTTGAACTTGTTATAAGGGCTTTTTTTGCTTTCTAGATTTCCTGTCTTCTGTAGATTTTCCATAGAATTCGAGCAATTATTGCTGAAAATTACTAAAAGTCAATACTTTATACAAGTCAAAATGATAATTTTATCTGCCTTGTATTGGTTAGACTAGACCTATTTAAAATTCTTTGATTTTGATTGATGATACTTCATAAATTCTTCAATTTATAAGATGTTTTAAATATTAAAATGATTTATATCTTGTCTAACAAAACAATCAATGCTAGCACAGGTACAGGTCATCTCAGACAAATTAATTGAATTGGTAAACAGCAATACATTGACTTTTCAACAGGTGAAAAGCCACAAGAATGTGATGGGAGTTTATTTGATTTACAATCAACTTGACCAATTGATGTATGTTGGAAGTAGTAATAAATTTCACATTAGGTTTGGAACTGATTTACGACATGAGTCTACGCATACGCTAATGAGAAAGCTGCTTAAATTGGAAATTCATATTGATAGGTTAACTGCCCAAGACCATTTCTCTGTACACTATAAATATAAAATCAATATTTGCCAGGACAAAAGAGAAGCAGAAGCATTAGAACATTTGGCTATTTGGATTCTGCAGCCGATTTTTAATAAATAGATGAAAGATATGTACCTAGAATTAATTACTGAGGAAAATGCACGGCTTTATTTTGAGTCCTTTGATGATTGTTCCAAAACAATAGCTATCGGTTCTGCAGAAGGTTATATTGGAAATAACCAACAACTGATCACAGTAATTAAGGTTTACGATGGTTTTCAGAAATCAGGAGTTGGTTTCGAACTATTCTACAGGGTATTTGAATATTTCTCGCAAATCCAGCCGATATTAACAATAGTTGGCACATGGTCAAATGACAGTGAATTTAGCTACTGTGAGGGCGGCGAATCAACGAACCTAAAAGTTTTTAAAACATTAACGTCTGACCATTTTACAAAAGAGGAGGCAGCCTTAAATACACCAACGGGAAAATGGGCTAAAAAGCTAGGATATGATAAGGTTAAAGTTCTTATAATAAGAGAAGATCAAGTGACCGTAGAATTTTCTCAGGGTTAAACTGGATTTTTGTCTAAAATTTTTTCATTCTAGATTTTCTTTACAGATGCAATACATCATTACAGTATTAGAAAGTTTTAATGCTATTGCTTGTTTAATAATCATTCTATTTTTCACTTAATTGGTTTTCTTAGTTTTATTACAAAAAGATTAACATTCTTCAGAAGTTATCTAATTATTTGACATCAGGTGTTATTTATGTGTTTTTAAATCCAACTCGCTGTAGGCAAGATGGTTGTTTATTATTGGAAAGTTTGCTATTTTAGTAGACTAACGAAATATACCATGGCTCCAATCAGTCCTGTAAAGCCTTCAGAATATGCCAAGGGCAAGACCAAAATCAAAGAAACATTCTTTTTTAAAGACGATGATTACGGCGTTGATCGACTTTGCAGAGAGAACTTTATAGCTACCGATAAGATCGTTCATTATCCCACACCGTTTAGGGGGAAAGATAAATATACCAGTATAAAGAAATTTATATACATTGGATTCGGTGGTAAACTCCCTGTGGGAGTTAACAAAGTATTCACTTTTGGGTTTGGATTTACCAAAACATTATCACCACTGATTAACTATTTGAATGAAAACTATGATTTTCAGGAAGTGATCGTAGAAAAGAATGGAAGCAATATCATGGATATTGCAGGCAAAAAATTACACCTGACCGAGAGTAGCTTACAAATGTTGAATGCTTCCTTCTCTGCATTGAAAAGCAAGCATGATGAGGAAAAAATAAGGGCAGTCAACCAGAACTTACATAATTTGTTTCCTACAGTTGTTCCAGTCCCCACTAAAAAATACATTCCCGGACTACTCACCAGTGCTTTGGCGGAGTGGGGAAATTCATTATCTGAATTTAATGACTCCGATAAAAATTCCATCAAAGACTTATTCGATAAGCTCACCATGCTTCCTAAATTTTTTGATGAAAAAAATCTTTCCAAGACCAAGGAGATTATTGATAATAAATTTATACAGGCGGCAATTGATGAATTTGATATAATGCTCGCTTCAAAAAAAGATACCCCAACATTGGAGAAAAAATGGCAGGCCTTTCTTAAAAAAAATAGCTGGATATTTTCTACCCTGTTTGCCCAACCTGTTCTTTTGTACAAAGATGAGGCCTATGTGGGCGGGAAATCCATTGACAACCACAATGGAAAATATAATGACTTTTTAATAAAAAATGGGTTGAGCGATAATGTTTCCTTCGTAGAGATAAAAACCCATCTGACCCAGCTGATGGAGGATAAACCTTATCGCGGCACTGATGTATTCAGCCCCTCTAAAGACCTTTCTGGAGCCATGTCTCAGGTTTTAAACCAACGGGATCATTTTCAAAAAGAATTTTACAGTTTAGCATACAAAGCGAAAGATGTACAGACTTTTAATTCCAAGGCCCTCATTATAGCGGGGCAGCTTGGTTCAATGAGCGCTCAACAGAAAAGTGCATTCGAGCTAATGCGATCAAATAGTAAAGATATTGAACTCATCACTTTCGATGAACTTAGAACCAAAGTAGAAGGGTTATTGAAATTAATGACAGGTAAAATGCAATAAATTTGAATATAAAAATTGTAGTCCTTGACGTTGCTCTAATTAAATTTAGAGAGGATATGTGAGGTGAAGATCATTCGTGAACATCTTTAGTCTTGATCCGCAGTATGTCTTACAACTTTTTCGACTTCATTCGTTATAAACAGCTGATAGATTTACTCACAAATCATTTCAAAAGACCAAAGGCAATCTTTCAGAAGTTCGCAAGATTGATTAAACTAACACTAATTTTATCAGATTCCATGGGAGAACAATTATATAATCACATTTACGAAAACAAAACACTCCATATACATTTTGACACTGAGCCCTTCGACACCTATCGACAAAGTTTATATAATCAATATCTAAAAATTACCAAACATTGGAATGACGAGCTCAATACTGCATGGATAGCTAGGCATTATCAAGCATCAAAGATGATATTGTCAGCAACCCTAATGCTAAATTCAGCCCAATATGCGGAAGAAAGTAATTTAAAAGTAGTAGAGCCTTATCTGTATTATTATGCCATATTGAGTTGTGCGAGGGCATTGATTTTAACTAACCCTAACCTCACTTGGTCAGATGGGAGCATATTGAATTTTACACATAAAAAAACTATTAATATCACCGTAGATACCATTAAGCTTCTAGATAAGGAGATCGCAAATGATATTGAAAAAAAGATACTTCGGGCGAGAGACTACAGAGAGCTATTTTCTTACCGTTTCCCTTTAAATGGTTTACGAAGTCTACCTCCTGAAGTAAGTATATCTCTAGATGAAACGATTGACATATGTGTGATTTTAGTGGAACTTGCACAGTTTAATAGTGAAGTTATGGAGCAAGCGTATGAAAAGAATTGCGCAGATAAGACATTTGGATATGTAGAAGATGTACTTGAAAAATGCATTAGATACGAAACTGATGACAATAGTTTTATAGATAATGATGATTTTATGAGAATTGGGTCGATTGTTCAACGTCAAAAAAAACTATATAGCATATTACTAACAATGAATGCGGGTATGGTAGAAGATTTTTTTGGCTCCTGGGTTGATGACGAAGATACGTCAGGAAAAATGTTTAATCCTGATCTTTACAATGGAATTTTATTTGACTTTCCTTAGTAATTAAAGCATATATGTATACTTTATAAATTCTTTTAATGATCTTATGATAAAACAAACTTTACAAGAAATATGGAGTAGTCTTAGTCTAGTCCAAAAAAGATATTTTTCTTTGGCTTTGTGGATACTTGGGCTGTTTGGTTTTATTTCAATTTTTGTGTTACCAAAAGTATTTACACTGAAAGCGCAATATGCTTGGATGCGCTTTGATGAAGATTCAAGTAATGTTGCTAACACAATCAACGGAATTGCAACACCTTTTCTTGCCCTAATTTCAGCGTTATTGACGTTTTTAGCTTTTTGGGTACAATACCAAGCAAACGTTGATCAAAGAGATTCGTTTCAAAAAGAATTGAGTCGACGTGACAAAGATGATAAGGACCGAGACAAAACATGGAAAACCGAAAGATTCGAAGGAAGGTTCTACGAATTGCTTAAACTCCATAAGGCTAATGTAGACGAAATGGATATTGCAAATAACGTAAGCGCTCGTAAATGCTTTGTACCGATGTTCTATGAATTGCGGTATGGCTACCAGATCTTAGAAAAGATACTTAAAGATAATCCTCTGCTTGTGTCAGAACGACCAGATGATTTTAATCCATTAAAATTTGTATATGTAGTTTTCTTTTTTGGAACAGGCTCAAACTCAGAAAAGCATTTTATTTCCGATTTTAATACTTTTGAAAATAAATTATATAGTCTCTTTGACAACAAACTAGAGATAATTAAGTCGAAGTACCTAAAGAAAGTAAAAAAAAGACCTAATTTAAGACTCATAACTTTTAAAAGTCCAAATCCAGATAAACCAGAAGATTCTGTAGATTTTTATTATTGTCCATTCGATGGGCACATAAGTCGGCTAGGGCACTATTATCGCCACCTTTTTCAAACCGTACATTATATTATTGCTCAGCAGTGGTTTACTATTGATGAAAGATATAGTTATATGAAAAACCTTCGAGCACAACTTTCTAATTTTGAACAGCTTATGCTTTATTATAATGCTCAAGCGTGGTTTGGAAATGAGTGGCATCAGGCATTCACAGATTACCGGCTAATCAAAAACCTTCCTATACAGTTGGCGGATATTGGAGAAAAACCTATGGTTTTATTCAAAGATGATATTGAACGTCTCCGTGCGGATGGAAAAGAAATGTTTGAACTTCATGAGTAAGTGAAAATGGTTTAGTTTTATTAAAAATAGTTAGGTTGAATTGATTATTGTAAATAACTAAAATATTGAAGATGGTTTTAAATTCGAGTACATGGCTAAAATGCTGTTAATTTTACCAAAATAATTATGTATTATGCAGATGTTGGACTCATACAGAATCCAAGCTGTTTAATAATCATCTACGGTGAATAAAAAAGCGCTATCAGAGAGAGACGTTTGTACGAAGTTCATCTCTCCTGCACTCAAAAATGCAGGTTGGGATACCATGCTTCAAGTTCTGGAAGAATGCTCTTTTACCGATGGTAAAATATATGTAAGGGGAAAACTGACTACAAGAGGCAAAAGAAAACGAGCTGATTACATCCTTTACTATAAACCCAATATTCCGATTGCAATAATAGAAGCAAAAGATAACAACCATACCATTGCAGCGGGAATGCAGCAGGCATTAGATTACGCTAGAATCTTGGATATTCCCTGCGTATTTAGCAGTAACGGAGATGGGTTCTTATTTCACGATCGTTCTGTAAAAGATGGAGATATTGAAACAGAAATTGGTATTGATCAATTTCCTTCACCCGAAAAACTTTGGGAAAAATATAAAACTTATAAAGGAATAGTAACGCCTGAAGCTGAAAAAATTATTGAACAGGAGTATTTTGTTGATGGTACCGGTCGTAGCCCACGATATTATCAGCAGATTGCTGTAAATAGGACTGTTGAGGCGGTGGCTAAGGGTCAAAATCGGCTGTTACTAGTTATGGCAACCGGAACAGGGAAAACTTATACCGCATTCCAGATTATTCACCGTCTATGGAAAAGCGGAACAAAAAAACGTATTCTTTTTCTTGCCGATAGGAACGCATTGATCGACCAGACTAGGAGAGGAGATTTCAAGCATTTTAAAGATAAGATGACAGTGGTCAAACGCAGGCAGGTCGATAAGAGTTTTGAGATCTACCTGGCCTTGTATCAAGGGATATCAGGTGCTGATGACTCAGCAAATGTATATAAGCAGTTTACTCCAGAATTTTTTGACCTTATAATTATTGACGAATGTCATAGAGGAAGTGCGGATGAAGATAGTAACTGGCGTGAGATTCTTCGCTATTTTAACAAAGCCACGCATGTTGGTTTAACAGCTACACCAAAGGAGACGACAGAAATCAGTAACATTGAATATTTCGGCGACCCTGTTTATATCTATACCCTCAGACAGGGAATTGACGATGGTTTTCTGGCTCCTTATCGAGTAATCAGGATTGCTTTGAATATAGATGCAGAGGGGTGGCGGCCCGAAAAGGGAAAAACCGATAAGGCGGGCAATGAGATTGAGGATCGAATTTACAATCGAACTGATTTTGACCGTAACCTGGTTATAGATGAGAGGACTTATTCCGTTGCTCAAAAACTTACCGAATTCTTGAAAGGTTATGATCGATTCGCAAAGACTATTGTATTTTGCGTAGATATTGACCATGCCCAGCGTATGAGGTCGGCTTTGGCAAACCTAAATGTAGATCTCGTTGCAGAAAATTATAAATATGTGATGCAGATAACCGGTGACAATGATGAAGGTAAACGGGAACTTGACAACTTTATAAATCCCGAAGAACGGTACCCAGTAATTGCTACTACCTCAGAACTTATGACTACCGGGGTTGATGCACAGACCTGTAAGGTAATAGTGCTTGATGCCAACATTGTATCACCAACAAAATTCAAACAGATCATCGGCCGTGGTACAAGGATTAACGAAGAACACGGGAAGCTTTATTTTACGATACTTGATTTTAGGAACGCTACCGATCAGTTCGCAGACCCTAATTTTGACGGTGATCCTGTGAGAATCAAACCAGTAACTGAAGAAGATACTCTAGATGGGATAATCGATGAAGAGGAAGATAATTTGGACCCGATAATAGATGATGAGACAGGCGAAGAGCTTTTTCCCGAATTGCCAGAACTACCAGGATCTCCTTTTTTGGAGGAAGAGGAACGGCGTGGAAAAGTTTATGTAAATGGAGTAGACGTTTCCATTTTAGTTAGTCGTGAGTTGCATTTTGATCTGAATGGGAAGCCTATTACAACTAGTTTAAAGGATCATACTCGAGATATCATAAATAGGTCTTTTTTTTCATTAGACAACTTTATCAATCACTGGACATCAACTGAGCGTAAGGAAGTCATTATTCAGGAACTTTCTGAAAAGGGCATAATGGTGGAAGCTCTATATGATGCAGTAAATCAAGAAGTCGATGTTTTTGATTTAATATGTCACCTAGCATATGATCAGCCTCCCTTAACTAGGAAGGAGCGAGCAAATAATGTGAAGAAACGCGATCTTTTTGCGAAGTATGGAGAGCAGGCTAAAGCGGTTCTAAATGCACTTTTGGACAAATATGCTGATAACGGGATAGAAAATATTGAAAGCATGGAAGTGCTACAGGTTAGGCCTATTAGTGATTTCGGTTCGACCATTGAGATAGTAAATGGTATATTTGGCAGCAGAGACAAATACGTTCAGGCCATCAAGGACCTGGAAAACGAACTATACAAAGTATCTTAAGTAATGAGTAATATTGGAGGCGTAATAAAATCCATCCGTGATATATTTCGGAAGGATCCAGGTTTGAGCGGTGACGCACAGCGCATTGAACAATTGGGATGGATGATATTTCTTAAGCTTTTTGATGATAAGGATATTGAAAAGGAATTTAAGGATCTTACATATAGGTCACCTATTCCTTCTAATTTACAATGGAGGAACTGGGCAGCAAATGATGAAGGAATTACAGGAGATGACTTGATCGCGTTTATAAATAACACTCTTTTTCCAGAACTAAAAAACTTAAAAATAGGAACTGCCGATAAACTAGGATTTATAATCAGGAATATTTTCGACGGCACAAATAACTATATGAAAAGCGGAACTACCTTCCGCCAGGCAGTTAATAAGCTTAATGAAATTAATTTCAATAGTAGTAAGGAACATCACGTTTTCAATGCCATTTATGAAGACGTACTTCAGGGACTAGCCACAAAAAAGGACACTGGAGAATTTTATACTCCCCGAGCTGTAACACAGTTTATAATTGATATCGTTAATCCTCAGCTTGGAGAACGAATTGCTGATCCTGCATGCGGTACCGCAGGCTTCCTAATATGTTCGATTGAACATCTCAGAAAGCAGGTTAAGAATGTAGCTGACCGAAAAATTTTACAGGATACAGTAACAGGAACAGAGCTAAAGCCCTTGCCTTACATGCTTAGCATCGTTAACCTTATCACCCATGATATTGAAGTTCCACAGATACTAAATGACGATTCTCTTAGTAGAGAACTAACCTCGATCAAACAAAAGGATAAAGTTGATATCATCGTCGCCAATCCTCCATTCGGGGGCGTCGTTGGAGATGGTGTGGAAACCAATTTTCCATTAAATTATCGAACAAAGGAGAGCGCAGATCTATTTTTGATTCTTTTTATACAGATGCTAAAGGAAGGGGGGCGAGCGGGTATTGTTCTTCCCGACGGAAGTCTATCAGGAGAGGGAGTGAAGGCTCGTATTCGACAGAAGTTAGTCGAAGATTGTAATGTTCATACTATAATAAAATTACCTCAATCCGTTTTCGCACCTTATGCTACTATCAGTACTAATTTGATATTTTTTGACAAGGGTAAAAAGACAAATGAAATATGGTATTATGAACACAAACTACCAGAAGGCGCAAAAGCATATAATAAGACTAGACCAATACATATAAATGAGTTTGATATATTAAAAAATTGGTGGATTAATAGACAAGAAAGTGAAGTTAGTTGGAAAGTTCCTATATCGTCAATAGTTAGTAATGGCTTTAATTTAGATAGTAAAAATCCTAATGTAGTAATTAAGGAGGTCACATATAACCAGTCGCAAATTCTACAAAATCTTCAGGCCTCCTTTAAACGCTCTCTAGATTTGTTGTCAGATTTGAACAAAGAATAATATGGCAAGAGGAAGAAAAAGTAATTCCCAAACTTTAGTTTTGGATTCTGAACAATTATTTGATAAAAACGTAGGAGTTTATTTCGAACTCATTTTAGGATTTTTAGGCAAACTTGAAATATTTGGACAGGATACAATTGATAATTTGTTGAATGATATTACTTTCGATCAAAAAAAAGCGGGATTCACAATAAAGAAACTTGCTAAAATATCAAAATCCGACATTCCATTTGAGTTGCCACGCAATTGGAAGTGGTGTAGACTTGGTGAAATAACTAATTATGGAAGTAGTAAAAAGTCCATACCTAGCAATCTTAGCCCCGATACATGGGTGTTGGATTTGGAAGACATAGAGAAGACTTCTTCAAAACTGCTTGCCAAAGTTAGGTTTAGTGAAAGAAATTCTTTGAGTTCAAAGAGCGTTTTTAAGAGTGGTGATCTTCTTTATTCAAAACTACGGCCATACCTCGATAAGGTAATCGTAGCTGATGAGGATGGTGTTTGTACTACAGAAATTTTGCCATTAAAATGTTTTGGTGGCATAAATAGCGAGTATTTTAAATATGCACTAAAGACTCGATATTTCTTGAAATATGTAAATAGTGTTACTAAGGGAATGAAAATGCCAAGGTTAGGCACTAAGGAAGGCAAATTGGCTTTATTTCCATTGGCACCTCTTATTGAGCAGGAAAAAATTGTCAAATTTTTAAATGATTTTGGACGAGGAACCATTTGTGATGATCATGAATATTTTGATAAAGATATCGAAAGCAAAATTAAGACCCTGCATAGCTCTCAGCTCCTAACCTACAAATTGTTTGGTGAACAAGACTATCAGTTGAGTCAAATAAAACTGCTTAATGAGTCAATTTTAAACGACGCGATTAAAGGAAAGCTAGTTCCTCAAGACTCGACAGAAGAATCCGTGGATGACTTGCTGGCAAACATCCGAGAAATGGTTTCCAAACCTTCCAGATCTAAAACAACAAATTTCCAAAAGAATAAATTTCCTTTTGAAATTCCGTCAACCTGGAGGTGGTGTAAATTGAACGAAATTTTCATAAAGATTGGCTCAGGAAGCACTCCGAAGGGCGGAGATTACTCGAGTGAAGGTTATGTTTTTTTTAGGTCGCAAAATATACATAATGATGGATTGAATCTTGAAGATGTAAAGTATATTTCGCCTAATACTCACCGCAAAATGCGTGGAACAACAGTTTTTAAAAGGGATATTTTATTAAATATCACTGGAGGATCTTTAGGTAGATGCAGCTTAGTACCTTCTGCTTTTGGAGAAGGTAACGTTAGTCAACACGTTGCAATTCTAAGACCAATATTTATGAATAATGAATATTTACATAAAGTTATTCTCTCCCCTTACTTTCAGAATCTAATATTTTCTTCAACGACTGGTGCAGGAAGAGAAGGGCTTCCTAAATATAATTTAGAAAATTTCCTTATTCCAATTCCACCAGTTAAAGAACAGCAGAGGATTGTTAATCAAATAAATAGAGATTTCCATAAAACGATGTTAATAAGAGATAATATTACTAATGATCGATCTGAAACACTATCTCTTTTAGATGCACTTCTTAACGTTGATATTAATCAGCTATCTTCGAAGCGCTCGATAGCGATTAATGGGGGAAACGAAGTTTCTGATGCCTTAAGTAAGGTTGATTATTTTAGGCTTCGCCTTCTAGCGACAGAGATTGTTTGGCAACTACATCTTGAGCCAACTTTCGGTCATTTAAAGTTACAAAAGCTAATTTATTTATGCCAAAAGTCAGCGTCAATAAATTTACCGACAAACTTTTTAAAGCAAGCAATGGGCCCGTATGATCCAAAACTAATGCGTTATTTGGATTCCGAATTATATGAAAATGAGTGGTTTGAATATAATCAGGCAGGAGTACTAAAATATAAGCCCTTAAAATATGCTGGTAATCATAAAGCTGATTTCAATAAGTATTTTAACTACGAACAAGCAAAAATTCAGTTTCTGATTGATAGTTTCAGGTCATTAAAATCTGAAGTAATTGAAATAGTGGCAACACTTTTCTCATGCTTGGAGCAGATTAGGGAAGAGAAATCAATATTTTCTGAGGCACTACTTTTCAAGAGGTTCTACGAATGGTCGGATGAAAAAGGTAAGTTTAATGAGGCACAAATAAAAAAGGTATTTAAACGAATGGTGGAGACTGGGATTTATCCTAAGAATTCCAAGCCAAACGAGTAGGTGTATTATTATTTTACCTTGATTAATTTCTTTGGTTAATACGTCACTAACGATTTAGAATAGGCAATGTATTTTAAATCCCTATAAATAATGCTTTTAAAAGATTTTTGCTGGATATTGGTTACTAATTGTTTTTCTGTAAAAAAATGATTTCAGTTTGTTACTGATATTTTCTAAAACATTTGATTATCAGTGTTTTGCATATTTTGTATTGGGAAATAAGTTTATCACAATTATTTGGAGACAGCGCTAATTTTAAACCGTAGGTCTGAGATTCGAATCCTATATTGTGTATTGAACCTTGGTGAAATGGTAAATAGTTAAATCGAGCTTATAAAAGATAAAGGACTTCCTGGTCCTGTCATTAGGAGTGTGAAGATATCTATGAAACAAAGCAGGGCAATTTTCATCATACATCGGGATTGACGAGATGCTTAAATAATCGTGGATCTGCAAATTGAATTCACTCCGTGGGGTAAGGAAACACTGAAGACAGTTTTAATTGTATATTTTTACACAATGAAACCGTTATTATTTATTTCATTTTTCACGATTCTTAGCTTCCTGGCCAAGGCTCAGGACGCAAAGCCGACTTATAATACAACCACTGATGAAGATATTGAAAATCAGATCAAGATAGGATTCGTTAGACTTCAAAAAATGAGTAAAATACCTGACCAGGTATTGAAAGGGAAAAATATTCAAGCACTAAATATCTCAGTGTCTGACAGCATAAAGTCAATACCAGCAACCATCGTGAATTTGCAAAGTTTGTGGATGCTAGCTATAGCCAATACAAGTATCAGTACTGTTCCAAAAGAGGTTGGCAGCCTGAAAAATTTAAGAGGACTATATTTGTCAGGAAATTATGTGACCAGGTTGCCAAAAGAGATCGGGAATCTTGCTCATTTGAAAACACTGCATCTTCGTCATATGTACCTACTTGATTTACCCGTAGAGATTGGCCAGCTTCAATTGCTGGAAGATCTCGACCTTACGGGTAACCGCGCACCGAACAGGGCACAAAGGGCTGGATTTACACCCCCTTTGAAAGGCTTGGAGTTACCATCAACCATTGGAAATTTGATAAATTTAAAAGAATTGAATTTTAGCTATAATGTAGCTAAGGTGGTTCCTTCATCTATCGGTAAGCTACAAAACCTCACTAAGCTTTATTTAAATGATAACAATTTGAAAACACTACCAAAAGAGATGGGGCAGTTAGTGCATGTTAAAACATTATTTCTCAATAATAATTTTCTACAGGAGATTCCAGCCGAAATAGCCAATATGACAGATCTGGAGATTCTTCATTTAGAACATAATAAACTTACCCATTTGCCTGAAGGATTATCAGGTTTAACTAAATTAAGAGGCCTATGGCTGGAGGATAATAAAATACCGGTTGAGGAGATCCTTAAACTGAAACAGAAGTTGCCACAAACCAAATTTTTCTATTGAGCCATGATTGCAGGATTTATACAGGAGCTTGAAAATAAACGTGAGAAATACCTAATGACCATCAGAAATTTGAGGGCTAATAACTTCCGCAAAGATCTGCCTTTCCTTATTCTTTCCGAAAGTCTCCCAGAAGGGCAGGTTTACAAAGAATTTGCTGATGGTCGCATCGAAATCCAGGAAGTTGCATCTGCCGGGAAGAATTTCCGTACGCGTGTAATTAAAGTCATAACACGAATACAGGCTGATCGCATTCGTAAATCTTATGGATTATTCTAAGCCCGACTCTTATAGTTATATCTGGGCCTAATGGTGCTGACAAGTCAACCTTAACTAGGACTTGCCAATATTATAATGATGAGTTTGTTGCCCGAACGGTATAACATTGAGGTGATCGTAGATAAGATGGAATTTCCTGAAGAGTAAATAAAGCTTTATGGCTTTACAAAAAAGTCTGGCACATATGGTACCAGACTTTTTTCTTTGCTATTTACCAGACATTGTAAACTCAACTAAAATTCAACTGATCAAGAGAGAGTAAATGTATTTGATTTTGTGTTTCTATTTAACAGACAATAGGAATCCGATAGTAAAGTTAGCATCCCAGTCAAAGACGAAAGTATCACAGTTAGTCGCATCCTTGATCGCTTTATAGATATTTACGCCACTTTTAATCTTCACCTTATCTGTACTATACTTTTCAGGATCGTTCAGTACAGTGAAGCGCTCTTCTCCATTACGGGTTTGTTTGGCCAGTTCATAAGGAACGCCGCCAATGATAAAGCAAACTTCCCGTTTTGTCGCTGGTATTTTTTCTGCAGTAGCCTTTACCTCAGCATATACAGCATCGTCTTTTAAGTCTTTTTCATAATACTTTGCACCTGGTGCTTCGGCGGACTTCACATCTCCACTTATCCAGGAGATTTTTGTGTTTCCCGAACCAATATCCACTACGAAAGAGTTGTCATAGTAGGACTTAGGTAATACACACTTCAAGGCAAGCTTACCTTCCTGCTCTGCTGTAACAAGATTAACTACATAACCCATTTTCTTCAATTCAGAACTAATCAGGGCAGTTTTTGGCTCTTTCTGTGCGCCGGAACTAATTACAAAATGGATATTTCTTGATTTAACACCTTTATCGAACATCGCACCTATATAATCTTTTAAACCTGTACGGATATCGGCAGTATTGGCCATACCTTCGTAAACAAATGATTTGCCAAAATCTTTAGAGATAATTTCCCAGTTTTTTTCTTTATCAATATTTACTACAAAAGAATTAAAGCCCGATGCACCCACCTCAACAACGCCTTTATATTCACCATTAACAGGTTTTTCGGGGCTATAGTTAAAAGTTCTTTTATCATCAGTAGTTTTTGCTGCCGGAGTATCAGTTCTATTAGCAATACTATCAGTTACGGATTCATTTTTATGACTAGCTGCATCAAATTTACCGCTATCAAAAGCCCAGTAGCCTATTCCAATAATGGGAATAGCGATAATGATTGCTTTAATCGGCCAGCGTAGTTGGGCCCAGATTGATTTTTCTTCCATGTTTTTAATGTTTTAATTTAATGTGTTAATCAAGTAAAGTAAAGCCCTTGTCCATCTTCTCATTTGGTTTTAGCTCATATGAGGAGTCGCTCATCTGACTTACATTAAGCATTTTAAGATTACGCTCATCTACTTTTTTAATGAAATCTTCCAACTCTACTTGCGATGGCGCACCACCTACAGTAATGTTATTATTCTGATCCAGAAAATCCAGGTTGGAACGGATAGAGGCAATATTCTGACTAATTGCACCTGTTGCTGCATTCATCGCTTCCTGGAATACCCAGCTATCTTTGATATTAAATACTTCTGCTAAACCATCAGTAGCATTTTTCATCTTCTGCGTAGCTTCCAGTTTTTTAGAGATGATAGAGATACTGCTATCCAGTGTACTTACATATATTCTGGCGGCGCTTTCGTTATCTTTTAATACTTCCAGTACTTTCGCAAACTGATTTGCATATTGAACATAGCTTCTTGCATTCTGTTCTTCAGATTCTCCTTCTTTACCTAATAAAAAAGCTTTGGTGCGCGTTTCTTTAGCGTCTCTGCCATATTCATTTGCTTTTTCATTATTATTGTTAGCGATTTCCTGTTTGCCTTTTTCATCAAGATTGGCCGCCTCCACGGTAAAGCGTTTTGCATAAGTGTATTTTTCTTCTGCTGTTTTTTGAGCAGTTTCGCCACTTTGAATCATATCAATACGTACCCCGTCAACGTTGGTGATTTTTTCTTTTACACGTTTTAAGGTGTCCTTTGCATCTTTTGATAATAATTGAAGCGTTTCAATAGGATTATTACGGATAATTGCTTTTTCACCTTTAAAAAGAAGGATAGTTCCAAGGCGGTGTAACAGTGCAATGATTTTTGGGGCAAGTAATAATAAAACAATCAGAATGATACTGAAAACAACAAGCAGAATACTTTTTGCTGCATATTCCAGCATAATAGGCAGAAACCGGAAGAAGGCATAGGCACCACCTAAAATAAGTGCCCAGAAAAATATGCTGGAAATTGTTTTCTTGGCTTCAGGGGTCTGCAGCTGACTTGGTAAATGATCGCCAAGCACCTGAAATATCGGAAGCTGACTTTTCAGTTCTGCTGGTATGTTTACAAATTCACTCTTGTTTTCCATTGTTATTTTTAGTTTATGTTGGTTTCAATTATGCTTATGGCTGTATTGATATCATTAATTACTTCGGTTACAGCGGTATTGCCAATAGCAATTTTATGATCAATATCCTTTAGCTGTGGTTCATATTTACTATTTATATTTTTTAGTTCTTTTTGTTTCGCATTTAACTGTTGTTGTAACTGTTCAATATTTCTTTCAATAGATTCAATTTCACTGGTTAGACTTGCCTTTTCTGAAACCTGATTTTGCTCAATGCTCTGCTTTTGCAATTGTTTCTGACTGCTTTCTTTATCTATAATAGTTTTTAGACTGTCGGCATATTTTCGGGCACTGGTAACCAGTTTTTCTTTATCAAGGGTTTTATCTACATATTTTAAAGAGGTATAAGCCGCTTTGATGGAGCTCGCATCCACACTACCCATCTGGGCTGCGGCATTCCATACTTCAAAAAAATCAAGTCCAGGTTCATTCAACCGCTCGAGAATTTCCAGTACTTTAACCTTCATCTGTTTTACATCTGTTAATGGCAAAACTGTCGGGTTTTGATTCAGATCAATATTTGGGTTAATAGTTACATTTCTGATCGGCTGGGCTTCAACTGAAGGTGGAATAGATTGGGCACTCGATTCAGGAACAGAAGGCTCCGGACTATCTTCAAAGATTAATTTCTTCAGACTTTGTAAAAGTCCGGAGGATTGGCGTGCTGGTTCTTCGCTCATAAACTAGTATTATTTGTAACAAAATAATAAGAAAGGAATATACATATTGATTTCTTTAACCTGTTCAACGCTCTAAAGATAATATAATCCTGAATAGCTAACTATAAGAAGGTGTAATTGTTTAGTGTTGATGAAAATCTTTCTAATTTATGAAATAATTTATGGGTCATGTGATCCAAAATCTCATTTATTACGATCGGTTCCGGTTTAAAATAAGTGAAAACGAATTAAACTGACATTCATTGAGGGAAGATTATTTTTTGAAACTAAAGATCGCGACGAAGCGATATTACAGTTTTTACTCCCTAATCATCTTCTTCAAAGCGATGACACTTTCTTCCAGCATTGACCTTTTGAAACCGGTAAATCCAATCATGAAAGCTGTGGGATATTTGAATTTTATAGCTAATTCGTCTACTGCATATAACATAATACCGCGTTCTTTAGCCTTTTGAGTGATATCAGGTGTGATCTTGTCGGTTAAAAACCATACAATGATATGCATACCTGCATTTTCTGCCGAAATGCGAATGTCAGCGCCAAAATGCTGAAGCAACAAATGGATTAATTCTTCCTGCGTCTTTTTGTATATCAGTTTCATCCGTCGCAAGTGCCTTAAAAAATGCCCTTCAGTAATAAAGTTTGTCAGAATTGATTGATCAATTACAGGACTTTGGCGGTCAGTCATTGCTTTTATGATGGAAATCTGCCCGGCCATTTCAATAGAAGGTAATACGATATAACCAATTCTTAAAGCTGGAAACAGCGTTTTATTGAAGGTTCCGATATAAATTACCTTTCCAAAGGTGTCCAAACCCTTTAACGCTGGTATTGGTCTACCAACGTAGCGGAACTCACTCTCGTAATCATCTTCAATAACCCACATATCCTGAGCTGACGAAAGTGTCAGTAATTTTAGCCTGTTCGCTAATGGCATCGTTTCACCAAGGGGGTATTGGTGTGAGGGCGTGATATATGCAAGCTTTGCTTTTGGGAAATGTTGAATTGCATAGTCCAGATCCATTCCGGAGGCAGTAACAGGGACCGGGCATATTTTTCCGGAGAACCTGGAAAAAGCTGATTTAGCCCACAGGTAACCGGGATCTTCCATCCAGCAGAGGTCGCCTTTTTTTAACAGTAATTCGGAGATTAAATTGAGTGCCTGATTTGAACCATTGACTATAACGATCTGTTCCGGTGAACAATTGATTGACCTGTTTATCCGCAGATAATCTGTCAGTGCTTTTCGCAGCGGCAGAAAACCTTGCGCACTATCATAGCCTAAATGTAAATGATGAATATTCTTGTAAACTGCAGCTGCAATTTTCGCCCACAATTTAAAGGGGAAGTCTGTAAAAGATGGAACAGATGGCTGAAAGGGAAGGAGGGCTTCCTGTCCGCTATGTGCTGATACAAATGAGGTGTAAGCAGGGAGATAAGTCGGCAGTTTATGGACTGTTGGTGTCGGTACTTCCTGTAAAGGCGACGTTTCTTTAAATACTCTTTTGTGTGGTCGTAAATCATTAAGCTGTTCACAGACATAAGTACCGGTCCCCACCTTGGCTGTCAAAAATCCTTCTAAGGTTAATTGCTCAAAAGCGAGTAAAATGCAATTTCGGGAAACGCTCAATCCTTCGCTGAGATTTCTCGTAGAGGGCATACGGTCGCCCTGTTTTAACATTCCTTCAAGAATGCTATCTCTGATTTGTCTGTAGAGCTGGATGTACATCGGGATCTTTTTGTTACGGTCCAGCTGTATAAAGGTTAATAAAATATCGGGTGATAGACTACGCATAATTGGTACTATTAACTTTGCATATATTGGCACTTTTAAAGGCACCAATGTAAGGTTATTTTTGTGGATATGGTAAACTCTGAGACTTACATGAACAACAAGATAACATCTGTATATATCATCTCGACTCTGGGTATTTTAACAGCTATCGGCTCCATCTCGATCGATATGTATTTACCCGCATTTGATGTGATGGCGGGCTATTTTAAAGTACCACTTGCGCGGATCGAAACTACGGTTACATTATTTCTATTCGGGATGGCGTTTGGTCAAATATTTATTGGCCCTGTTTCAGATGTGTGGGGAAGAAAAATACCACTAAGAATCGGACTGTTAATTTATATTATCAGTAGTATATGCTGCGTCATGACTAACTCTTTTGTGCTATTTATCATCCTTAGATTCCTACAGGGATTAGCAGGAAGTGCTTGTCAGGTGATCTCGAGAGCATTGGTCAACGACATCTACCATGATAATAATAGCACGTACGTATTTACGCTCCTTCAAATAATTATGGGGATCTCCCCAATTCTTTCACCCATAATAGGAGGAATGCTTGCCAGCGAAGACACCTGGAAATATCTGTTTATGATTATGGCGACTGTTTCTGGGATAGGAATGGTAGGATGTTTAACGGTGTTGCCAGCGGGTAAGCCTGCCGTGAAAATCAGAACGTTAAATTTTAATAGTTTAGTCAAGAGTTACGGTTATTGTTTCCGGCATCCCGCCTTTGTCAATTATGCTTTGGTCAGATCCTTCAGCAATAGCGCCGCATTTGTATTGATTACTGCCTCACCATTTGTATTTACAAAACTATACGGACTAAGCAACAAGCAATTTGGTTTTGTTTTCTCCGGACTAGCTATAGGTATCATCTGTGCAGGGATGATCAATACCCAATTAATCAAGCGGTTTGATACCTTCAAAATCATAAAATCTGCAATCGTTTGTCAAATTGCTACTGGTACACTGACAGTCGCCGGGCTTTACCTTCAAGTATCTTTTTTGGTTTTATTAGTCCCCATGTTTATATTTTTGGCGATGCTTGGTTTAATTTTGCCAACAGCTACTTCTTTATATATCAGAGCTGTTCCTTCCCATGGGGGAGCAGCTTCTGCATTAGTCGGGACGCTCAGTTATCTCTCTGCTTTTTTAATCACCTCTTTGCTGAACCTGCTTTATAATCATACTGCATATCCCATGGTTATCATGATGTGGTGTTGCGCAGTATTGGCTTATTTTTGTTTACGGTATAAAAAAATGACCCTTTAATCTAAAAGTTATTCCATGCCATATGTTATAGCATGTCCTAATTTGAAACAGTTTGGATATCAGTATTATAATGATCGAATCTGCAAAAGATGTGACGTATTTCTTTATGGATAGTCATTGTCAAATTGTATATTTAATGATTAGACAAAAATCATGAAAAGGAACTCATTTCTCCAGATCCTTGCTGGATTGGCAATTTTCCCTTCATTAGCCTTGGGTCGGTTTGTGACCTTAAAGACCAGGAAAGGATTTAAGGTAGCCTCAGGTAGTGACCGGAATCAGAAACCTATCAGTCTATTCGAGGGCGATATGTTTTATACAAAAGTGTCCCAAAAGGATACAGACAGATCACTGTATGTTTTTGAATCGACAAGAGTTAAAAAAGGCGGGCCGGCTCTTCATTACCACTATGATCAGGATGAAACCTGGTACGTGCTCGAAGGGGAGTTTTTGATTAAGGTCGGTGAGGAAACCTACAATGCCAAAGCTGGCGACACTGTCTTCGGTCCTCGTGGGGTGCCTCATACATTTGCCAAGCTTGGGGAAGGAAATGGGAGATTACTTATGATCTTCCAGCCTGCAGGAAAAATGGAAGAATTCTTCATCGCTGTTGCTGAGGGGAAAATGAAAGGTTTATCTGATCTGCAACAGGATGAGTTTAGAAAGGCCTACGGCTTTGTTGCAGTAGGCCCGGCGATTGAGTACCAGAAAAAACCTTAATAGCATTCTTTTTAACGCCAACCCAATCCAGGTGCAACATGCTCCAAAATCGAAGATAAAACATGTACGTTATAATCAACACCTAATGTATTCGGTATGGTTAAAAGAATGGTGTCTGCTTCCTGTAAAGCTTCGTCTGCTGCAAGTTCCTTGATGAGTTGATCCGGTTCAGCGGCATATCCTCTCCCAAATATCGCACGTTTGTCGCTTTCAATATATCCAATCTTGTCGGACTGGCCAGCTTCCCGACCAAATAAATACCTGTCCTGATCATTTACCAATGCAAAAATGGAACGACTCACCGAAACCCTGGCTTCACGCTTGTGTCCTGCTTTTTTCCAAGCTTCCTTATATAATCTGATTTGCTCTGCCTGTTGTACATGGAAAGGTTTACCGTTTTCATCAAATTTCAACGTAGAGCTTTGCAGGTGCATGCCATTTTCTGCCGCCCATATAGCTGTTGCGTTAGAAGCAGCGCCCCACCAGATGCGTTCCCGCAATCCTTCAGAAAAAGGTTCTAAGCGTAATAAGCCCGGCGGATTAGGAAACATAGGAGAGGGGTTGGGTTCGGCAAAGCCTTTACCGCTCAGCTTATCCAAAAATTCCAATGCTTTACGGCGTCCCATATCAGCGTCTGTCTCCCCATCAGCTGGTTTGTATCCGAAATTGCGCCAGCCTTCTATAACTTGTTCCGGCGATCCTCTGCTCAATCCTAATTGTAATCGGCTTCCTGAGATCAGATCAGCTGCTCCTGCGTCTTCTACCATGTATAATGGGTTTTCGTAACGCATATCAATTACACCGGTACCTATCTCTATTTTACTTGTTTTAGCACCGATAGCAGATAGCAAAGGGAACGGTGAAGCTAACTGAGCTGCAAAATGGTGCACCCTGAAATAAGCGCCATCTATGCCAATCTCTTCTGCTGCGACAGCCAGATCTATGGACTGAAGTAGCGTGTCACTTGCTGTACGGGCTTGGTATCCTGGATGGTTAGCCCAATGTCCGAAGGATAAAAATCCTATTTTCTTCATAAATTCAGTAATAATTACAAGGGTAAATATAGTAATCAGTACCTGACGAATGTGTGCGGAGAAAGTCATATTCAAAACAATCCCCACCACAATTCGTTGTCTCTAAAGGAAACGATTAACGAAATTTTTATGCAGGAAGGTAATTTTCTTTGGTGGCATCGTGCTGTTATCTATCAGGTTTATCCACGTTCATTTCAAGACAGCAATGCCGATGGCATAGGTGATCTGATCGGTATTGTACAACGGTTGGAGTACCTCCAAATGCTGGGGATTGAAGCCATCTGGCTTTCGCCCATCTTTCCATCGCCTATGGCAGATTTTGGTTATGATGTAGCGGACTATGTGGCTATACATCCCATATTTGGTACAATGGAAGACTTTGACCACTTGTTGCAACAAGCACATCAACGTGGTATAAAAATATTGCTCGATCTGGTACCAAACCATAGCTCGAGTGAACACCCATGGTTCAGGGAATCGAGATCTTCTAGGGATAGTGCAAAACGAGACTGGTACATTTGGAAAGACGCAGGTGAAGATGGTTCAGTACCAAACAATTGGCTGAGTGTGTTTGGCGGAAGCGCATGGGAATGGGATGAGGCCACCTCGCAATATTACTATCATGGTTTTTTAAAAGAACAACCGGATCTTAACTGGCGAAATGAAGAGTTAGTAGAAGCCATGCTTGGTGTGATGCGCTTTTGGCTAGATAAAGGTGTTGATGGTTTTAGGATTGATGTATTATGGCACATCTTCAAGAGCGAAAGCTTTCCAGATAATCCACCCAACCCGGGTTTTGCACCACACATGCCGGGCTATGATAGCCTGTTGACTGTAAATTCAACAGATCAGCCTGAAGTGTTGTACATCGTCAAGCGCATGCGTAACTTGACTGATACTTACAAAGAAAGGGTGCTGATCGGCGAAATTTACCTGCCATATGAAAAGCTGATGACCTATTACGGTAGGAATAATGATGGTATACATCTTCCTTTCAATTTTACGCTGATGGGAATCAACTGGGATGCACCAACGATTGCCTCATCGATTATGGCTTATGAGAAAGCATTACCACCAAATGCCTGGCCTAATTGGGTCTTGAGTAATCATGATCGTCCACGTATTGCTACAAGAATTGGGGAGGGGCAGGCGCGTGTGGCAGCCATGTTGTTACTGACGCTCAGGGGGACGCCGACTTTATATTATGGAGATGAAATAGGGATGAAGGATGTTAACATTCCTTTAGAAGAACAACAGGATCCGCAAGGCTTGAATATGCCAGACCTAAACATCAGTCGTGATCCGGCACGTACGCCAATGCAGTGGGATTCAACAAGGCAGGCTGGTTTCACCGAGGGAAAGCCCTGGTTGCGCATAGGTGATGATTTTCCTGATCACAACGTTGAAAAGCAACAGGAAGGGCCCAATTCTACCTTATCGCTGTATAAAAAGTTGATCAGGTTGAGACAAAATTCGCCTGCGTTTTTGTATGGTGCATATAAACAGTTATATAATGATCAAAAACTGCTTGTCTATACCAGGGAATTAGGGCACCATGATGGATTTTTAATCGTACTCAACTTTAGTAATGAAGCTACTACCTTTGATATCCCATCTGGTAATGGAGGAAGAGTGGTTCTTTCCACTACGGGTAAAGTTTACGACTGGAAGCCCGGTTTGTTGGAATTGGCAGGAGATGAGGGATTAGTTATTCATACTTCAACGCGTCTACGGGATTCGCTTTAGCCACCTTAAAACTTTGCATACTGATCGTAAGGATCGCAATAACCAGTGAAATTCCTGCTGCCAGCATATATGGCCATAAACCCGTGCTTACTTTATAATCATATGTTTTCAGCCAGTTCGTTAACAGAGCGTAGGCGATAGGGATGGCAATGACATTAGCGATCAATACCAATTTGACAAAGTCCTTATTCAGCAATATAAGAATGCTTCTTAAATCTGCTCCAAGGACCTTCCTGATGCTAATTTCACGTTTACGCTGCTCAGCCATATATAGTGCTAATCCCAGCAATCCCAGGCAGGAGATCAAAATAGCGAAGCTGCCGAAAATATTGGAAAGCACACCGAGTAACTTCTCAGATTTTAGCTTTTGTTCCATCCCTTCACTAATATATTTTAACGCAGGGGGGTAAGCAGGATTCAACTGCTGACTAACCCTGCTGATGGTCTGGACAGCAACGGTCAGCGGCTGATCCGGATTCAGCCGCAGCAATAACGAACTACTCTCTTTAGGTGCATAATAGAAAACAGTAGGTTCTGATTTACTTCCAACGTTTGCATTATTATAATCATTAACTACCCCGATGATATGTTTTTTAGAATCACCCCAAGTGATAATTGTGCCTACAGGATGTTGTAGTGCCATCAGTTTCGCAGCGGCTTCATTGAGGATGATACCGCCTGCGGTATCTGAAGACAGTTGACGTGAAAAATCAGCCCCAGTTATCAGTTTAGCACCAATGGTTCTGACAAAATCATAACCTACACTTCGGTAACTGATAATATAATCATCTTTTACATTTTTACCCGGCCAGCTGAAGTTGCCCGTAATCGAGCCTCCATTGGCGGTAAAATTCGCTGCATATTCGCTTCCTGATACAATTGCATTCTCTTTTTTTAGTGCTGCTTTCAGGATTTCCACCTTACCCGGATTCGCAAATTCTCCTTCGAGGGGCAGTTGTACAAGATTGTTTTTGTCAAAACCCAGCGGTTTATTTTTCATATACTGAATTTGAGAATACACTATCGTAGCACCTATAATCATCACGATTGACAGACTAAACTGGAATACCACCAACAGCTTCCTGATGGAAAGTGAACCTTTGCCAGAATTTGAAAACCCTTTTAACACCTTAACCGGTGTGAAAGAGGAAAGATAAAAAGCAGGATAACAGCCGGCCAGGAATCCGGTAATGAATACCAATGAGATAAGGGAACCCCAGAATAATGGGGATTTATAGTTAATCGTAATGACGATCTCCAGCAGGTGATTAAAGTAAGGAAGTGTCAATTCGATCATGGCAAATGCAATGACCATAGCCAAAAAAGACAATAACATCGATTCCATCAGGAACTGGCTGATTAAAGAATTTCTGCTTGAGCCCAGTGCTTTCCTAACGCCTACTTCTCTGGCACGTTTTTCTGATCGTGCAGTAGAAAGGTTCATGTAATTGATACTGGCAATCAGCAATACGCAAAAAGCAAGAAAAAAGAAGAGGCGTACCTGATCTATTCTGCCACCGGCAACTTTTCCATTTTCAAAGTGGTCATACAATTGGTATTTGCTGAAAGGGAAAAGAAAAATCTCCATCTGCGTTTCCTTATGATGCCCTTTAACCAATTTCCTCAGGGAAACATCCGCTGCATTAAAATCTGCGTTTTTTTTAAGTTTAAATAGCGTTGAACAGTTGATCGTGCCCCAGCCATCGTTAACATGATCGGGATATTCCTGATCATGAAAAGCCCAGGTTTGTAATGCTTCGAACTGGAAACTCTGGTTTTTAGGCAGGTCAGCAATTACCGCAGTTACCATCACCGGCTTACGGTTATCCCACATCAAACTTTTTCCTACAGGCTCTTCATTGCCAAATAACTTTTTAGCCGTACTTGCTGTAAGTATAACAGAATTGGGCTGTTTCAATGCTGTTGCGGGGTTTCCTTTAAGAAAGGAATAATCGAATATCTGTAGAAATGCAGGGTCTACATAATTAAAATCTAATTTGATCTTATTTTGCTGGTAAGTAAAGAGCTTGTTTTCTACGTCGCTTATCCTTGATGCAAATTCAATACCGGGAATCTCCTGAGCCGCTGCATTGGCAAGCTTAATAGGCGTCGCTTCTAAAGTAATGATATCACCTCCCAGCTTTAAGTTGAGCTGCGCAAAGTATATCCGGTCAATATCCCTGAACTGTTTATCATAATTCCACTCGTAATTAACATAGAGCAATAACATCAGACAGGAAGCAAGCCCAACTGCCAGTCCGCCGATATTGATAAGAGAAAAGCCCAGATTTTTACCAATGTTCCTTAATGCTATTTTAAAGTTGAGTGCGAGCATATTTTCTTTTTTTTGTCGGCTTTTGCGAATAGCATGCCAAACAATTAATGGCTCGTATAACGTTAATAATAAGTGAAATACATAAAATGTTTATGTCCGCTGTTCATTACTGAACAGCTATTGTACGGTAATGTACAGCTATTTTATAATTCCCTGGCAATCTTCAAAGCTGAAACTTGCCGGCTTTTTTTCAAAATAAAAAGGTTAGGCTTGTTCCAAAGATTAACAAGAACATATGGATATTTATTTCGTGTAAGGTTTTTTTACTATTTTTAATATATCTTCGCTCAACGAAAATAATCACATGAAATTTATTGTATCCAAACTTTCCTTCTTTTTTTTCTTTTTGGTCTTAGTGTCATCTTGTAAAAAAGATCCTGCTGATGCTCCTGTTAAAGATCTTAAAAGTAAAATGGTAGGCGAATGGAAATATGAAAAATTAGTGGAGAAAGAATATAGTTTTACGGGTACGCTACTGAGAGAAAACTCCTTTGCTACGACAAATGGAGAATATTATAACTTTAAAGAGGATGGCACGGCTGTTCAATATTTCAATCAAGTTTCAAATGAGACTTTCAAAATAACTGCTGAAAATAGGTTTGAAATAAATACAGGTTCAGTCAATCCATGCAGAGTAGAACGGCTTAGTGAAAATATATTTGTCTTTATAGTCGAAGGTCCACGCAGAGATAATTCTGAATATAGGGAATATACTCATTTTCTCAAAAGGTAAGTACCTCTTTATCAAATGCTCCTAATTGCAACCTAGCTGCAAATTACATTGATAGTTATATGACTCATTTATACACTACCTAAACCTTAATTTAAACAACTTGAGGTCTAGGTAGACTTAGAAAGTGCCGCAAGCTTTGATTATCTCTTTATCTCATTAAAAAAGTCCAGCATAAATTGAAGGTTATTTTCTGAAAGCATACCATCTACCAGCTGTAAAGCTTCCACGGTCACTTCCGAACTTCTCTTCAGCATACTCTTTTCAAAAGATGCAATGGCTTCTTGTAATGTAGCAAATTTTTCTATGCATAGTGCTTCATACAATTCCACGGCATCAAGCATTGCCTGGTTCACTCCATCCCCTGAAGGTGGTGTTTGATGTGCAGCATCACCCAGCATGGTGAGGTTTGGAAGCGGTTCCCAGGATTGATCCGTGGGGAAATAGTACTGCGGGCGATGAACAAAATAGGAATCGTCCGTTTTAAAGATTTCATGCCAGTCAGTACTCCAGTCCGAAAAGCGTTGTTTAAACCAGCTAAAAGCTTCCTCTTTGTTGGAGAGGTTAATGCCATGCATATTTACCCAGTCTTCTGTTTCTTTAGTCAGCGTGTAAAATGAAAGCGAACCTTCTCCCTTTGCACTCAGTACGATCGCCTTACCATTCCAGTGGGCAAATATTTTTCCGCCATTAGTCATTTTCCATAAGTTGGGTGCATTGGCGGCGGCGTTGTAGATATTACCTTCAACGATGGTAGTACCGGAATAAATACGGTCAATCGCTGTAATGTATTTCCTGATTTTAGTGTTTGCACCATCGGCTGCAATGACCAGATCAGCATAAGCAGTAGTCCCGTTTTCAAATAGCAGATTCCAGCCTTCGCCGTTTTTTTGCAGTTCAGAAAACTTTGAATTCCATGCAATTGTATCCTCAGTCAGGGAGTTTATGAGGAGATCACGGAGTGGCCCGCGGTCAATCTCAGGCCGGGCATATTCACTATCCAGATCCTCAAGTGGCGCTTGATGAGATTCTGTATAATGTGCTACCACGTTGTTATCTGTAATTGTTACTCTTTCTGCGCCAGGCCGGTAATGCTTTTTAAATTCTGCCATCAGTCCGGCTGCGCGCAGTGCTTTCAGGCCTGAATCATAATGCAGGTCCAGCGTTGCCCCTTGCTGGCGGAAATAACGATCAGCATCACGTTCATATACTTTCACCTGCATACCCTTTTGCTGTAAAAGCCGGGCGAGCGTTAAACCACCCGGACCACCGCCTACTATGGCTATTTGTTTATTTTCTGCTAACATATCTTTTTATATGAGTTGTTTGATTACGCTTACAAAATTCTGCATACCTTTAAGGATAAAATAGTCCAATACGCAAATAAAATAGTCGTAAATGAAAATATCAGTTACAGATAAAGGATCTGGTATCACCAAAGAATTTGCAAGGGCAATAGGAGCCACCATAGACGGAAGGTTTATACATATTCCTGAAAGTAAAGGTGCAGGATACCTGACCGGCTTTTCCTGGGGAAAGGATTTGCGTATGATGATCCGGAATTACTACCTCAAAGAAGAGGTATATATTGAGCGCACAAATGAAATGGCGGAAGGCCAGGACGATATCATATTTATGTTAAGCGGAATTTTACCCTCACCGCTTCAGCCGGACGAAAAGTTAGTACCTGAACAGGCAAATATCCTGATCTGCAGGCATGCCGTATCCAGCGTCATCGCCATGCCTTCAAATACACTATTTGGTAGTGTGACCATAGCGGTTTCCAGACAATATCTCCATCAGTTATTCGAACAGGTAGATCATCCCGTAGTGAGAGGTGTTTTAGAGGCCAGAGATAATTTTATACTGGAATCTGTTATCTCTTCACCAATCATTAATACCGCCAGTGAGCTGATTGAACAGGTTGTTCCCGGGATTTTGGAAAGCCAATACTACAAGTTGAAATGTGAAGAGTTATTATTTCACATTTTTACCATATTAATGAATCGGGAAGCTGTGCCCACTGGTGCAATGCATGTGGACGATATAAAAGCGATATATGCTGTTAAGACCAGGTTACAACTGCTTATGGACGAACCGCCTAATATTGCTGCGCTGGCAATGGATGCGCACATGAGCGAACCTAAACTGCGCAAGCTTTTCCGACAGACCTTTGGAAAAGGTGTTTTTGAGTATTACCAGTTTTGGCGAATCCAGAAAGCGGCTCAATTACTCAGGGAAGGGCGATTGACTGTATCCGAAGTGGGCTACCAACTTGGGTTTACGAATCTGAGTCATTTTTCCAGAGTTTTTGAGCAGCTGATGGGGATCAAACCGAAGAAGTATTCCAGTGAACATTAAAGGAAAGGCCCATCTATTTTCCCAGGCTATTACGCGCTTCGATTTTTTCTGCGGTTTCGGGCAATACGAATGACATGCCATCGTAAACGGTTGCCTGCAACTGATCAACAACCGGGCGGAAGGTTTCCCCGTATACATTAAATGCGGTCTCATAGTTATCATTTTCGGCCATGGCATCGGCAAGAACTGTAGCGCCATGCATAGCCAGCGTACTGCCCATACCTGTCGGAAATGCGGGTGCATATCCTGCATCACCTATTAAAGCCACTCTACCACTAGTCCATGCCGGCATTTTGATCTGACAGCCCTGATCGAGATAAAAGTTGTCTGCTTGTTTTAATGCGTCCAGTAGCTGCGGTACTTTCCAACCAATTCCCGCAAAGGCGTTAGTTACGATTTGCTTCTGTTCCTCAACATTGTAGCGATCAAAGATGACTTTATACGGAGCCCTGAAGGCTAAAAGCGCATCAGCTGAATCTGCATTATAAAAATATACGGTAGCCATCGTATCTGGCGTATTGTACATATGTGCATAGTTTTGCTCTCCCAGATTGCTATCTACCGTAAATACTGAGAAATAAAAATTCAGAAAGTGGGTAAATTGCTCCTCCTGACCAAATGCTAACTTCCTCACACCTGAGTGAATGCCATCTGCACCAATTACGAAATCGAATATGCCTGTGGTGTCGTCCTTAAAAGTAACTTTCACATTTGATGCATTTTGTTCCAGTTGAATTATACGATTGCTAAATTTATAGCTAACCGAATGCTTAACTTTTGCGTATAAAATATCTACCAGATCATCCCTCCGGATTTCTGTATCCTCTGATGATATGGCTCCGATTTCCTCTACCAGCATGAGGCCCTGTACCTCATTCCTGGCATTCATGAACTTCAAACCTTTCGTCGGCAGTTTGGCTTTTTTGATAGCATCCAAAATTCCCATACGTTTAGCACAGTCCAGCGATTCGCCACGGACATCAATAGGTGTACCACCGCGCCTTGGTTCAGATCCAATCTCTACTACGGTTACATCATAGCCATAATAGTGCATCCAATATGCCATAGTCAATCCTGCAATACTTGCTCCGGATATTAAAACTGATTTTCTTATTGTTGTCATTGATCTTTTGTTTAAATAAATTGTTAAACCTATCTAATTGCCATTAAGCCTGTTTCCAAACCTGTTTTGGCGCCAGACTGTATTGCTTAAAAAAATATTTTAACAAAAGTACCCGGTTCATCAGGAGTAAAATAGCTATGTTTGACCAAATTTTAGTCGTGAAAGCTCAAGTCATAGAATTAAATGTTAGTGAATCGCACAATGTACTGGATAAGTTGGCGGAATTATTGGACACTACTTGTGAAAATGGTTATTTGAAAGTCCCGGAGAATAAAGGAAATGGCTATCTCAGAGCTTTCTATTTAGGCAATTCAATTGGAATGATGATCCGTGACTGTGAATTCAATAGTGATCTTCTCATCAGAAGAAACTTCAGTCTTAATTCACATGAAAGAGTATTGCTGTCTTTCAATAATATCCTTCCTCCTAAAAATAACAAGATAGATCGGGCAGATTTTCAAAATCTTCCATCGGTCCAAATTGGAAAAGGGAAGTTGAACCTCGAGATGTTCTATCCCAGCCATACGAATTTCAGCTCTATTTTGGTTGCGATATACACATCAGATTTAAAGACCTTGCTAGGCACCCAAATCGAAAATTCAATCCTAAGCACAATATTGGCGGATGATCAACCCGTAATTTTTGAGGAAGTGATAACGCCGGATATTCAGAAAATAGCTTTGGAGGTTACGGATAACAACATACCCGAAATGTTGTACCACTTATATTACCGGCTAAAAGCGGAGGAGCTGATCTGCCTGGTATTTGCAGAACTCCTAAAAAGAGAAAATACACCCATACAAGCTGTTAATGAAATTGATGCGGAAAAAGTATACCTGGTCAGAGCTAAAATACTAAAGGAGCTTTCTACATCCCCTGTATTAGCAAATCTTGCAGAGGAGGCAGGAATGAGTAAATCCAAACTTAAGCGCTTATTTAAACAGATCTTTGGTGAAAGTATTTTTAACTATTACCAAAGCTTTCGGATGAAGGAAGCCGCGAGACTGCTCAAAGAGCGCAGACTCACGGTATCTGAGGTGGGGTATCAACTGGGATTTTCCAACCTGGGGCATTTTACCCGTGTGTTCGAAGCGCATATGGGCATGAAACCGAAAAAGTTCTCGTTGCAATGATTGAGTTGTGTAAATCATTTTTTCTATAGTAAGTGTCTCAGGTTATGATTTACTATTCTATCTTTCTTTTAGATTTTTTTGCAGTACTTCCCGATCAATTCCTTCAATCGACCTCTTTTAATCGCTAATTTCGCGATATAATCAAAGACTGGCGCTGCTATTTTTTGGATTCCGACCATCTTCGAATTATTCAGATAAACAAATAGTGCCAGATCGGAAAATTTTTTAGGTGTACCTGCAGTGCTGGCCAAGCCATCTTTTGCGAGTCCTTTAAGAATAAGAAGGGAATTTTCAAAGTTTTTATTCCCGGGAATAAGGATTGCTTTCACAATGCATTCCTCTTTGGAGACATTGTGGTAAAAGTGTTTTTCATTTGGATTTATAGTTACAGTTTCTCCCTCATCCATATGATAAGTGTCCTTACCTTTCCCCACTTTCAATGTGCCTTTCAAAATGATAAAAGTTTCAGAAAATAACGTGTGGTAATGCCAGGGTGTTTTTTCGCCCGGAAGAATATTCATTTCCAATTCACTTTCCGCGCCGGTGCCTGCAGACTTGATT